>Ga0247744_1000054_pt1 | contig 26704 bp, 19 predicted proteins | sample UWRJS154409C5_FD_180946 | JGI IMG/M metagenome (GOLD analysis project Ga0247744, IMG submission 180946) | Soil microbial communities from Arlington Agricultural Research Station in Wisconsin, United States - UWRJ-S154-409C-5 | ecosystem: Environmental > Terrestrial > Soil > Agricultural land... | reverse complement strand
CACCATCTGGGGCCGGCCGCTCGCCCTCACGCTCGGCAGCGGACTGACGGTGGCTTCCGAGCGCCCGCTCGGCTACTCCGAGAGCACGCCGGAGCTCGCCTTCTGCGATGCCTCCCTGGGCCTCAGCTACCGCCGCATCGAGCTGACTTTGGCCGGCTACAACCTCGCTGGCGGCTCCATGGCGGCGAGCGAAGCCGTCTTCGTCTCCAACTGGGACCCACAGAGCGTCCCGTCGCGCCTGCCGGAACGACACGTGGCCGCCGGGGCCCCCCCCTCCTTCCTCGTGACCTTGGGAGCCACGCTATGACCTCCCAGCGGCTGCTCGTGAGTTATCTCGCGCTCCTGATGGGAGTGGCTTGCACGCAGAGCGCACAGGAGCCAGTCGCCTTCGCGCTCCGCGCCCGCGGCGGCGCTGCGACCACCGAGCTCGCGGACGGAACCCTGCTCACTCTATCTCGAGCCGAGCTGGCGTTCGGTCCCTTCTACCTGTGCGCTGGGGCGCAGGCCGGACCGACTTGCGATACGGCGCTCGCCGAGTGGCGAGACAGCCGAGTGCTCGACCTGCTCGACACGGCGCCGGTCACACTCGGCGAGATCACCGGCTACTCGGGCCGGGCGCTCTCGTACATGCACGACTGCGGGATCGTCTCGTTGCTCACCCAGGACGAGCCACTCGTGCTCCCTGCTGCCGAAGAGCTGGGCGGCCACTCCGCCGTACTGGAGGGCCAAGCCGACTTGGCCGTCGACGGTGCGCCGAACGTGCCGTTTCGCATCGAGCTCCGCGTCGCCTCCTCCTCGGAGGCCGATCGCGGTCAGCCCGTGGTGCGCTCGAGCCCAGGCCAGTTCGATGCCGTCATCGACGCGGGCACCACCCGCTTGACGGCGGCCTTCGACGCTCGAGCCTGGCTCGTGGAGCTCGACCGGAGCGCATTCTGGCAGGACGCGTCCTGCACGGCCGAGAGCCCTGGCGTCGTGTGCGCCGGTACGGTGAGCCAAGACTGCACCGCCGGCGAAAGCACGGATTGTGCGGCGGACGGCCAGATCTGCGCCCCCAACCAGGGCTGCCAGGACGCGGTGGTCCTGGACGAAGACTCCGCGGCGGGGCGAGCCGTGGCGCAAGCCATCACGCTGACCGCGGGCCTCGAGGTCCTGCCCGAGTAGGCCCTGCCGGAGTAGGCCCCGCCCGAATAGCTCAGTCGGTCGCGAGCGCGCCCAGCTCGGTGCGCGCGCCGTCACTCGCTTCGAGGATCCGAACGCCGAAACCCGGCGGGACCGATGCCGTGCCATCGTACGAAAGCGCCCGTGACCAGGCGACCTCGCAGCTGAGATCGATCGTCCTGCCACGAGCGTCATCGATCGAGAGCTCGACCTTCCCCTGGGAGACGGGCGCGAGCGTTCGGATGTAGAGACCGCCGGCGCTGATGTTGTAGGACAGGCCGAGGTCCGTGCGGCCTGCGCCCTTGAAGTGGACGACCTCGCTGGCCACGCGACGCCGCGAGCTGCGCTGGTTCGTGACGCCCGATTCGGACATCTCGTTGACCAGGAACACGACGCTATCGGGTGGCGCCGTGTCCGGCAGCACCCGCAATCCGTCGACACGTTCACTGGCGCCGGCGAGGCCCGCCACCTGCCCGCTCGGCACGCACAGAACGAAGCGGCAAAGCACCCCCGCGTCGCGAGCGGCCTGCACTTGCGCGAGAGCCCGGGCACCGTCCTCGGTCTCCCAGACCACGACGGCCAAACGCGGCTCGCCCTGCCACGGAGCCCCCGCGCCATCGTCCAAGGCCGTGGCACGGAACCCGGCGCGACGCAGCGCGCGAGCCCGAGCAGCGGCCCCGCCCGTCTTGGAACCGATCGACCAGGCAAGCCCGCGGCGCAGGGACAGCGGCACGCCTCCGCCCGCGTCCCGCGCGGCGCCAAAGCGGAGGTCGAGGCCGACGCCGTCAGCTGGATCGCGCAAGAAGTCGTCGATACCCGCGGTGAGGGCGCTCACGTAGTCGCGCGCCGTCGGTTGGCCGCACAAGGCGAAGATCGCCACGCGCTCGAAGCGCTCGTCCTGTCGCAATGCCTCGGCAGCAGAGCTCGAGCCACTCGTCGAGTGCCCCAGGACCACGGCTCGAACCTCGGGCAGGCTGTGAGGCACGTGGTCGGCCTCGGCGGATAGGGGCTCGAGCTGGCAGCGGCGCGCCGCGCCGGTGATGGCCGTTTGCCAGTCGGCGTCGAGCGTTCCGAGGACGAGGAGCGTGGACATGTAACCTGGTCAGGATACGTTGGGGGCACTTCGGCCTCAAGACTGGCCGGACAGCGCCTGGCGTCCATGACCGAGCCCCTCTACTCCCCTGCTGGCGCCAGTGCTGGCGCTAGTGACAGCGCCGGCGCCAACCCCGACGACTGCACGACCTGCGGCGCGTGCTGCTTCTCACGGGCACCGGACTACCTGCGGGTCTTCGGGACCGACTACGAACGCCTCGGCGATCAAGCCGAGCGACTGACTCATTTCCTCGGCAACCGCGTGTACATGCGGCTCGAAAACGGCCACTGCGCCGCGCTCACCGTCGAGCCCGAATCCGGCCGCTACCTGTGCAGCGTGTACGAGCGGCGGCCGGACGTATGCCACTGGCTCGAGCGAGGCAGCGGACACTGCCGCGCCGAACGTGCCGAGAAGGTCGGTCGCGCCAAGGAGCGCCTGGTCGAGCTGCGCCGGAAGCCGAGCCCGCCGAGTCCTCAGGCCGTCTCGGCCCAGGCCGCGAGTGCGGAGTCCGGCGACACGTAGGGCAGGCCGAAGGTCTCCGCGACGGCCGGCTCCGTGAGCTGCCCCGCGTGGACGTTGATCGCGGACAGCAGGCGCCGGTCGTGGGTGCTGCCGGCGGCGAGCCCGAAGCGGGCCAGCGCCTGCACGTAGGGCGCCGTGGCGTGAACGAGCGCATCGGTGCTCGTGCGTGGGACGGCGCCCGGCATGTTCGGAACGCCGTAATGCACGATACCGTCAACGACGTAGGTCGGCTCCGCGTGGGACGTCGGTCGGGTGGTCTCCGCGATGCCTCCCTGGTCGACCGCAACGTCCACGATCACGGCTCCTGGTTTCATCAGCCCGAGGTCAGCGCGCGAGATGAGTCGCGGCGCACGTGCGCCCCGGAGCAGGACCGCCCCCACGACCAGGTCCGCGCGGGCGAGCTCACGCCGCAGCACGCTTGGGTCGCTGTAGAGCAAACACACGTTGGCCGGCAGCTCTACCGAAAGCTCCCGCAGGCGGGCCAAGTTGCGGTCCAGGACCACGACTTCGGCACCGAGCCCTGCTGCCATCTTCGCCGCCTCCGTGCCCACCACGCCGCCGCCGATGACCAGGACCACGCCCGGCCGTGTGCCCGGAACGCCGCCGAGCAAGACGCCTCGCCCGCCGGCCGAACCGAGCAGGTGGCGAGCGCCTTCCTGCACGCTCAGCCGGCCCGCCACTTCACTCATCGGCGTGAGGAGCGGCAGTTGCCCTCGTTCATCGACCAACGTCTCGTAGGCGAGCGCGCTGGCGCCCGAGCGCAGGAGGGCCTCGGTCAGGCTGCGGCTCGACGCCAGGTGCAGGTACGTGAACAGGAGCTGGCCCGGGCGCAGGAGCCCGTACTCGGGCGGCAGCGGCTCCTTGACCTTGATCACCAGCTCGGCCTGGGAAAAGCCGCGCGCGGCATCGGCGATGATGTCGGCCCCCGCACTTCGGTAATCGTCGTCCGCATGCCCGGCGAAGTGCCCGGCCCCCGTCTCGACGGCGACGCTCGAACCAGCCCGCACGAGCTCGACGCACAGGTCGGGGGTGAGGGCGACACGCTGCTCTTGCGGCTTGATCTCGCGGGGAACGAAGACGGATAGGGGCCTTGGATTTCCGGATGGGGTCATGGGCGATGGGTTCGCTGACGTGGGGACACCTTCCATTGTAGCCGACTTTGCGGCCCAAGCTGGCGCCACTGTAGGTCCACTTTTCCGCCGCCGGGCTTCAACGCTCCCTGTGACCTTGATACCTTGGCCCGAGTAGCCTCGCGATGATCCCGACCAAGGTAGAAGAAACGCTCACGACCCTCGCCCTGGCGTTCGCCGAGGACGAAGCCTTGCGCGACACGCTGCCCCTGGTCTGGGAAGGCGGCGGGGCCGTCCCCCAAAACGGCATCTCGCGCGAGCTCGGTGACGCCGCCGAGGCCCTCGACCGCGCCTTGCCCGCGCTCACACGATCCGGCCAGGCCCTCGATCGCTTGGGTCCGCTACTCGGCGATCAACGAGCCGACGTTTTTCTGTCCTGGCTCGGTGCAGTCGTCGCCCGCGCGGACGTTCGACTCGCTCCGCTGCTCGGCCTGGCCAAGAAGTCCTCGACGCATAGCCGGCGCGCCGAGCAGATCCTGCGTCGTCGCATCGTCGAAGGACCTCTGGTGGATGCGCTGTCGTGCGCGACGATCCTGGGGCCCGGTAGCGAATTTTCCAAAGCGGAGAACGAGCAGCCCCGCGCGCGCATGGAGATCCTCGTCTGGGCCGCGGGCGCGCTTGCGATCCAGGTTCCGGAGGTCGGCGCCTGGATCTTCGAGTCGGAAAGTACGTTCGATGCCTTCGTAGCGGGCCCGGCGGCAGGTTCGCTGCGCGGTCGCGTTCTGGCAGCCCGCTGCCTCGAGATCGGCGCCAAGGGCATGCCGAAGATGGTCGACCAGATGCTGCTTGGTCGCGCACTTCAGGTACTGCAACCGCTCATCTTGCACCCCGAGCCCCTCGTCTCGATTCACGCTGCGCGAGCGCTCGGCCTCATTGCCGGCCAGGTCGACCATCTCGAAGGCATGCTGCTCGACTGGATGGGCGCGCAATCGCTGCTGCTCCGTCAACGCGCGGTGACGGCCTTCACCTGCCTACCAGGCGGACGCATTCGCGCGCTCAAGCACGAGTTCATGAAGGTGCTCGATCAGAGCGGTGCAGACGACTGGGCGCTCGCCGCTGCAGCTGCAGGCACGCCCTATCTCATTCAGGAGCAACGCGAGCTCTGGGATCAGGTGTATGGCCGCATCATGCACGGCCGCGGAGGGCCGGAGGCGGCGCGCGAGCTGGCGCGCGGCTTAGCAGCGCTCTTCCGCACCGAGGCTCGGCGCCCGCTCGTGCAAGGGCCCCTGGCCGAAATGCGGCAGCGCGCGCGGCGCGTGCAGGCGGGCACGCTGGACGAGTGGCGCGACTGGCTGGCCGTGCTCTCCGCCACTGATCTGGTCGACGGAGCCGAGCGCGACCCGCTCGATCTCGAGGTGGGACTGGAAAACCTGGTCCATCAGGCGGCGACGTACGACGACGAGGAGGCGGACGCCCGCGCAGCGCGCTTCGCCGACAGCCTGCTTCGCACCTTCCAGGAAGCCCACAGGATTGCCCTCTCCAAGGGCAGCCTCCGTCAGCGGGCGGCCGGCATGAACGCCATGGAAGGCCTGGCCCGTTCCATGGCCCTGCGCCTCTGGGATCCACAGCTCGCCACCTTTCCTCGGGGCAACCGCACGCCCGAACCGGACATGGCGAGCACCTGGCAAGCGATCGCCAGCGCCCCCACGGAGCTCATCGACGTGATCAAGGAGCGGCGTCACGAGCGGCGCGCCCGTTTGCCCGATGGGCGGCCCTCCGCACCGCCCGATCTGACGGACGACGACGTCGAGCTCGAGGTGCTCGCGCTGCGCCTGGGCGGCTACGCCCTGGACGCATGTGGAACCGATGCCGAGCTCGGACCGGGACGCGGACCGACCGCGCATCAAACCTGTCGCTGGCTACGCCAGCTCGAAGGCTTGTCCGATGGCACTCGTGACATGCCGCAAGACCTGCAGAACGCGCTGAGCTCGACGTTCTGGCGCCTGGTCGACACCACCCGCGGCACCGCGCTCGGCGCCGTGGACGATGTCGAGTGGCTCGGGCCTTTCGCGGCCTGGTGGGCCCTGGTGATCGATCGCCCGGCCCTGCTCCAACAGCTCGCGGTGGCGCTGCCGATGATTCGCGAAGGCGTGCTCGAGCGCTGCTGCAACCTGGCTCAGGATCTACGTACGTTCGTGGCCTCCGACTTGCCGGATGGGCGCTGGGGAGGGCAGGTCAAAGAGACGCTCGGTGAGCTCCGCGCAGTGGGCACCGAGCTCGAGGTGGCACTGTCCGCACTAGCGCAAAACCTGGCGGACTTCGCCAGCGCCTCGGGCCGCAGCAATGACATCGAAGCGCGCTGCCTCGGCCTGGTCTTGGCCGCGGAGCGCTTGCAGGCCGCATTGGCCGATCCGGTCAAGGCTCTGCACCCTGCCGCCATTCACGGCGGAGACACGCTGTCGCGTGCCACGACCGAAAACGCACCACGTGTGGCGTCGCTGGCCGCGCGCGCCATTCGCACGCGCGAGCTGACCGTCCTCGACGTCTGGTTGACGTCGCTCGGCCCGGTGGCTTCGGCGCTGCTCGAGCGTGCCGTCGTGGGCGCGATCACTCGAACCCCGCCGCCCCCGCCGTCACGCAAGAAGCTCGAACCCGAGATGATCGAAGGCTACGAGCTCGTGCGACCCCTCGGCGAAGGGGGCGTCGGCAAGGTCTGGCTCGTGCGCAAGCCGGGCGCTGACCGCCTGTTCGTGCTCAAGATCCCCAAGCGCGAAGCATTGCACAACGCTAGTGATACGGAGAAGCAGGGCCTGCTCGAGAGCTTCATCGAAGAGGCCAACGCCCTGGCCGGCCTCTATCACCCGAACGTCGCCAACATCATCGACCGCGGCGTCGTCCACGACATGCCGTTCTTGGTGCTCGAGCTCTTGATCGGCGCGGACTTGGCCCAGTACTCCAAAGCCGGGCGCTGCACGCTGCCCGAGATGCGGCAAATCGTGCTGGACGCTTGTGCGGGCCTGTCTGCGCTCCACGGCGCACAGCTCGTTCACCGGGACATCAAGCCCGCCAACATCTGGCTGCGTCTGCCGCTGGCCAACGGCGAGAGCTTCGATGGCGAGAAGCACCGCGACCCTGCCCGCGTGCGACCGCTCTCGGCCGTGGTCATCGATTTCGGCATGGTGCGGCCGATGCGCGTGTCTGCGGACGCCAGCGGTCGCTTCGTCGCCGGTACCCCGGGCTACATCGCACCGGACCAGGTCCTCGACCCGGTCGAGCTCGACGGTCGAGCCGACGTCTACGCCTTGGCTGGCTGCATCTACAACGTCACCACAGGTCGCGCCTTCTTCGATGACATCGAGAACCCACGCGATCGTATCTTCGCCCATTTGCAACGGCAGCCGCTCGAAGATCCCTTACTGCTCGACGGCTATCCCGCGGAGGTCGTGAAGTTGATGCGCGCCGCCACCGCGCTCGACCCGAAGGACCGCCCCTACCCGATGGAGTTCGGGCGCGCGTTCGAAGCCGCGTTGTAGGCGCAGGCCGAGGAGGGGACGTGGACGACCGGGAAACCCGAAACAGCGAAGCACCGAGCTCGGACGTCCTACTGGCCGAGCTCGCCCGGGCACTCAGCACGAGTGCGGCCGAGTTCGAGGGGCTCTTCCCCTACTACTTCTTGCTCAGATCCCCGAAGAGCGCCCTGTCGAGCGGCGCGTCCAAGGACGCCGAACCGGCCTTCGAGTACCGCACGACGAGCCTGCAGGTGTCGGGCGATGGCCTGCACCCGTGGCAGTGGTGGGTCAGCGCCATCGCCAAACGCAAAGGCGCTGCCTTCCCCAATCGCTTGGCGGTCGGCCGGGCCGACAGCTGCGACATCCAGGTCCGCTTTCGCTTCGTCTCCAAGCTCCACGCGCGCATTGTCCTGGAAGACGGTGTCCCCACGTCCATCGAAGACTGCGGCTCCGCCAACGGCACCTCGGTCAATGGCCAGAAACTCACGGCGGGCCAGCCACTCAAGATCCGCTCGGGCGATCGCATCGGCTTCGGCTCGCTCACCTTGGAGCTGCTCAGCCCGACCGCGTGTCAGGGCGCGCTCCGCGCGCGGCAGACGCTCTTGCCTGCAAACCTGTCATCAGCGGAGACCCTCTCCGACGAGAGCTAGCGCTGCACGACACGAGCCGTGATCGGGATGGAAAACGCGACCTCCTTACCCATGGCCGGAAACTGCGTGCCGCGGGCGACACCCAGCACGCACTGACCGAGGGTCGTGCCGCCGAGACTCGCCGGGGCGATCGTCGCGCCCAGGACCGTGCCGGTGCCGGAGATCTTGAAGTGAACGCTGACCTGGGGTGAGCCCTCGAGCTGCCCTGCATTGCTCGAAAAGCAGCTCTGGACCGCGCCTTGTCGCTTGGCAAACGCTTGGGTGAGCAGCGATGCTTCGGACACCGGACGCCCCGCTGCGGGCGGGGGCGCAGCTGGCGGCGGCGAGCTCACGGACGGGCCGCCGTGCGCCTCGGCGCTCGAAGCCGGCACCGGTGCCGTCGCGCCCACCGGCGCGGCCGTGCTCGCCGGCGCTGGCGCACTCTGCCTCTCGACCAAGAGATAGCGCTGGGGCACGGGCGGCGGCGGTGCCTTGCCGAAAAACACGACGGCGGCGGCGACGACTCCGGCGATCAGCGCCGTGCCGAGCACGAACAGGACGATCGTGCGGGTGCTGATGCCCACCCCCGTCCCTCCAGGAATCGGCGCCGCGACGGTCGGCGCGATGTCCGCCAATGTCTTTCCCGTCGTCAGCTCGCGCACCGTCTGATCGGACATCCGGTCCGCCGGCACGCGGACGACGGCCGTCTTGTCGCTCTGCGGTGGACGACTGGACGACTGCAGCGGCAGCTCGCGCGTGGGATCGGGACTCGACTCGCGCCAGGCCGCGTCGAGCGTGGCCAAGGCCGGCAGCTGCAGACGATCCGGCAAGTCCCCAGAGAAGTCCGCAACCACTGCGTTGCGAAAATCGACCAGGATTTCCGATTCGGAGCGCTCGAACAAGGAGCTCAGGGCGGTGGCGAATTCTTCGGCGCTGGCATACCGCTCGTTCGCCTTCTTGCGCATCGCTTTCGACAGCAGGACGTCGAGATCGGCCGGTACGTCGTCGCGCAGGCTGGAGAGGGGCGGTGGATCGTGTGTGAGCACCCGGGTGACGATGGCGCTCATGTCCTTGGCGGAAAACGGGTTCTTGCCCGACAGGAGCTGGTACAAACTCACGCCCGCCGCATAAACGTCCGAAGCGACGCTGGCCTCGATGCCCTGGTACATCTCTGGCGCGATGTAGGGCAATTTGCCTTTGACGATGCCCTCTTGCGTCTTGTACTCGTCGGGCTCGTCCGCGCTGCGCGCGATGCCGAAGTCGAGCAAGTGCACGTTGGCTTGCAGGTCGACGAGCACGTTGGCCGGCGAGATGTCGCGGTGAATGATCGGCCGCGGCCGGCCGTCGGGACCGGTGCGACCATGAGCGTAATGAAGGGCCGCCAGCACCTTCGTCATTGCGAAGACGGCGAAATCCCACTCCAGGTTGCCGCGTGTTTCGCGCGCGTACCTGAGCCAGTGGCCGAGATTGTAGCCGTGGACGTACTCGAGCACCATCAGGTAGGAGTCGCGCTCTTGCCCGAAGTCGATCACACCCACGATGCCGGGATGTCTCAGCTCCGACAGCAGCCGCGCTTCACGAACGAACTGCGCGCGCACACTTTCTTCGTCGTCGATGTGCGACAGGACGCGCTTGATCACCACGGGCTTGGCGAATCCGGCAGCCCCCTCGATGCGTCCGAGGTACACCATGCCCATGCCGCCGCGCGCAAGCTCGCGCACGATGCGGTAGCGGCCGAGAACCACCGTCCCGGACAAGGCACGCTGACTGTCCGTCACCGCTTCCCCGCCGGTCGCCGCAAGTAGACGTGTGACCCGCGGGTTGGATGCGTCAAGTAGACCCCGAGTGGTCGGCCATCTCCCGGCATGCTGGCGCTCACGGAAAACCTGCCATCAGCATCCAGACCAATCGGTCGGCCGTCAACCGCGACCGACCAGCCCGGCAGCGCCGTGCCGACGAGGTGAAGGCTCCCACCCGGCCCAACTCCAGTATTGGCCGGGGTCTGCAGTGCCGCGGTGGGCGTGGCGTTGTCGAACAGTAGATTGACGCTCGTCTTGCGCGACACGCGCCCGCCGCCCTCGAAGTAGAGGGTATGGGAGCCTTCGCCGAGACTGCCGGAGCCGAACGTGTAGCTCGCCTGCTGGCTCGACAGCGTCCGGGTGCGACCACCACCGCTGACGTGGAGCTTGAAGCCGCTCACGCCGGCAGGCGCCGGCGACCAGCGGACCGTCACCTGCGGCAGCTGGTTCTGATAGAGAACCGTGTAGCTTCTCCCGTTCACGTCGACGAAGGTCGAGGGCGCCTTCTGGGGGACGGGCTTGGTGCCAGCATCGGCCAGCACCGTGACCGTACCAGCGGCCACAGCCGGGCCGATGTGTCCTTGCTCGTCGACACAAGACAGCTCGTAGCTCACTTGGCCTGGCCCGACCGCGAGCGCGACGGCATCCTTCCCGCGAGCCAGGTCATCACCCGCAGCGTTCGCCTTGGGGCCTTTGAGGCGCACGATTCCTTCCCCGCATTTGTGGGCGAAGTGGAAGCGAATGGCGGTCGGAGGCGCCGGGTCGTGCACGACCAGGCCCTGTCCTGCGTTGAGGTTCAGGTCTGCATAATTGAGGCCGCGGCCGCCGACGCTCGCCTGGCCCGAGTCGGTCAGCTTGCCGGTCTCGCCGGCCACGACCGTCTCACGATTGCGGCCTCGCAACTCGGCGGTCCCCGATTCCACGGAGATGGATGTAGCGGAAGCTTCGCGCCGCAGGCTGGCGACACCGCCAGCCGTGACGATCACGCCGCCGGGAACCTGAATGCGGACCGGACGCTCGGAGCGGATCGTGTACGATCCCTGCTCCACCGAGACGAGGTGCCCACCAGCGCCCACGACGTATCGCCCCTCCCCGTTCAGCGTCGCTGACTGGTCCCCTTGGCTGAGCTCCACCCGACTCCCCTTGCCCACGACGAGGAGGGAACCGGCGCCGAGCGTGGCCGCGCCCGGCTTCAGGCGCACGGGCGCCTTTTCACCCGGCGGCGTGAGCGACACCGTCGTGCCCTTGATCTGAGCGAGGATCGGACCCGTCGGGGCTAGTGGTTCCTCGGACGGTTCAGGCTCCGCCTGGGCGTCCGGCGAGAGCTCGAGTTGAGCGCTCCCGAGCGAAATGGCCACCTCCTGCCCAGCCGTCACGTCCAGAGCGCCGGCGGCTGACTCGACGTGAGCCTGACCGACGAGCACCTTGTAGAGGACGGCCCCTTCCCCGCGCCGGAGCACCATCTTCCCTCCCCCGCTCAGGCGGGCCGACCCCACCGAGGTTCGCAAGAACGCTCCTTCGCTGCCGGCTTCGAGCGTGGCGACGCCGCTCACCAGGTCCACTGCCTGCTCTTCGCTCCCCGGCTTGCGGTCCAGGAAGCGAACCAAGGTGTCCGCCTCCAAGCGGAGCACGCTACCGTCGTCGAGCTTCAGGTCCGCCGCAGCTTTCGCTTGCGTGCGGACGGCGTCGCCGACTGAGAATTCAGCCCCGACCGGCGCCCCTGTCCACTGGTTCTGAGCGCTCTGGTAGTCGCGCACCACCTCACCGCTCTTGCCGAGTAGGGTGGCGAGCGGCAGAGCGCTCTGGCAGCTCTGGCAACCGCTGAGGAACGTCAGGCAGACCACGAGCACGGACGCGACGAGGGCGTAGGCGAGCTCGCTGTCACTTCGTGGTCTGCAAGTCGGCATTGAGGACCGTGACGCCTTCCCTGCGCACCTTCAGCCGCCTCTTCTGCGTCTGGTGGCCGTCGGCCGTGATGACCACATCATAGGTTCCCGGCGGCAAATCGAGCACGAACTCCCCTTGCTCGTTGCACGTGGTCACCAGATCGCCCGGGGTCACCTGGACCGAGGCCATGAGCCCGGCGCCGGAGTAGTCGCGCACGAGCCCCCGCAGTTGCGCGCCTTGGGTGGCGTCTTTGGCGAGGCGAACCGAGACGTCCGCGGTCTCACCGGGAACCAGCACCAGATGCTGGCTATACGGTTGGAGCAAGGCGGCGGATACGGTGATGTCGACCTCGCCGCCCTCGAGCTCGCTCAGCGTGTAGACGTTCAACTGGTCGAGCGGCACCTGGCGCCGCTCGGGCTCGACCTGCCCCGGGTGCTCGATCTCGAGCGTGACCAGCGCGTCGGAAATGGGGTGACCCGTGTCGTCGATGACCGTGACCCGCAGCGAGGCCGGGGCCGGCGGGGGCGGCGGTGGGGGCGGCGGCGGTGGTGCTTCCTCGGGCGGTTCGTCCGGGGGCGGCTTGGCCTCGGTTTTCTTCTCGAGCAAATCGGGGAAGCGCACCGACGCGCCGATCAGCGCCAAGAACCTCGGTTCCACCGGCACCAGGGGATCGGCGGTGGTGGAAGGAGCCCGGTCGCCCGGTGAGATCTCGATCTGACCGTGCAAGCAGAGCCCCGGAATCACGGTGTGCCGGGCGCCAAGACCGATCCGCAGCGGGCTCGACAGAGCCGAAGGAGCTCCGTCACCGACGAGCACATCCCAGGTCACCTCAGCCAGGAGGTCCGTCTTGCCGAAGGAGTGCTGGGCGCCCAAACCGAGCAGCACCGCGCCGTATTCACTCAATCCGAGCACGACGCGATCGCCCGGGCGCAGCATCGCCGCATCCGTGAGGATCGACCCGCCCTGCGCCGTGCGGTAGCCCGCGAGGAGCGCCACCGTTTCCTGGCCGAAACGGCCTGCCGCTAGCAAGCGGCCATCGAAGGTCGGTGGGGCCACACCCGCACTCGCGGCAGCCCCGGACAGGGCGAGCCGACCTTCACCACCCAAGTAGATGCCGGGGGCGACCTCCGCTCCGGCGCGCAGCATCGGCGTGACGTCGATCAAGGTCCCACTGTCGCTGCCCATCGGATCGGCGCCGTGGATGTCGTGGCGCATGTCGACCCGGACGGCCGCGCTCAAATAGGGCCAGAGGGCCCCACCGGCTGCGACCGTGCCGCCGAGGCGATGATGATCCGCGCTCTCGCCGTTCTGCGGCTCGGTGTACCCGTATTGCAGCCAGAGACCCGCCCCTGCCCTCGGTGCCGCAGTGCCCGCGATGCCGATTCGGTAGAGTCCGGGCAGGCCATCGATGCCGTCCGCGTACTGACTCTTCGGTGTCTGCGCGGCAGCCGGCACACTCGCCAACAGGAGCAGCGCGAAAGACCGGAGCCAGGACAGCGGAAGCCTCAAACCGACAAAGGGTAACACCCGCGGCGCGCGCAAGTCCACGAAAGGTCCCGCGTTTGGAGGGCGGCGCTTTGGAGGAGGTGAGTGGGGCACACACCCACCCCCGCTCCCGCGATCAGAGGGCCAGCGGCGGCTCGAGGCTCACTTCGAACTGCTCCCGCGGACCCGTCGCCGTCTGGTCCAACGTCGGTGAATACGTAAGCACCCGGAGCGACCGTCCGTCCGGAGCGACCTCGAGCAAACGCAGGAAACCCGAACCACCATCCTTCAGCATCTGAAAATTGACGAGCATCTGGTGCACCAGGTTGCCCTGGTCCCCGCGGGACGCGAGGTACCCCTCGCCGTCCGCGAGCACGTGCCCGTTCAAGGTGAGCCAGACGCCGGGCCGACTGCGCAACAGCGCCCGCCAGAGCATCTCGCCATCGTAGGCGCGGTCCTTGGCCCAGTTATCGGCCCCCATTGCTTGGGTCGGATCGAGCCGCGCGGTCCCATACGAGAGCGGGTTCCATTCCTGGGCTGGACCAAACCGCTCCCAGTCGTAGCGGGTATCGTCGTGATAAAGGTAAGCGTGCGTCGAGAAAACCACGCGATCCGTCGGAAAGCGATCGAGCACCGCGGCGGCCCACTCCACGACGCTCTGTCTCGGGCTCCATTCCAGCGTCAAAACGCCGAGCGTGCTCTGCCCGAGCGGCAGACGATAATACGCGTTCTCCCAGTCGCCATCGGGCGGGATCGCCGCCAAAAGGGCTCGACTCGCCAGCGGGGCCTGCCCGAAGGCCTGCGTCAAACCCGAGCCCCTGCTCGAGGCGGCGCCAAGCTGTCCGTGATCGTGATTGCCCGTCGTCAAGATGAGGGGCACGCGCTCGAGCAAGGGAGCCACCGCGTCGTGGAAGTACGCCCACTCGGCCTCGGTGTTGTGGTCGGTGAGGTCTCCCACCGTGAGGACGAGTCGGATGTTGCGCTCGCGAAGTTGTGACAGGACGAAGTCGACCTGGTCCTCGAGGTGTCGACTGCGGCAGCCGGAGTAGTACTGGGTGTCCGGCAATACGACGAAGGTCACACCGCCGGGCGCCGGCAGTGGAGGGGCGCCAGGCTGCAAATGGGGGAGCATGCGCGGCCAGCCTCGCTCCCACAGGTCCAGAGGTAGTCCGCATCCGGGGCCCTCGTCGATCGCTGCGGCCGGAGGTGCCGACGCCGCGGGTGCCGGCGCGGCCGGCGGCCCGAGCTCGAGCGGGCTCGGCGGCGTCCCGCCCGACTTCGGCTGGCAACCGAGCGAGCTCGCCAGAAACAGCCACGGCAGAGTGCGCCTCACACCGCGCGTTTGTACCACGCTGGCCGGCCCGTTTCACCGTGGCGCTCGGGTCACGATTCGGTGAGGGTGTGTGACAGGGCCGGGCTTTCGTTTACAAGACCGTCCAGGATTGGCATGACTGATCCTCGAGGACACACCCATGCCGGTTCCCCATTTGGATCTCGTAGCCATCGACATGGGCTACGGCCATTTGCGCCCGGCCTACGCCCTGTCCGATTTTCTGGCTGGTCAACCCATCCTGCTCGTCGACCGCGCACCACTGGCTTCGGCGGAGGAGCAGCGGCTGTGGAAGCGTGCGCGCAGCGGCTACGAGCTCCTGTCGCGGGCGAGCGCCGTCCCGGTCGCAGGGCCCTTGCTCTCCGAGGTGCTGCAAGGGGTGACCAGCATCGCCCCCCTCTACCCACGGCGTGATCAGTCCTCGCCCACCGTGCCCACCCGCCTTTTGGCCTATTTTGGCCAGAGCGGCATGGGGCGAGGACTCACCGCACGGCTCCAGCGCACGGACGGCACCTTGCTCACCACGTTCTTCGCCCCGGCGGTCCTTTCCGACGTTGCCGGCTGTGAGCGCATCTACTGCCTGGTCACCGACAGCGACGTGAACCGCGTCTGGGTTCGGTCCGACGCGAGCAAAACCAACGTCGTCTACCTGGCCCCGACCGAACGCGTGAGGCGTCGTCTCAAAACCTACGGCGTGCCGTCGGATCGCATCTTGGTGACGGGTTTCCCCCTGCCGCATCGGCTCGTCGGCGGCACGGCCGCCAGCGCCCTGAAAAAGAACCTGAAGCGGCGCCTGGCTGCGCTCGACCCCCGCGGCCGCTTCCTGCGCGAATGCCGGGACGAGGTCAGCCACTTCCTCGGCGACACGCAAAGCCCCGGAGATCCCGTGCACCTCGCCTTTGCCGTCGGCGGAGCCGGAGCACAAGCCGAGATGGTCGAGCGCTTCCTGCCGAGCCTGGGCAAGCGGCTTCGTCGCGGCAAGATGCGCCTCACCCTGGTCGCAGGCATTCGGCACGAGGTCGCGCAGACCTTCCGGGAGGCCATTGCTCGAGCGGGCCTCGGCCCCGAGCTCGACTCCGGCACGATTCGCATCCTGCTCGCCGAGTCTCACGCCGAATACTTCGCAGCCTTCGACGAGCTCTTGGAATCGGTCGACGTCCTCTGGACCAAGCCGAGCGAGCTGACGTTTTACGGCGCGCTCGGCCTGCCGCTGATCCTCTCCTCCCCCGTCGGCGGCCACGAACACTACAACGCGCGCTGGGCTCTGCATTCCGGGGCCGCCGTGCGCCAAAGCGATCCTCGCCACGCGGGCGACTGGATCTGGGAAATGCTCAAAGACGGCACCTTGGCCGGCGCCGCCTGGACCGGCTACATGCGCATGCCCAAGTTCGGCCTCTATCGCATCGCCGGTGAAGTTCTCGGCGAGGCAGCTCTCGAACAGCGATTGCGGGAGCTCGGTGCCGAAGCTCCGAAGCCGACCCATGACGAAATCGCGCCCGAGCGGCGCTCAGCCGGCGACCTGACGACGAACTGAAGCGCGGCGCTCCCTCGCCCGCTCGAGCGTTGCGGAATCGTTTCAAACGAGCCACTCGGGCGTCAATTCGCGGGTTCATCATCACGGCCGATGATTGGGACATCGAAGAGAACAAGGCGGCCGCCAATGGTCGCCTCACCGCCAGATGACGTGGCGGTGACCAGTGTCGACGATTCTCGAAGCGGGCCCTGTGCCCGCTTTCTTTTTGCCGCGGGCCCAGCCGTCAACAGCCAAGCACCGGCCGTCAGCAGCAACGTCAGTGGAGGTGGATCATGCACATCGCAGTGATTTCCGACTTGCACCTCGGACGAGGCGGACCGACCGATGCCTTCGAGCACGATGACCACGAGTTTCTGCGGTTTTTGAGTTTCCTGGAGTCGAACTTCCAGCGCATCGTGCTGCTCGGCGACATTTGGGAGACCCTGACGGCGCCAGCCCCCGGCGGCCAGGCCGCGGAGCTGAAGGCTGCGCAAGAGTTCCACGGGGAGATCTTCCAGCGCTTTCAGAAGCCCGCCTATCGCTACGTGCACGGCAACCACGACTTGATCGCTGGTCCCGTGATGGGCGCTCCCGAGGAGTATGCCCTCGAGGCCGACGGCGTGCGCATGCTCTTCAGCCACGGCCACCAGGGCGACCGTCTCTGCTCGCACGCGCGCTCGGTGTCCGAGATCGGCGTCTGGCTCGGTGCTTGGATGCGTCGCTTCGGCCTCGACTCGCTCTACCGGCTGATCGCCGGCTGGGAGACCGCGCGCAGCGGCCTCCCAGAAGACTGCGCCGTCCGGCGCTGGGCCCTCTCCCAGGCCACGACCTACGCCGCCGATATCGTGGTGACCGGCCACACCCACGTGGCAACCAAGGCGGAAAGTGGTAGCCGATTGTTCTTGAACAGCGGCACGTGCTCGAATGGAAACATCAGTTTCCTGGCCCTCGATAGTCGGCTCGGCCATTACGAGGTCCACCATGGGTACTGAGTCGCGCTTCCCCGACGTTGCATGCAGTCCGCCGCCTTTCTCCTTCTGACCATCGGCCTGTGTGCCGTGCTCGTGTTGTGGGTCGCCTACGCCGTCACCCTCCGCACTGCGCGCTCGCGCCTCCCGAGTGATCCTTCGCCGCGCCAGGGCATCTCCGTTTTGAAACCGCTCAAGGGCCATGAGCAAGGTCTGGCCGACAACCTGCGCGCCATCCTCGATCAGACCCATCCAGACTTCGAAGTCATCTTCGGAACGGCCGACGCGCACGACCCCGCCCTCGACGTGGCGCGGCAGGTGGCCGCCGAGTTCCCCGAGCGTCGAACCCTGGTGGTCGTCGGGAGCGCGGACTCGGGCATGAATCCGAAGGTTCGGCTACTCGAACATCTGGAGCGCTTTGCGGCGCACGAGCTGATCCTCGTCTCGGACTCCAACGTGCGCCCGGGGCCAGGGTATCTCTGTGCGCTCGAGAACGTGCAGGCGGCTCACGAGGCAGCGCTCGTTCACTCCGTGCTGGCCGGATCAACCGGACGGACGCTCGGCGAACGGCTCGAAGACATCCAGCTGTCCGGCTGGGTCGCTGCCTCCGTCTGCTTCACGAGCCAGGTCGGTGATCCAGTGGTGATCGGCAAGTCCATGCTCATGCAGCGATCCGCGCTGGCGGCAGTCGGCGGCTTTGCCGGAGTGCGAGACATTCTGGCCGAGGACTACATCCTGGGCCGCCGCCTGCGACGGGCCGGATACAAGGTAGCGCTCTGCCCCGAAGTCTTGCAGGTGGTCAACAGCGGGCGCGGCGTCGCCGGCTTCTTCAACCGCCACGTGCGCTGGGGTCAGATGCAGCGCACGATCTACCCGGTGGCTTTCTTCGCGTCGCTGGCGGCCCAGCCCACGCCGTTCTTGCTCGCGGCGCTTGCGCTCGGTCGAGGACACGTGGCGGCGCTCGCCGCGATCGGTCTCGGGGGCAAGTGGCTATCGGAGCTCGGCGTGGCGCGCTACGTGGCGGGCCGTCTGGCCTTTCGCACGGCTTGCCTGCTCCCCTTGAAGGACGCTCTGGTTCTGGGCGTGTGGTGCATGGCCTTGGTGAAGCGCACCGTGCATTGGCGTGGAAACCGCATGCGGGTGGGTCCGGGCAGTCAGCTCATGCCCCTGCGCGGCGAGCTCGGAACCGACCTGCGCGAAGTCGTGTGAAGGCCGCCTGTCCCGCTCAATAGGGCGGCACGCCGCCAAGGCCCGTCTGCGCGGGCGCCGGGGCTGGCGGCGCCGATCCGCGTGGTATCTGCACCTGACCCGGCGTGACCACGGACGTCTGACCTGTGCTCGGGGCGGGCGACGGCGCAAGCTGAAGACCCGACACGGCGACGGCATCCGACAAGCACCTCTGGCCCATCGAGGTGGCGGCGCAGTGGTAGCCGGCGTCGCAGGCTGGGTAGCATTCCCCCTTTTCGCACAGGCCGGACTCTTGATTGCACACGTAGCCGGGCGAGCAGTGCGCCCAGCAATCACCGGTGGCCGCGCGATTTACGCCGACGGCGCCCACCATGACGCCTGTGCCGAGGGCGGCGTGCCCCGCATCAGACCCGGCGCACGACAAGAGCGTCCAGCCGCTCACGAGCACTACGAGGTCGGCGCGCAGACCTTTCACGCCGCTTCTCTAAAGACGCCCGCCGAAGGCCGAATTTGGATTGTTGCTGCTCGGAGCCGGCGCCCCGCTCGGCGCTGTCTTGGTCGACTTGGGATGCGCCGCCGCCGACTTTTTCTTGGCCGGAGACGCGGGAGCGGCGACGGCCGAGGAGGCAGGGGCCGGCACGGCCTGGACGGGCTCGGGCTTGGCTGGCTCGGGCTTGGCTGGCTCGGCCTGGGCTGGCTCGGGCTGGGGCAGCGGCGCCGGAGCGGGCTCGGGCGCGTGCGCAGCGGGTGGTCGTTCCTCGGTCGTGGCGGGCAGAGCGACCGGGGCCGGGCTGGGCTCCGGGCGCAGAAGCCAGAAACCCGCCGCGCCGAGCACCACGACGGCAACGGCCATGATTCCAAGGTACTTCCGAGAGCTCGGCTTGCCCTCCCCCGAGGTCTGCGTGAAGGCGGCGACGGTGCGATTCGTGGCCGGGGTCGCGGGGCCGGGTTTGGTCGTGGCCATCAGCGCCGCACGCCGTGAACCGACGGGAAGCGCCGCCAGCGCGGAGGGGAGAGCGTCCCCACCCAGGGAGCTCGCCCCTGACTCGAGGACGCGAATGATGCGCTCGGCGGAGGCCTCGGCCCGGCGGTCCGGACCGAACGGCACGAGCTCCACCGCGAACTCCGCCAGGTTCTTGTAACGCAGGTCTCGGTCACGCTGCAGCGTGTGCGCAACGACCTCCGCTAGGCCGGGAGGCACGTCGCTGCGCAAGCTGGTGACGGCCGGCGCGTCGGTTCCGCTCACCTTGAGCACGAGCTCGGGGAACGTCTCCGCTTCGAACGGGACCCGGCCCGTCAAGATCTCGAACAGCACGGCGCCCAGGGACCAGATGTCGCTCTGCGCATCGGCGTTTTTGGCCGAAAGGATCTGCTCCGGCGCCATGTAATGCGGAGAGCCCATCACGGTCTGCGTCTTGGTCATGCTGAGGTCGCGCGCCGCGCTCGTCAGCTTCGAAATGCCGAAGTCGAGCACCTTGACCGAAAGCAGCCCGTCGGCCCGTCGCACGCAGAACAGGTTGGCCGGCTTGATGTCACGATGCACGATGCCGAGCGCATGCGCCTCGGCAATCGCTTCCGCCGCTTGCAGCACGAACTCCACCGCCTGCGTCGTCGGCAGCGCGCCACGCTGGCTCACCCAGTGCCCGAGGTCCTCGCCTTCGAGGTACTCCATGACCATGTAGGGCGCGCCGGTTTCCAGCATCCCGACGTCGCTCACTCGGGCCACGTGCTCACTCTTGATCTTCACGGCCGCGCGCGCTTCGCGTGTGAAGCGCTCCACCGCCTCGCGGTGCTTCAGCATGGACGGCAGGAGCATCTTGATGGCGACCAGCTGGTCCAGTTGCAGGTGGTGTGCCGCCACGACGACGCCCATCCCGCCCGCACCAAGCACCCGGTCCACCCGGTACTTGCCGGCCAGGACGGTGCCGAGCTGAACCTCGAGCTCTTCGGTCTCCTGCACGCCCATCCTGCTCCTCTGCCGAGAACCCCCCGGTCCGGTATAGCAGCCTCCGGTCGGCCCCGCCCTCCCCGCGCCATTCAGCTGGATTGGGCCCCCTTTTCCAACGTTTCGCGGCAAACCGAAAAAAATCTGGCTCGCACCGGTCCGAATCCCTGATACTTTCCGCAGAGGTCCAGCTCAAAATGGACCCTTCTTTTCGAGTCAATTCGAGTCAAGGAACGAAGTTGAAAAAGCTGTTTGTGGGCAACCTTCCGTGGTCAGCGACGGAAGGCGACGTTGCTAGTCTGTTTGCTGATGTGGGTGAAGTGTTGTCCGTCCGAGTGGTTGCCGATCGCGAGACCGGCCGCTCCAGGGGATTTGCCTTCGTAGAGCTGGACGATGAAGTGGCGGCCCGCGCCCTCGAGCAGGAATTCGAGCTCGAAGGCCGGACGCTCCGCGTCAACGAAGCCGAGGAACGCGCTCCGCGAAGCGGTGGTGGCGGATTCGGCGGCGGTGGCGGCGGATTCGGCGGCGGCGGGGGTGGTCGTGGTCCTCGCGGCGGCGGCGGGGGTCCGCGTGGCGGCGGCGGCGGCTACGGCGGCGGCGGCGGCGGTGGCGGGTTCGGCGGTGGTGGCTACGGCGACGGCGGTGGCGGCGGTGACGACCGTCGTCGCGGTGGTGGCGGTGGTCGTCGCGGCGGTGGCGGCGGTGGTCGCCCCCCGCGTCGCTGATCGCACCCAGGACTGGCCGCGCACGGGATTCATCCCGCGCAGGACTCATCCCTGAACGGCTTCAGAGCCGACCTTCGATACCCAAGCCGAAGGTCGGACCGCCTTGGTTCGTCTGCACTCCGCCCAGGAGCGCCGTGCCGCCGGCGCCGCCGATGAGCACCTTGGCAAACCAGCTGTGGCGGGACCCGGAGCCCGACATCAGGAGGCGCAGGCCGACGTCGCCGAAGGCGTAGCTGTTCCGACCTCCGCCGCCAGCGAGCAGAAGCCAGAGGCCGTACGCAAGTGGGATCTGTCCCTCGGCGCGGAAACTGCCAAACGTGGCCACCCCGTCCGCCAGGACCGCGCTGGTTCGGGATCGAAGGTGGAGCCCATCTTCGGCGCCGATGCGCAGAATGGGAGAGAACAAGAGCCCGTATTGAACGGGTGATCCATTACTGGCGATGGCCGTGCCGACGCCCACTCCGAAGCCAATCTCGGCCAAACGCATGCTGATGCTCGGAGCCACGTAGGCTTCGACGACTCCCGACACGGTGCCGAAGGGAGGGACCGCCGGTTCGAGCGCCATGGTGAGCTTGGCCTTGGCGCCCAAGCGCACTCGCACGGACGCGTCGACCAGCACACCTGATTGCGTGTCGTTCAGGCCGAGCCAGGGGCGAAGGACCAAGGCGAAGGCCAAGGGATAGGCCGGCGCCGGTGGTGCAGGCAGCGAGGCGGTCCGGTCCTGCTGGGACAAGTGCCCCACTTCGCCCACCGACACCTCCTCGTTCACGCCCACCGAGACGAGAAAGGTCTGGCTGTTCACCCGGATGACACGACCCACCGCATGCTCGTCGCCACGTTCGTCGGCAAAGCCGACGCGCATGCCGCGCTCGACCTTCACCGAACCATCCATCTCGAGCACGAGCGCGCCATCCCGACGCTCGACGACCTTACCGAGCGCCGTGCCAAAGGGGACCCTTTCCGGCTCCTCCGGCTCGGCGGATCCCGCCGCCACCAGGTGCCTCGTCTCGATGGGGGCTGAAGCGCTGATCGCAGGGGCAGCCGGTGCCGTGGGCGATTCGGATGCGGCTCCAGGCGCTGGAGTGGCAGCCGGCGCAGCGGCCGCAGGCGCAGGCGCGGGCGCGGGCGACGACACGGGTGGCGGTTCGGAGGGCGCGGGAGCCGCCGCAGCGGGAGGCGCTTGCGCCGCTGCTTGCGCGCTGAGCGCGAGAACTACGATCCCTATGGACGAGGCCAGCGCACGCGGGCGCCCGCTCGGTCCGACCCAAGCTGCAAGTGAAGACATAACGAGCCAAGCATGACCGATGCGCTACCGTTTGAACAGGTGCGCCGCAGTCGGCCAGCGAGCCGAGCTGACTAAGCCCTCACGCGAGCTAGCCCTCACGCGAGCTAGCCCTCACGCGAGCTAGCCCTCACGCGAGCTAGCCCTCACGCGCGAGCTAGCCCGACACCAACTAGCCCGAAACGAGCGCTGCGGTGATGGCCTTCCCGCCCACGCCAACGTTGAACATGCTGTCGACGTTCTCCGCCGGGATGCCGAGGGCCAGGCCGCACGTGCGCCCCATGGCCACGTGGGTCTCGAGCCGCGGGATGTCGCCTTCGGAATCCGACAGGGCACTCTCGCCGGTGCTGGAGACGATGGCCGAGGCGCCGAGCTGGCTCCCGACGGGTCGAACTCCACCGTAGACGCCGGGGTTCACGTTCTTGCCGATCAAGACCGCCACGGAATGATTGCCGTAGTGGTCGCGGCCTGAGCGCGCGCTCGCTTTGCTGTCGTTCAGGTTCCGCCCGAACACGTTGAGCGTCATGAACGTGACCTTGTCGGAGAGCCCAGCCGTCGCGAGCTCGTCCTGGATGGCTTGGATGCCAGCGCAACCGTTGTCGTCGGCCGTGTGCTGCGCCACCTCGTTGGCGAGGTTGTTGTCGGAGTGGTTGTCGCCACCGAAAGCCAAGCGCACGCTGATGACCGGGCTCACGTTGGCGGCGATGAGCGCGGCGGCGGCTCGCGCCTGATCGGGCACTCCGTCGCCATCGATGGCCGACAGCGTCTCCGAGAGCTGGTCAGCGAGCAGACGCGTCTGCTCGCGGCTCCGGGCGAGCGCATCCAAGAAGCCGATCTGGACCTGCGAGGCGTCCTGCTTGGCTAGGGCGTGGAGCTCGTTCAAGTACGTGTCGCGCAATGTCCGCAGCGCGACCAAGGCGTTCGTTCCCCCGCCTGGCCCGCCAGGGAAGCCGCTGCCCGACGAACCCGTGAGCAGCTGGCGCAGCTGGGTCGGCGAAACCGACGGCAACGTGCGTCCCGAAAAACTCAAAAGCTCGCTGGCGTTGCCGCCGGCGCCGACCGCCACAGGCTCGGTCTGCACCGTGCCCAAGCATGGTCCGAGCACCTTGGCGTAGGCCGAAAGGAGCATCTCGCCGTTGGCAGTCGCGCCCATCAGACGCAAAACCTTCGGTTGGTCGCCATGATTGTTGGCGAGGGTGACGTGGTGGATGAACGCGGTGCGCGCGCGTACGGACTCCGACAGTTTCCCCCACGGTGCTGCTGCGTTGTACGTCTTGGTGCCCCAAGTGAGAGGCGTCTCTTCCATCGAGGCGTCCGTGGGATGGACGGCCTGCGCCGCATCCTCGCTGACGTCGCCGTAGGTTCCCGGGCAATTGTTGCTGATCGGGTCCCCGTTCATGTTCACGCAGCAGATGAGATACTGCAGGTTCTCCTGAGCACTGATCGCGCAAGCGAGGTCTTGTGCGCTCGCCCGGCGTGGATTCATCAGAAACCAGGCGGGCAGACCGGTAGCCAAGGTGCCGAGCATCGAGGCCAGCATCATCTCGCGCCGGGAGTGCGTGCGGCCGGATTGCGTACGAGAGGAGAGCAGGGTGCGAGGAAGCAGGGTGCGAGGAAGCATCGTCGTGGTCCTTTCAGATCCCGAGCCCAAGCGAGGTGGGCGCTTGGCAAGCCAGTGAGAAGGTGGACGCCAGCGCTGAAGTCTCATCGCTTTCGAGCAGCGCCTCGTCGTAGTGCGCCTGCAAGATGTCGACCGCCGCGTCGTAGGGGGAGCTCCCGTCGGATAGCGTCTCGTTCGTCGTGTAGCCCATGATGTCGGACACCATGGAGGCGATCGCCCCCTCGACGTCGCTGGTCTGGTACACGGTACCCACGACCTTGGCGGCCACGTTCTCGCACAAGAGCTCGGTGCCGGCCGCGTAGAAGAGCGTCGGGATGGAGGGGGTGACCGGGACCTCGGAGCCGCGACTGAAGGCATCGATGGCGATGGTGCCAGCAATGCGGAAGACCGCCTTGACGGTGTCTGCTTCGGTGTTGCCCTGACTGAAGCCGGACATCTGAGGGAACGCGTAGTCGAGCCCGCACACGTCGCCGAGATCGAGCCGACTGCCGAGCGCCGAGCACAAGTGCTCGCGCCGGGTGATGCTGATCACGACGTTACGAGCGTCGAACGTGGTCGCGTGCGAAAGCCCCGTGACGAGCGGCGACGACATCAGCTCGCTCACCAGCACGGTGTAGTCGAAGTTACTGTCCACGAAGGCTTCGACCACGCGCCGGAACTCCGGGTCGTCCTCGGCGCAACCGGCAGAATCGGCCCAGTAGCAGAGCGCTTGCGCGATGCTGATGGCAAAGCGGCTCAAGCCTTCGCCGTCGGCGACCGACAGCAAGAGTGGCCCGAGTGAGTCCATGTCGCCGCCGGTATCGTTGACGTTGAGGAAGGCCAAGGCCCCTCCCTTGGTCTCAGGCCGGTCCTTGGTGGCGGTGCCGCCGAAGGGGAAGCCCGAGCCCGAATTGCCTTGGTTGTCCGCGAAGTCGTTGCGGTCGTTGTAGTCGAACTGATTTTCCCAGAACTCACGCAGCGGATCGAGCATCTTGTGGCAACCAAAGCACTCGGCATTGGTGGCGGAATGGTCCTCGTCCAGGCCAACGGTCGTCACTGGTGTGATTTCCTGCGCACTGGTGAAGCCCATGCCGATCGAGGCAATGAGCGTCTGGTTGGCGGTGACGCGGTGCTGGTTGCTGTCGTTCGTGCGCCACAGGCCAAGGAACGCCGGCGTCGTGTAGAAGCCCACGCGCGGCAGCGCGAGCGAGATGGAATCGCCGTCGGCGATGGCGCGAATGGTGGGGATGTCCCAGGGTGCGATGCTCGGCGCACCGTCGGTGATCGTCACCAGGCGCCAGTCTTCGGTGTCCTCGGGCTCGATGTACGGCTTGGATGGGTGCTCCCAACACTCGGGGTTGGCCACGTAGTTCCAGCGCGGGGTGAGACCAATCAAGCGCTGGAAGAGCAGAGCCGATCCGCCGTTGGCACCGGCGAGCTCGTGCACGTCGCACTCGACGCCGTTCTCGAAGAAATTCGAGCCCGTGGTCGGGGGATCGTCGTCCCAGGTCATCGTCGAGACCGCCTCCTCCTGCGGGATGTCGCGCGTCTTGTCGATGTTCCAGGTCGGCCCGTCGGTGCGCGGAAGTGCGAACTGGAGCGGCGCGTCGTTGGGCTGTTCCACCTGCAAATAGGCGGCAATCAGGCCGGTGGTCAGCATGTGCGTGCGCGTCGTCAAAACATCCGAAAATGGCTGACCACCCTGCACCATCGCGAGCGCCGTGCGCGCGAAGCTGTCCGCGAAGTTCTTCTCCAGGCGTGTGTACGCCGTGTCTCCGTAGGAGAAGGTCGGGTTGAGGTCGAAAGGGCCGTACTCGAGGTACTGAGCTTTCATGTCCTCCTGCATGCTGAAGCCCTTCTGCTGGAAGACGTTGCGGAAATGCTGCAGGAGCTTGGCGCGGAATTCAGGAGTGTCGATCCACCCAGCCACGAGCGTGCGCAGGGCGTCCGTCACCCCCTGTGCTTCGGCCGCATCTCCGGTTGCAGGTACGCCCGCAACCGCAGTGTACTCATCGGGCGTCGGCGCGAAGCCCGTCATTAGGTTCTTGACCTTGCGCAGAGCAGCGCCGCGTCCTTGCGATTCGAAGGGCAGCACCTCTTCGGGCGGGGTGCCGAGATCAGTCCCGTCAGTCGTGGATCCGTCCGTCGTGCTCCCGTCCGTCGAGCCGGCGCCGCTGCCGCCCGTGCCCGGGCCGCCATCCGTGGTGGCGTCGGTGCCTGTGCCCCCGCCCGTCCCGGGCGTCCCGTCATCCGGCCCCGCAATGGGAGCCCCACACGAAGCCGCCAAAAGTACGATCAGAGCCGAGAAGCCCCCGGCGGCCAGCAGGCGGGTCGTTTCCCCCGAACGGGTCTTTGCTCGACGCAGCATATAAGTCCTCTAGCTGCTTAGTACCCCCAGGTCGGGCAATCGGCTCAGCTTTTCAGTGCTAGCTGCCGATCTCGCCTCAAACTCGACTCAGGGCGCTCGACTCAGAGCGATAGCTGAAAGCTGACGGCAGAAAGTTCGGCTCCGCCTCGATCGACTAGGCGCGCCTGGTGCGGGCCGAGCTCGGCGGCGATGACGGCAGTCTTGCCCTGCCAAGGCACGGAGCGACCGTCGACCAAAAGGCGCGCCCCGGTCGGCGCGTCCACCGCGCGCAGCACGAGCTCGCTCGGTCGATCGAGATGGCGCAAGGAGAGGCGCGCACCCTCGGCCGGGAACGTGATGCGGGGCGCGCGGGACCAGGCGGCCGCTGCTGGCTCGACTGCCGGGTGCGACTCTCGGCCGACGGCTCGACCGGCGGAGAGAGACGCGACGGGGGGCTCGGGACCCAAGGCCCGCGCTTCGGCCAAGACCTCGATGGCGAGCGGCGCCGCTCCCGCTGCTCCCGAAGTTTTCACCATCGGGCGACCGTCGAAATTGCCGACCCACACGCCCACGGTCAGCTCGTCGTCATAGACGAACGCCCAGGCGTCTCGAAACCCCGTCGAGGTCCCGGTCTTCAAGGCGAACGGCGGGGTC
>Ga0247744_1000053_pt1 | contig 26737 bp, 23 predicted proteins | sample UWRJS154409C5_FD_180946 | JGI IMG/M metagenome (GOLD analysis project Ga0247744, IMG submission 180946) | Soil microbial communities from Arlington Agricultural Research Station in Wisconsin, United States - UWRJ-S154-409C-5 | ecosystem: Environmental > Terrestrial > Soil > Agricultural land... | reverse complement strand
AGGCTGGGAGGTCGAGATCTCGCGTCTCAAGCAGCTCGAGAACTACGCGGACGATGCCTCATTTCAGAATGAATGGCGCGCGATCAAGCAGGAGAACAAGGCACGCCTAGCGCACGCCTTGTGGGACAAATGCAAGATCGAGCTCGATCCGACCTTCCTGCTCGACGGGCAGGTCAAGCGCATCCACGAGTACAAGCGCCAGCTGCTCAACCTGCTCCAGGTCGTGGCCTTGTATCAGGCGTACAAGGCGGACCCAGCCAAGGCGCAGTCTGCCGTGCCGCGCACGTTCCTCTTCGCGGGCAAGGCAGCGCCGGGTTACCACGTGGCCAAGGACATCATCTGGCTCATCAACTCGGTCGGCCAGGTCATCGAGTCGGACAGTGCGGTGCGGGACAAGCTGCGCGTCATCTTCGTGCCCAACTACAGCGTGTCCTGGGCCGAGCTGATCATGCCGGCCACCGAGGTGTCCGAGCAGATTTCGACGGCGGGCTATGAAGCGTCCGGCACCGGCAACATGAAGTTTGCCATGAACGGTGCGCTCACCATCGGCACGCTCGACGGCGCGAACGTCGAGATGAAGGACAACATCGGCGCCGAGAACATGTTCATCTTCGGCTTGCATGCGGGTGAGGTGTCGGCCATCCAGCGTGCGGGCTACCAGCCGCGCGAGATCTACTTTTCCGATCGCATCCTGCGCGCCACGATCGACGCGGTGGCGCGCGGCGTATTCAGCCCGGAGGAACCAGGGCGCTTCCAGGGACTCATGGATGGCTTGGTCAATCGCGACCCGTTCCTCGTCTTGGCCGACTTCCGGAGCTACGCGGCCTGCCAGGGGGTGGTCGAGGCCGCCTACCGGGACCAGATCGGCTGGACGCGTAAATCGATTCTCAACGTCGCGCGCATGGGTTTCTTCTCGAGCGACCGCACGATTGTCAGCTACGCCGACGACATTTGGGGCACCGGCCACCTCGTCCGCCGCCGCTGAAGGCCTGCCGAGCCGGCCTGCCGAGCCACGCCTGGCCGGCCTCGGGCGGGGGGCTGGCGTGCGTCCCCAGCCTGTGCCAATAGACGCGCCCCATGAGCCGGATTGCAGCGAAATTCGGGGGTACCAGCGTCGCCGACGCTGCCCAGATCAGGAAAATCAAAGCCATCGTGGATGCCGATCCACGGCGCAGCGCCGTCGTCGTGTCGGCCCCTGGCAAGCGGGTGAAGTCCGAGGCCAAGATCACCGATCTGCTCTACCTTTGCCAGGACATGGCGGAGATGCGCACCGACTTCTCCGCGCCGTTCGGCCTCGTGCGCGATCGCTTCCTCGAGATCGAGAAGGAGCTCGGCGTCGACGCTCGCATCGGCTCCGCACTCGAGATCTTCCAGCATCAGCTGGAGGGCGGCGTCACCCGCGACTTCGTGGCCTCACGCGGTGAGTACTTCAGCGCTCTCATCATCGCCAAGTTCCTGAATGCCGTGTTCGTCGACCCGATGGAGACGATCTCCATCTTGGCGAGCGGCCTCGTCGATCCGAAGAGCTACCGTCTGCTCGGTCAGGCGCTGGCTGACGACGCCACGCGCTACGTGATCCCCGGCTTTTACGGCCTGGGACCGGACGGCAAGGTCAAGACCTTTTCCCGCGGCGGCTCCGACATCACCGGCGCCATCGTCGCGCGCGCGATCGATGCCATGGTCTACGAGAACTGGACCGATGTGTCCGGTTTCTTGATGACCGACCCGCGCATCGTCGACAAACCCTTGCCGATGGTCGAGGTGACCTACCGCGAGCTGCGCGAGCTCTCCTACATGGGCGCGTCCGTGCTGCACGACGAGGCGACCCTGCCGGTGCGTGAGGTCGGCATTCCGATCCACATCAAGAACACGAACGAGCCGCAGCACGTGGGTACGCGCATCGTGGCCAAGCTCAGCGAGGAAGAAGAGAAGGGCACCGCCATCGCTGGCATCGCCGGGCGCACGGGCTTCTCGATGATCGTCATCGACAAGAGCTTGATGAACAAAGAAGTGGGCTTCACCCACAAGCTGCTCGGCATCTTCATGCGCCGCGGCATCTCGGTCGAGCACACGCCCTCCAGTATCGACGGCATCAGCGTGATCGTCGATTCGGCCTATTTGAAGGATCAGGCCGACGAGGTCATGGAGGAGATCCAGCGCATGATGGCCGCCGACAAAGTGACCTTGGTGCCCGATTTGGCGCTGATCGCCGTCGTCGGCGAGGGCATGAGTCACTCGATTGGCATCGCGGGACGGGTGTTCGGCGCGCTCGGCCGCGCCAAAGCCAACGTGCGCGTCATCAATCAGGGCGCGAGCGAGGTGAACATCATCGTCGGCGTCGCCCCGAGTGATTTCGAAAAGGCGGTCCGCGGGCTGTACGAGGAATTCGTCGTCACCCAGCGCGGCAGCCTTCCGGCCTGAGGGGTTCCGTAGCCGCACACATGCCTACTGAGCCCTGGCTCTTGATCGACAGTTCTCCGGTGCCGCACCAGGAGGAACAGATGGAGCTCGTGAGTCGCGGCAAGGAGCTCGTGCTGCGCGTCGGGGGCCGTGAGCTGATGTGCAACAAAGTGCACGGGTCCGAGGACGCCCTTGCGGATCTGGCCAGCGACAAGATCGGCGCGCGTCCCGAAGCGCGCATCCTCATCGGCGGACTCGGTATGGGCTTTACCTTGGCGGCAGCGCTCCGGCGCGTGGGTCCCGAGGCACGAGTCGTCGTGGCCGAGCTGGTGTCGGCCGTCGTGAAGTGGAACCGCGGTGTACTCGGCGAGGCAGCAGGCTTTCCGCTGAATGATCCGCGGGCCAGTGTGCACGAAGGGGACGTTGCCGAAGTCATCCGCGCGGAGCACGGCGCCTGGGACGCCATCTTGCTGGACGTCGACAATGGCCCGACGGCGCTCACCAAATCGACCAACGACTGGCTCTACGGTGCCTCAGGCCTAGAAGCAGCATTCTTGGCTTTGCGACCTGGCGGCATCCTCGGCGTTTGGTCCGCCGCTCCCGACTCGGGGTTCACGCGGCGTATGGACCGCGCTGGCTTCGACGTCGTGCCGGAAGAGGTTCGCTCGCGTGGTGCGCGTGGCGGTCGCAGGCACGTGGTCTGGATCGGCACGCGCCGCGCCGAAGGCGCGAAGTGGCTCGGCCGCGGAGCGCGCGGCTAGGGCGCCGCCTCGGCTTGGGTCGGTTTGGGTCGGCTCATGGATTGACGAACTCGTCCATGCTGACGATGCAGACGTCGAAGGGATCATCGACGATCCCTGCGGAGATGACGTTGATGCCGATCTCGTCGATAGCGGTTGAACCCGGATTGAACGTGTTGCCCCCGGTGGTCCAGCACGTGTCGTTGAAATCCGACCACAAGACGTTGAAGGTCCCCGAGCCCGGTGGGAGCAGGGCGCAGTAGGTGGTCGACTCCGCAGCGCTGAACAGCTCGACGCGGATGGCGCTGTCGTAGGAGGTGTTGATGCCGATGGTGATGCCGTCTTCTTGGAGCTGGATGGCTTGGTTGTCGTTGCCGGCGATCGACTCGTTGATGCGGTAGCTCAGCGAGGCAAAGCCGCCCGTGTCGGAGCTCATCGTGCCCGCGATGCAGTTGGGCGCCGGAGCAGTGCCGACGTCGTCGACGAAATCCGTCACGCTGCCCGAGGCAACGGCCCCGTAGCCGAACCAAGCCGGCCCGTTCAGGTAGCCGTTTGGAGGCCCTGGCGGCGCGGTGCCTGGCCCCAGCTCCGTGATGCAGAAGTTGAAGCCCTCGCCCGGGAACTCGGTCCCATGAGCCACCACGCTCACGGTGTCGGCCAATGCGCCCGTCTGCAGGGCGCTCCCTTCCCCCGTGCACGTGGTCGTGAAGGCCTCGTAGGGAATGAAATGAACGCCAGGGCCTGGCATCGGCGCACAATAGGTATTGCCGTCCTCGCTACTGTAGATCTCGACGTAGAGCTGGCGGAAGCCGTCCCAATTGACCCCCACGTTGGCGCCATCCAGGGTGAGCTGGATCTCGGCGGGGACGCCCTGCTGTGGCTGGTTCAGGTTGTACTGAATGCCTGCATAGCCCGTGATGTCGCCGGTCATGCCGTTGGCGCAGTTCGGCGCCAAGTTGGTGTCGAGGTCGTCGCCGTTGAAGCTCGAGCTCGGATCATTGACCAAGGAGCCGTGGCCGAACCACTCGGGGCCGTTCAGGTAGCCGGGGGGCGCCCAGACCGGCCCGCCGGTGCTCAGATCGTCGATGCAATAGTCGAAGGCTTGAGCGGCCAAGGTCGAAGGAACCTTGAAGTAGATGTGAGTGATCTGGTCCGTTTGCCGATCGAAGGAAGCCCCTTCGCCCGTCACGCAGTTGTCGTTGAAGTACTCCCAGCCCACGAACTCCAGCGCGCCGGTTGCCCCGATGGGGGCACACCAGACGTCTCCGGTCGTGGTGTTCACGAGCTCGACCTTCATGGGTCGCGGCGCGGAATTCCAATCGACCGAGAGCCACAGACCATCGTGGGCCATGTAGGCGGGCGGATTGGGTGCCGACAGCTGCGGGAACTCGGCCTGGTTGATCTTGTAGCCGAGGAGGGCATACGAGTCGGACGCCGCGCTGGTGTCTCCCCAGACGCAGTTCGGTGTGGGACTGCTCGACACGTCGGACGTCGCCGTCGCGCCGGGGCCATAGCCGTACTGGCCGTAGCCGTGGATCGTTGGCGTCCGCAGGTAGCCGTTGCTGGCACTGCTGCCGCCCGAGCCGCCACCGGAGCCGCCGACGCCACCGCTGCCGCCGGCAGACTGTCCGCCGTCGCCGCCCACACCACCGCTCGGCTGCCCGCCGACGGCGATTTCACCACCGGAACCGCCGCTGCCGCCGCCGCTGGGGGCTCCCCCGCCGGCAGAAGTCCCGCCGTTGGGCGCGCCGCCAGCACCCTCGCCGCCGGAGCCTTCGCCGCCCGAGCCATTGCTGGAACCGCCACTGCCTAGGTCCTGAGCAGGGTAGAGCTCTCCGGCCACACCGTTCGGATCGTAGAAGACGCAGTAATAGCTGAAGCCGGTGATCTGGAACGTGGCTTCCCCGCTCTCGAATTTCGCGCCCGGCACGACTTCCCAAGTCGGGTCTTGGTCGTTGTCGAGCTTCATCGTCACGAGGGGTGTGTCTTCATCCCGAGGTGGCGTGTAGTTCAAAGCCACGTCCACCGGTTGGTCGAAGGTCAGGCCATGGGGCGTGAACTTCACCGGGATGCCAGCTGGCTTGATGCCACCGGTGGTCGCCGGCAAGGTCGTCGCATCGTTGGCGCTCAAGCTCGACACCGTGACGCTCGTGGCCTTGCGCACAGCGCCCGGCGGGAAGTAGAGGGTCACCGCATCGGTCGTGACCTTGCCGCCCTCGGACCCGAGCTTTTGGGTCTTGCTGGTTCCGGCGGTCCCAGGGTCGCCGCCCTCGCCGCCCTGGCCCCCGTTCCCATCGTCCAAGTCGCCGCCGCCGCTATCGGAGGCGCAGGCGAGCGCGAGAAACGTGAGGAATACCGGAAGGAAAGGGCGGAGTGAGCGAACGCCAGTCACGGCACACGGTAGTCATCCATTCAAAATGCGGTCAAGGCGATCCAGCCCGCCGACGGGCCGGTAGCGCTCGCTCGTGGCCGCTGACTCGGCGTTACTGCCCTGTCGTGGAGATGGTGATGGCGCTTCCCGTCAGGCCGTCGGACGTGGCGCTGAGCGTGATCTCGCCGCCGGACGTCGTCGAGCGCACGATGGCGACCGCCTTGCCGCTGAAGGCGGAAATCGTGGTGCCCTGGTACGGCTCATGGTTGATGGCGTTGCCGTTGTCGACGCCGGCAATCTGACCGGGACCGGAGATGCTGAGCACGATGGAGTTATCGGCGTGCGGGACCACCACTCCTTCCGCATCCGTGACGGAGATCTCGACGAACGCCAAGTCGCGGCCGTCCGCACGAATGGAATTGCGATCGACCGACAAGACGAGGCTGTCTGCAGAACCAGCCGTTTGCACAGTGTCCGTGGCAGCGACGGTGCCTGCCTTGGTGGCGGTCGCCTCGAGGACGCCGGCCTCGAATGGCACCGACCATTCCAGGTGGGCGTCCGTGGGGTCCACGTCCTTGGATCCCAACGATGACCCATTGAGCGAGAGCTCTACGCTATCGGCGTTGCTGTAGACCAGCACGCGCACCGACTGGCCCGGAGACCAACTCGTCCAGTCCATCGGCACGACGTGGACCATGGTTGGGCCGTCGTAGTTCCACCGGCTCTGGTAGAAGTAGAAGATGTCCTTGGGGAGGTTCGCGGTGTCGATGGCCCCGAAGTAGGAACTTTTCGCTGGCCACTCGTACGGAGTCGGCTCGCCGATGTAGTCGATGCCCGTCCAAATGAACTCGCCGGCGATGAAGTCCCGCGTGTTCACGTCACGCCACGAGTCCTCGGCCTTCTGTCCCCAGCCCACCACGGCGTCGTCGTAGGAGGAGCACTGGGTGTTCTGGTTATTGTAGATGCCCCGACTGCGGATGGCCGAGGACGTTTCGCTGCCGAAGAACTTCCAGGTCGGGTGCTCGGCGTGCTGCGAGTCGTAGATGCCCGGGTTGTAGTTGAGCCCTACGACATCTTCGAGGCCGGCCGTGCCCTCGTCGTAGGCAAATTGGGCGAACGCTTGCCCGACGGCGCGCGTGTCGTCTTCTAGGCGGACGGCGTCGATCAGGTCCTGCGCGACGGCCTGGTCACCGGCCTGCGGCACCTCGTTGCCAATGCTCCAGATGATGACGCTGGGATGGTTGCGGTCACGCTTGACCATGTCCCGGATGTCGGCCTCCGCCCACTCGTCGAAGAAGCGGGCGTAGTCGTGCGTCGTCTTGGCGCCGTACCACATGTCAAATGCCTCATCCATGACGAGAAAGCCCATGCGGTCCGTCAAATCCAGAAGCTCCGGAGCTGGAGGGTTGTGCGACGTGCGGATCGCGTTGGTTCCCATCTCCTTGAGCAGCTCGAGCCGTCGCTCCAGCGCTCGTTCGTTGACGGCTGCGCCGAGTGCCCCCAGGTCATGATGGAGGCACACCCCGTTGATCTTCAGGTGCTGCCCATTCAAGAGAAACCCTTCGTTCGCGTCGAACTCGAAGCTGCGAATGCCGAACGGCGTCGTGTAGACGTCCACCGGTGTGTCTCCGACGGAGACCGTCGTGACGAGCGAGTACATGTTGGGCGAGGCGGGGGCCCAAAGAGCCGGATTGGGGACCGTCAGGCTGTGACTCACTTCTGCCGCGCCACCTGCGTCGACGACGACGGGCGCCGGGCTTCCCGCCACGACCTCGGTCCCGTCGGCATCCCGAACGCTCAGGGAGACGGAGACTTCCTGAGCGGCGAGCGCCTCGTTCTCGATGGTGATGGCGGCGCTCACCGTAGCGCTGGTGGCCGAAACCTCTGGCGTCGCAACCTTCGTTCCCAGGAAAGCCACGTGGACCGGATCGACCGTCTTGAGCCAGACGTGCCGATAGATGCCGCTGCCCGAGTACCAGCGGCTGCTCGGGAGCTGGTTGTTCACGCGAACAGCCAGCACGTTTTCGCCGCCGAAGACCGCGCTTTCGGTCAGATCGCACTCGAACGACGTGAAGCCGTAGGGGCGCACGCAGACTTCGTCCCCATTGAGCCAAACGGTGCTGTCCATGTAGACACCGTCGAACTGCACGAGCCAGCGCTCGTCCGAGCTCTGGCTCGGGAGGGTGAAGGTCTTGCGGTACCAGCCCACGCCGCCGTCGAGGTACCCGCCCCCAGCTCCCGCCTGAGACGACTGGTTGTACGGCAGGGCGATGCTCCAGTCGTGGGGGACGTCGACCATGGCCCAGGAGCTATCGTCGAACGTCGGGTCCTCGGCACCGGCTGCGTCGCCCAGATTGAATTGCCAGCCGAGGTCGAAGCTCTCGGTGGTGGCGCGTGCGCCATCGTAGCGATTGGTGAAAGGCGGTGCCGGAGGCTGCTGCCCGCCGGAGCCGCCGGAGCCCCCCGAGCCATTGGAGCCGCCCGCTGGGCCGCCACCCGCGCCGCCCGACGACACTCCAGTGCCGCCGCTGCCGGGGCCGCCTGTCCCCCCGCTCCCCGACAGGACGACGCACGCGCCCGCCGCGCACGTTTCGGTGGCGCCGCAGGCCCGCCCGCAGATGCCGCAGTTTGCGGGGTCTGCGCTGGTGTCCGTGCACGCGCCCGCGCAGAGCTCCTCATTGGCTAGGCACGAGTCGGGACTCGGATTGGGCTCCGTGGAGCAGGCGCAAGCCAGGATTCCGAGCAAGAGGTGCACGTAGCTTCGCGAGTTGGAACTGAGCGGCGGGGTCATCGCTCCCTCAAGCTAGTGGAAGCGCATGCACGACAGGGACGGAGAAATTTCACCGCTCTGGTGTCGAAAGCTGCAGCGGACCGGGGAGAAAGAGCGCCAGCCCGAGCGTTCCAGGTGAAGGAAAAGGATGTACCCTGGGTGAGATGGCCCGAAGGCCATCTGGTTCGCTCCCCCGCGGAGAGATAGCGCTGAGGTCTCCCTTCCCCCGTCGGCAGGCGCTCTGCCCGGGATCCGACGATCCGTGCACGCCAAGCTTCTCATCGAATCGATCATGCGGCAGACCACCGTCTTGATCGCACAGCTGGCATCGACCGCAGGGATCCGCGCTCCGCTAGCTCACTTGGCGGACGAGATCTTCTTGAATCTTTCCCGGGAGCTCGAAGACCAGGGCGTTTCTCGCAAAGTGGTGGCCGACATGTTCGGCATGGCGCTCCGCGGCTACCAGCGGCGCGTGCGGCGGCTGAGCAGCCCGCAAATGGAGGGCGGCCGCACCCTGTGGCAGGACGTGATCCAACTACTTCAGGACAGGGAGCGCGCCACCAAAGTCGAACTGCTCAATACCTTCGACCGGGATGACCCGAGCATCGTGGCTGCCGTGCTCACCGACCTGGTGCGTACCGGCTTCGTCTCCAAAACGGGCAGCGGCGCCTCGGCCGTGTACGCCGTCACCCCCGAGGAAGCGCGCAAGCTCTTGGACGACGCCGGCAAGGAGGAATCCATCCATTCCCTGGTGTGGCTGGACATCTGTCGACATCCGGGCGCCAGCGCCGAGGACGTGAGCGGGCGCGTGGTTTGCAAGCAGGACGACGTCGACCGCGCCATCGAGCGCCTGCGCCGGAAGGGTCGTGTCGAGCAGCGTGACGATGGCACGCTGGTCGCAGTGGCGTTCGTCCTGCCGGTGGGTGCCAAGGAGGGCTGGGAAGTGGCGGTGTTCGACCATTTCCAGGCCGTGGCGGGAGCGCTCGCAGCCAAACTGCGCCACGGCGTCCCCCAGGCGGAGACCGACGACACCACCGGCGGAGCGACCCTGACCTTCGAGGTGAGCTCGAGCCACCCCCTGCGGAGCGAGGTATTGGGGCTCCTGGCGGAGATGCGACGGAGAACCGACGCGCTCTGGGACAAGGTCGAGGCCGAAAATCAGCAGCGCCCCCTGGCGGACGAAGAAATCGAACGGGTCGTCTTCTACTTCGGGCAGTTCGTCAAAAGAGAGGACGAAGACGGGTGAGTCGGGCGCTTGGCACGTTGAGCGGCGCTCTGGGGCTGGTGTTGGTCCAATGCATGACTCCGAGCGCCAGCGGAACCAAGACCAATTGGTTCCACGCGTGCGACGAGGATGCCGCGTGCGATGACGAGCTGAGCTGCATCTGCGGAGTGTGCACGCTCCCTTGCACGGCGGATGGGGACTGCGAAGAGGGGAGTTGCGCCACCCAGCTCGAATCGGCTGCCGCGTGCAGCACCGAGCCGGCGGAGCCAGCCGAACGGATTTGCCTGGGCGACGTTTCGGAGTGCGTTCAGGTGACCGTCGAGCCAGATGCCGATCTGGGCGACGCGGTGACCGCAACGTGCAACCAGGAGGCGGCGCTGGCGTGCGAGAGCTTCGATCAGCCGTTTCCCGCCGAATACTCCACCTGGACCGAAGGCGTGATGACCGCAGTCCTTCAGGACTGCGACGCCCATCTGGGCGCAGGCGCCATCCACTACTCGAGCGACGCCCCCGGGCAGGTCCAGACGCGCATCCGGCTGGCTTCCTCCGTCTCGTCGGGGCCGCTCTACGCGCGCTTCTTCGCCAAGGTCGGCGCGGACATGGTGCTCCCCGAGCAGCTGCAACTCCTGGAGTTTTGGGACCGCGAGGAGTCGACCGTCCCCGATCGGATCGCTGTGTTCCTGAGCGCCGACGGCGCTCCGCGTGTGTACGTTGGCGCAAGCGGGACGACGGTGGAGCCCACAGCCCCAACGCCGCTGCCCCGGGACACGTGGCTGTGCTTCGAACTATCGCTCGACGTCGATGACCAAGCGGGCCGTGCCGAGCTGTCGGTCGACGGAACGTCCCTGCTCTCTGCCAGCGGGTTCGACAGCGGCCCCGAATACCCAATCAGCGTCGCCGTCATCGAGGCACAGCCCAGCACGAACGCCCAGGGCGTCGACGTCTCGCTCGACGACCTGGTGGTCGCCACCGCACCCATCGGCTGCCCCTGAGCGCTCGGCGCCCACGACAGTCCTCCTGGACTGTTTCAAGCACACTGAGGCGGCATACCCGCCATCTACCGCCCCGAAGCGCGAGGGCGATACTTCTCGCGATGCGTCCTTTTGCTTCCTCCCGCAGCACGTCGTGCAGCGGCAAACCCGCACGTCGAACCGCGCTCGGACCTGTGATCCTGGTGGGGTCCATCCTCTCCGGCTGCGGGGCGGGATCCGGCATGGACCTGGGCGTCGACAGCGCGGGGAGCGGCGGCTTTCCAGGCTCCGGGGGTGCGCCCCTCGGGTCGGGCGGAGCAGGCACGGCCTCGGGCGGTAGTGCATCGGGCGGCGCGCCCCTCGGGTCGGGCGGTGCGGGCGTGGCCTCCGGGGGAGCCAGCTCGACGGGGGGGAGTCCGTCCGGCTCCGGTGGGAGTGCGGACGGAAGCGGCGGGATCTCGTCGTCCGGAGGCGCAGCCGGATCCGGCGGCGCCAGCGGCAGCGGTGGGGAGCAAGGCTGCGGGGTCGAACCGGCCAACCCCAACACGAACGCCACGGCACGCAAGGTGCTCTGCTACTTGCATGAGACGTACGGGAGCAAGGTCATCTCCGGCCAGCAGGACTGCCACTGGAGCGCGTCGTCGGACATCCAATACATCGTCGATCGGAGTGGCGGAAAATACCCGGCCGTCATCGGCGGGGACTTCCTCTACGACAACGCCGTCAGCCAAGCGACCACGTCCTGGAACGCAGGCGGGCTGTCCATGATTCGCTACCACATGGGGCGACCGCTCGACGCGGATAGCTACGAATCGTCCTTGGCGCAGATGTCGACGCAGGAGCTGGCCGACACGCTGACGCCCGGGACCGCTCGCTACAATAGCTTGATGGACAAGTTCGACCACGCCGCCAGCGAGCTCCAGCTTCTCGAAAATGAGGGAGTCGTCGTCTTGTGGGCCCCATTCCACGAGGTGCAACAGGGCGGCTGGTTCTGGTGGAGCCAGGGCAGCGGAGACCAGCTCAAGGCGCTGTGGACGCTCATGTTCGATGATTTCACCGGGCGCGGCCTCGACAACCTGATCTGGCTCTTCCCGTTCAGCGGTGAGCCGACGACGTCGTTCTTCCCCGGGGCGAGCCTCGTGGATCTGGCGGGGGTGGACACCTACGACCCGGGGCAGCCGTTCCCCAGCCTGTACACCAAGGCCGTGAGCGTGATCGGCAGTCAGATCCCGATCCCCCTGCACGAGACCGGCACCATCGTGAATCCGGACACGATGTTCCAGAACAACCAAGCGCCGTGGGTGCTGTTCAGCACCTGGTGCGACACGCAGCTCCGCGGCAACTCCGACAGCGCCATCGCCGCTGCGTACGCCAGCTCCTACACCATCAGCCGGGCTGACCTCCCGACCTTCTGAGGAACCGCCAGCGCATGTCCAACCGTCCTCTGCAGATCGTTCACGGCGCGCTCCTGCTGACGCTGTTCGGCTTGTGCGCCGTGGGGGTCGCGCATTCGATGAAGGTCCCCGCCGTGGACACCGAGCCGGCGCCGCCGGTCCCCGCGGAAAAGCGTGCGGAGGCGCCCGTGGTCGCGGCGGAAGAGCCTCCGGACCTCCTGAAGGCGCCCGCCGAAGGAGCGGTGGACGCTCCCGCCCAGAACGCCCCTGCCGAAGGGCAAGAGCTCACGCTGCTCGGCCGCCTGCGCTCCCTAAAGTTCACCGATCCCGAGGAATCCGTTCGGCTCGCGCAGCAGCTGGACGAGCGCTTTCCCGAGAGCGCTCACGCGCCCGAGCGCGCGTGGTACCAGGCGCGCAACCTCGTCTACCTCGAGCGCTTCGAGGAAGCGCGCGAGCTCGCCCGCGAGGTGAGCGAGCGCTTTCCGGCGGACCCGTGGAGCCTCGACCTGACGAAGCATCTCCTGAGTCACCCCTTCGGACTACCGCCGCGGGACCACTGAATGCGCTCCTAAGAGAGAATGCCCAAACCGATGCGGGCCGAACCGTAGACGGAGCTGCGATTGGCCACCCCATAGGAACGGGCCACGCCAGCGCTATCCTGGCGCATGCGTATCCTCGCGGTGAGCGGCAGCCTGCAGGCGCGTTCGGCGAACCTGGCCTTGCTGGAGGTCGCGCGGAATCGCGCACCCCCGCAGGTCGAGGTGGTCATCTTCGACGGGCTGCGGCGGTTGCCTCAGTTCGATCTCGATCTCGAGGCCACCGCTCCAGTGCTCGCCGTCGAGGAATGGCGCAGTGCGCTCAGTGCCAGTGACGGGCTCCTGATCGCCTCGCCAGAGTATGGTTTCAGCCTGCCGGGCGCGCTGAAGAACGCCATCGACTGGGTGATCGGCAGCGGGGAGCTCGAGCGCAAGGTGGTCGCGGTCACCGCCTCCGTCAGCCATCCAGATCGAGGTCGGCGCGGACTGGCGTCCTTGCTCGAGCCATTGCGAGCCGTCAGCGCCACGATTGTCGGCGGCGAGCCCATCGTGCGCGGCGCGAGCTTCGAAGAGGAGGTCTCTGCCTTGCTCGGCGCCCTGGTCGCTGCGATCCGGACAGAATGCGGGCACTGAGCGGCAGCCCCTAGCCGGCCGAGTCGCGAAGCGCCTTCAGCAGGTCGTCGGCGTGAACCTTCTCGCCGCCGCGCGCGTTCTTGATCAAGGCAAGCGGCACGCGTAGCCAACCGAAGAGGCTCCACCAGCCGAGGAGGACCGTCACTAGGCAGGCCAGCCACAGATCGAAGCGTCCAGGTGGAGCGGTTTCGGGGCGGAAGGGCGTGTGGAACGTGGCCGTCATCAAGAAGAGCCCCACTTCGATCTGGTAGCGCCGCAGGACCGGGTGGGTGGAGAGCGGTGCTTCACGAACTCGCTCGTCGAGGTCCCGTAAGTAGCGCTGGTCGAGCGTGTTCGAGGAAAAGACGAGCACGCTCACCAAGAAGAAACCAACGGCGACGACGGTCCAGAACCGGATCAAAAAGCGGTCCGGCTCCTGGTCGGTGCTGAGGGCCCCCACGACCAAGAGGAGCACCAGCGAAAAGATCGGGAAGAACCAGAAGAGCCGGCTGTGGCCTGCTGCTCTGCGCACGGCCTTTCGTGGGAACATCACCCGAGCCTAGCGGTCCCGATTCAGGGGACCATCAGGCTGTTTTGTTCGGCTTGCGCACGGCTGTCCGTGCAGAACTCGCAGTTGTCACCGTAGAAGAAGTGTCGATTCGCCGTGTCGTCCATCAGATGGACCCGGAACCAGGCCGCAGCCGACGACAAGGAGACGCCACCGGCTCCCTGGTACACCCAACTGCCGTGGTCCGAGTTGAGCTCGTTCAGGAAGAAGGCGGGTTGATCGGTGACCGTCTCGAAGACGTCGTGGACCCCGTCGCATTCCACGGTCGTGTCGTTGCCCCCGCAGAAGAACAACATGGGGGTGTGCACGCCTTCGAGGGCCCTGGTCCCGCAGATCGTCGCGAGGGCCGAGAAACGAGGATCGGAGGCCGTGATGCAGGTCGACATGGCCCCGTAGGAATGGCCAAGCTGGCCGATCTTCGTCGTGTCCAGGTGATGGTAGTAGGGGCTGCTCGGATCCTCGGCCTGCTCCAGGATCCAATCGAGACCCGCGGTCGTGGGGAGAGGGTCGCCTTCGGCGGTCGCCGTGCTGAGCGACGCCACCACGACGAAACCGTGGGACGCGAGATGGTTCACCATGGGGCCGTATTGTCCGCACCATTGATTGGAGCCCGAGTCGACGACGCAGTCCGGCGGCTTCTGCTCGGGGTTGTCCCGGTAGCCATTGGCCCAGATCAGGATGGGATGGCAGTAGCCACTGCTAGCGACGTTGGTGGGGCGGTACACGTTGTAGCGCTGTTGCTCGTCGCCGTAGATCGGATCGGGGACGACTCCCGCCAGGGGCCCCACGTTCTTGTCCGCGGTGACCGCGAAGGGGCCCGCCATGGTGGGATTGGCGGTGGGGAATGCATCGCCGACGCAACTGCTCGAAAGGCCGCCGCTGCCCGTGGTTCCGCCGCTTTCGGCGCTCCCGCCGCTGCTCGGCTGCCCGCCCGTTGCGGCCCCCCCCGCACCACCCGTTGCCCCATTCCCCACGCCGCCCGACGATGAGCCGCCAGCGCTCGACCCACCGCTGGATGCGCCTCCGCCGACGCCCGTTCCGCCGGCGCTCACCGCACCGCCGGAGGCTATGCCCCCGCTGCCCACGCCCACGCTGCCGCCGCTCGAGGCGCCGTCCGCGTTCGATCCGTTGCCGCAGGCCGCCATCGAGGTGCCCACGCCCAGGACCAACATCCAATGTTTCACGGTGCCTATCTCCTCACCGTTGCGTACATGTCCGTACGCAGTCCGAAGAGGTGCGAAATTTCGCCCCCCTCGTTCACTGCAATATTCTGGCGAGGGCGGCCGCCGGCTCGGTGGTCGGAGACGAGGTCCTGGATGGAATCCGCGGCTACTTTGCCTGCACCTACGGGAGTAGATTCGGCTCGCATGACACGCTGGCGTCTTGGTTTTCTTGGTCTTTTTGCGGCGGCGGCGCTGGGCGTGGCGTGCGGCTCGTCCTCTGGGGATGACGACAGCGCTAGCGGCGGGTCTGGTGCAGACGGCGGCATGGACGGCAGCGGAGGCGCGGCGGACCCTGGCGCGGGCGGCCTCGGCGGCAGCTTGGGCGATGCCTCGACTCCGGGCGACGACCTGAGCGGCACCGGGGTCGACGCCAGTGGACTCGGGCGGGCGGGCTTTCGCTTTGGCATCAATCTCGGTCATCCCAATCCGGATTTCTCCGACGCGATCATGAGTGATCTGGCGAGCCAAGTTGGCGTCACCAGCATCCGCATCAAGTATCCGGACTATCACTTCTTCAACTGGGGGACCGAGATCGAAGTCGGGGACGCGGAGCACTACGCGGCAAACGGCCAGCGCGATCACGTCGCGTTCGTGATCGGCATGCGACAAGAGTACTCGACTGCTCCGGCCGGCAGCGCCGACTGGGAGCGGGACCAATACATTCCCAAGAACCTCTACGAGCCCATCTGGTCGGGCCCAGGCGAGGTGAACCCGAACAACTACTTTGCCGCGTATCTGCGGGATACGTTCAGCACTTACTCGAGCTGGGTCAGGTACTGGGAAATCTGGAACGAACCGGACTGGATCGAAGACTGGACGATCAGCCAACGGTGGGCCACCGAGCCGCCCACCAAAGAGGAGCTCGTTCGCTTCCACGGGTCGATCTTCGACTACGTTCGTATGCTGCGCATCGCCTCCGAGGTGCGGGACGAATTCGCCCCCGATACCTTCGTGATGACTGGCGGCATTGGCTATCCCACCTTCCTGGACGCGATCGCGCGCTACACGGACAATCCCGACGGCGGGCAGGTTACGGACGAATACCCCGAAACGGGGGATGCCTACTTCGAGCTGGTCAGCTTTCACCACTATCCTCACCTGGTCGAGGCGGGGGCCTCGGACGCTGGCCTGGATAGCTTCATTGGCCATCGAGATGACCTGCAGGCGGTGCTCGATAGTCGCGGTATCGAGGGCAAGGGCTACATGGTGACGGAGAACGGCGCTAGCCACGTGGCGATCGCAGACACTGCGAGTGGACCCGAGTACGCCGTCAACTACGCGCTCAAGGCCTTCACCTGGGCCAAGGCGGCGGGGTTCTTCGGCATCGACTGGTTTCCGCTCTCGGATGGCAGTGATGCGAGCGATGCCTTCGCCAGCATGGGCCTCTACCAGGACATTTCGGAGCTCGACGCGCCCTCCCTGGCCATGAGCACGGTGACTGGACAGGCCTACGCCTGGCTCAGCGGGCACCTAGAGAGCGCGCGCTGGGACGAAGGTCGAACCCTGGATCTGGACCTACCGAGCGGCGCCAGAGGGTATGCTTTCGCCAGCGCTGAAGGCGCTCCGATTTGGGTGCTGTGGGCGGACAGTCGAAGCGGCGAGGACAGCAGCGCCGAGGTGTCGATACCGGCGGAGGCGGCACTGGAAGTCCACCACTCTGACCCCCTGGTCGCAGCTCAGCCGTGCGAGTTTTCCGCCGGCGTCTGCACGATCCAACTCCAGAGCGAGCCCGTCATCGTGACAGCTCCGTAGGCACGAGGGCCGCGTCAGGGACCGCCGCCCATGCCGCCGGCGCCGCCGAGGCCGTTCTCGCAGGCGTCTTCGTAGGAGTCGCACTCGGGCTCCTCGCCGACGATGGTTTCAGGCAAGCAGCCCACGGAAGAACCGCCGCTGAAGTAGTGGTAGACGAGCTCCCCCGAGCGCTCCTCCCAGATCGTGAGCCACTCGTCTTGGACGTCACCGTATTGCTCGCGTCGCAGGTAGCCGCAGCCGCGTTGGAAGGATCGGTTGAAGACGCCGTCCTCCAAGCAGGTGAGATCCTCGTGAATCGAGCAATTGGCCGTCGAGCAGAACTCGTCGACGCTGAGCTCACAGGTGCCGCAGTCGACGCCGTCCTGGTCGGCCTGGAAGCAGCTTTCCGTGCCGCCCAGGCCGCCACCTGCGTCCACACCGCCCGATGCAGAGCCACCACTCGCGGTGCCGCCGCTGCCATCGGTCGGCGAGCCGCCTGAGCCCCCGTCGTCCACTGGATCGGATGTGCAGCTCGCCACCAGACAAACTGGCAGGATAAGTATGATCGCGACGCCCTGGATCCCCCTCAATTTCGCCATAGCGGCGTGAGAATATGCAACAGGCGTGCCGGCGCCGTCGCGCGCCTAGGCTTGCAGTGCCAAGGGCTGGTAGGTCGGACCGGGTGGCCACCGGGCGCCCACGCGCCCGGGCGCACCGCGCGCTTCACTCGACGAAGGACGTAGACTGCCTCGTCGACCGAGGGTTCGTCCTTTTCAAGCGGCCCCGAACAGCGCGGCCACGACATTCGCCCGATAGTCGAAGATCCGTTCGAGCTCGGAGCGCACGAAGACCGCGTGCGCGAGCTCGCCCAAGGGACCTAGCGGCAAGCGGTAGTCGATGCGGTCACGAATCTCGGTGCCCTCGGGAACGTCCTCGAACTCGTGCAGGTGCCGCCAAATGGCGTACGGCCCCCGCTCCTGGACGTCGACGAATCTCACCCCCGGCTCGTACTCGTCGATCCGGCTCCGCCAGTCCATCGGTAGCCCGCGCAGACGGATGCGGTACTCGATGGTCGTGCCCACCTGCATGGGCACGGGCGAGGGGGACAGCAAGCAAAAGGACAGGGAAGTCGGCGTGAGACGCTCGAGGTTCTCCGGTCGTTCAAAGAAGGCGGCGACGGCGCTCCGCGGCTGGGGCACCACCTGTCGCCGCTCGAGAAGGTGATCGAAAGGCATGTGAACCAGACCGCTCAGGATGGCGGATATTCCCCTTGTCACGGGCCGGAGTGCATCGATCTGCAGGAATACTCTGCAGAATAGCCTCGCCTTCGACGCCGCCCCGCCCAGGTGCACCTCGCGCCGGCCCAGGCGGGACATGACACGCGAGCGGCACTAGGGTCGGGGCGTGTCGCCGAACCAGAAGCCGCCGGACACCGAGCGCGAGCAAACCGACGAGAGCCTGCGCCTGGAGCGCGCGATCACGGACCAGGTGCTGGCTGACGACCAGGAAGGCGTCGACGAGCTGGCAGATGCCGTGATCACCCGCGCTCGACTGCGCGCAGACGAACTGCTCGCAGCCGAGCGCGCCAAGACGGACCGCCGATCTGGTCAGCAAGCGTTTCGCGCGGCGTTGCACCACGAGACCGCCAGCGAGCGTGTCCGCGAAGATCGTCTGCTCAGCGAGGAACGAGCCGACGCGGACCAAGCCTTGAGCGAGGAGCGCAGCGAGCAAGCGGCCCTGCTGTCAACCGAGCGCAAGGAGACCGACGAGGACCTGCTGCGCGAGCGCAAGCGTTCGGACGATGCACTCGCGATTCGGGACGAGTTCCTGGGCATCGTGAGTCACGATCTGCGCGGCATGCTGAGTTCGATCGTCCTGTCCGCAACGCTCATCGAAGACAGTGCGGGAGGCGAGCAATCGGTGCAAGTCATCAGCCACGCTCAGCGCATTCGCCGCAGCGGCGCGCGGATGAGTCGCCTGGTCGGGGATCTCATCGATGTCGCGAGCATCGAGGCTGGCGCGCTCGCGGTCACTTGCGAGAGCGCGGATGCGGCACTGCTCGTGTCCGAAGCGGTCGAGACGTTTCAAGTACTGGCCGCGGCCAAACACATCACGCTGGAAGCAGAGATCGTCCTTCCGCTGCGGGGCACGAGCTTCGATCCTGCGCGGATCCTCCAGGTCCTGTGCAATTTGCTCAGCAACGCCATCAGGTTCACGCCGAGCGGCGGCCGAGTCACGGTGCGTGCGGAGCGAAGCGGAGACGAGCTTCGCCTCTGCGTCCTGGACACCGGCGCAGGCATCCCAGCGGACAAGCTCGACGTGGTCTTTCAGCGCTTCCTGCAGTTGAACAGTGACGATCGGCGGAGCCTCGGGCTCGGCCTCTACATCTCCAAGGGCATCGTGCAAGGACACGGCGGGCGCATCTGGGTCGAGAGCGAACTCGGCGCAGGCAGCAAATTCTGCCTGACGCTGCCGGACCGCCCGCCCGCTTCCCCGTAGCGCGAAGCTCTACCGTCGCCCCATGAAGATGCGCAGCACGTACCAGAACATGAGCGCGACGGACGAAAACAGCTGGAGCGCGGCCGAGATGTAACGGTCTTCGGGGTACTCCCGCAAAATGTTCGAGGTGTCGTAGAGGATGGCGGCGCCGGCGAAGCCGACCATGGCGACACTGAAGAAGGTGCCGAGCTCGAAGCCGAAGAGGACCGACGCGACGATGAGCACCAGTGCCAAAATGCCGCCCCAACGCAGAAGGCCCCCTAGGAAAGAGAAGTCCTTCTTCGTCTGCCAGGCGATGGCGGTCAGGCCGGCGAAGCCGACGATGGTCACGAGCGCTGCGCTCCGGATGGCGCCGGGTGCATAAGCGTCGGCGATGTAGAGCAGAGGCACGAAGATGATGGCCTCCGCGAGCACATAGGCCGACAGAGCCGCGATCTGCGCGCCTTGACTCTCGCTCCGCGCGGCAACGCGCGATCCAAACCAACTGACGATCATGAAGCCGCCGAGCACGAGCAGCCAGCTGCCCCCCAGCAGTACTTGCGCGATGCTCTCGGCCATACCCGACTTGAACAGCGCAACCTCGATGCCGGCAAAGCCGGAGATGGCCAGAAATAGCGTGTTGTAAGTGCGCGTGATGAAGCGTGCCCGGCTCTCGAGCGCGGAGCCAGGAGAGCCGTAGACATGGTCGATGGTGTTCACCCCCACAGCCAAGCGCGCCCACGCCCGGGCGGCAAGGAGAACGAGAAAGAAGGACGCGGCATCGCTCCCACGCCCCCTTCAGAAGAGAACGCCCAGATCGATGCGGGCCGAACCGTAGACGGAGCTGCGATTGGCCACGCCATAGGAGCCAGCGTTCGTGCCGCCTGGTAGGTTCTCGACGACGGCCGAAAGCTGCGCGGCATAGCCGAAAGAGGCCGAAGGCCCCACGAAGAAGCGACCCCAAGCGAAGCGATAGCCACCCTCGACTTGCGGCACGAAGTAGAGTGACTTGGAAACAATCAGCGCGGGTTGATTTTCGACGTTGGCCGAAAGCAGCTCGAAGATGGCGCCAACGTGCGCTCCCTTGAATCCGTCTTGGAAATAATAGCGACCGCGCAGTCCTCCGCCTGCGCTAAAAGCAAAGCTATCACTCGAACCGAGAAAGAGCTCATTTGCCAAGAGCCCCGGATTGAGCCAGCGAAATGAGGCCGCCCCCGTCCATCGCCCCGCACCGAATTCGAGTGCGGCCGTTGGCCCAAAGAGCAGAAACCCTGCCGGGTCGAGCGCGAACGAGCCGATGTATCGAGGGGTCGTCTGTGCGGCTGTCTCGGCCTTTTCGTCTGCCTCGGCCACTTCTGGCTCTCGAGCTTCCCCTTCGTCGCCGTCCGCACTGGTACTTGCTTCTTCTGCGTGGGCTGGCCCGAAGTGGCTCGAAATCGTGATGAGTAGCGCTACTGGGATGACTCGGACTTTACTCTTCATCTAGCAAGCATAATCGGATTGTGGCGACCTCGATATGGTCCGATGCCGAGTGTTGACCTACTTGGCCCGGCGGCTCAGGCTCGGAGTGTGATGCTCCAGCTGACCGCCTTCGTCGCGTTCCTTGCGGCAGTGGGGTCAGGTTGCCACCAGACCGCGTCCGACGGTGAGCATCGAGTGGAGCTTGCGACCATCGAACGTTGCGGACCTGGCTTCGAAGGCCAGATGCTCCCTCGGTCTGAAGTGCTTAAGCGCGAAACCGCCCAAGCGGAAGAGTGCAAGCACGACAAGTGCTACGACCGAGCGCTTGGCATGATGCGGGGGCTTCGGCTCAGAGTCTTCAGCTGCGACAACGCTCGCCGCAACATCGAGCGCAGGCCCATCCTGGACGCCTGGGGCGCTCGCGATCGAGTCATTTGCAATGGCGCTTCGGTGCAGGCGATCAGCGCGGGCTACGACGGCAAGATCGGCACCTGTGACGACATTGCCGGGACGATCGCGGTGAATCCTGGCTCCCTAGTGCACCCGGCGACGCGCGAGACCTGTGGAGGGCGATTCAACGGGCAGACCATTTCTGGCGGAGAAATCGTTCAGCACGAGACGGCCCAAACCGTGGCGTGCCCCGGCGATGAGTGTAACGGTCTGGTTGGGCGTTATATGTTTGGGGTGACCTGTGACGAGGTCCGCGCCAGCGTCGACGACAGGCCCATCCTAGATGCTTGGGGCGCCCAGGTCCGAGTCGTCTGCAGGGCGGGTGTGGATCGCTTGCGGCAGCCCATCAACGAGGCTGAAGCGGAGGCCATCAGCGCAGGCTACGACGGGAAGCTCGGCACCTGCGACGACGTGGCCACCCGGATCGCGATACCTGAAGAGTGGATCGTCAATTGAGCGCCGTGCGGGGCGGGAAGTGCCGGCCGCCAGGCCGAGAAAAATCGTCTCGTACGTTTGAACAATCCCACGCGGGCCGGGAACGCAGTGGGTATGGGGATGATCAAGCAGATCTCAACCGGACTTCTGGCGGGAGCGGCGTTCCTGCTGCCAACACTCGAGGAGCGGGCTTCCGCGCGCTCCGTTTCGGCGATTACGGCGGTTGGCTTCACGTGGCACCCGATCGAGGACGATTGCGGCCACTACGACTACGACACCGGGGTGCTGAGCACCACGTGTCCCATGAACGTCATCGTGCCGCTGACTACGGACCATTCGGGAACGAAGACCCTCCAGTTTACGGCCCGCGCCCTTTGGCCCACGTTGGGAGACGCTGGACCGATGTGTCGCGCCGTCGCGACCGATCGTTTCGGCTCGGCCTTCTCCGCGAGCAACTACATCGAGTTCCCCACTGGTACCGGGACATTCACCTCCTCGACGACCGATTCCGTGGTCGTTCCGAGCAAAGGTGTTTTCCTGGCGGATTGCCTCACGAACGAGACCACGGAACTGAACGAGTTCGACTACGCCCCGTGAGCACCATCATGAAGAATACCTCCCTCAGGCTCCTGTTTGGCGCCGCCCTTCTGCTGCCGGCTCTCGAAGATTTCGCTTCGGCGCGCTCCGTTTCCGCCTTCACTGGCCACGCCCGAGACGGGAGTGAGAGTGAGTGTTTTACGCTGGAGCACTACCTCTTCAGCGCGTCGTCGATGAAAAGCGAATGCGACGCGGACTTCATCGTTCCACTCACGGTCGACAATGCGGGAACGAAGACCCTGCAGTTCACGAGCCGAGCCACGAGCGCCGGTGCTCAATGTCGGGTCGTCGCGAACAACCCTTCGGGCTCGGCCTACTCCGCCAGCTCGTTCAAGAACGTCCCCGTAGGCGCTGACTTTGGGTCGCAGACGACAGCGTCTGTCGTGGTGCCCGGCATGGGCGTCTTCTTTGCCGACTGCATCGCGAACAGCGGCGCCGAATTCTACGAATTCGACTACACGCCATGACGCCCACCGTGAAAGGGGAACTGGAGATGGTCAAGAGAATCTCGATCGGTCTGCTCGCCAGCGCTGCGTTGTTCGTCCTGGCGCTAGAAGGCGGGGCTTCGGCCCGCTCCGTTTCGGCGAGTACCGGTAAAGCACGGTACCGTACCGACACTCCCTGTTTTTCCTACAGCTTCACCACGGGCGTCGTCACGAGCAGTTGTACGAGCGACTTCATCGTGCCGCTCACGACCGACCACTCTGGCACCAAGAGCTTGGCAGTGACGGGCAAGGCGACGGGCCCCGGGGCTGCAATCTGCCGCGCTGTGGCCAATAACCGCTTCGCGACGGCCCTGTCCGCGAGTCAGTTCGTGGAGATTCCGGTGAGCACGTCGTACGTGCAGGTGAGGACGGGCTCCGTCTCGGTCCCGAGCAAGGGTGTGTTCTTGGCGGACTGCATCGTGAATAACGGCACCCGCTTGAGTGAGTTCGACTACCCCGAGTGACTCTGGGTCGAGGAAACCATGCTGCCTTCACGACAATGGATGCTCTTCGGGGCGGCAATCGCCGCCGCTGCGGCTGCCTACGGTTTTCACCGGGCCGAGCGACAGCGCGAGGTGCATGAGCTCGAGCGGCGGCAAGAGGTCGAGGCCCTGCGTCAGGAGCTGAGCGCGCTCAAAACCGATCAGGCTGCGCGCGCTCGGCTCGCGGCGCGTCTGGCCAGCAGCGCGTCTGGGAACGGGCGAGAGACAATGGCCGCCGTAGCCGACGCCGAGCTCGACCAGGGCGCAGATGCCGAATCAGAGCTTTCGGCGGAGCCTGCTGCCGAGCCCGCGACCCCGGAAATGGACGACGAGGAGATGAAAGCGGTCGTTTTGGCGAGCGTCCACTCCGTTTTCGACGCGGAGGCCCGCGACACTGCCTGGAGCACGGGTGCGGATCGGCAGCTCGTGCAGGTGGTGAAGGCGCAGCTGCCGAAAGGCTCGAGCCTGGACCGTGCGGAGTGCCGGACCAGCCTCTGCAAGGTGGAAACCCACCATGCCAATGTCGCCGAGTTTCAGGCGTTCGTGAACGGCGCGTTCATGGATCGCAAGCAGCAGCCGTGGAACGGCGGCATTTATGCCGCCGTCACCGAGCAATCGGATCAGGGCGTGGTCGCTGTGAGTTACCTGGCCAAAGAAGGTCAGTCGGTGCCGCTGCCTGACATCTGACTTGCAGCGGACCGCTAGCGCCGCCTGCGCAGAATGCGCGTCACCATCGTGAGCAGCACCAAGGTCATGGCCGTCAGCACGAGCGGCACGATCAGGCTTGCCTGCTCCGACGAGCCAAAGCCCCAGGCGCCGTTCAGGGCGCGACTTTCCAGCTGCGCTCGGCCGCAGTGGAAGGCCCCGCCGGAGATGAAATCGGGCAGGCTTTCTGGTGCGTCGGGTAGGGGAATGCGCCACGCGGGGTGGTTCTCCAGGGACTCACGCTCGCAGCGAATCAGGCCCTCGAAGCCCCAGCGGGCCGGGATGAGCTGCATCGGGAGCTCCAGCCAGGGGTTGGTCGTGAGCGGCACCATGAGCCCACCCAGGACGACCTGCGGGATCAGCGCGATGGGCGTGAGCGCCATCGCCGCCTCGGCCGAGGTGACCACCGTGCTGAGCAAGAGGCCGAGGGCCACCGAGCACACGGCGGTGAGGGTCATGACGCCGAGCGAATGAAAGAATTCCGTGAGCCCGCCGGAGAAATGCAGCGAGAAGAACACGATGCCGAGGAGCATCGTGCACTGCAGCGCGCATAGGGTGGACAGCACGACGAACTTGGAGAGCACGTAGTTCAAGGTGCCCAGGTTGATCATGCGCTCGCGGCGAAAGATGGCGCGTTCGCTGACGATCTCCCGTGCAGCGTTGCTGGTGCCGAACCAGACGGCGGCGACCACGAGGAAGAAGATGGCTCCCGAGCGGTCATCGGCCGGAACGAGGGAGGAAATCAGGTTTTCTGTGCCGGTTTTGACGCGAGCGCTCTGCTTGGCCAGCTGCTCGAGCGCGCCCATGCACCAAAACGGGATGGCCTTTTTCTGCAGGCCAAAGACGAGCGCCAAGAGAACACCGATCAGCGGTGCTTGCAGGAGCAAGATGGCGGTGCCCACCCGGTCGCGGGTCTTGATGCGCACGTAGCGACGCAGGAGGAGCCGAAGCTGGCCCCGTGGGTGCTCGCGGCGAGGCAGAGCCGCCCGGGTGTCGCCGTGGGCATCCGACGCGCGTGGTCCCGAGACCATGGCCGCGCGGACGACGGACGCTTGGTACTCGCTGTTGTAGGCGCGCGAGACTGCGAGGCGCACTTCGGCGTTCGTCGCGGCCGGCATGGCCTGGCGAAAGCGCGCTTCGCGCTCGGGCAATTCTGCGAACATGTCGCGGGGTGAGTCGACGCCCGGTCGTTCGGCGGGGGCGCGCCAGTTCTGAAAGAACTCGTAGGCGTCGGTGCTGGGGCCGAAATACAGCTCCACGCCGCCGTGACCGAGGATGAGGGCCAGGTTGAAGCGCTGGTACTCGTCCTTGGCTGGCTGATGGATGGTGGCGATGATGGTCTTGCCCGAATCGCGCGCCAGGCGAGCGAGCAATTCCACCAGAGCCGTCGTGTCGTTGGCGGCGAGGCCACTCGTGGGCTCGTCGAGGAACAGGAGCACCGGGTCCGTGACCAGCTCCATGGCGATGTTGACGCGCTTGCGCTGGCCGCCGCTCAGGACCTTCTGTTCAGGTCGGCCGATTTGCAGGTGCGCCACGGACTCGAGGCCGAGCTGGCGCAGGGTCGTGTCCACGCGCTCCTCGACCTCACGCTCGCTGAAGTCGGGGGGCAAACGGAAGCGCGCGGAGTAGTGGACGGCCTCGCGCACCGTGAGCTCGGGGTGGATGATGTCGTCCTGGGGGACGTAGCCGATCGAGCCGCGGAGCGTGTCGAAGATCGCGGCGAGCGGCTGGCCGTTGATCAGGACCTGGCCCTGGGTTGGGCTGATGTACCCGGTGAGCAGGTGCAGAAGCGTGGTTTTTCCCGAGCCACTCGGCCCCATCAGCGCGATGAGGTCGCCGGGCAGCGCCTTGAACGACACGCCGTCGAGCAGCACCTTCGGTCGCTTGGGGTCGTTGCGATCCGGGACCGTCACGCCCACGTCGCGCGCCTCGATCTCGAACAGCGGCCGGCCTTCCCAGCCCACGTGGTCCTCGACGACCACGTCGATCGACTCCGCCTTGAAGCTGAGCAAGGCCGGCATGGGTCCGAAACGGACCAGGTCTCCGTCGTCGACCTTGGCGCGCTGTCCTTTGCGCAGGCGACTGCCACGCACGAAGGTGCCGAGCTCCGAGCCTGCGTCTTCGAGAAAGACCTGATGGCCGAGCTTGATCAGCTGGGCGTGGTGGCCCGAGATCTGCGGGTAGTCGAGGACGATGTCGTTGTCCTTCGTCCGCCCGATCGAGCGCTTCATGGCCGATTCCATGCGGATCGTGCCCATCACCGTGCGGTGGCGGCCGGTCGAGGGGGGCAGGTTCGCGAAGCTCGGCGGCTCGGGTGCTTCCTGGATGCCCTGCGTGACGCGGGCCGGTGGCTCGGGCCGGGTGGAGACGAGCTCTTCGTAGAGGGCCAGGACCAATGGGACGGGCAGGGGCAGCGGGCCGATCGATAGCAAGTCCCCGCTCCCGAGCGGGACCTCGACCTCGGGCTCGAGCCGTGTGCCGCTCAGCCAGGTGCCGCTGGTCGAGCCATGGTCGACGATGCGGGGCCCGGGAAAGAGGACGGTGGCGTGCTGACCCGACACGCCCGGGCTGTTCATCACCAGGTGACACTTGCCGGGATCGCGACCGATGATCAGCGCTCCCGGCATGACCCGCAGCTGGCCACGCGCCAGGACCATCATGCAGATCTCCGGATCGAGCAGCGACACTGGGGTGGTCCCGACCGTGAACCGGCTCTGAAAATGCAGGGGAACGGCGACGCCGGCCATCAGCGGCTGGCCGTCCATCGCGCACGTTCCGTCGTGCTCCGGGACGAAACTCAGCTTGCCGTGCCCCTGATGCACGATGGTCGCGGCCAGGTCGGGGATCCCCGGGCCGGCCAGGAGCAGCTCGCACTCGGCTGAAGCACCGATGCGCAGTGTCTGTCGACCAAGTCGGGACAGGAGCGTCATGTGCGGCTCAGGCTGACGCGAAGCCGCTCGGGTCCGAGGAAGATCTCGTCACCGTGCGACAGCTCGACCCACTCGCCTGGTGCGATGAGGCGCTGGTCCACCTTGGTGCCAAGACCGCTGTTCTCGTCCTTCACCAACAGCTTGCCCTGTTCGAAGCGGAACGTGGCATGGAG
>Ga0247744_1000052_pt1 | contig 26972 bp, 12 predicted proteins | sample UWRJS154409C5_FD_180946 | JGI IMG/M metagenome (GOLD analysis project Ga0247744, IMG submission 180946) | Soil microbial communities from Arlington Agricultural Research Station in Wisconsin, United States - UWRJ-S154-409C-5 | ecosystem: Environmental > Terrestrial > Soil > Agricultural land... | reverse complement strand
CTTCTTCGTGCCGCCCCTCGGCCTCACCGACGAAGGTGAGATCGACAAGGATCGGCTGCTGCTCATCCAGCAGTACCTCAATGCTGCGGCCGAGCGCGAGCAGGAAGAGAAGACCGAAGACGTCGTTGCCGACAATGCCGACAACAAGGAAGGCGGCACTGGTACTCGCGCCAAGGGCGAAGAAGGCTCGATGGGTAAGGAGACCAGCAAGGCGACCAACAAGCGCTATGCGGTCAAGGGCCCGGCAGATAACCCGGATCCGCACCTCGCGCGCCAGGCTGCGCTGCGCGAAGCTCGCGACTTCGGCATGATCGGTCTGCTCAACGCCGGCGCGTCGGGTGACCCCGATGCTCCGACGGCTCCGTGGGGACGCGACACTTCGTCCGGCATGGATGAGGTGAGCGCCCGCGGTAACATGTGGGGCGACGAGATCGGCGAAGCGTTCGGCGCTGGCGGTCTCGGCCTCTCCGGCATCGGCGAAGGCGGCGGTGGTCGCGGCGAAGGCATCGGCCTCGGCAACATCGGCACCTTGGGCCACGGCGCCGGCACCGGCACCGGTCAGGGCTTCGGCTCTGGTAGCGGCCGGCTCGGCGGGTCTCACAAGACCAAGGCGCCGAAGGTCCGCATGGGCGCCACGCAGGTCAACGGTCGTCTGCCGCCGGAAGTCATTCAGCGTATCGTGCGCCAGAACTTCGGCCGTTTCCGCATGTGTTACGAGCAGGGTCTGGCCCGCAACCCGAACCTCGAAGGCCGCGTCGGCGTGCGCTTCGTGATCGGTCGCGACGGTGCGGTCTCGAACGTCGGTAACGGCGGCTCGGACATTCCGGACAGCGGTGTGGTCAGCTGCACGATCTCGGCCTTCTACGGCCTGAGCTTCCCGCAGCCCGAAGGCGGCATCGTGACGGTGACCTATCCGATCATGTTCAGCCCGGGCTGAGCTAGAGTTGGCTCGCTAGAGTTTTGGTCGAGTCGAAGGGCTCCTGGTTCACGGACCGGGGGCCCTTTCTGCGTGGGCGTGCACCCGGTGTGGAAAGAGATAACAGGAGGGTGATCGGCCCCTTGGACGCCGCGTATTTTGCCTTGATCCCGCCTTTACTTCGCGGCGCGCCTCCGCCTATTCTGCCCGCGCTGAAAGGCGGCGTCTCGCTTTCCCTTGAGCCGAGGGGAGCGGGTTTTCGCGGGCTGGGCAGGGCAAGCGCAGCGAGCCTCAGTCGTGCCGGCCAGGCCACCACGAATCAATCCGAAGCAAAGAGAGTGAGTTTCGAGAACATGTTTCTGAACAAGACCGTGAAAACAGGGGCAGTGGCTTTCGGCATCGCGCTAGGTGCACTCTCCTTCGGGTGTAGTCGCGCTCACATCGAGGCCATCGAGCTCGCCAACGAAGGCGATCGTGCCATCGTCGTCAACACGGACGGTGCCATTCAGAAGTACGAGCAGGCGATCACGCTCGACCCCACGAACCACCTGATCATCGGCAAGCTGGCCAAGGCCTACGAGAAGCGTGAGGACTGGGACAAGATGGCCAGCACGCTGTCCAAGGCCATTGCGGCAGCGCCGACGTTCGCCAACTACTGGGAGAAGCGCGGTCTAGCGCTGACCAAGCTGGCCGAAGCCGGCAATCCCGACTCCTGGGAGGAGGCCAAGGAGCCGCTGAAGAAGTGCATCGAAGCCGATGCCAATCGCGCCTGGTGCTACGAGCTCTTGGGTGAGGCGCAGTGGTGGACGGACGACGTGCAGGGGGCACTGCAGAGCTTCACGCAGGCCATCGAGCATGACCCCCGGATCCCGTATTTTTACGTCACTTTGGCGGAACTCTACCAGGTCCTACGCTTCTACAACGAAGCAGCGTCAGTGCTCGAGCAGGGCACGCGCAACGTCGAGCCGACCGAAGAGTCGCGTGACCACCTCTACAACATGTACCTCCTGACCTTCAACGTCGCCCAGAACGCTGGCGACAAGGCGCGCATGTTGGCGTCGGTCGAGCGCGCCTACGAGATCGGTGGCGAGCAACATCCCGAGGCGAAGTTCCACCTCGGCAGCACGTACGCGAGCATGGATCCTCCGCAAAAGGAGAAGGCCAAGCAGCTGCTCGAATCGTTCCAGAAGAAGGCGTGCAAGGGCGAAGGCGCCAAGAAGTTCAAGGCGCAGTGCGCGCAGGCCAACTCGTTCATTCAGGCGCTCGGGACCTGAGCCTCGGGTCGGCCGGTCCTCGGGCGGGCAGGGCTCGACCGCGGGGCCGAGTCGATCGGCAGGGTCACTCGGGAGGGCCTACAGACGGGGCAGGGAGCGACGAGCTCCTGGGCCCCGTCCGCCGTTTGTGCGCCCGTGTGACGCGTCGGGCATCCCGGCGTCACCTGTGCTCGGTCCGGACGCTCCGGCCTGGGCGCTCCGGCCTGGGCGCGCCGATCTGGGCGCGCCGATCTGGCCGCCCGGCCCGCGCCTGAGATCGCAGCCGGCCGGCGTCGTGCTGGGGTACTTCCCGAAGTGCGCGTCGAGCCGCGGCGCGGGGGAGTGGATGTGGGTGCGCGCCGCCGCAAAGTCCCCCGCGGCTTCTCTACCCGCGGGCCAATGTAGCTCTGGTGGCTGCGCGAGACGTCAATAATATCGAGGGCGCGCGCTCCGCCTTTGAGCGCTCCGGCCGGGTGGGCGCACGGCGCTCCCCGCATCCTTTCCGAAAGCCCCGATCCCCTTAGCCCGATAGCGCTTCTCAGAAGCGATCCGAAGAAATCCTGGAGTCGAACAACGATGGACGAAACGACGACCGAGCCGGCCGAGGTCAGCACCGAGACCGACGAGACAACCGACCTTGCCGGACAAGAGTCGAGTACTTCCGGGGGCGGGGCTGCATCAGTGCGGCGCGTCGACGAGGCCGAGGTGGCCAGCTTGCGTGGGAAGCTCGCGGCGGCACAAGCACGTCCACACGAGTACGTGAAGCTCTTGGTAGCGCTTGGTGATGCATTGGGCGACCCCACGGAGCGCGTGGAGAAGTACCGCGAGGCAGCCAACCTCTACGCCGAGAAGGGGAACAAGGCCGAAGCCACCAAAGTCTACGAGAAGATCTTCGAGGCCGATCCCAGCGATGGCGATGCGCGTGGCTACCTGCGCGATGCCTACGAGACCCAGCGCAAATACGACAAGCTGGTCGAGCTGATGATGGCCGAGGCGCGCGCGCTCGACCCCGGCCCGGAGCAGGCGGAGGCCTACAAGCAGGTGGCGGTGCTCGCCACCGAACGCATCAAGAAGCCGGAGCTCTGCATCGACCTGTGGAAGCTCGTTCTGGCCTCGGATGCCGAAGACGCGGATGCGCTTTCCGCGCTGGTGCAGCTGTACGAACGCAGCCGCGATTACGACAAGCTCGCCGATGCGCTCGAGAAGCTGCAGAGCGTGACCTACGACGAAGCGGCCCGCGTCGAGCACCTGAACAAGTTGGGGCAGATCCTCGGCGACCGTCTGAAGGACGACGTGCGCGCGGCGGAGGCGTACCGGATGCTGCTCACCTTGCGGCCCGACGATCGACGCGCGCAGGAGCAACTCAAGAAGCGCTACGTCACGCTCGGACGCTGGAACGACCTCGAGGTCTTCTACGCGGAGTCCGGCAATTGGGACGAGTTCATCCGTCTGCTCGAGAGCAATGAGGCGCGTGAGGAGAACGTCAGCCAGCGCATCGCCATGCTCGCCAAAGCAGCCGAGCTTTGGTTGACGCAGAAGGGCAAGCCGGACCGCGCGGCACGCTCGCTCGAGAAGATCCTGAGCATCGACGAAAAGAACGCCGCAGCTGCCGATCGCCTGATCCCCATTTACGAAGAGTCGAACAACTTCAAGGGTCTGGTCAGCGCCATCGAGGTGAAGCTCGGGCACACGGAGGACACCGAGGAGCGCCTCGCCCTCCTCTTGCGCGCGGCGTCGCTCTACGACGAGCGTTTGCGCGACAAGGCCAAAGCCCTGGCGCATTTGCTCGAAGGTGTCGCCCTCGATCCCAGCCGCGCGAGCACGTTCGAGCAGGCCGAGACCGTGGCCCGGGCCGCCAAGACCTGGCAGGAGGTCGTGGACGCCTATCGCAAGGTGCTCCCGTCCATCGAAGGCTCCGAGAGCGAGATCGACGTGCGTTTGCGGCTCGGTCGCGTTCTGGCCGAAGAGATGGGCAACGTCGACGACGCGCTCGCCGAGTATCGCACCGTCTACGACGACAACCCGGACAACGCGGCGGCGCTCGGCGCCCTCGAAACGCTGTACCAGAAGACGGAAGGCTGGGCGGAGCTCCTCGAAGTCTACCAGCGCAAGCTCGAGCTTCCGCTCGACCCGCAGGAGCGCAAGGCCACGCAGTACGGCATTGCCGCGGTGCAGAAGGAGCAGATGGGCGACCTCAAGCTCGCCATCGCTACCTACGAGGAAGTGCTGACGGAGGACGAGGACGACCTCGTCGCGCTCGGAGCCCTGGATGCCCTCTACGAGGAGGCAGCCAAGTTCAAGGACCAGGCGCGGATCATCACGGAGCGCATCTCCCGCGTCCAAAGCGACGAGGAGCTGGTTGGGCTCAAGTTTCGCCTGGCCGAGGTGCAGTCCAAGCGGCTCAAGGATCCGACGTCGGGTCTGGCCAACTACCGCGAAGTACTGCAGCTCGATCTGAACCACGCCGGCGCTCGCCAGGCGCTCGAGGCGCTGCTCGACTCCCCCGCACTGCGTGGGGAAGCCGCGCAAATCCTGGAGACGGTGTTCGAGACCCGCGAAGACTGGGCACCGCTCGCCAAGGTGCTCGAAGTACGTGCTGAGGTCGCCGAAGACCTCGCGGAGCGGGTGGAGCTACTGCGCAAGCTGGCGCGCGTCACCGCCAGTTACCTCGGCAAGGCGGCCGATGCGTTCGGCGCTCAGGCACGTGCACTGCACGCCGATCCGACGAGCGACGAAACGCGTGAAGAGCTCGAAGCACTGGCCGCAGCGTCGGGCGCTTGGAAAGAGCTGGCGGAGACCTTCGAGTCCATTGCCAGCGCGAGCGAGGATTCGGAGCTGTCCCTCGGCTACTGGGTGCGCCTGGCCGAGCTCCAGCGCCAGCAGGGCCAAGTCGATGCAGCTGCCCAGGCCTACGAGAAGGCGCTCGCCATCGAGCCTTCGCACCAGCCTGCGCTCACGGCGATGGACGACCTGTTCCGCGGAGCGGGCCGCTTCGATGACCTGGTCAAGGTCTATCGACGCCGCATCGCGCTCGTCTCCGACCCGCCAGCGATCGAACGCCTGTACCTCGAGATGGCACGCGTGCTCGAGGTCGAGCTCGGCAAGCCGGACTTGGCGATCGCTGCCTATCGCGAAGTGCTCGAGGAGCAACCCGACAGCGCAGCCGTGCTGCGCGCGCTGGACGATCTGTTCTCGCGCCTCGGCCGTTCCGACGACTTGGCGAAGAACCTCGAGGCACAGCTGGAGCTTGCCGCGGACGACGACGACTGGGTCCGCTTGACGTTGCGTCTTGCCGGCCTGCGCGAGAGCCAGAACTCCCTCGATCAGGCGATCGAGGGCTACAAAGCCGTACTCGACCGCGACTCGAGTCAGGAGGCAGCGCTCGCTGCACTCGAGCGTTTGTTCGAGAACCCCGCGAGCGAGCTGACCGTGGCCGAGATCCTCGAGCCGCTCTACCGAAGTGGCGGCGATCATCGCAAGTTGATTCGCGTGCACGAGGTGCAGGTGCGTCGTGCTTCCGATGCGGGTCGCAAGGTCGAGCTGCTCGGTGCGATCGCGGAGTTGCACGAAGACGCGGGCTCCGATTTGAGCTCCGCATTCGACACCATGGCGCGCGCCCTCGCCGCCGATCCGTCGAACGAGAAGAGCTTGGAGAGCCTGAGTCGGTTGGCCTCCGCCACGCAGCGCTTCGTCGACCTCGCTCGCATCACGGCGGAGCAGGCCGATCAGGTGAAAGACGCGGAGCTCAAGAGCTCCCTCTACATGTTCTCGGCGCAGGTCCTCGAAGACAGCGTGGGCGATTCCGCGCGCGCGATCACGCTCTACAAGCTGGCCTTCGAGGCAGCGGGTGGCCACATTCCTGCGGCCGAGGCACTGGAGCGCCTCTACCAGGCGACGGAGCAGTACGCCGAGATGTCCGCCATCTTGCAGCAGAAGGCGGACCTCTTGGACGATCCGGAGGCGCAGAAGAAGGCCCTCTACGAAGCGGCGCGGCTCGAGGAAGAGCTGCTCGAGAAGCCGACCGGGGCCATTGCCGTCTACGAGAAGGTCCTCGAGCTCGATGCCGACGATCTGCGCAGCGTCGAGGCCTTGATTGGGCTGTTCCTGGGCCTTTCCAAGTGGGAAGAGCTGCTGAAGGCTTACACGCGCAAGGTCGATCTCATCTTCGACGTCGACGAGAAGAAGCAGGTTCTGTACGAGGTCGGCGCAGTCTACGAGCGCGAGCTCGCCAGCGTGGCGCGAGCCATCGACACCTACCAGCGCGTGCTCGAGATCGATCCCGACGACCTGATTGCGCTCGGGCGCCTCGACGTCCTCTATCAGACCGCCGGCAACTGGCAGGAGCTCTTGAGCGTGCTCACGCGCGAGGCCGAGCTGACCGCTGATCCGGAAGAATCGGTGGGATATCAGTATCGCGTCGCCCGTTTGCACGAGACGCGCCTCGGTGACGTCGAGCGCGCCATCGAGCTCTATCGCGAGATTCTCGGCATTCAGACCGACCACGAGGCAGCCCTCGCTGCGCTCGAAGAGCTGCAGACGGGTACTGCGAGTCCGCTCGCGGCTTCTGCCGTGCTGGAACAGGTCTACGAAGCTGCCGGCGATGCCGAGCGCCTGGTCCGTGCCTTGGAAGTCCAGGTCAAGCACGCCGAGAGCCCGGCCATCGCGGTCGAGCTCCTGCAGCGCATTGCGAGCCTGGAGGAGGAAGGGCTGTCCGCTCCCGAGCGGGCATTCTCCACCTACGCGCGCGCGGTGACCCTCGACAGCCAGCGTGCCGAAGTGCTCGAGAGCTTCGAGCGTCTCGCCACTTTGAGCGATGGCTGGCGCTCCGTCGCCCAGACCTACGACAAGGCTCTGGCTGGCTTGGAGGATGCGCCGGAACTGGTCGTCGATTTGGGACTGCGCGTGGCGCAGGTCTACGAGGTCCAGCTCGAAGACGTCGAGAGCGCAATCGCACGCTACCGGACGGTCACGAGCGCGGAGCCGGAGAACACGGCGGCACTGGCTGCATTGGATCGGCTCTATCAGCAGACGGAGCGCTACGCCGAGCTGGCCGACATCCTAGCGCGCGAAGCCGAGGTCGGGTCCACGCCCGACGAGATCCTCGACTTCAAGTACCGCCTGGGACAGACGCTCCAGCATCGCTTGGGCCGTACCGGTGACGCCATCGACGCCTATCGTGAGGTCCTGGCTGCTGCGCCCGAGCACGAGGAGTCTCTGGCGGCCCTGGAGACGCTCTTCACCAGCGGCACCGAGGTGCTGCGCATCGCGCAGGTGCTCGAGCCGCTCTACCAAGCTAGCGGCGAGTGGGAAAAGTTGCTCGATCTGCGCGAAGGCGAGCTGGCTCAGGTCAAGAAGGCGGACGACCGTGTTGCGCTCTACCGCCAGATGGCGGAGGACGCCGAGGTCAAGCTGGTCGATGTCGATCGGGCCTTCGGTTATCTGATTCGTTCGCTCAAGGAGGCTCCGAGCGCCGAGCAGACGGTGGACGAGCTCCAGCGCTTGGCTCCGGCAGCCGACGACGGCTGGAGCACGCTGGCGACCGCGCTCGCGGACGTCATGCAGAAGCCCGGCACGTCCCCGGGCATCGTGGCCCAGATCGGTGCGCACCTCGGGCGGATCGCCGAGCAGGAGCTGGACGACCTCGAGCGCGCTGTCCGCACCTACCGCTTCGTCCTCTCCGCCGCCGCGACCGATGCGGTGGCCCTCGAGAACTTGGATCGCATCTTCACCGAGCAGGAGCGGTTCCACGAGCTGTCGCAGATCCTGGAAGCGCGCGCCGAGGCTGCGGAGGACGAGTTCGAGAAGGTCGACCTCTACCTGCGGCTCGGTCACACCTACGAGGAGAAGCTGGCGCCACTCGGCAAGGCCGGCACGCTGGCGCCGCCTGCGGATGTCGCACCTCCGCCGCCGCCGAAGCCAGTCGTGGAAAGCCTTCCGCCCGAGGAGATCGAGCCGTCGCTCGACGATCTCCTGCCCGTGGACGACGACGACGCCCTCGAATCACTGGTTCCACCCAGCGAGTCGGAAGAGGACGTCGGCGCGCTGGCGGAACCCGTGTCCGAAGCTCCGCCCTCGGGAGCAGAAGAGGTCGAGGAGATCCAGTACCACCCCGAGCGGCTGCAGGATGCCATCACGGCCTACCGCGTGGTGTTCGACACCTTGCAAAAGGACAGTCAAGACGCCATCGAGTCACTCGAGCGCTGCTACGGCCTCACCAAGGAGTGGAACCACCTCGACGTCGTCTACCAGCGCCAGCTCGACAATACGGCTGGCGACTCCGACGAGGCGGACGTGCGCGCGAAGCGCGCTCGTTTGGCCGCGACGCACCTGGGTCAGGTCGATCAGGCAGTCGAGGGCTGGAAGCGCGTCTTGCACCTGCGCGGGGAGGACCCAGAAGCGCTGCGCGAGCTGGCCTTCCTCTACGAGAAGCAGGGCAAGTGGAGCGAACTGACGGACGTGCTCGAGCGTCACTTCGACATCGCCGAGAGCGATGAAGACCGCGTGCACGTGCTCACGATGCGGGCGCGTTTGTTCGACGAGCAGCTGAATCGCGACGACGAAGCGCTCGAGAACTATCGCCGCGTCCTCGACATCGACTTCTCCAACGTGACGGCACTGCGCGCGATCTCCAAGATCTGGCGGCGACGCAAGAACGACGAAGAGTTGGCGCAGGCTCTACACGCCCTGGTCGACCAGGGCGGCAGTCAGCTCGAGGAGCGCGAGCTCGTGGAGGCGTTCCGCGAGGTGGCCAAGCTGCACCAGGACAAGCTGGACCAGCTGTACGAGGCAACGGAAGCCTGGCGGCGCTTGCTCGAGGTCGGGCCGGGCGACTTCGAGGCACTCGCGCGGCTGGAGGCGATTTACCGGACGGACGAGCAATGGACCCAGGTCATCGACATCAAGATGCAGCGGGCCGCGGCCCTCGGCGAGACGGCCGACAAGGTGCGCGAGCTGCTCGAGGTGACCGAGCTCTGGAAGACCACGGTCCGTGAGTACGACCGCTCGGTCGAGGCCTACGGCAAGATCCTCGAGGCGGAACCCGTCCACGAACAGGCGTTCAAGGAGCTCGAACGGCTGCACACGAACGCCGGACGCTGGGAACCGCTCATCGAGCTGTACCTCAATCGCCTCGAGCACCTCGAAGAGGTCCCGCAGAGGAGCGACCTCTTGCGTCGCATCGCCCGGGTGTTCGACGAGCACCTGCACGATCAAGGTCAAGCCTTCGACGCGCTCGTCACCGCCTTCGCCGACGACTACTTCGACGACGAGACTGCCAACGCCTTGAGCAAGGCAGCCCAGGGCACGGGCCGCTGGGGCGAGCTTTTGACCACGGCCAATGGCTGGCTCAGGGACGAGAAGGACAAGAAGACGAAGGTCCAGCTCAGCCTGCGGCTCGGCAAGTGGTACGGCGAAGACCTCGGCCGCCCGAGCGACGCCATGGCCTACTACCATGCGGTGCTCGAGATCGACCCGAGCAACATCCGCGTCATGCGGCAGATGGCGGCGATCGAGCGTTTGGCCGGCAACTACGCGAAGGCCGGGCAGATGCTCAACAAGGCGCTCGAAGTCGCGGTGGCCAACGAAGATCGCAAGGTCATCCTCGGCGATCTCGGCGAGATCCTGTACCGCAACCTCGATCAGACCGAGCAGGCAATCGGCTACTACAAGCGCGCACTCGACGTCGACGACGGCTACATGCCGGCGCTCGTCGCGCTGGAGCGGATCTACGACGACAAGAACCAGATCCCGGAGCTGGTCGAGATCTTGCAGAAGAAAGGGCGGGCGCTCGATCGGCCGGAAGATGCCGTGCCGGAGAAGTTGCGTCTGGCCGAGCTCTTGGAGAATCGCCTCGGCGACAAGGCCGGCGCCAGCAAGGTGTACCGCGAGGCGCTCGATCTCGACGACTCCAACTTGGCCGCCTTGCGGGGCCTCGAGCGCACACTCACCGCACAGTCGCAGTGGGGTGAGCTGGTCGAGGTGCTCGAAAGGCAGCTCGACGTCATCGATACCGAACGGGATCGCGTGACGGCCCTGCTCCGTCTGGCCGACGTGCAGGAAAACCAGTTCCTCAAGGCTGACCTCGCTGCCCAGAGGCTCGAGCAAGCGCTGGCCATCGATCACACCCAGGAAGGTGCCTACGTCTCGCTGGCTCGCTGCTACCGCCGCCTCAAGCAGTGGAACGACCTGGTCGAGGTCTACCGCCGCCATCTGGACGAGACGCTCGATCGCACGACCAAGGTGGAGCTCTATGCCGCGATCGGCGCGGTCTACCGCGACGAGGTGGTGGATCTCGATCAGGCCATCGACGCGTTCCAATCCGTGGTCGATGCCGACGAGACCAACATCCCGGCCCTCGAATCGCTCAGCAAGCTCTACGAAAAGCAGGGCGAGGCTGCGCGCGCCATCGAGATGATGACCCGGGTAGCCGAGCTGACCGTCGACGGTGGTCAGAAGGTCGACATGTATTTCCGCATCGGCCGCGCGATGGAGGAAAAACTCAGCGATCGCTACGGCGCGCGGGAGAAGTTCGAGCTCGCACTCGATCTCGATCCGAAACATTTGCCCTCGCTCGCTGCGCTACGCACGATTGCGGTCGACGAGGCGGATTGGGATGGCGCTTGCCAGTACCTGGATCAAGAGCAGCGCAACACCGACGCTCCACGACAGCGGGCACGCCTGCTCGTCGAGCTAGCCAAGATCCGTGACGAGATGCTGAGCGAGCACGAGACGGCCATTCTGGCGTACGAGCAAGCGATTGGTCTCGACGCCGACTGCGAGGAAGCGGCTTTGCCTCTGGTGCACGAGTACAGCTCACTCGGGCGCTTTGCGGACGCCGCTCCGCTCGCAGAGATGCTCACCCGCAAGTCCAAGAACCTGGAAAAGAGCGAGCAGCAAACGCTCTACAAGCTGCTGGGCTCGGTGATGGCCAAGCTGGGCGAGCACGACAAAGCGCTCAAGGCCTATCAGACCGCGCATCAGCTGGACCTGACGGATCAGGAAACCGTGCGCGGCATGGCCGATGCGGCCTACTCGCTCGAGGACTGGCCGACGGCGCTCACCAACTATCAGAAAGTGCTGACGTCCGTAGGCGAGGAGGACATCGAAGCGAGGACGGACGTCTACTGGCGCCTCGGCAAGATCAAGCAGGCCCAGGGCCAGGATCGCCAGGCCATCAACAACTACGAGAAGGCGCTGGCGCTCGATGGTGAACACCGCCCCGCGCTCGATTCACTGATCGAGGTGTACGGCAAGGCGGGCGACAACAAGCTCGTGGCCGAGTACAAGCGGCAGATTCTCGACACCATCTTCGACGGTGAGCAGCGCTTCACCATGCTGATGGACATCGGCGACCTGTGGGCGGGCAAGGAGAACGACCCGCTGAAGGCCCTCGAGGCATACGAAGAGGCGCGCGACCTGAAGCCCCAGGACCACATCTTGCTCCACAAGATGGTGCAGAATTACCAGAAGGCCCAGGAGTGGCAGAAGATGGTCGACGTCCTCGATGCCATCAAGGAAGTCGAGGAGCGCCCCAAGCTCAAGGCGAAGCTCATCAACACCCAGGCGCAGATCTACCGCGACATGCTCGACGACAAGGCTCGGGCGGTGGAGCTGTTCAACGAAGCTCTGGACCTGGATCCGGAATTCTTGGAGGCCTTCGAGCGCATCAACAAGATCCTCACCGCCGAGAAGAACTGGAAGCAGCTCGAGCGCTCGTACCGCAAGATGCTTCATCGCATCGCCGGCAAGGGCAAGCAGGACCTCGAGCACGAGCTCTGGCACCAGCTCGGTTTGATCTATCGCGATCGCACCGCGCAAACCCAGGAAGCCATCGAAGCCTTCCGTATGTCGTCGTCCCTCGTGGCCGAGGCACCACTGCAGCGCAAGATCCTGGCCGAGCTCTACGAGGCCTCGGAATCCTGGGACGACGCCATCAAGGAGCAGCGCGTGCTCCTCCGTGGTGACCCGCTCAACATCGATCCGTACCAGGCCCTTTACCGGCTCTATCTGCACAAGCAGGCGTACGACGAGAGCTGGGCCCTGGCCGCCGCCATGTCCTTCATGGGCAAAGCGGACGCCGACCAGGAGCGCTTCTTCCAGGACTACCGTCCGCAGGGGATGCTCCAGGTCTCGGGACGCCTGGCCAACGAGCACTGGGAAAAGGCCATCATTCACCCGCACGAGAACCGGCACATCTCGGAGATCTTCAAGTTCATCGTGCGCCCGGCGCTTCAGGCCAAGCTCGCCCAGCTGAAGGGGCAGGGAAAGCTCCCCAAGCTGGACGAACGCTTCCGGCAGGATCCCGCCACATCGACGGTGACCTTCGCCAAGACGTTTGGTTGGGCCTCGCAGGTACTGGGTATCCAGCCCCCGGCGCTCTACGTGAGGAACGACGTGCAGGCGTACATCGGTGCCGTGGCGGCCGAGCCACCAGCTTGCGTGGCCGGGCAGCTCGTCCTGAGCGGCTTCCAACCGCACGAGCTGACGTTCATCTGCGGCAAGCACCTCTCCTTGTATCGCCCGGAGCACTACCTGAAGGCGCTCTTCCCGACGCAGGCCGAGCTGACCATCATGCTCTTTGCCGGCATCATGTTGGTGGCGCCACAGCAACCGCTGCCGCCCGACGTGGAGCAGCCGGTCCGTGCCACGGCGCAGGAGCTCGGACGCCACATGCAGCCCGTGGAGCTCGAGGGCCTCAAGCAGGCGGTCAAGGCGTTTTTGGCCGCCGGCGCGAAGGTGAACATCAAGCAGTGGAGCCACGCGGTCGAGCACACGGCCTGCCGCGCCGGCCTCATCCTGTGCTGCGACTTGAACGTGGCCAAGAAGATCATCGGCGCCGAACAGCAGGCGCCCGGTGACCTGACGCCCCAGGAGAAGCTGAAGGAGCTGCTCGTCTTCGCGACCAGCGTCGAGTACTCGGCGCTCCGCAAGGCAATGGGCGTCGCAGTGTACGCGTGACCGGGCGCGGTCTCTGGCTGGGGACGGGGAAACCTCCGAAACCAGCCGGAAACTAGCGCTGGCTTAGGTAGTCCGGAGACCTGCGGGGCGCATGATGAACGACCTCTTCCTGGTGCTTCTGACGACGGCCATGACGCTCGGCTTCGTCCACACGGCCCTCGGCGTGGACCATTCGCTGCCGTTCATTGCCCTGGCGCAAGCGAGACGTTGGTCGCTAGAGCGCACGCTCGTGACGACGGTCGCGTGCGGCGTCCTGCACGTGCTCTCGTCGGCGCTCATCGCTGGCGTGGGCCTAGCGCTGGGTTCCGCTGGACAGAAGCTGCTCGTCATCGAGGAGACGCGAGGGAGCTGGGCGGCCTGGCTCTTGGTCGGTCTGGGCTTCGCCTACGCCGCGGTGGCGTTCTGGCGCTCGCGGGCGCCGAAGCTCGAGGGCGCGGAGCCTGGCACGGACCTCGCCGGCTTGTCGTCGGGACGGCTGATGCCGGCCTTGTTCATCATCTTTGCGCTCGGACCGTGCGAGGCGCTCCTACCGCTGTTGATGGCCAGTGGAATGACGCTCGACCTGGCCCACGGCTTGGCGATCGCCAGCGTCTTTTCGCTGACGACGGTGCTCACGATGGTCGCGCTCGTGGCGCTGGGCTACCTCGGCTCAGCCCGACTCTCCCGGCATCTGGGTGGCCTGGGTCCCCGCCTGCGCCACCACGCGCACACGCTGGCCGGCGTGACGCTCCTCGCGAGTGGCCTGGGGATCCGCCTGCTCGGGCTCTAGCGACCGGGGCTCTAGCGGCCGGGGCTCTATCTACCCGGAAAGTCGAGCACGATGCGCATGCCCATTTGGAAGCGGAAGCTGACGCCGCCTGGGTCTTGTCCGGCGGGAGCCTGCCAGAAGCTGCCCGCGCCGAGCTCGAGGTAGGGCCCGAGTCCGAGGTTCCGCAGGGCATACCAGTCCCCGCCGAAGGTCAGGCGCATCCACTCGATGCCGAGGTAGCTGCCCTCGCCACCCGGCGCGACCCCGGTCTGGCCAATCGCGCCGATGCCGTAGGAGGCCCATGGATCGAAACGGAGCCCCTGCACCAGGTGGTAGCGCACGGTGAGACCGAGACCGTACGAGATGGGGGCGCACTCGGCGCAGTTCGCCAGGCGATCGAGAACCAAGAGGTCGCCATACGCGCCGAGCGTGACCTCTTCCGCGATGCCGAAGGTGAGGTCCAGGCCGTAGCCGGCGCCCATCCCGGCCACCTCGAGCTGAGGAGTCTTTTGGGCTGCCCAGCCAAACGGAGCCACTAGGCCCGCCCGGGCCCCGAGGCGCAGGTGCCCCCGGTTCGAGCTTGGGGGGCGGGGAGGCGTCGGCGGAGCGGGGGCCGGCTCCGGAGCGGGCTTCGGCGCTGCGGGCGTCGCTGCGCTCGCTCCGAACAAGGCCCCGGGCCCGGAGGGCGGCGCCGGTGGTGCTTCGGCTGGGGGCGCCTCTGGCTCGGTTTCCTCGGGCGCTGGGGGCGGGGGCTCGGCCGGGGCTTCCGGGGGCGAGCCGGCGGGCACGGCGCTGGGCTCCGCGGGGGTCGTCGGCGCCGGGGCGGTGGCCGGAGCTTGGGCGACCGCCAGGGGGCTCGAGGTAGCGATCGCCAGGGCGATGGACGGCCAGAGCGGCTTCATGGGCGGCCTGGTTACCACAGATTCTTGGTCAACGAAGGGCGGGGGCGGCCGATAGGAGTCCCATGAACGAGACGACCAAGACGCTCCTCATGCAAAGTCCACCCCGGCGCTGGCGCTTGCGCTTCCTGACGGCCCAAAAGGAGCGGATCCGAGTCGTTTCGGTGGGCGAGTCCCTGCTCGTGGGCAGCGGACCGGACGCGGACTTGACCCTGGAGGATGCGACCGTCAGCGCGAGCCATTGCCGGATCGTCGTCGGTGCTCTGGGCCTGGAGGTCACGGACCAGGGCAGTAAGAACGGCGTGTTCGTCGGCGGGGGTCGGGTCCGGGAGGCCCTGCTGGCGCATGACGGGGCGACGTTTTCCATCGGTCACACCACCGTGCTGGCGGAGGCCAAGGGCGTGGCCGAGCCCGAGGCCGATCAACTGGGCCTCCTGGGCCGAAGTGAGACCATGGCCCGCGTTCGTGCCGAGATCCGTGCTGTCGCCCGCCTCAGCGCACCCGTCTTGGTCTCGGGCGAATCGGGCACCGGCAAGGACGTCGTGGCTCGGGCCATTCACCGCCTCTCCGGGCGCAGTGGTCCGTACCTGCCCCTGAACATGGCCGCGTTCAGCGAGGGTCTCATCGACGCCGAGCTGTTCGGCCATCAGCGCGGCTCGTTCACGGGCGCAGAAGCGACGCGTGCCGGGGCGTTCGAGCAAGCGCACGGGGGCACGCTGTTCTTGGACGAAATCGCCGATTTCTCTTGGGCCGGCCAAGCCAAGCTCTTGCGGGTGATCGAAGACGGGATGATTCGCTCGGTCGGCTCCGCGCAGCCGCGCCACGTCGACGTCCGGCTGATCTCAGCCACCTGCGCGAATTTGGGGGAACGGGTGATGGGCGAGCGATTTCGACACGACCTCTACCATCGCCTGTCGACCCTAGTCGTTCAGGTGCCGCCCCTCCGCCAGCGGCAGAGTGACATCCCGGACATCGCCGCGGCGCTCTTGCACAGGATGGCGGGTGAGGTCGGTGAGAAGCACCTGTCGCCAGCAGCGCTCGACCGACTGCTGGGCGCAACGTGGCCCGGCAACGTCCGCGAGCTCGGGGCCGTGCTCTACCGCGCGGCGGCGTTGCACCCGGGTGATGTGATCGAGCCCGGGCACCTCGACTTGGGTCGCCAGGCCACGAGGAGCGCGCGCTTGGACTATCGGGCGGCGGCGGAGCTGGTCGCGTCTCACGGCAGCATCAGCGCGGCGGCGCGGGCAGCGGGCGTGCCGCGAACCACTCTGCGTTCGGTACTCGAACGCCATGGCCCAGCTCGACCCAGCGGCACTGCGAGCTGACTCCGCCTGACGTTCGGGGCGGGGCGGGTTCGCGCAGTGCCCGTTTCGCGCAGGGCCCATTTCGCGCTAGATCCGAGCGCGGTGGGTCGGGCAGCGCTCAAGAGATTCCTCGGCCTCGGCGGCTTGGCGCTCGCTTCGCTCGGGGCCATCGTGGGTCTCTTTCTCTGGCTGCGCGGCCCCGAGCCGACGCCCCGCGCGCCGACGCCTCCCACGCCCAGCGCTTCGGCTAGCGCCCGGGGTCCCACCCGCGCGGAGCTCGTCGCCGAAGCCGATCGGATCGCCGTGCAAGCGGGTCGAGAATCGGGCGCACTGGCACAAACTCTCGCGGCCCGGGCTGCGATGCTCCGGCAAGCGGCCTACCTGCTCGAGGGACGTCGCCTGGACGCGCTGGAGGCCCAGGAACTTTGGGCCGACGCGGGCGGCTCGGCCAAAGCGAGCTGTGCGGATGCCCTGAGCTGGCTCGGGCTTCGGGCGTATCTCGAGCCTGATCCCGCTCGCCAGTACCGTGATCTCTACCTATTGCGCGTGCGCTCCGAGGACCTGGAGTGCAGGCGCCGGATCGATCGGGCGCTCGCGGCTCTGGCGGCGTACCGGCCGAGCGAGGAGGAGCTACTCGCGTTGCGGCAGCAGGCGGCGGCCGGGTCGGCTGCTGCCGCGGCGCCGCAACAGGAGGCGACCGAGGGCACGGTCCACGTCGTCATGCCGGAGCTGAAGGCCGTCCTCGAAGGGCCCACCAAGATCACCAAGGTCGAACCGTTCGGTGCCGAGCGTACGGCGCGCGTCGTCGTGCGGGTCACCAATCCCACCCGTTTTTCGGTTGGAACGGTGGAGGCGGCGGACGGTCGGGGTCCGCGCCTGTTCGTGGACATCCAGCGCGCCACCTTCGACGGTGCCGAAACCTACGATGGCTCCGGCCTGCTCGAGCGCGTGCGGCTCGGCGCGCAGAAGGATGCGACACGCGTCGTCCTCGATTTGCGGGAGGCTGCGTATCACCGCGTCTTCTACTTGCCAGACCCGTTCCGCTTGATCATCGATCTCAGCGTCGAGCCGACGGAGAAGGTCACCCAGCCCCGCGACGTACGGCGCATCGTGCTCGACCCGGGACACGGGGGGAGCGACCCGGGAGCCATCGGTCCCAATGGCCTGCGCGAGAAGGACGTGACGCTCGACGTGGCCCACCGCGCGGCCCCGATCTTGGCGCGTGAGGTCGGAGTGAGCACGCTGCTCACTCGCGACGTCGACGTGTACGTGCCGCTCGACGAGCGGGCCGCCCGCGCGAATGCCTTCAACGCCGATCTATTCATCTCGATTCACCTGAACTCGAGCCCGGACCCCGATGGTCAGGGTGTCATGACCTTCGTGCTCGATTCGTCCCGTGACGAAGCTGCTGCGCAGGTCGCGGCGCGCGAGAATGCGTCCACCGCGGCGGCGGCCGCCGAGCTCGCCAATGCGCTCAGTCGTGTGGAGTCTGCCGAGCGGCGCGCGGCATCGGAGCTGTTCGCGCGTTTGCTCCAGCGGTCCGCCGGGGTGTCGCTGCGTCAGGTCTACCCTGGGATCGAAGACCACGGTGTGCGAAGGGCCGGCTTCTACGTGCTCGCGGGAGCGTCGATGCCCGCGGTCCTGTTCGAAGGGTCCTTCATCTCTCACCCGGTCGAGTCGCGCTACCTCGACACAGGCTCCTACCGGCAGCGGCTGGCCGACAGCATCGCCAACGCCGTCCGCGCCTACCGGGAAGGCCGGTGAAGAGAGCCCGTTGAGACCCGCTGAGAAAGAGAGCCCGCTGAGAGAAGGAGGCCGGCATTGACGCCCCGGGACCCGGGACTTATCTTAGGGGGCTTCCGTTCTGGACGGACCGGAACGCAGGCGACCGCTCGCCGACCATCAGCTGCGGCTACGACGAGGGCCCCATGATGAACAAGACCCATCTCAAGAAGTTCAAGGATCTGCTCGAGGAAAAACGCGAGGAGATCCTCAAGCGCGCACAGCAGACTCTTTCCGAGGACATGACCCTCGATCAGGACGATTTGCCGGACGAGATGGACCTCGCGTCGAGTGAATATCTGCAGTCGTTCACCTTTCGCCTACGCGGCCGGGAGAAGGTCTTCTTGGACAAGATCCAGAAGGCACTCGATCGGATCGAGGACGGCAGCTTCGGCAACTGCGAGGAATGTGGCGAGGAAATCTCGCTCAAGCGCTTGGAAGCGCGCCCGGAGACGACGCTCTGCATCCGCTGCAAAGAGGATCAGGAGCGGGTCGAGCGGGACTTCGGCTGACTCGCGACGGGCTGACTCGCGACGGGCTGACTCGCGAGCGGCTGAGCCTCCGGCGACGCGTCTTTGCTCGATTCGCGCAGCGCGAGCGGGCGAGCCGCGCCTTGGCCCGTGCGAACGGACCGTCCCGTCCAGGGACGGCCGGCTTGCCTTTCGGCGATGGCTGCGAGGATGTCCTTGAGCGCAGCGCCGGTGTGACTCTCGGCGACCTCAGCGACCTCGGCGGGCGTGCCCTCGGCCACGATGCGGCCTCCGCCGTCACCACCCTCGGGTCCCATGTCGATGACCCAATCGGCGCAGGCCACGACCTCGAGGTTGTGCTCGATGATGACGATCGAGTTGCCCGCTTCACGCAAATCGAGCAGCGCCTGCGTCAGGTGCTCGATGTCCGAGAAATGCAGACCCGTCGTCGGCTCGTCCAGGACGTAGAGGGTGCTCCCCGTCGCGCGTCGGCTGAGCTCGAGCGCGAGTTTGACGCGCTGGGCTTCGCCACCCGACAGCGTGGTCGCCGGCTGCCCGAGCGTCACGTAGCCCAAGCCGACCTGGCGTAGCATGCGAAGCTTCTCGAAGATGCGTGGAATGGGCTCGAACAGCTCGAGCGCGTCCTCCACCGTCATGTCGAGGATGTCGGCGATCGACTTGCCGCGGTAGCGAATTTCCAGGGTTTCCCGGTTGTAGCGGCTGCCCCCGCAGGCGTCGCAGGTGACGTAGACGTCGGGCAGGAAGTGCATCTCGACCTTCACCACGCCGTCGCCTTGGCAGGCTTCGCAGCGTCCGCCTTTGACGTTGAACGAGAAACGCCCGGGCTTGTAGCCGCGCGCGCGTGCATCGGGCAGACCGGAGAAGACCTCGCGCAAATCCGAGAAGATGCCCGTGTAAGTGGCCGGATTGGAGCGGGGTGTGCGCCCGATCGGCGCCTGGTCGATGCTGATGACCTTGTCGATCTGCTCGAGACCCTCGATGCTTTCGCAGGGACCGATCCAGCCGCTCGCACCGTAGAGCTTGCTGCGCGCGGCGGCCAGCAGTGTGTCCACGATCAGGCTGCTCTTGCCCGAGCCGCTCACGCCCGTCACCGCAGTCAAGACGCCGAGCGGCAAGTTCACCGTGACGTCCTTCAAGTTGTGGGCGCTGGCTTTGACGACCTTCAGCGCCTTCTTGCTCGAGGGTTTTTTTCGCTTCGGCGGAGCCAGGTACTTCTCGTAGGACAGGTACGGACCGGTGACGGAACCCGGGTCGTCCATGATTTGCTGGGGTGTGCCCTCGGCAACGATTTCGCCACCGTGGATGCCGGCACGCGGGCCCATGTCGACCACGTGATCGGCGGCCAATATCGCGTCCCGATCGTGCTCGACCACGATCACGCTGTTGCCCTTGTCGACCAGCCGGCGCACGGCTTCGAGCAGCCGCCGGTTGTCCCGGGCGTGGAGCCCGACCGAAGGTTCGTCCAGGACGTACAGGACGCCGACCAGCGAGGCGCCGATCTGCGTGGCGAGACGGATGCGCTGGCCTTCGCCGCCCGACAGAGTCGCCGCGGATCGATCCAGGGACAGGTAGCCCAGGCCCACATCGATGAGAAAGCGCAGACGATCGGTGACGGCCTTGATCAGGGGCTCGGCGACCGCAGCTTCCTTGCTCGTGAGGAGAGTCGACGTAGCAATGGTGAGAAGCTCCTGGCGCAGGCGCGTGAGCGGGAAGCGGCACAGCTCCCCCAGGGTAAAACCGCCGAGACGCACACTGAGAGCCTCGGGCCGCAGGCGCGTGCCGCCGCAAGCGGCGCACGGTTGGGAACTCATGAAGCGGCTCAGATCGTCGGGGCCGACGGCGCCTTCCTCCGGTTCCTCGCCTTCGATGAAGTCGCCGTCGCCCTGCAGCGCGAGCAGGTGGGGCACGACGCCCTGATACTTGTCGTCGCCGAATAGGATCGCATCGCGCTTGGCCTTGGGCAATTTGTCCCAGGGCTTGTCCGGGTCGACCTTGAGCGCCTTGACGACGCGCTGCACCTCTCTGGCGTTGGCGTCCGATCCGCGCCTGCCGAATGCAGCGACGGCGCCTTCGCGCAGCGAGCGCGTTGGGTCCGGGACGACGCGGCTCGAGTCGATGGATGCCTTGCGTCCGAGGCCCGCGCACTCTGGGCAGGCGCCGTGGGGGCTATTGAACGAGAACAGTCGGGGTTCGAGCTTCGGCAACGTGATGCCGTGCTCCCAGGAAACGAGCTCCTCGCTCATCACCGCGAGATCGCCGCCTTCCATGTCGTCCAAGAGCACGGTGCCGTGGCCGAGCTTCAGCGCCAGCTCCACCGAATCGGTCACGCGTCCTTTGATGTCGTCGCGAATGACGACCCGGTCGACGACGACGTCCAAATCGTGGGGGACGCCGGGATCGATGCGTAGGTCGTCGCCGAGGTCGATGTTTTCCCCGTCCACGCGCGCACGCACGAAGCCATCGCGGCGCAAACGGCCGAGCGTATCGGAAAGATCACCCGTCTCTCCTCGCGCCACGCGAGCGAGCAGAGTGAGTCGCGCGCCAGGCTCGCGTTGCATGACCGCGTCGACGATCTCTTGCACCGTGTAGGCACGCAGAACGACGCCCGAGATGGGGCAGTGCGGGATGCCGACCCGAGAATAGAGCAGGCGCAGATAGTCCGCGATTTCGGTTACGGTCCCGACGGTGGAGCGCGGGCTCTTGCCGAGAGCCTTCTGCTCGATCGCGATGGCGGGGCTCAAGCCCTCGATGCTCTCGACCCTCGGCTTGGGCAGTTGATCGAGGAACTGTCGCGCGTAGGCGGACAGCGATTCCACGTAGCGGCGCTGGCCTTCCGCGTAGATGGTGTCGAACGCGAGTGACGACTTGCCCGAGCCGCTCGGTCCCGTGATGACCACCAGCCGATTCCTCGGCAAGGATACGCTCACGTTCTTCAGATTGTGCTGTGCCGCTTTGGTGACGACAAGACTATCCATGTTTGCGCGCTCTAGCACACAGTCGCCGGCGCCTGCAGAGGGCGAAGGTCAGATGGCGAGGGGCAGCTGGCGAGCGTCGAGACCCGCCCCGCTCGGCGCCGCCCTGCCGGTGCGGCACGGGTCGACCTCTCGCCTCGGCGCCGCTCACATTGGAAACAGGGGGCCGCTGCGCTCAGCAAGTGGGCCAGCGGATGGGCCCGCTATCGGCGTGAAACTGCTGCCCGTGGCGAAGCGCGGCGCCTGCCGCCCGCCACCGCCGTCGCGGCCCCGGCCGAGGGCAGTTGCTCAAGGAAGAGGCATCGACTAGGTTTTGCCCCAGCGCCATCCGGGGCCTATAGCTCAATCGGTCAGAGCCCCCGGCTCATAACCGGGCTGTTCCTGGTTCGAACCCAGGTGGGCCCACACAGAAATCGTCATCCAGCCTGTGAGTATTCGAGATCAGATCGCAACCTTGAAATCCCTCTCGGCACTCGACGCCGGGATAGCCGCGATTCAAGCGGATCTGGACAAGGAGCGGGCGGGCATCGGCGAGAAGGTCGGCCAGATCCAGGGACTGGGCGCCAAGATTGAACGCCTGCTCGAAGGCGTGCGTGCCATGGAGACCACGCGGAACGAGCTTTTGTCGGAGATGCGGCAAACCTCGACGCTGCTGGAGCGGTCGCGCGAGAAGATGATGCGCTGCCGCAACGAACGCGAGGCCAATGCCGTTCAGCGCGAGCTCGAGGAGCTCCGTCGGCTGTTCCGCGAGCGCGACGTCGAGACGCAGAAGCTGGTCGGCCTCATCGACGAAGCCCGTTTGGACTTGGACAAGTCCGCCGCGGAGCGCGACGAGATCAGCACCCAGCTCGGCCAGACGGAAGGTCAGAGCAGCGGTCGGGTCAAGGAGCTCGAGCTGCAGCTCGCCGCTGAGCTCGAGAAGCGGAAGGCACTCCTCGTTTCTGCCGACAAGATCTTGATTCGTAAGTACGACGCGGTGCGGCAGCGGCGCGGCAGCGGCATTTCGACCGCGGCCGACGGGCGCTGCTCGGCGTGCAACATCTCGCTGCCGCCCATGCTGTATCAACGCATCATGCAGGCGGCCGAGCTGTTCCAGTGCCCGAGCTGTCAGCGCATCCTGTACTACCGACCCTCCGTTGCCGCGGATGCCCTGTCCGCCGACGAAGGCGAGGGCAGTTCTGCAGACGACGCCGCGAGCGGCGCCACCCCCTCTGCCGGCTGAAGCGCGGGAGCTCGGCTTGAAGGAGCTCGGCGCTTGAAGGCCTGCCCGAGCTGCGGACGCCTGTACCCCGAGGATGCGGGCTTCTGCCCGGTCGATGGTGCCGGCCTATCGCGCGCGAGCCGTGCGCCCGTTCTACCGGCGGACGACGTCCGCGTGGGGCAGGTGCTGGGCTCTCGCTACCAGGTGCGGCGCGTGATCGCCGACGGAGGCATGGGCCGCGTCTACGAGGGACTGGACCTGACCGAGCGTCGCAGCGTCGCGGTCAAGGTGCTGCATCCGAGCGTGGCGGCCGACCCGATTCAGATCGAGCGCTTCGAGCGCGAGTTTTCCACCAGTCGGGCCCTCGCTCACCCGCGCATCGCCGAGGTCTTCGACTTCATCGATCTCGGTGCGGGACAGCGTGCGCTCGTGATGGAGCTGCTCTACGGCGAGGAGCTCCGTGACGCGCTCCGGCGGGAGGGGACGATCGGTCCCGCGCGCGTAGTGCGCATGGTGAGCCAGTCTGCGCAGGCGCTCGATGAAGCTCATCAAAGGAACATCGTTCATCGCGACTTGAAGCCGGCCAATCTGTACCTCTGCCAAACGGCCGAAGGCGACAACGTGAAGGTCCTGGATTTCGGCTCGGTCAAGGACACCGCGCGGGGCGCGCGCAAGCTCACGGCCCTCGGCACGACCATCGGCTCGCCGGACTATATGTCGCCCGAGCAGGCTCAAGGCTCGGCGGCGCTCGATCATCGCGCCGATGTGTGGGCGCTCGCCGTCATCACGTTCGAGGCGCTCACGGGTGGGCTCCCGTTCACGGCGCCAGCTCCTGCCCAAATGCTGCTGGCCATCGTGAGCAAAAGACCACGGGTCGCCAGCGCGGTAGCGCGTGAGCTTGGCCGGACCCTTCCGAGCAGTCTCGACCGTGCCCTCGAACAGGGCCTGCGCAAAGCACCGAGCGGGCGCTACGCCTCGGTTGGAGCCTTCGCCGATGCGCTCGGCCATGCTTTCGGCCTGCCGGGTGCTCACGACGACTGGGCCAGCTGGCCCGAGCGTCGCCTCACCGCCGAGATCGAGGCCCGCCTTCCCGAGCTCTTGGCCGAAGCCCGAGGCCCGGCGGCGTCGCCGGCAGATGACTTCTTCGGTGAAGCGGGCGCGCTCGAAGTGAAGGCTCTGGCGCCACCGCCGCTCAGCCTTCCACCCGTGCCGGGCGCGGCCGTGCACCAAGAGCCGACCGACCCAATCATCGTCAGCATGCCACCGGGCCCGGTCTCGCTCCTACCGTCGGTGCCAGCAGGGGTGCCGCGCCCGGGCGCGCTGCGCACCGTGCTCGTTTGGGCCCTGTTCATGGGGGTCGTCGTCTCCCTCGGCCTGCTCTTCTTGGTCTTTCGCTGAAGTGCGCGCGCCCCCTCGTCGGCGGGCCGTTCCCTGCTATCGATGCGGCATGCGAGATCGAACCACAAGGATCGGAAACGTGGGCCTGCTCCTCATGGTCGGAGTGCTGGGGGTGGGTTGTGACTCCTCCTCGAGCGAAGCCAAGACCACGGCCGTTGCCCCGGCGAACCCGCCTCCTGCTCCGGCTCCCGCGGCTCCCGCTCCAGCCGAGGCGGCCGCCCAGCAGAGCTACAAAGAGGCGGAGTTCGCCGTTTCGTTGGACGGCCCGACCTCCGGCAAGGCGGGCGAGACGCTGGCGCTCCAGGTCACGCTTCGAGCAGCCACCGGCTACCACGTCAATCAGGAGTACCCGCTGAAGTTTCAAATCAACAAAGCGACCGGCGTCGTGCCGGAGAAGGACCTCGTCCAGAAGGCGGACGGCAGTGTCGATGCCCACACGGCCACGTTGCCGGTCAAGGTCAAGCTGGAGAAACCGGGTTCCTTCGAGCTCGGCGGGCGGCTTTCTTTCTCCGTGTGCAAGGAGGGTGATGCCTCCGTGTGCCTCTTGGAGAAACGGGAGCTCGGCATCAAGCTCGACGCCAGCTGAGGCAGGGGTAAGATCCTCGGCATGAGCAAATCTGCCGAGGAGCGACTGCTCGACCTGGCCCGCGAGGTGAAGACCTCGTTCGACCAGCAGCGGCGGGTGTTGTCGTTCGACCAGTACCTGAGCGAAGCGATGGCGCGGCCCAAGGTGCTGTGCCGTGACGCCGGGCGCTACGTGAAGGACATGCTCGAGTTCTACGGGCAAGAGCGCGTCGTGGGCGTTCGCGGCGAGGAGCAACGCTATCGCCTGTTCGATCTATCGTTCCTGCCGGCGGGGGAGGGGGAGTCCGATGGCCTGGTCGGTCAGGAAACGGTGCAAGGCGAGCTCGTGCGCGCCCTCGGCAACTTCGTGCGCGTGGGCGCGCCGAATCGGGTGATTCTCCTGCACGGACCGAACGGGTCGGCCAAGAGCACGACCGCCGGCTGCTTGCTCCGCGCGCTCGAGCACTACTCCAATCAGGAGGAGGGTGCCGTCTACCACTACGACTGGGTCTTTCCCAAGAAGCGCACCGTGCGCGGCGCCATCGGCTTCGGCGGTCGCTCCTCCACGCCCACCCTGGAGAGCTACGCTCATTTGCCGGATGAGGAGCTCGACGCACGCGTGCGCATCGAGGTGCGGGACCACCCGCTCTTTCTCCTGCCCCACGAGGCGCGGCGGCGCCTCTTGGTCGATCTGCTCGGCTCGGAGTCAGAGGTACCGCGTTGGCTCCTCACCGGGAGCTTGTGCGACAAAAGCCAGAAGATCTTCCAGGCCCTACTCGGCTCGTACGAGGGCGCCATGGAGGAGGTGTTGCGCCACGTTCGCGTCGAACGCGTGCTCTTTTCGCGCCGCTATCGCGTGGGCGCGGTCACGCTCGGGCCCGAGCTCAGCGTGGACGCGCGCGAGCGGCAGTTGACCATGGACCAGAACATGGCCGCCTTGCCCGTTTCCCTGCAGGGCCTGTCCTTGTTCGAGGCAACCGGGGAGCTGGTCGACGCGAGCGGCGGCATCCTCGAGCTGTCGGATCTGCTCAAGCGCCCGCTCGACGCCTTCAAGTATCTGCAGATCACCGCCGAGACCGGGGAGGTCGCCCTCGGCTCGCAGAACCTGCTCGTCAACTCGGTGCTGCTCGCCTCCGGCAACGACCTGCACCTTGCGGCCTTTCGCGAGCATCCCGAGTACGCGAGCTTCCGGGGCCGCCTGGACCTGATCCGCGTTGGCTACCTGCTCGACCACCGGCTCGAAAAGAAGATCTACGACCGGCAGGTGGCTGCTCGCGTCGGCACGCACGTCGCCCCCCATGCCATGGACCTGGCCGCCCGCTTCGCCGTGCTCACCCGTCTGGAAAAGCCCGACCCCGACCGGCACGAGCAGAAGGATCGCGACATCGTGCGCCAGCTGACCGCCTGGCAGAAGCTCGAGCTCTACGCTGGTGGCAACCCCGAGCTGGGTGGTCGCAGCTCGGAGGTGTCGATGGCCCAGCTCAAGCAACGCTTGGCTGGCGAATGGGATGCGAGCGAAGCCTACGAAGGTGGTGATGGGGTGAGCCCCCGCACCCTGCGCACCCTCTTGCTCGACGCTGCCCAACATCCACAATTCGGCTACTTGTCGCCATTCGCCGTCTTGAGTGAGCTCGGCGAGTTCGTGGCGAAGAAATCCGACTATTCGTTCCTCCGGCGCAGCGTCGAGGGCGGCGGCTACCACGATCACGACGCCTTCTTGAAGAAGCTCCGCAGCTGGTTGCTCGATCGCCTGGAGGAAGACTTCAGCCGCGCCAGCGGCCTGGTCGAAGAGCAGAGCTACGAAGACTTGCTCGGCCGCTACGTCGAGCACGTCAGTGCGTCGGTGAAGGGCGAGAAGATCAAAAGCAGCGTCACGGGCCGCAGTGAGGCCGCCGACGAGGCTTTCATGGCCGAAGTGGAGGGCATGCTCAGCTTCGACAACACCTCCGGCCTCGGCGGCGCGGCAGGTCGTCCAGTTCTGCTCGGTCGCATCGCGGCCTGGGCGCTCGATCACCCCGGCGAGCGCGTCCGCGACTCGGACCTGTTCCGTGACCTCTTGCAGCGCCTGCGCCGCTCCGTCTTCCAGGAGCGCCAAGCCGGCGTCGCCCGTTTCTGCCAGCAGCTGGTCGACCCCGAAATCCCCCGCGAGGCGGCCGACGAGAAGCGCATCGAGCAAGCCTTCATCTGGCTCGAACAGAACGCTGGCTATCGCCAGGACTCGGCGCGGGACGCGGCGGCCCGGCTGGTCGCGGAACGCTATCAGAAGCCGGCCGAGCGCGGGACGCGCTGATCGTCGCCGGTCCCCCCGATGGGGAACCGGTCCGTCGATCCCAGAGCTAGCGCTTTGACTGGCCCTTCTCTTCTCGAGGCTTGTCCGCCTGGGGTTTCTCTTGGTTGGGCTTCGCTACCTGCTTCTCCTGGGCGGTCTTTCCTTGGTTACGCTTGTCTCGGTCTCGGTTCTGGTCATTCATGATGCTCTCCTTCGCCA
>Ga0247744_1000051_pt1 | contig 27351 bp, 26 predicted proteins | sample UWRJS154409C5_FD_180946 | JGI IMG/M metagenome (GOLD analysis project Ga0247744, IMG submission 180946) | Soil microbial communities from Arlington Agricultural Research Station in Wisconsin, United States - UWRJ-S154-409C-5 | ecosystem: Environmental > Terrestrial > Soil > Agricultural land... | reverse complement strand
GTGACGGCGGCAGGGCTAGCCTGCACCGTCGTGTTGGTCTTCGTGGTCGCCACGCGCAGGTCGAGCTGGAGCAGGTCCACGAGGCTGAGGTCGTCGAGGCCCTCGGTGAGATCCTCCTCGGGGGCTCCGTCCGTGGCCGGGACTGCCGGCTGAGCTGCAGGCGCTGCTGCTGGTGCGCTGGGGGCTGCTGCTTCCTTGGCGACGGGCGCAGGCGCGGGCTCCTTCGGAGCTTGGGATTCGTCAGCAGGCGCTTCACTCGGCTCGGGCGCCGCGGGCGCGACCGGGTCGGCTGGTGCAGCTGCGGGCGCTTCTGGTTCCGACTGAGCTTTGGCCGTTCCGGCGCCCAAAAGGAGCACGATCAGTGCCGAGCGAAATGTGGGACTCGGGTGTCTCATCACTTCACCGCCTGGTCGATCTTGGCGAGAGCGTCCGCCTTGAGACCGAAGTAATCGTCCACTTGCTTCACGTCGACGACCGTCATCACGCGCAGTGGCAGCTCGACTTGGCGCTCCTCACCGAGGTTCCAATCGTTGTCCGCCAGATCGAAGACGAGGTTGGCCGCCTGCACGCCCAGCTCGGCATGGTTCGGCGTGACCGCCAGCGTGCCGAAATGCACCTCGGGATGCACCAGCGCCGAGACGCCGACGATCACCGGAATGGGCCGAAAACGTAGCACCGGCAGCCAGCTGTTAATCAACAGCTCGGGTGTCAGCAAGCGGTTGTCGTTGACCACCCACAGCGCATCGACGTTCTCATCGACGACCAGGCGATCGAGCGAATCTTCCACTGCCTCCGCCGACGGCTCGTTCGGCACGGCCACGGGCACGAGCTGCACCTTCTCCAGTGCTGCAAGCTGCGCCTGAGCCGCCACGACGTCCTCGAACCTCTCCCGGTGCACGACGCCGACGCGCTGCACATCGAGCTGGGAGACTTCACGCAAGGCCACGATGCTGCTCACGGCGGGAACCTCGTAAGCAATCCCCGTCGCGTGGCGCAGTCCGCCGATCGCGCGCTCCAAGAAGGACGTCATCACCACCACTGCCGGCGGGAAGTCGGCCGTAGGGCGTTGGGCCTGAAGTTCCCGGTAGATCTCCAGCGTGCGGTTGTCGACGACGACGACGCAGGAGGGCTTCAAGCGTTCGAGCTCACGCGCCAGGTGTTTGGACCCTGCCTCGCGCCCCATCGGCACCGTCGCTACGTTGAACTCTTCCCCGAGCTCCTGCACCAAAGATCCCCAGAGATCCTGAGTCTCCGATTCGACGGGCGTGAGGATGGCGACGGTGTCGCGGCCGGCCTCGGCCGGCTTGTCGCGGAAGGCTAGTTCCGCCTTGCTCGGCGGCACCTCTGCCTTCGGCGTACAGCTCGCCCCGAAGCTCAGCCCGAGCAGCAGGATCGGCGCAGCGGATAGGGTGCGGAAGCTCAGCGCCATTGGGTCACCCCCAAGGAGTCGTTGAACGCGCGGCCAGCCGAGCGGATCTTGCCATCCAGCGCGCTCTTTCCCTGTGCGGAAGAGAAGACGACCGCAGGCAGGCCGACTTCGTTGTTGAGGGGTGTGGTCCGTAAGTTCATCTCGCTCTTTTCGCGCAGGCGCCTCGCCCACGACTCCGAAAGGACGACGGCGGCGGCGGCATTGAATTGCAGGAGCGGGAGCAGGTCGCGCTCGTGTGTCACGTATTTCAGCTTGGGTGAGGCGCCGCCGAGCACCCCGCCGACGAATCCCTCCATGCGCTTTCGCCCCAGAATATCCACCACTCCGAGGGTCTTGCCTTGCAGCTCTCCGGGGGAGACGGGCACGTTGGCCGACATCAGCACATAGCGTTCCGTCGCCCGATCACCCGCGTGCCCCTGCAGCTCGGGACGCAAACCGAGTGCCTCGAGCACGGGACGTTGAGCCAATGCGCCCTCCGGATGGTCGCCCAGCGCGGTCTCGAACTCGTGAATGCGGCTGAACACCGTGACGTCGACGCCTGGCAGCTGCGCTTCGAGCTGCTTCTCGAACGCCTGCGCTCTCATGTCGGCGTTCGCGAAAACGTAGAGGCGAGGCGTAACGGAGGCTCCGAGCCCCGTGCTGATCGCGGCCAGTGCCGCCACGATTCCAAACAGGGCACTCCGCCGCGCAACTGGGGCGCGATCTTTCGGGAGTTTGTCGGCGTTTTTGCGCATTTTGGTCAAAAAAAGGGCAAGGGCAGGCAGGGGTACCCCCGGCCCGATTCGTCGCCAGGACGAACCGAGCCGAGAGAACCGTTCAACTCAGATACCGAGCTCGTCGATGAATTGGTTGTACTCGTCGAGATCCTCGGACCGAATGACGTCGAGACCAGTGTCCAAGTGGAAGCCGTCGATCAGGTTGTCGCCCAAGAGGTCCTTCGTTTTCTCGAGGCCCACGGTCTGAATCGAGTAGAGGACGTACACGGACATGTAGCCCATGTAGTACTGACGCTGAACGTGCGTGGCGGCGATGATCCCGTCCTCCATGTAGCTCAAAGTGTCGGGCTCGAAGTCGAAGGCCACGATCTTGGGCATCTCGTCCAGATTGGCGTCAATCGCAGCGGTCGCCAGAGCGTGCGCATTCGAGAACACGCCGATCATGCCCACCAGCGGCTCGCCACTACTATCGTCGGCGATGACGTCCGCGATCTGCGCGACTTCGTCGGCCGCGACCCAAAGAGAGTTGATGATCTCGACCGTATTGCCCGCCTCGGTGAGCACTTCGGCCGCGGCATTCGTGCGGTCGAAGCCACCGGCCCAGGCAGGATCAGTGTTGCCGAGCACGAGCACGCGACCGGTCGTGCCGTCCAGCACATCGACCAGCGTTTCGCCGCCAGTCACACCACCTTGATGGTTGTTGGTGCCGATGAAGATGCCGCGCCCGGATTCCGGCAAGTCGCTGTCGATGGTGACGATGGGTTTCTCCGCTTGCGTGAAAGCGTCCATGCTCTCGAGCAAATCCTCGCCGTGCGGTGCAATGGCCAGCGCGTCGACATCGAGCTCCATCTGCTCCTGGACGAACCCAATCTGTTCTTCGATCGACTCCTCGACGGTCAGCGCCTCCTCCGTGGTGCCCACGACGGAGCCGACCACTTCGAGCTCGGCGATGGCGCGGTTCGCGCCCACGACCACCGGTCGCCAGAAGCCGGTCAGTTCCTTCAGAACCACGCCGAACGCCTGCTCATCGTCGGCCGATGCGTTCTTCTCGATGCTCTCGATCATCGCGTCGACGCTGTTCTCGAGATTGCCGGGCTTGAATCGCCCGTCGGGAATCTGCTCTCGCTCGACGACTTTCGGCTCACCGCCGCCATCGGCGCCGCCCATGCCGTCGCCGCCCGTGCCGCTACTGCAGGCTGCGAGCGATACCCCAAAAATAACTACCAAGGACGCTGTTCTTATTCTCATTCTAGTTTCTCCTTCTTTCGACGGTTCCTGCCCCTGAAAATGAATCATTCGGTGATCGGCAACCTGCAGACCACGCTGTCTCGATCGACGAAGCGATGCTTGCCGTCGACGACCCAGGTATCGACGAGCGCTCGCAGGTTGTGACCGCGGCGATTGAACGAATACTCGCCAGCAGCGCCGAGGTAGTGGATGTCCACCCCGTCCTTGGCCAACTCGAGTCCCTCGTCGAGCGAATCCCAGGCCACCTGCTCGATGCCGTCCGACAGCTCGGTCAGGTACGGGAGTAGCTCTTGAGGGCGCGGGTCGGAGTTGCCTGCGGCATTGGCTTCCTCGAGCGCGAGGGCCAAAAGTACGACCGCGTCGTAGTAGAAGTGCGCGGCTGGCAACGTGTCGTCCACGTCCCAGCGCTCGGCGTAGTGCCGGTCGAACCGATCGGCGGCGCTTGGCTCGCAGTCGAAGTGCCCGCTTTCGCCACCCAAGCCCCCGCCGCCGGCAGTCTCTTCGCACTCGGAGTTACTGGCAAAAGTGGGCGAAAGACCGACCGAATCCGTGAGCACACCTTCCGGCACGTTCGCGAGCAGCGCATCGTCGCGCAGGAGCGGAGACAGGTACCAGCGCACGTCCTGGGTGCGCGACATTTCCTTGATGATGGTGGCCGCCGTGCCTGGGTACGCGAGCATCAGGGTGGCGTCCGCGTCGTATTTGCTCACCTGGGCGATCGCCTTCTTGTACGAGGACTCGCCACTCTTGACCGTGACGACCGGGTAGGCGCGTCCGTCCAGGTTGCCGAACGTCGCGCTGAAGATCGAAGCGAGCTCCAGGTGGTAGTCGTCGCGGGCTGCGATGGTGCGAGCTGAAGTGATACCGTCGTCGATGGCCTTGGTGGCCATGGCGCAGCCCATGGTGACCGCCGAAGGTGTCAGGCGCAGCCACGCGCCCTTGCTGCCCGACTCGGTAACGGTCGGCGACGTGAAGGCTGCTTGGAGATTCAGGCGATCGAGTCGCTTCACGTCTCCGACCAGGTCGAGGGCCAAATGGTCCTCTTCCGGACCGACGAAGTAGTCCACCCGCTCGAGCAGCGCTCGCGCCTCGGCGAGTCCACGGTCCGAGCCGGAGTTGCTGTCCTTGACCTCCAAGTGGAGCTGGCGACCGCTGACGCCGCCAGCGCGGTTCACGTCTTCGACGGCGAGCATCAGCGCGCGCTCGAGGTGGATGCCGGTCGAGGCGAAGGGCCCCGAGAAGGGCAGCACCGCACCGATCAGAATGGCGTCCTCAGGAACCGGCTCTTCGTCCTCTGGGCCACTGCAGGCAGCGAAGGTCAGAGCCATCGCCGCGCTACAAGTCGCGACGGCGCGGCCGGCGCCGCCAGGCCAGAAGCCTCGCCGACGGGTCAGTCTTTCGGACGCTGTTGTGTGACGGTGTTTCAAGACTCTTCTCTCACTGGAACCTACTGACGAAATGAATGCCTCGACTCGAAGCGGCTGCGTCCCCCGGACGCGAGCTAGTGGGTGGTCATGTCCGCGGCCGGTGGCCGCCCGCTGGGGCTCGGCTTCGCCCCGAGCTCGACCAAGAGCAGCGCCCGCACACGGCCATACTGGGCGCGCAGCTTGGTCGCCCGAGCTAGGGCGTTCTGGAACTGGCCGTGCTCCGCCTCGTGCTGCAGGTCCTCGGCCTCCTCGGCCATGGCTTCGGCACCAACGGCCAAGCAGCTGCCCTTCAGCTTGTGAGCCCGCTCGCGAATCAGCTCGGGGGCGCTTTCGATGGCTTGGTCGAGCTCATCGAGACCCTGCGGAACGCGATCGATGAAGAGGCGACTCAGCTTCTCCGAGCGCTTGATTTCTGGATCGAGCTCGAGTCCGTCCGGGTGGATGTGCCCGGGAGCGCCGATGGCCTCTGGACTGCTTTTACGCCCGACTTCGTCACCGATGTAGCGCTCGAGCATGCGCTCCAGCGCATGGGCGCGCAGCGGCTTGGACAGGTAGTCATCCATGCCCGCGGCCAGCACCTTGTCTCGTTCGCCCGCCATGGCGTGCGCGGTCAAGGCAATGATGGGCACACGGCGACCCGAGCCGCGCTCCCAGTCCCGAATGGTGCGAGCTGCGGTGTAGCCATCCATCACGGGCATCTGGCAGTCCATCAATACGGCCGCATATTCCTTGGTCGTGACGAGGTCGACGGCCTTCTGCCCGTCCCCAGCCACGTCGACCTCGAAGCCGGCGAGCTCGACCTGTTCGGTGGCCACGAACTGGTTGATCTCGTTGTCGTCGACGATGAGGATCCGCTTGCCTTGAGCCTTCAGCTTGCGGGCTGGGATGCGCGGCTGGCTGCGAAGGTCCGACTTGCCTGCAAACGCACCGACGATGCAGTCATACAGCTCCGACAGGCGGAGCGGTTTGGCAAGCTGAGCGGCCACCTCGTGCTCCACCTCCGTGAGCGTCGCCGACGTGCCGAGCTGCGTGAGCAGAATGAGCGGCAACTTGGCGCCCTGGTCCTTGGTGCGCAATTCCTTGATGAAGGCTTCGATGCTGACGTCCCGCATCTGCGCACCGACGACGGCAACGTCGTACGGCTTGACTCCGGCTTGGCTCGCTGCGTCCAGCGCCGCACGACCGCTCGAGAAGACGTCACAGGAGAGACCCCAGGCCAAAAGGTGCTCCTCGATGATCCGAGACCAGCGCCGGCTGCTCTCCACGACCAGAGCACGCCGTCCTTGGGGCAGCTGGGACAGCGGGGCGCGGGTCGGTGCGGCCGAACGCTTGACGCGCATGGTGAACCAGAACCGGCTGCCAATCCCAGGCTCGCTGCTGACCCCGATTTCACCCGCCATCATCTCGGCCAAACGCTTGGAAATCACGAGACCGAGTCCCGTTCCACCGTGGCGCCGCACCATGGAGCCGTCGACCTGTGAGAAGGCGTTGAACAGCTTGTCGAGGTCGGCCTTCTGGATGCCCATGCCAGTGTCCTGGACCATGGTGTGAATGAGGAACGACTCGTCGTCGGACGCTTCTAGCGTCTGCTCGACGAAGATCTCGCCTTGCTCGGTGAACTTGATCGCGTTGCCGACCAGGTTGTTCAAGATCTGGCGATAGCGATCGGGGTCACCGGAAACGATCTGCGGCACGTTGGGATCACGCCGGTAGACGAGCTCGAGACCCTTGTCGTGAGCGCGCCCGGACAAGAGCTCGGCGACCTCCTGCAAGACCGTGCCCGGGTCGAACGGGGCGGTTTGGATCTCGTACTTGCCTGCCTCCATCTTGGAAAAGTCCAAGATGTCGTTGATGATCGTCATCAGCGCACTGGCGGACGCGTCGACGGTCTCGGCATAGCGCCGCAATTTGCCCTCGAGCGGCATGTTGAGGATGAGTCGAATCATGCCAATCACGCCGTTCATCGGCGTGCGAATTTCGTGGCTCATGTTGGCCAAGAACTCGCTCTTGAGCCGAGAGGCTTCGAGGGCTGCCTCCATGGCATCGCTGAGCTTCTGCATGGCGTCTTCGTTCGCCTGTTGCATGCCGTTGAACGCCACGGCCAGCGCTTCCACTTCGTCGTCGGTATCGACGGCGACGCGCACGCCCTTTTCTCCCGACGCAATACGGTCGGTGGCGCCCTTCAGGACCATCAGTGGCCGCACGATGCGCGTCGCAGCGTGATTGACCCAAATCAGGCCAATCATCGTGCACAGGAACACACAGCCCGCGATCAGCTCCAGCAGCGTCTTGAGCGCCTGGCGCGACTCCAGGCGAGCCTGACTGAGCGCTCTCTCGAGCGGCGCCTTGCTGAAGCCGTAGCGCACCGTACCGAGCACCTCGCCGTCCGCGCGCACGGGCCTGGCAACCTCGAGCACGTCCTGGTCGAAGGCATGCTTCGACACGTCCTGGGCCCGTTCGACGTTGGCCGTCTCGGCGCGGAGCCCGAACTCGGTGAAGTGCTCGAGGCTAGCCTTGCCCTCGAGCTTGTTGGCAAGGGTGGTGGGTGAAGCGTAGGCCCACGGCGTGCCGTCGGCGGCGACGAAGATGCCGTAGACGATGTCCGGGTCGTCGGCGACGGCGCCTTCGACGAGGTTCTTGACGTCACCGAACACGTTGTCGGAAACCAGACCTTTGAGCGCCAGTGCGTGGCTCTCCACCAGCACGCGCGCCTTGCTTTCGATGCTCGCTCGTACGCGTCCTTCGATGTCGACCAGACGGTCCTGTTCCGTGCGCATGTTGAGCCAGGAAACCAGGCACAGGATGGACAGGGTCACGAGCGAGAGCACACCGAAGACGATCTTCAGCAGCTTCCTCTTCAAGGTCGTGTGCGTAGTCTTGTTCTTCACTCGGATGCTCCGGGCTCTCGTTTGCGACGGCTCTGTGTTTCGCGGCCTGGCCGTTCATTTCGCTCGGCATGAGCGCGCTTCAAGATGCTGGCCAGCTCCTTGCGGGCTGCCGCCTTCGACACCACGGCGTCGGCCTGGGCCGCGCTCGCCAACTGGCTCAGCTCGCCCAGCGGCCGGCTGGAGACGAGGACGATCGTCAGGTGCTTGCCCCTCGATGCTTGCCGGAGCAAGCGAGACAGCTTGTCGCCGTTGATGCTCGGCATCATGACGTCGAGGACGACCGCCTCGATGTTCAGGTCGAAGATGGCCCGCGTGGCACCGATGGCGGACGGCAGGTCGTGAACGTGATGCCCGGCGTCCCTGAGCAGGTCGCACAGCATTTCGCGCGCGACGTCATCGTCGTCGATGACGAGCACCCGGAGCCCGTTCGGTCCAATGCGCGTCAGCGCCTCGGCCATCAAGCGGCCTCCGACACGGGACGACGCGCCCCTGCATGGTCGGTGGCTGTCTCACTCTCGGTACGGGCCGACGCACAGTGCCCCCGCGCGGCGGTGGCGGTGGCGGTGGCGGTAACCAAGCTAGGCAACTGGTAAGTGATGACTATGTGAAACATCCAAGACACGTTCGATGTAAAATGGTGGAAGGAGTGCACAAGTGCACGCGCAAAGTGAAATAGGATGAAATTGAGTGTGCTGACCGGCGGGCCGAAGCGCCCTCGTCGGTGAACGCAGGGCGGCAGCCGACATCCGTGCTCGCTCGCGGACCTGAACCGCGATGCGCGTACATGGTCCGTGCGCTCACTGCCGAATCGCGGCGAATACGAGCCGAAATGCGGTGCAGCCCTGCGCCGGCGCTGCGGAAAGGGCAGAGCACGAGCACAAGGCTGGGCCACGTCGAACGTTCACCAGGAAGCGCCGGCGCGCCTCACGGCCTCAGTCGGGCCGGAGCTCGTCCGCCAGCTGCATCAAGACGGCGGCGTGCGCGAAGCCAACGGCCTTGCCCGACTGAGCGCTCACTTCGTTCTGGAACGCATCGAGTTGACCGTTGGCTGCCTTCGTATTGCCGCGCGAGGTCGAGTCGTGGGCATTGCGCAGTTTGACGCAGAGCGAATTGACGATGTTACTCTTCAGGGCGAAGCGCTCGACCAGGTGACACACGCTGTCCGAGGTCACGCTGACGCTGAACTCTCCGCTGACTTCCACGAAATTGCCCGCCAGATCCGTGGCCTGGGCGCTCACGGTGTGCGCGCCAACCCCGAGCGAGTAGGCCTCGCCGCCGGCGCCCCGGCAGGTGCTCTCCTTCACGCCCGACAGTCCGTCGCCGATGACGCAGGCCACATCGACCACCTCGTCGACCAGGTACTCGCGGGCACCGGGGAAGGCGATGGTGGGCGGCGCCTGGTCGATGCGGATCGGGCGCTTCAGGATGGCGGCCTTGTTGCCGGCCCTGTCCTGGGCATGACCCACTGCCTGGAGGTCGAGGCCGTCCGTGGCGAGGGTGATGGGCTCGGAGCAGGACAGAATGCCACTTTCGGCGTCCGCGCAGCTGAAGCTGACCGTGACTGGCCCATTGTACCAGCCGTTTTCGTTCGGGGGCGCGTTGACCTCGGGGACGATCGTGGGCTGCGTGGTGTCGACGGGCTGACAGTCGACCTCGTAGTCGAAGGCCGGAATGCAGGCGCCCTTCTGCGGACGGCCTTTCGAGCCACGCTGGCCGAGGCAGAGTCGTGCCTGGTGCTGGCCGCTCGGCATCGAAATGTGGCTTTCGATGGGAGCCACCTTCAAGTCGTCGCGCTTCGTAAAGGCACCTGCTTCGACCAGCGTGTGCCGTCCGGTTTCCACACCGTCGATCTCGACGACGAGCTCGACGAAGCTGGCCGAGGCCGTCGACGTCACCTCACCGGTGAGGCCGATCTCGGCGCCGGCCGCTCCGCACGACACCGGGTCGACGGCGACGAGCGCCGCCAGGGCCGTGCCGTTGTCCGTCCACTCCACGGCAGCGTGGCCCGAGCTCCGGTAGGGATCTTCGTGGACGCCGGTGCAGGCGCTGAGGGGAAGGACGAGGAGTGCGAGTACGCTACTGTGCGCGCGCTTTCGGGGCATGGCTGAGTCCAGGGTTGGAGCACGAGCCACTTCGGTGGGGGGACACCCCATCGTGCAAACTTCACTTCGGCAACCGAAGACACCATGGCGGCGGACCGCTGTAGGGCTCGGCTTTCCTCGGCGGCGTTTCCGTCCGCGTCAGCTTTTCGGTGGCAGCATCGACAATGCACGAGGCTAGTCAATCCGTCAAGATCCAGCAAAATGGCTTTGCCGACCTGCGAGCGTGGAAGCTCGGAGGCCGGCAATTTGGAACGGGTTCGAACGCCCGACTTCAGCCGTGGATCGGTTCGTCGCCTTCGTGCTCGTCCGGCTCGTCGGTGGGGGCACCGGGATCGCCACCGTCGTGCGGTGGCGGCGGGCCATCGACGTCCTCGTGGTCGTCGACGTCGTCCGGACCGTCATCGTCGCCAGGGCCATCGCCGTCGGGCACGCCGCCGATCGGCGGCCCCTCGTGCTCCTCGCCGTCGTCTTCGAATTCGCCGTCGTCGCCGCCTTGGCCGCCTTCGCCACCTTCATGGTCGCCCCAACCTGGGAAGCCATCGCCGTTGCCGTCTTCGTCGCAGTCTCCGACCCCGTCGTGATCGGAGTCGCCGTCGAGCGGGTTGAACCCGTGCTCGTGCTCGGCCCCATCGAACACACCGTCGTCATCGGAGTCGGGGTCGTTCGGATCCGTGTGGAGCGCCAGTTCCTTGGCGTCGGTCAGACCGTCCGCGTCGGTGTCGACGTCGGCGGTCGAATTGCAACCGACGGACCAGCCGAGGGCCAGGACAACTAGAGACGCGGTACTCAAGATATTTCGCATGGTGATTTCCCTCCGCGGGGCGTTCGAGCTCTCATCCGCCGCGTTTCGCGGGCGGCCTGCTCGGTCCCGTCGAGAAGGAAGTGGCCGCTCGATTTGGATTCGTGATCCGGTGACGCAGAAATCGACCCGGCCTAAGGGCCGTTGCCACCCGATCCGGGTTCACCGTCCGGGTGGTCGTCGTTCGGTCCCTCCTCGACGCCACGGTCGTCGTCGATCGGACCTTCGCCGCCGAACGAGAATCCGCCAGCACCCGCATGAAATCCACCGGCTGCATGCGACGCGCCGCCCGAGTGCTCGGCACCTCCCGAGTGCAGATCGTCCTCGGGGTGCCCGCCCGCCCCGTTCGTACCGCCTGCGCTCGTCAGGCTGCCGCCGGCCGCGCTTCCGCCACTGGCTGTGTCCGCGGGCAGCGCTTCGTACTGTCCGAGCACGACATCGTGCGCACAGGCGCACAGGCCACAAGTGAGCGCCAAAGCCGCGGGGCCGAGGCCTAGTCGAAGCATTTCTTCCTCACCGAGCTCGAGATGGGAGAGGACTCGTCCGCTCGAACGAAGCGCTCGGCCTCGGCCCGGACCGCGGCGGTCACCCCGCGAGCACAGCGAATCTCCAGCGAGAGCCCGTGCCGCTCCTGCGCGAGCGCGCTGCGTGGATAGCGGGCGCGATGCTCACCGAGTGCACGTTCGGCCTCGGCCAGATCGCCGGCTCGAAACGCAGCCGATGCCGCGCTGAGCAGCTGCAACTCTTCGAGCGTGTGTCCGCGACGCGAGCTGCTCTCGCTCGACTTGGGCCGCTGCGCGACGGGCGCGTCCTCCGGAGGGACCTCCAGCGCCGCGACTGGTCGGGCTTCACTGGGCGCGAGGCGCTGCGGAGCCGGCGCCTCCCGGGGCGCCGCAACCGCCGGCGTGACGATGGCGGGGCGGCGAGGCGGCTCACCACTGTCCGTGCTGCGCAGGCGCAGGCCCACCGTCGCGGCGCCGCCCACCGCCACGGCTGCCAAGAGCCCCTTGAACATCGCGCTGGTCATCCAGCTGGAGGGCGTGGTGATCGCACCTCCGGGGGCGATGGACTCGGACCCAGCCGCGTGCGCGGTGGTCGTTCCGGCAGGACCCAAGCTGGTCGCCAGCAGCGCCCGCACGCGCTCGGGCGCTCGCTGGTCGGGCTGGTAGTCGCCCTTGATGGCCGCGAGCACTCGGTCAAGGTCGTCCATGGCTGTCCCCCTCGTCGCTAGCAATTCCCAAGAGTGCCGCGAGCTCGCGGCGCATGGCGCGCACGCGCGAATAGGTGGTGTTGGCGTTCACACCCAGCATGTCGGCAACCTCTAGGACTGGCATGCCCTCGACCAACGCGAGGAAGAAGAGCGCCCGCCGCTCCTCGTCGAGTCCACGGGCGTACGCAGCCACGGCTTGCATGGCCTCCTGCTCGGCGTGGGCCCGCTCTGGATCCGTCGCTGGACCCGCGGCTCGTTCCGGATCGAGCTCCACCGCCTCGCCTCGCCGTCCGAGCGCGCGCCGGTGATCCTTCGTCACCCGCCGGGCAATCCCGAACAGCCAACTCTTGAGCGCCGCTGGATCCTCGAGCGTGGACAGACGCCGATGCACGACCAAAAACACCTCTTGGGTGACGTCGTCGATACTCGCCATGCTCACGCCGAGCCCCCGGACGGCGCGCCAAACGAAGCCGAAGTGCTCGGCATACACTGCCTCGAAATCGAGCGTCGGCGTCGCGCCCCGGCCGGAGGCGGTCGCGGCGCCGCGGCTCGGCCCCGGACGTGGGACGTCCGGAAGCTCATCCAAGGCGACCGAAGGAGTCCAGACGGCGGCACACATACCCAATCGTGAGTGGCCGGCCGAGTCCGTCATTGTGAACCGAAGAACCAGTTTAGCCCGAATGCCGCGTCCGCGCTGACCACGCCGGGCCGGTGAACCGGGTCTTCGAGGCCGCTCACCAGGAAGGCCGGGCGCTCGAAGGGCACCGTCAGCCCGAGGTCGAGGCACAAGGCCCAGCCGGCGCCCAGATCGTAGAGAGCCTTGCCCCCGAGCGCCCCCGAAAGAAAGGCGGTCGAGCCGGACCCACCCGAGCTCAGCCCGCTGGCGCGCAAATCCAGCACCTCGACCCCGGCTCCCAGATACGGCCCGACCCGAAACCGCCCGAACGGAAATGTCAGACCCAGCCACCCTCGGCTGCGCACGAGCAGCGCGGTCAGCTCGACCCCGGGGGCTGCCGCGCCTGGCACAGGCGTCGCCTCGACCGAGCTGTCGACGCCCAGCGAGAAGGCGCCCAGACGAACCCCGAGCTCCACGCCGCCGCCGAGCGCCGGTGATGGAGCGAGCGACGAGCTTCCGCTCGCTCGCACACCGACGAAGCCGACCAGCGGCGCTCGCCGTCGCTGTGCTGGCCGAGAGGGCGCTGGCGGCTCGCTGGCTGGCGGGGGAGCGGGCGGGGGCGCGGCCGGCGGTACTGGTTCGGCGGGTGGCGCAGCTGCCGGCGCGGACTCGCCCTTCTCCGCTGCGCTCGATTCGAGCCCGGCAGGCTCGAGCGAGCTAGGAGCGCTCGGATCCACGGAAAGCAACAACAAGAGCGCGGCGGCCTCGACGGCGGCGTCACAGCTCTCGACCTCGAGCCGGCGTTCGGCTCGTGTCGCCTGAATCTCGACCCGATAGGTGAGAACATAGTGAGTCGCACTCGACTCGACGGCCACCCAGGCGATAGCGGCTGGGATGTCCGCAGCCCGTTCGCCCAGCGCCGCGGCGAACTTGCCCAGAACTTCCTCGCGGGAGCCGCAGCCGTCCGGCGCGACGTACTCGAGCTCGACTCGAGCCGGCGGCACAGCGGCAAGAAAGTACGCCAAAGCGACCGCCTCGATCACAAGAGGCAGCGCTCGATGGCGTCCGCCGAACCCGCCGCCATGGCGCAGTCATACGCCGAGCGGCTGACCTTGCTGCTGCACGTGGCGAACTCCGGATCGCTCAGCGCGCGCACGCGCGCCTGTTCGAGCAAGACGGAGCGTTCTGCCGGGCGCGTCGAAGGGCGCGCCTGGTCAATCTGCTTGTCGGTGTAGTGCTCGAGCAGCTTCAGGCATTCCCGCTCGCTCGGGCCGGAACGGCACGAGGTGAGCAGCAAGACGGCACAGAGGGGAAGCCTCAGTCCAAGCACTCGTCCAACAGCTCCTCGGACGATTTGGCCCGCTTGACGCAGGCGAGCGCACCGTCGGTGATCCGTTTGCCCACGCACTTCTGCATCATTGCCTCCTTCATGGAAGCCTCGATGGCATCGAGCTCGGCCTGCATGACCTCTTTGGTGGCGTCGAGCTGCTCCTCGAGCTGCAGCTCGGCCGCGCGGCGCAGGATGACCCGGCACTCGTCCTCGGTCGCCGGGCGGCCACAGCCCGAAACGCACAGGGCTAGGGCCAGCGCAGGCAAACCGCACAGGATGCAGGGTTTCACGGGGCACGCACTTTGTCCGACAGTCCGCGGGCGCACAAGTCCGCCGTTTTCTGGACCCCCTGCACCCACTTGCTACGCTATCCAACGTGAGCGAAGCGGGGTTTTCGTGACGGGCTCGGGATCGAGCACGCCGCCGGGGGGCGGCGAGTCGGCAGCCCCGCCCAGCGCGGAGCGCCCTGAACCTCGCGAAAGCCTGATCGTGCCGCGCCGCGCGTCGGGTCGACCCCGCTCGGCGCGGCGGGAGACCTCGGGCGACTACCTCGGGCGAGCCCTGCGCGCCAAAGATTCGACCGAGCGTCGCGCCTTGGCCGAAGCGGGCCTGGTTCGCCTGGACCAAGAGGACGACGACGACGACGAGATGGAGGCGCTCTTGCTGCGCCAGCTCTACCTGGCCGAGCTGGAAGACGGCGACCTCGAGGCTGCCCTGCACACGGCGTCGGAAATGGTGGAGCTAGGAACCCTGGGCGACATCGCCCGCCAGGATGCAGCGCGAGTGGCAGCTGCACTCGGCGAGATCGAGGTGGCGCAAGGCCACCTGCGCATCGCGGCCACGGTGTGTCCCCCCGAGCGACGAGCTTTTCACCTGGCGACCCTGGGCGCTCTGCTGCGCTTCACGGGCAAGGCAGCCGAGGCCGTGGACGTGTTCGAGACGGCCGCCGCCTGCGCCGAGAAAGATCGCTTCCTCTATTTGGGGCAATGGGCGCTGGCGGAGAAAGCGGCCGGTCGCGAGCCCACCTGGTCGCTCGAAGATCTGCGCCGCGGACTGGAAGGAGCGCCGGGTCAGAAGGGTTATGCGCTTTGGGTGCTGGGCGAGCTGTGCAGCCTGCTCGGTGACCAGACTGCGGGTGCACTCTACCTCGAACGCTTCTTGGGACGCCTCGAAGGCGCGCCCCGCGCCAAGGCGCTCGCGCTGGCGGGCGAGGTCGCCCACGCTCGGCGCCTTCTAGCGGCCAAGTAGGGCACGGGGGGCTAGCCGGGTCCGTCAGGGCTGCTATTTGTGAACGAGTGTTCTCACTTTCGACCGCCTCGTTGCTCTCGGCAACTGCGCTGAGCGCACCCTCGGGATCGTTTGCCGACGCCGTATCGCGGGGTCCGCTCGAGGCTGCGCTCGTGGCCCTCCTGGGTGGACTCTTGGTCAGCCTGACGCCCTGCGTCTATCCGATGGTAGCCATCACGGTCAGCGTCTTCGGCGCCCGCGAGTCCAAGAGCAAATTGCACGGGCTTGGCCTGTCCAGCGCCTTCGTACTCGGCATCGTCGCCATGTTCGTCCCGCTCGGGGTGAGTGCTGGGCTTTCCGGAGCACTCTTCGGGAGCGCCCTGCAGAACCCGTGGGTGCTGACCGGCATCGCCCTGCTCTTCGCGGCGATGGCGGCCAGCATGTTCGGAGCGTTCGAGGTGGCCCTGCCGTCGGCCCTGACCAACCGTCTGGCCGCCGTCGGTGGCATCGGTCCCCGGGGAGCCTTCGGCCTTGGCCTCGTATGTGGGCTCATTGCAGCCCCCTGCACCGGGCCTGTCTTGACCGGGATCCTGACCTGGATCGCTCAGAGGCAGAGTCCCCTGGCCGGAGCGCTGGCGATGACGGCCTTCTCGCTCGGGCTCGGCTTCCCTTTCCTGCTCGTCGGAACGTTCGCCGTGCAGCTGCCCAAGAGCGGACGCTGGATGCTGCACGTCAAGAGCGTCCTGGCGATCGTGCTCGCCGTGGTGGCCCTGTACTACTTGAACATCGCATTCCCCAGCCTGTCGCGCTGGATTCAGCCGTCACCCCTACTTTACGCCGTCTGCGCCGGCGCCATCCTGGTCGGCCTGATTCTGGGCGCCGTACATCGAGACTTCGGCTCTCCACTCTTGGAAGAAAAGACGATGAAGGGGGTGGGCGCGTTCTCCGTCACCGCCGCTCTGTTCGTGCTCGTCAGCGCTTGGGGCACACCAACCCGCACCCTCACCTGGCAACAGGTCCCCCTGCTTGCCGCGCAAGAGACGGCGCGCCAGGCGAAAAAGCCCCTGCTCGTGGACTTCACCGCGACCTGGTGTGGCGCTTGCAAAGACCTCGAGGCGCACACGTTCTCCGACCAGGCGGTGAGCAAGGAGGCAGGCCGCTTCCTGGCCGTCCGCTTCGACGCCACCAACGACGAGGACGAGAACGTGCAGCGTACGCTCGAGCGGCTGAAAGTCCGCGGCCTGCCGACCGTCCTGGTGTTCGATTCGTCGGGCACCGAGGTCCGGCGCTTCACCTCGTTCGTTCCAGCCACCGAGTTCCTGGACGCGCTGCGCCCCGTTCGTTGACGCATTCACCTTTGACCAGACGGGCCAGTGACCGCATCGTCGCCATCGACGCGGGACGTCTAGTCGCGACGTTTGCCATCGTGTGGGTCCACGTGAGCGAGGCCCAGGGTCTCGCCCCACGCCTCTCGGCACTCGGCCGCTTCGGCACCTCTTTTTACATCGTCTCGGCGGTCCTGATGTCCGCGCTTCCCTCGTTCCGGGAACTGCCCAGACCCGCACACCAAGTGATCCGCGCCCGAGCCAGGCGTCTGCTCGTGCCCTTTCTGCTGTGGTCGACGATCTATGCTGCGTTCTACCTCGGCACCATGCTGCCGCAGGGCTACTCGATAGCTCAGGTGGCTTCGCTTTGGGGGCCCCTCGCCGGGACGGCTCCGCATCTCTGGTTCTTGCCCTTCGCCTTCTTGTCGAGCGCGCTGACGGCGGTGCTCATGCCGCACCTCCTCGCGCTGTCCGAACGCACGCTGTGGCGCGCGTTCGTGGCCTGCGCGCTCGCCAGCTATGCGCTGGCCTATGCCCTCTTGCCGACGTTGGACCAGGAGGGCCTGCGGCGGATGGGCCTGGTCCGCCTCGCGCGCTACGTCGAAGAAGCCCCGCTAGCCTTGGCGGCGATGTTCGGCGTGGCTCTGTATGGCAAGACCCGGCGCCGGCTCGGTCGGTTCGGCAAGCGTCGGCGGCTCTACCTCGCCGGTCTACTGGCTACGGCATTCGCGATCACGCAGATCGCCTATTTCTTCGCGCTGGAGCCGCTGCGTGTGCTGCTCTGGACCGAGGTGCGCATCTTCGCCAACGTGCTCGGTGCCCTGTGGCTCGGGCTCTGCCTGGCCCTGCGCAATGGCGCTGCCATCGGACTCTTGTCGAAGTTCGGCCGGGCCACTTACTTTGCCTTCCTGGTGCATCAGCTGCTCTTGGACATGATCAAGGTGCCGCTCGAGCACCTCGTCGGCCACGGCCACCTCGGTCCCGCCTTGGCAGCCACCATCGCAATTTTCTCGGTAGCCCTGGCCCTGGGCGTGTGGGTGCCCCGCGTACGCGCCCTGCGCCCGCTAGTCCCCTGAAGTCCTAGTGGTCACGCGCCGCTCATGATCCTATCCTAGCCCGCCGTGGCGGAGGTGGAGCTGGCGGGCATCGACACTGGTGCCTGGAAATGGGCGGGAAGCTCGGGCGCAGGCGCGTACTATTGGGCGGCGCCCGACGTCCTGGTTGCGGTCCCCGACCTGGGCACCGTGCAAACCGAGGAGAAGGCATTGGGCTCCCTGGCGGAGTTCAACCGCATCGCCGAGAGCGTGGGTCGGCGACTGGCGGTCATCGTGCTGGTCGATCGAGTCACCTCTCAAGATTCTGCCAGCCGTCGCGTTTGGTCGCGCCCGCAGGAGCGTCCGACGCGTTGCGCGCTAGCGCTCGTCTGTCAGTCCGCGCTCGCGCGCGCCATCGGCTCGTTTTTCATCGGCCTGAACCGTCCGCCCACGCCGACGCGCATGTTCCGGCGCTACGAGCAAGCGCTGGCGTTCTGCCAAGAGGTGGTGAACCGACAAGGAGGACCACTAGCGTGATGGACACTCCGGACAGACTCGAAAGCATCACCCAGGTACTGGTCCGGGTTGCCGGCGGCGACTTCGACGCCCGCGCGCTGCGCGACCATTCGGGTGACCCTTGGGACGTTCTGGCCTTTCTGGTCAACGCAACCGCCGAGGAGGTGGCAGAACTGGTCGGTGATCTCCGCGCGCAACGCGCGGAGCTCGAAGCTACCCGCGCGCAGCTCGTACAGGCCGAAAAACTCGTTTCCATGGGCCAACTCGCCAGCGGAGTCGCGCACGAGCTGAACCAACCATTGACGGCCATTCTGACCTTGGGAGAGCTCCTGCTGGAGCAGGAGCGACCGCCGCAAACGGAGCGTCAGGACGTCGAGCTCATTCTCCACGCTGCACGCAGGATGGGACGGATCGTGTCCGCGGTGCGCACATTCGGCCGGGAGATGCAGCTGTGCTTGCAGCCGGTCGACGTGCGCCTACCCCTGGACGATGCGTTGGCGCTCATGAGCGAAGCGCTGCGCACGGCAAGCGTGGGCGTGGACGTGAAGACTTGCCCCGAAGTACCCAAGGTGCTGGCCGACGCCGACTCTCTCGAGCAAGTTTTCATCAACTTGATAGCCAACGCGCGTGACGCGCTCGAGGCCTCGGTCCCGAGCCACGAGCGTCAGCTTTCGATCGAAATCGGTTCCGCCCAGGACCAAGTCTCGGTGACGGTTTCCGACAACGGTCCCGGGGTGAGCGCCGACGTCGTTTCTCGCATCTTCGATCCATTTTTCAGCACCAAACCCGTCGGGCGCGGAACCGGCCTCGGGCTGTCGATTTCACACGGCATCGTGGAAAAGCACGGCGGATCCTTGGTCTACGACCGAGCCGCCAGCGGCGGGGCTCGCTTCACCATCATTCTTCCGGTGAGCCAAGCCTGATGCACGATACGTCCGTGCTCATTGCCGAGGACGACCCGCTCGTGCTCGATATCCTCGTGCGCATCTGCAAGGAAATGTTTGCCGACATCGTCGTTCGCGATAGCGGGTCCGAGGCCATGCGCGCACTGGAGTTGCGGTCGTTCGACTTGCTCATCACCGACTTGCGCATGCCGGGCGAAAGCGGGCTCACCCTGCTCGCCGAGTCCCGACGCCGGGCTCCCACGCGTCCCACGTTGCTCATCAGTGGCTACGCCGACGAAGACGTCGTCGGCGAAGCACGGCGGCTCGGAGCCGAGGTCCTGCACAAGCCGTTCGGAGCCAATGTCCTGCGTCAGGCCATTCGAACCCTGTGCCCCGATCTGCCTGGTTGACCGCGTCAAAACTTCTCGACCGACCGGGTGAGCTCGCGGACGAAGTGGGCCCGCGGACGAATCAAGGTCACGCGCCCGCTGGTGGGTCGAACCTTGACCCGCGTACCCCGCTCGCTCGGGCCGACGGCGTCCAGCGGGTCGTCCTTGAACACGTAGTACTGATCGCGCGAGCCCGCCTGCCCGCTGGGCAATTCCTCGGCCAGCGCAGGGCAAGCCACGAGCGACAGCGAAACCATGACAGCGAGCGATGCGAAACGAGACATGATGGGTCCTCCTTTGTTCTAGTCGACGCAACTGCAGACGACGGCACCCGAGCTGCATTGACAGGCCGGGTAGTGAATGGGGACCGGGCGAGCCGGGGCTTCGGGCACTGGGGCCGCGGGTTTCGCTTTCGGGACCGCCGGCACAGCGCGCTCGGGCACTTTCGCCTGCTCACGCTCCATCGGTGCCGGCGAGGACACGAGCAAGAAGCGCGGCGCCGGGCGCTCCGGCTTCTCGATCGGCCTGCCTTCCTGCGTGGTGTCGTCCAGCTTCGGCAGCCAGCTAGGGCCGAGCGAGGCGGCTGCGGCGCCACTGATCAAGAGCGCGGCAAGGCCCAGAACGACCAGCGGCGCATTGTGCTTTCGCACGGGGTGCTGTCGGACAGGGCGCTTGCTGGCGCAGGCCATCACCGCCGAGTTCGTCCGCCCTTGCCGCTCGTGCTCCAGCACGACTCGGTGCGCGAAATCAGGCGCCGGCTCGGCCGAGCGCCACTCTTGCTCGAAGCGAAATGCGGTCATCGAGACACTCCTGCGCGCTCGGAGGGCGCGGCTTTCAGGTGTTTTCGCAGGGCATGCCGCGCACGGAAGAGTCTCGTCTTGACCGTGGCGACGCTACTGCCCATCGCCTCGGCCACCTCGGCGTGGGACAGGCCATGGATCTCGAACAGACAGAGCGCCATGCGCTGCTCCGGGGATAGCCGCGCCAGCCCGAGTTCCAGATCGGTCAAGGCTTCCCGGGCCATGGCCCCCTCCTCGGGAGAGTGCCCGTGGCCGGTCGCCCGCTCCTCGTCGAACCAAATGAACCAACGCCGCTGGCGCCGGCCGTGATCGGCAAGCAGGCGCACGGCAATCGAAAAGATCCACGTCGAGACGCGGGCGGGCCCCGGTTCGAAGCGCGGTAGGGCGCGCAGCACACGTAGGAACACCTCCTGCGCGAGGTCGTCCACCTGGTGACGCGCGAGCAGCGAGCGTCCGAGGAAGGCATGTACGCGCCGCTCGTACCAGCGCACGAAGTCTTCCTGAGCGCGGCGATCGCCCGCCCGGGCGGCAGCCAGCGTTTCCTCATCGATTTCACGGGCATCGGCGCGTGCAGCCGGTGCCGGTGCCGCTTCCCCGAGGGCCCGCGTGACGACCACGAGGGCAGTCGGCCTGGGTCCGACCGGAACGGTGAGCGACCTCGAGTTCACTGAGAGGTTTGAACGCCCGACCGCGCGGAAGGTTCCCGAATTTCTTTCGTGAGCAGTCGTGGCTCAGAACTTGGCTTTGACCCCGATCTGCATCCAGCGCGGCGCATTGGGACGGGCGCCGTACGGGCGCCGCGAAACGATGTAAAGCTCGTTGGTCACGTTGCGCAGGTTGGCGTAGATCTCGAGCCACTTCAGCGGCCGCACGTAGCCACCCACGTCGAGCCACAGCTGCTCGTCGGTGTGCATCGACTCATCGAGCGCTTCGCTGCCTGCCTCCTCACGCATGGGGGAGACGTAGGTGGCAGCCATGTTGAATCCGAACGTGGATGTCTCGGCGGCGAGCATCATGTTGGCCTGATGCGTGGGCAGGTACGGCATCTGGTCAAAGGCTTGGACGTTGCCGAAGATGGGATCGTCCGACTCGAAATCGGTCAGGAATTCACCTTGCGAAAGCGTGTAAGCCAGGCTGAGCGGGAAGGTCCAATCCTTCACACGCGGCTCGTACTTGGCGAGCGCCTCGAAGCCGTAGATGCGCGCTGCGCCTGCTGAAAACTGCTGCCCCTCCTGGTCACCAGCGCAGCCGCTGGCGAAGGTGCAGATATCGGTCAGGTTCTGGTAGTCGTTGTAGTAGCCGATTAGCTCGCCGCGAAACGGCCCGAACTGCGTGCGGGCACCCGTTTCGTAGTTGATCGAGCTCTCCGGGTCGGGATCGGCGGAGGGCAGCGGTGGACTGAAGCCCCGATGGGCACCGGCTAGGACCCCGACCTTGTCCGTGATGGCCCAGAACGCGCCAGCGCCAGGCAAGAGCGCTACGACGTCCTGGGTCTTGCCTTCGTCGTTCAGCTGGTCGTCGAAAATCTGGTGCAGGGCCTCGATGCGTAGACCGGGTGTGACCGTGACCGGTCCCCACGTGATGGCATCGGAAGCGTAAGCAGCCAGCGCATACGTCTCCTCCACGTTGACTGCCGTCAGCTCGGTCGGGGTGCCTTCCGGGAACAGCTCACCGTCCACCATCAGGAAACCATCTTGCGAGTGGCGCCGAGCGATCGAATCGTTGTGAAAGCGAAGGCCGGCGTCGATGACGTGATCCAAGGGCCCGGTGTGCGGCGCCCAGCCGAATAGCGTCTGCAGCCCCTGACTGACGAAGACGCGCTGATTCGGGCCGATCATCAGGGTTTCGCCCGGGGTGGCCGAATCGGCCTCACCGGTCAAAACGGAGTAGTAGCCCGCATTGGCCGGACTCTCGGGATCCGCAAGAACGTCAGCGATGGCGGCGCCGCGGAACGAGTTCAGCTTGCGCCAGGTGCGAGACAAATCGTTCCGGTAGTAGCTGGTCGTGAGCTTCAGCTTGGAGTTCGGATCACCCTGGAGCACGTGGGACAACACGAAGCTCGTGCGATGGTTCTCCATGCGATCGAGCGCGCTCGCTGGATAGCGGCGCAAGGGTTGTTCACGAAAGTCGTCGTCCGAGAGGCCGAGGTACGTCTCATTCGAGCCTTCGTCGGAGTAGCCGACTTTGAGCTCGAACCGGTTCTGCACGAGGGCGGTCGGGTCGAGCACGAAGAAGGCTTTGCCCATCCATTCATTGCGCGTAAACCCGGTGTCTGCCCCGCTGGGCAACTGCTTGAAGCCCGACTCGCCCAGCCGCACACCCTCGACCAAGAGGCCCGCGCGGTCATCCGCATGCGAGAAGTAGCCGTGGACCTTGTTGTAACCGTACATGCCAAGACCCAAGTCGAGGCTCCCGTGAGTGCCGTAGTCCGCCCCCCGGGTGATGAGCTCGACGGCGCCACCCACCGTTTGCGGGCCGTAGGCGATGGCGCCGGGACCTTTGATCACCCGCACCTGGGTCATGCGCGTCATCAGCGGGAAGTAATACGCGGCGGGCGCCGAGTACGGCGCCGGCCCGAACAGCACACCGTCCTCCATCAGCGTCAGCTTCTTGGAACGATCCGGATTGACGCCGCGGATGCCGATGTTGGGGCGTAGTCCCACGCCGTCCTCCTGGCGCACGTACACGCCAGGCACCTGCTGCAGGATGGTCTGGGCATCGTCGTACTCGAAGCGCTCGAGCTGCCGCTGCCCGATCACGTGGGCCGAGCCCGCCAAGTGCTGAATGCGCGAGCCCGCCACCACCACCTCGATGTCCTCGTCCTCGTCCTCGCCCGAAGCCTCGGCAGCAGGCGGCTCGGACGCGACCGGGGCTGCGGCCTCGGCGTCGACTGCGCCCGGTTCGCTACCCTCGGCGGGCGCGGGTTCGGAGGGCGCAGGCGCGGGGTCGGACGGCGCAGCCGATTCGTCCGGGGCAGCTGGCTCCGCGGGCGCGGCAGGCTCGGTAGGAGCCGCCGGCTGCGCTTCGGGCACCGCGTCAGCGGTTGCGGGCGGAGCGTCAGCCGGGGGCTGAGCAGTCTGCGCGCGGACGGTGCCCGGGAGCGACGTGAACAGGAGCGCCAAGAGTTCCATCGCCACCGTGGGGCGACGTCCGATTGTACGAAGAGGCAAAGAGTTCATCGATGGCGAGAAGCGATGGATCAATAGGTGGGGCGCGTGTGAACGGGGGGAGCGGACGGTGCGGGCAAGACGAAGGCGGCGCGCGCCAGACTATCCTCGACTTGCCCGAGATCCACCCGTGGATCGATGAAGGGCTGGCTCCGGCGGCCGTTCAGGGCGACGCGTGAGTCGGCGTAAACGGCCACTCGTGCGAAGCCCTGCTCCCTGAAATCGTCCCGGATGCGGTGGGCGAGCTGCAAGATGAGATCCGGCTGGCTGCTCATCTCGCTCTCCTGGTAGCTCGTCAAGTAGGTCCGCGGCGGCACGATGAGCGGAGCCGCACCAGGCTCCGGCACCACGCGGAACGTCGTGCTTCCGCCCTTGGCCCGCACCATCACGCGCCAGGAAAAGCGCATGCCCTGCTCGTGCCAGAGCACGTCGCCGGGGTAGGCGAAGGCGCGCAGGGGTAGCGCCAGCTGTAGGAGCGCATAGCAAGCTGCAGCGACCAGCACCCACCCGGGCACCCGCCGTCCGCTCGCACCCGTCGGCGCGTTCACTGCGCTTCGCCACGCAGGCCCAAGCCACCCCAGCACTCGACGTGGCCAGCTCGGCTCGAAGAACACGAGGGCCGAGAGCACCATGATGAAGGGGAACATGCCGATCGGGAACAGCAGCTTCGTCCCCGTGTGGAACAGGATTACGGCCGCGAACGCGTAGGGCCTCGTGCGGCGCCCAAGCAGGAAGAACGGCACCGTCGTGTCGAACAAGAACCCGGCCCAGGATAGTGCGAGCGCGGTGCCCTCGAGCCCGAGCAGCGGTCCGAGCAGCGGTAGATCGGTGCGTGCCGACAGCCAGATGCGGAGCGGCTGGGCGTGCAGAAGCCAATCGGGCTGTGCCTTGGCCAGGCCGGCGAAAAAGTAGACCAATCCCACTTGCAGGCGCAGGAGGTAGAGCGCTAGGGCCGACACCGTGTAGTCGACCGTCTCGCCTCGGCGTGCCCGCAGCCAGGCATCGATCGAATACGCGCGACCGATCGGCAGTGCGCAGAGCAACCAGGCCAGAAGCGCAGCCAAATAGTAGTGGTTTAGGTAGTTGGTGACGTCGAGCAGCTGGAAGTAGCTAAGCCCGAGGGCCAGAAGTGGCGTCGTGATCCGCACCCAAGCGCCCGCGGCCACGGCGAGGGACAGGAGCACCAGCGCCGCGAACAGGCCATGCAGGTCAGGCTGCGGCAGGCGCTCGACCCAAGCGAAGCCGAAGAAGGTGAAGCGAAAGCTCTGACTCGAAAAGAGCCGATCGACCCAGCCGTAGACCAAGAACCTGGTGGCCGACACGGCCATGGTCAGGCCGAACAGCACGCGAAAGGCGGAGAGCCAGGCCACGTCGACCCGCGCCGTAGACAGGTGGCGCATCAATCCGTGTCTCCTTCCAAGCTGGCGGGGAGCTTCAGGTTGATGGGGCTCCCGGCACCGAACAGATCGGCCTTGAGCAGATCCGTGAGCGCCTTGACGACGGCGTAGGTCGACTGCAGCTCGGCGGGCGTCGCGTCCGGAAAGCGCGCTAGCCCGGCCACACTGCCCTCCGCCAGGGCGGAAGCCTGCAGGATGTCCGTGGCCAGGTCCGCGTGCCCGGCTTCCACGAGCCAATCGTCGAAGCCGACGCCAGAGTAGCTGGGCCCACAGCCTTGAAAGAGGCGGCGAAACCCCTCGATGTTGCCCGCGAGGAGCGCGGATTGCTCCCCGGCGAAGCGCGCCTCCGGCGCCGAAACGGGCGCGCCCGTGGTGTATCCAGCGGGTACGCCCAGCTTCCAATCTTTGACCTCGCGCTCGATGTACAGAAGCGACCAGCCGAGAACGTTCATGGCCTCTTGCTCGTCGGGGTAACCACTCGCGGAAACGAAGGTCTGTTCGAAGTCCCCGCCGCCCGAGCTCCAGGTCTGCGCGAGCCCCTGAGCTTGCCCGAGCACGTCGTCAGCCAGCGCGTGCGCGTAGTCGCGGCGCCGCTGGCCAATGGTCGCAGCGTCGAGTCCACTCCAAGTTGCAGCCGTCGCCGTGCTGGCTCCACACTCGGTGTCGAAGCCTTCGTAGTAGAGCAAGGTCTCGATCCCGAGCAGACCGCGGGCGGAAATGAGCGCCTGCTCCACTCCGAACTGCTGGTAGCTTTGCTGGGCCACCTGTTCGTCGACCCGGCAGCGCGAGATCTGCGGCCAGGAATCGATCAGATCCCGCACACCGTGGCCTTGGTACACGTCCTTGCCAGCCGTAGGACTGGCGCTCGCCGCTGGCCCGAACTGCATGACTTCGAGCACCGCCCACTCGCGGAATGCGCCGAGCCAAGCGGCTTTGGCCGCTGCGGAATGCTCCGCGCTCGGGTCGAGCGCGAGGTCTTCGACGCTATCCGAAAGGGTGGTCGCCGCTCCCTCGAACCGACAGTAGTAGTACTGGACGCACTCGGCAGCAGCGCTGCGCAGCGCTTGCCGAGAGAAGGCCGGAGTGTCCCCGCGCGGTGCGTCGCAGTCGTAGTCGGGCGTGGTCCCGCCACTTCCGCTGACTGGCTCGCCGCCACTGCCGCCCGCACCACTGCCAACGGTTCCGCTGCCGCCGCTCCCGCTCGAGCTGCTGCCACCCGAAGCGGAGCTCGCCCCGCCGAGATCCGCGCCACCGAGATGGGTCGAGGCGCCACTGCCCGCAGGAGAGCTCCCACCACTGCCGAAGGCGGGGCCGCCGCCCGTGGCGGTGGCCGGCGGCCGAAGGTGCTCCTTCGGCCGCGGAGTTCCGCACGACGCGGCGACCAAAGTCGCCGCGCCGAGCAGCCAGGTGGGTAGCCTCGGCCGCGTCATGGGTCAGTCGCCCACTTGCAGGATGGCCAAGAGCGCACCTTCCGGCGCACCCGCGTTGGTCGTCGCGACCACCCGGGCCCCGTCCTCGGACTGGACGAGCGCGTAGAAGTGCGCCGTGTCGGGCGTGACGTCGTCGTACAGGAAGAGACCGGGGCGGCTGTCACCCGCATCCAGGTCCAGGCCGCCATCCGGCAGACCCACGTACAGAGCGGGCCGCAGGTCGTAGCGCCCCGCGAAGATCAGCCGGTCGTCGGCCAGAGCAATCGCGTGACGTCCGCGTTCCTCGAAGCGTTCCGCGGCGAGTGCTTCGAGCCCGGACTCGGGTGGGTCTTCCTCGCTCTGGACGGCAAAGTGACCGGTCCCGTTGTAACCAGAGTCGAGCCCTTTGCCGCTCGGAGTGATGCCGGTGATGACCAGATCCTGGCGGACCGTGGTCAGGTAGCCGAGGCTGGACGCCGTGGTAGCAGCGGTGGCCGAACCATACCCAGCCGTGACCAGGCGACCGCTCGACTGACGCGCGATGCCGTAGCATTCGGCGACGCCGCCATCGACCAGCCACGGGTTGGTCGCGAACACACCGGCGACCGGCAAGCCGACACCGCCGAAGGTGGTGTCGACGCCACCGGCCGGGGTGAGCTTGATGACCACGATGTGATTGCCAAAACCGGTGCCGAAGTTGGTGTAGCCCGCGGAAATGATCGCTCCGTCGTCCAGTACGAGCCCACGCCGCGCGTTGTCACCCAGCGTGCCGAGCGAGTGGAACGCGTAGCGACTGCCGCCGTTGAACGTCGGATCGACCGTGCCATCGGAGGTCAAGAGACGAGTGACATAACGGTCGCCGTCCGTGCGGCCGCTGCCGGCGGGGGCGAGGCCCAGACCAAACACGACGACCTTCTCGGTGCCCGGTTGGGTGACGTTGTCGAGCTTGATGTCCCAGCTCACGTCGCCGGAGGTGCCCGTGGTCCCGTCTGCGCCATTGCCGAACGCCACGCCCACGACACCGGCGGTGCCGAAGTCGTTCACGACGTCGCCAAACTCGTCGAGCTTGACCAGCACCGAGCGCGTGCCGGTATTGGTATCGCGGCGAACGTTGGCCGAGACGAGTACTTCGCCGCTCGCCAGCTCGACCACCCCATAGGATTCCTCGAGGCCGTCGTTGGTGACGGTGCTGCCCCCATCGGTGGTGCGCAGCGCCAAATTCAGCTCGACGATGCCGCCCTCACCGAACGTCGGGTCCAGCTCCCCATCCTCGCTGAGGCGCAGGACGACGAGGTGGCGATCACTGTCGACCGTGGTGTAGCCAGACGCGTAAACGCTCCCGCTGGCGGCGTAGGAGAGCCCTTTCAGATCCTCCACGCCGGGAATCAGGACCTCAGCGACCCGCGTGATGGGATCGAACACGATCGGGGGTGTTCCA
>Ga0247744_1000050_pt1 | contig 27784 bp, 22 predicted proteins | sample UWRJS154409C5_FD_180946 | JGI IMG/M metagenome (GOLD analysis project Ga0247744, IMG submission 180946) | Soil microbial communities from Arlington Agricultural Research Station in Wisconsin, United States - UWRJ-S154-409C-5 | ecosystem: Environmental > Terrestrial > Soil > Agricultural land... | reverse complement strand
CACCTTCGTGTCCAGGGTGGTGGTGGTCGCCCGACAGTCCTTGTGGCGCTCCGCCGTGATCTGACTCTCCGCCCGATCGGCTCGCGAGCGTTCGAGGCGCTCGAGCATGCGAGCGAAGGATTCCTTCCGATCGAGCACGGGCAGCTCAGCATCGCGTCGACCCAAGAATCCCCGATGGTAGGCCACCACGTGCTCGCCATCGAAGCCGCCGAGCTCCTCGAGCTGCTTGGTCAAGACGACGCGGGAAGCACTCTCGAGCTCCAGGGCGGGCTCGTCGATGGTCCCCGTCTGATCCTCCCAACGTGTCCGCACGTGGCCGGGATCGCCGGGCTTGCGCTGGTAGCCGGCGGCCAGGTCCTCGGCCGCAGTCGTCAGAATACCCACGCGAGCCCGCCATTCGGTCCGCGCCTGCAGGCGCCAGAAGTGGCACGGGACGTAGATGGAATCGAGCTCCTCGAGCTTGGCGGCCCGGGTGAGGTCACCCGGCGCGAACCAGGCATCCCCGAGCCACGTGGCAAACTTCCCCCGCGCTACTTCGCCCGAAACGGCGAAGGGCACGATGCCATCGAACGCTTCCGCATCCACCTCGGCCGATTCGACCGCCAGGCTCGAGAGGCAGTAATGACATTGGCTGGTCAGCGCGCCCCGGGTGCGGACCATGACGGCCCCACAATGCGCGCAGCTCACGGCTTCGGGCCCAGCGTCCGCCCCCGCCGCGCGACGCTTGGCTCCAGCCGGCGGCTCTTCTGCTTTCGAGTCGTGCCAGACGACGGCCTCTGCTCGGTCGAGCTCGTTCTCCTGTCCGCAGTGCCGACAGGAGAGAACGGCCCGCTGCTCATCGAGCTCGACCGGCGCCGAGCAATTCGAACAACGCAGACCTCGAGCGACCCACGCATCCAGTTCGACTGGTGACTGCACGGATCGATCTTGGACGAAACGGTGGCGGCGCGTAAAGGCGATGCGCCCCGCGCCCGTCCGTCCCTAGGGTCTACGCTGGCCGCCCTTGGTTACTTGAAGTTCCCGCCGTCGCACTGGGCTTCGCCGTCCGTGACCTCGCAGGTCCCATTGAAGCAGGGGTCGATGTCGCCGTAGCCTGAGCCAACCTCGTTGCAGGTGGCGATGCCGTCACCGAGGCAGACCGAGTCACCGGGCGTGCACACGGCCTCGAGGCAGGTGCCGTCCCCGCAATATTCACCTTCCGCGCAGCGATCGCTGTTCAGACACTCGACGCACGATCCGGAGTCGAAGTTGCACAAGAGACCGAGCGGGGTGCAATCCTTGTCGGACGCACATCCGCGCACGCAGACGTTGTCGACGCAGCTCTCTTCTTCGCCACAGTCCTGGGTCCGCTCGCACTCGACGCACAGACCCCGTCCAGGCCCTGGACCCGGACCGCTGCCCACCTCGACGCAGATCAAGTCGAGACTGGGACAGTCGAGCGAATCCTCGCAGGCGCCCCGCATCTCGCACTCGTTGCGCACGCACACCTCGCCCTCGCCGCAGTCGACGTTGTTCGCACAGTCGACGCACACGTGACGGAACCCCGCGCAAACCTGACCGACATCGGCACAGTCGTCGTCCCCTTGGCAGATGGTCGGCCCGTCGGGCACAGCGGGCTCGGAGCCGGTACCGCCCTCCCCCGCGTTCCCGCCTTCGGCGGCGGGTGTTCCCCCGCTGCTGCTCGGCGTTCCACCCGTGGACGGTGTTCCACCACTGGCGCTGCCTCCGGCACCATCAGCACCGCCGGCACCACCCATCGAGTCGGCGACGTCCGAGCCGCCGCCACAGGCAGCAGCGGCGCCGAGCCCGAGCGAGAGAACCAAAGCGAAACGGCCCAAAGTCAACGTGGGGTAGGTCATGCCCTGGATCTACCAGGTCACGCGGCCGAGCGTGTTAGCTTTCGCGCTGCCTGGAAATTTTCGCGCGAGAGCATGAGTAATATGTTGGTGCGGGCCTACTGCGCACGGCAGGTGACCTTGGTTTCGCTGCCCTCGCCGCCGTAGAAATCACTCAGACACAAACTAGGACCATCACGTGGACAGATGCACGAGCAGGCCGCCGCCTTGGTCAAGTAGCAAAGGTGGTCCGCGAGCCAGTTGCACTCGTGTCCGGCCTCGTAAATCGGGACCCCGAGCTCGCATTCGTCGAGCGTGAGGTCACCCGGCGCGGCCTCATTCGGGCCGCTGGGCCCTTCCTCTCCCTCGTCGGCGGGCGACTCCTCGTCCTGCCCGTCCGGCGTGCCAACATCCTCAACCTGGCCGCCACAGCCGAAAAGCAGCAGAAGGCAGGTCACACTCGCCCAGGTTCCCACCGTCACGACGACCTTCATGTCCGAGCTTGTCGTCGGGGGCCCCTAGCCTTCACTCCGCTGGGAGCGCGATCTCGTGCTCACCTCCACCCACGAGCGAGATCCGCCGCCAAGCGCCGCTGCGAAAGCGGTAGCCGAGTAGAGCAGCCAGGACCAAGAGGTAGGCAATCACCGACAGCATCGCGGCCGCTGGGCCGCCCTCGAGGACGAGCACCGAAAACCAGGCAACCGGTGTGAACACGCACCAAGCCAAGAGGATGCGAGCGGTCATCGGCCACGTGGTGTCGCCCGCGGCGCGAAGCGATTCGGTGATCGTCATCGCGATGGCGTCGAACAGCTGCCAAACGCCACTCAAGCCCAGCATCAAAACGCCCACCTTCAAGAGCTCCGCAGACGCAGCGCCCTGAGCGAAGAGCCGCATGAACGGCCGGGGCAAGAGGACGTAGAGGGCTCCCACCCCGAGCATCCAGCCGCCCGCGAAGCGCAGGGCGAGCCAGGTGAGCCCGGGTACGCGATCCGGCTGGCCGCGACCAATGCTCTCGCCAACCAAGATCGCGCCTGCCGACGCGACACCGAACGCCGGCATGAAGGACAGCATGTTCAGCTGGAACACGATGTTGAACGCAGCGAGCGTCGTCGTGCCCAGGTGCCCGATCACGAAATTGATGAACAAGGCAAAAGCGGCGAACTCGAGGAAGTAATTGATGCCGCTCGGTAGGCCGAAACGCAGCATTCGTTTGAACTCGGGCCAGCGAAAATCGAAGGGGGCCTTGGGCACGTCGTGACCGAAGCGCGTCAGAAAGGCGATCAGCAGGACGAGAAAGCCGAGCGTCGTGGCGATGGTGCTCGCCCAGGCCGAGCCCACGGCGCCGTAGCCCGGAAGGCCCAAGCGCGGCTGAATCAACAGGTAACAGAGCGCGATGTTGCTCGTCATGGTGACGACGCTCGCGATCAGCGCCATGCGCGTGTTGCCGAGACCGCCGTACCAATTGGCGAGCGCCTCCGTGCCGACGAGCGCCACGACCGAGTAGAGCCGAATGGTGATGTAGGCCCCCATGTCGCGTTCGACCGCCGGCTCGTAGCCGATCAGGCCCAGCGCAGGGGCGACCAGCGGAATGACGAGGAAGCCCAGTATCCCCGCGCAAAGGGCCAAGAAAAGCCCGTACCGCCCGTACCGCCCAACGGCCGCGAGGTCGCCCTTGCCCCTGAGCTGCGCCGCGAAGCTCTGCAAGATGAACGCGGTGCCGGTCGGCAACATGATCATGCAGAGCAGGTCGAGCGCCCCCGTCGTGACGGCGGCGAGCGGCGCTTCGCCAAGGGGCGCCACCATCAGCGCATCGGAAAAACTCACGACAGCCTGCGTCGCGCGCGAGAGCACGATGGGCCACGCTAGACGCAAGAGCGTCGCAGTCGGTGAAGGCACGGCACTCGGAGCGAGCATGGGAGTCGCCCGCTATAGCAGCCCGAGACCAAAGGACGAGGAAAAGCTCCACAAGACATCGATCGTCTCGAGCTCGACACTTTGCCGCCCGTAGACTCGTAGCAAGTACGCCTGCATCTCGGGCGGCCAAGCCGGCAGCTGCGCCGTGGTCGGCACGCTGTGGCCCCCACCGATCACCCGGATCCACGCGACCGCCGGATGGCCTGGAGCTGCCCAGCTCGAGCTTTCGATCGATGTGCCGTCGGCGGGCGCGCGATCCGGCCAGGCGCGGACCTCGGGCGGGCCCAGGTGCCCGGCCCAGCGGGCGAAGGTCGTAGCGGTGTCCGCCGCGGACAGCACCGCACCGCGACTGGTGTTGCCCGCAAGGCTCACCACCCCACCGGCCGCCGGGTTGATCGGATCTTCGCTGCCATTGATGAGCAACATCGGCACCGGCACGCCGGAGTGGTGGCAGTCGTCGTTGCCCGGCGCCGGCAGATTGGCCAAGAGCGCCACGTAGGCGCGACCGAGCTCGGGCGCCTCGAATGCGATCCGGAACACCATGTGCCCGCCGTTCGAGATGCCGATGAAGGTCACCTGCGTCGTGTCGATGTCTTCGCTCTCTTCGAGCGAAGCGACCAGCGCGCGCAAGAAGCCGACGTCGTCGACGTTCTCCAGGTTGGCTGCGTAGTCCGCCCGCGGCCGGCAGTCGTTCCAGTGTTCGCCATAGCCGTCGGGATAGGCCACGACGATGCCATGCTCATCAGCGCTGCGATCGAACGCAGCGCCGTGCATCTGCCGCATGTCCTCACCGCTGCCGCCCGAGCCGTGGAGGACGACCCAGAGCGGGGCCTTCGCTCCAGCCTTCGCTGGCTGGACGAGCTGGAAGGTGCGGGTAAGGCCAGCGACGGTGAGAGTGCGGCGTTCGGGGCTGAGGGGTGAAACGAGCGGCTGGGCGGCCGCCGGCGACGGCAGAGCCGGCGGTTGACGGCCGGGCTTCGGCGGACCGACCTCCCTCAGCGGCAGCACGGTCAAAAAAGTCGCAAGAGCCCCCGCTGCGAGGGCCAGCGCGAGCCAAGCTGGTCGAATCCGTAGGGCCAACGGCCCTAGAACGTACCACGCAAGCCGGCGGAGGTGAGTCCGACGTACGGCTGGAGGGAGGCACTGGTGTGGTGCGCCTTGGGCGCCGTGATGAGCAGCGTCACCCCGGCAGCAGCGAGCACGCCGCCCGCAATGAAGCCGATCGTCGAGACGTCGCGCATCGTGTTGTACGAGGTCATCGCGCTCTCGGGCACGCTCGAGTCGCAGATGCCGTTCGGGCAGTCGTCGCGCTGTTGCGACAGCGCCACGCCGCCAGCAATGGCGCCCACGGCGATCCCTGCGGCGCCGAGGCCGACGCCGACCCAGCCGACTGGGCGCTGCCAGGTGTTCTTCAGGCCTGCGTCCTCGGGGGCGGTCGCGTCACTGGTGGCGGCAGCTGGCGCGGCCACGGCCACCGGCTCGAAATGGAGGGTGACGGTTTTCTTTTCGCCCTCCATGAGGGCGACCTTCTGCTTCACCGTCTGCTCGCCGAGGCGTCCTTCGACCACGGCATCGCCGGGATTGGTGGGCCGCGGGCTGCCGACGACCGCGCTCGGCACGTCCTCGCCGCGAATGCTGAGCGCCACGTCCTCCACGGCGGCCCCTTCGATGTGGATCGTCAGCGCCGGAATGCGCGGCAGGAGGGCGTCGCGATCCTGCTTGGCCTCGTCGCGTGACTTCTGTTGCACGGCCGCCTCTCCGCCCACGTCATCTGGAAGGCGCGTCGCCTCGAGGTAGCGCTCCGCCGCTTCGACGAACTTGCCCGATTTCTCCAGCGCTCGCGCGGACCAGAGAGCGAGCGATGGTGCCTTGAGCATCTTGTAGGCGCGCTCGAGCTTGTCCGTTGCGGAGCGGAAGTCCTCGCGCTGGTAATCCTGAATGCCGTCGTAGCCGAGCTGGCGTGCCGTAGCGCGCGTCGCACCGTCGACTGCCGGCTCCGCGGGAGGCGGATCTTTGGACCAGACGGGGGCGGACCACAGAACCAGGCTGACCAGGCCCGCCCCGAGAGCAAACGCTCGACAGGTCATGCCGGCCTACCACGACCACTGGTCGAGCGACGCAGCAGTACTCCGGCGAGCGCCAGCACCGCCAAGAGCCAGGTCCAGTTCCCACCCGAGGCGTAGCCGGGCATCGAGCAATGGCAGTGACCACCATGGTCCGTCTCCGCCTTCTCGCAAACCGGACAACGCTGCTCCACCGGCTGTTCGAGCGGCTTCGTTGGGGGCGTCTCGTGCGCGGTGACGGTCGTCTTGAGCTTGGCCACGCCGCTCGCGGCCATGGTGAGCTTGTAGAGGCCAACCACGTCCTCGGTGGGTTTACGCACCTCCGTCAGCGTCCCACCGGACACCACCTCGAGGTCGTGCGAGAAGCCGTACAGCTCGCCGTCGTGCCAGAAGAACATGTGGAACGCCGGCATGGGAACGAGCACCTTGTACGTGTTCTTGTCCTCCACGGAGGTGGTGCCCGAGTCGTAGTAGGGCTTCACCTCGTAGCTCGGCCACACCTTGCGCAGCGCCTGCTCGGCGGTGACGAGCGACGGCAGCTTGTCGGGCCCCGGAACGGGGAGCTGGCCGGCAGCGAGGGCGCCTGCCCCTGGCTGCTCCCGTTTTGCCCGAGCCCGCGCGTCCGCAATCTGCCTCTTCTTGAGGCCGTCGACGTGAGCAGCAGCTTCGCGGGCGTTCTTGACCTGAACTCCAGGCTTGGGGGGAGCGAAGAAGTCGCGCAAGGTGGTCGCCATGGCCCTGTGGGGCAAGATCTGCTGGCTGGCGCCGACCTCTGACAAATTGTGTGCGTGCACGTAGAGGTAGACGTCCCGTTTGCCACTGGCTGTGGCCGGAAGCCCGGCCAGGGAAATCTCGGCCTCGCGCTCGTCCGTCGAAAGCGGGACGAAGTCCATGTTGCGATAGGACGCAGCGGTGGTAATCGGCGCGTTGTTTTGGTTGTAGCCGAGGCCATGGTTCAGACGCACCTGCACGCACTGGTGCTTCGTCGCCGGCGTCGCCATGCCGCAGGTCTGACCCCCGCTGTTGGCTGGGCAGGTGAACTGAATGAGGCCCGTCGTCACCGCGTTGGGGAGCCCCGTCGCGCTGGGAATCGGCAGCCAGCCGGCATTCGGGTCCGCGATGGTGCCCCAGTTGGCGATGCGGAACTCGCCGAGCACGGTGCCCGCCGCCACGGCCACGTCGCCGAAGCTCGGCTGTGCCGAGAACACGTTCACGAATCCCGCAGCGGTGTCGATCTCGCTGTCGACGGGGTTATTGGTCGAAATCTGGTTCCAGGCGAGTGTGATGCCGTCCACGCAGCCGGCCGAGGCGGCGCTCGCCGCGGCCCACGCGGTAGGCGTGGTGAGGAAATTGCCGGATGGGCCGAAAAGCGTCACGACGCCGCCGGGCAGAGCGGCCGCGGGCGTGTACGACCAATGGTCGGTGATGGCGGTCTCGTTGCGGATGGCCATGCCGAACGCCACCCTGAACGGGTCCGTCGGGGCAATGCCCAAAGCTGCCAAGTCGACGACGAAGTTGATCCCCCACCGTGTGGGTGAGCCAGACGATTCGTTGCTCCAGGACGCCGCGTCGAGCACCCACGTCGGCGGCGTGGAAACGTTGCTCCACTGCGGGGTCGCGCCGACGTCGTAGGAGTAGCTCGTGAACTGGTTCGACAGGATGAAACCATTGGCGGGCGCACCGGTTCTGAGCCGAATCGTCACAGCGCGCGCGAGATCGTTCGAGGCCCCGCTAGTTTCTGAAATCCCGAAAAATACCTTGTCCTGTGAGCTGACGCTGTCCGGATCGTAGGCCGTCTGCATCGACACGTAGAGCTTGGTGCCGCCGGCATCGGTCATCATCCGGACGACGCCGTTGTTCGAGCTGGAGTCACTGGCAAAGCCGGTGAGGGGGCTCGCCGCCCAGCGCGGCTCGTTCAAGTCGGTGCGCAGCTGACTCCCGGTCTGCCACGCCGGAGGACCGTAGAGCCCAGGCACCGACGTGGGAGGGGGGAAGCACAAATCGGCCATCGCGCTTGGGGAGACGAGGGACGTCAGGGCCGCAAGCGCGGCAGGAACGACGGAAGGCAGGGTAAAGCGAGACGCGGTCATGGTGGTTCCTTTCGGCGGGCGCGGTTTCGGTGCAGGCAGCAGAGTGAGTGGTCGACTAGTTGGGAGAGTCCTGGACGAGCAGGAAGAGCGGATAAGTCTTGCCGCTGAGACCGGCGACTCCCAACGGATAGGTGGTCGGGACAGTCGGGTACGAACCGTCTGCCGTGTAGCCGCCGCCGTCTTTGTCGCTGAACGGTGCGTTGTCCACGTTGAATATGATCGTGAGAAAATAGGTACCCGGATCGAGGTACGTCGGCGTGCCACTGACCGTCACCTCGTTGATGCCGTCGATCAGCGGCCCCGCAGTTGCCGAGGTCAGCCGTGTCGCCGGCTGTCCAGAAACGTTGCTCGAGTACAGGCCGAAGGCCGCGCTGGTCGAGGTCGGCGCACCCGCCATCCGCACACGAAACTTCTGCACGAGGACCCGTTCGGTTAGCGAAATCGGCGTCGTGTAGTGGGTCCCGGCCACTGCCGTGAAGTTGCTCCAACCCGAGCTGCTCGACTCACCCAAGTTGTGCGGGGTGTTCGTTTCGCAGCCTGGTGTGCCGTCGTCGTCGCGGCAGATTTCGCCCGGGTCGTTGCAGGCCGTCTCGAGCTGGAAGCTAGCGGCAACGCACCCGTGCACGTCCCAGCCAGCGCACGTCGTTTGGCCGGGAGCGCAACTTCCCGTGCAGTCCGCGGACTGGTTGCCGCTGTCCTCCGAGCAAGTCTCGCTCGACTCCGTGCAATCGTCGGCTTCGGCGAACAGGCCGTCGTCGCCGCAGAGCATGACCCAGTTGTCCTCGCAAACTTCCGTGCCCGGAAAGCATTCGCCTGCGCAAGCCGCCGGCTCGCCTTTGCAGGCCGTCGCGTCGCACGGGTCCGGATCGGCATAGTAGCCGTCGTCCCCGCAAACCTCGATTTCTGTCGGACTCGCGCAGCGGGTCGTCGACGGCACGCACTCGCCGTCGCAGGCAGGCGGATCGATATCGTCGTTGCAGACGTAGTCACATTCGTCCGGGTCGCCCCAGGTGCCGTTTTCACACACGAGTAGCGCGTTTTCAGCGCACTGTGTCGTGTCGTCGGTGCAGGCAGCAACGCAGGTGCCGTTGGTGCACACGTTTTCACAAACCGACCCGTCGACCCAGCGCCCGTCTTCACAAGCGCGCGGCGTCACGCCGTCGGATTTGCATTCCTTTTCGTCCGGCATGCACTCGACGCTCGACCCGCCGCCGCCCGTGCCGCCGCCGTCAGTACCGCCGTCGCCTCCCCCGTGCCCGCCCGTCTGTCCGTTCGACCCGCCCGCGTCGCTCCCGCCCACCGATCCGCTAGCGTTGCCGGAGCCCTGGTCACCGCCAGAGCCCTGTTGGCCGCCCACCGCATTTCCTCCAGAGAAACCGGCTCCGCCATCGTCCTCGTAACGATAGTGCGGCAGCGCGCAGCCGGATGGGCCCGCCCCCACCGCGAACAGCAGGAGTCCCACGGCGCTCAGCCAACGCATTCCCGGTCTGATCATGTTGCGTCCCCGAAGCCCCTTCGGACAGACTACCTAGACTCCGCCCATCGTAAAAGGTCCCGCGTCCTCCGACATGAGGAGATGGTTAGTCAAATTTTTCGGCCATCGGGCCGAGCGTGGCGAACTCGACAGGACACTCGCCGCCTAAGCCCCGTTCTTCTCGCCTTCGGCCGTCACCGCCGCGATGATTTCCATCAGCTGGCGGTGGGCCACGGGCTTGCTCAAGAAGCGGCCGTGCGGGCCGAGCTCGAGGTCGGCGGGAGGCTCGCGGTTGCCGCTCAGCAGGACCATCGGCAGGTTCGGGAAGCGGCGCCGCACGCTGCGGGTCAGGCCTTCGCCGTCCATGCGCGGCATCGAGAGGTCGGTGACGATGCAAACCAGATCGTCGGTCGACTGCACGACGGAGAGGGCTTCCTCGCCGTCCGCCACGGCGGTCACGTCGTAGCCTTCCAGCGTCAGGGAGCGCACCAGGGCGCGCCGGATCAGGGCCTCGTCCTCGGCGAGCAGGATGCGTCCGCGTCGCGTGGAGGCTGGAGCCCTGGCCAGCGGGATCTCTGCCGAGGAGGAGCGAGGCAAAAGGCTCGGGTCGAGCGGCGGAAAGGAAAAACGGAACGTCGTGCCTTTCCCGAGCGCACTCTCGACCTCGATGCTGCCCCCGAAATGGGTCACGAGCTGGCGAATGGTGGAGAGGCCGAGGCCGGTGCCGGATGCCTTCGTCGTGTAGAATGGCTCGAAAGCGCGTGCCTGCACCTCGGGCGTCATGCCGACGCCGGTGTCCGCGGCCGAGAACAGCACGCGGCCATCGACCTGCCTGAGATCCAGCGCCAAGCGCCCACCCCCCGACATCGCGTCGCGCGCGTTGACCGCCAGGTTCAAGATGATCTGCTCGAATCCCGTTCGAGTTGCCAGTGCCCAAACGTCGATCTGAGCCGTCACGGTGACGGCGATGTTGGAGCCGAGCAGGCGCGGCAACATCTTGGCCATCAGCGTGAGCACGCCGGACACGTCGACCGGCTCGAGCTTGCTCGCTTGCGTCCGCCCAAAGGTGAGCAGCTGCGTGGTCATGAGCGCAGCTCTCGAGGTGGATTCCTCGAGGTCTTCGAGCAGTGAGCGCGTCTCGGCGTCGTCCGCCGGGACCTGCTCGCGCAGGAGCTCGGCTGCATTGACGATGACCGTGAGCAGATTGTTCAGGTCGTGGGCGACGCCGCTGGCCAGGTTGCCGACCAGCTCCATCTTCTGACCCTGCACGGAACGCCGCAGCGCCTCGTCGCGTTCGTCGGCGGATTTTTGTGCGGCCTCGTGAGCCTGCCGCAGCGAGTCCAAGGACGTCTGGAGCAGGATCGAGGTGAGCGCCACGGTCACGGCCACCGCGGCCCACGCGTTGACGGGCGAGTACGGACCCAGCTGCGACGGCAACTGGTCACGAAATTCGAGGTACGCGACCAAGCCGCACCAAGCCAAAGTGGCGAGGGCCATGATGATGGCGGCCCGACCACCCACGATGCTGCCGATGAGGAGCACGCACACGGCGAAAACCGAGGCGTTCTCACCACGCATGCCGCCGAAGGTGAGCGTGACGTACGCAATCAGGCACCAAAAGAAGAGAGAGAAAACCCATGCCGCCACGACCACGCGTCCCGTCCGCGCGACCCGACCCACGACCCACAGCCAAGCGATCACGACGGCGTAGAACGCGCCGGTGACGCGAAGATCGTTCCGGTCGTCGAGCACGGACGTGCCCGCGGCCAGGAAGACGAGCCCGAACATCGTCCACAGCAGGCGGAACAGGAGTCGCGCCTGGCGCGTGGCCTCGGGGTCCGCAAACGTCGGCGCCCGGTACCACTGTTCTCCTCCCTCGCTCACCACGAGACAGAGTAGGCGAATTCGCCGGAGCGGCTCATGGGCGCAGGGGCCTGCCCGCAGGCGGAGGCTCGGGGCCGCTCGTCACCCAGTCTTGGTAAACTGCACATCTGCGTGCATTCAGCCCATGGCGTCGTCAGGCAGGCGCGTGGAATGCACCGGCTCGTGCAGCCCGGCGCTATGACCAACGCGCCCGAAAACTGGCACAATCTCGCTACTTCCGGCCGCCACGGACCGGCGCAGCCGGGGCCCTTCGACGCGGGTGGAGGCCCGGTCCGAGTCATGGTAAACTGCACAGTATCTGGCGCGCGTCTTGCACATCGCTTCCCCAGAGGAGAACTCCCCATGAAAAGACTCGTTCAAGACAAGCTCGCATTGCTCATCGTCCCGGTTGGACTGCTCTTGGCCGCGCCGGCGTTTGGCCAAGCTGACGGGTGTGCCGCCGACGCCGACTGCGCACAAGGACAGATCTGCCAAAAGGGCATGGTCGTCGACCCGTGCTCCGTCCCGCCCAGCGATGGCTCGGGTGAGGACGTCCCCGCCTGTAACAGCGAGCCGCACGAGTCCGAGACCGGTTATTGCTACACGCCGCCCACGCCGTGTGAGTCCGATGCCGACTGCGGCGAGTACCTGTCGTGCGCCGCGAGCGCCGATACCGGCTGTGCCGTGAGCAGCGACGGGAGCATGTCGTGCCCCGAAGCGGACGAGCCGGTCAAGTACTGCTCCATTGGCTCCACTTCCTGCACGACGGACGACGAATGCCCGCGGGAGTTCGAGTGCGTCGAGCTCATGAACTGCCTCCTGTACGCTTGTGCGGAGGACACCCCAGATTGTCCGGATCCCTGCACGCCCAGCGGCGAGAAGCAGTGCCAACCCAAGCAGATCGAGTGCGCGGAGACGGCTGACTGCCCGAGTGACTGGTCTTGCGTGGGCAACTACGTCGAGTCCTGTAGCGGTGGCAGTGGCTCGAGCACGCCGGGCACCGAGCCCGGAACCGAGCCCGCTGCCGACGACGCGCCCGCGACGGGCGGAGCCGCTACAGGCGGGCCCGTGACCGATCCACCGGACGAGGTCACCTGCACCCGGGAGCCGGCCGCCGGCGTGTGCCAGCCGAATGCATGGAACGGTGAAGTCATCAACTACGCCGACGACCTCGTGGACGTCGGGGCAGAAGGAGACGGAGCCAACGAAGGCACTGCCAACCCCACTGCCGCCCCGAGCGATGCGGACGGCTCGACGGCTGGCGGTGGCTGCTCGGTCGCCAGTGGCCATCAACCTCCGGACTTCGCCTGGGTGCTCGCCCTCCTCGCGGCATTGCCTCTGGTCCGACGCCGCAGCGTCGCCTGAGACCAAGCGCTCGAAACGACGGGGCCCCGCCTGCGCTCACCACGCAGCGGGGCCTTTCCAATTTCGTCGCTGGAGCTCAGGCAGCTTGGGATTCGATCGCCCGGCGGACGATGCGGTCCGCGGCGAGAAAGCCAAACGGCAGGATGGCGAGAACGAGCACTTGGAGCGCCGACTTGCGCGCGAGCCCGGCTTCCCAGAGCGAACGCAGCAAGGTGCCGATGAGAACCAAGAACAGGATGCCGTGCACGCTGCCGACGATGCGAACGCCAAGTGGCAGGCCGAGGGCGTACTTGAGTGGCATGGCAACGAGAACGAGGGCCAGCAAACTCGCCCCCTCGGCCCGACTCCAAAAGCGAAGGCTCTCTAGCGCGCGCATGCGACCGTCACCCTCCAAAGACCCCCGCCCACGTGGGTTTGGTCACCATGAGCACGATGGTCAGGACGAGAGGAATGGTGGCGAAGGCCAAGATCGCCCGGTCTTGCCTGCCCTTGGCGGCGGAAAACACCAGCGCAGAATGCGAGGCCAAGGACAGACCGAGTCCCCCGAGCACCCAAAGCTCCGTCAGGTTCACCCCAATCACCGCCGTGAGCGCATAGCCGAGGCACCAAGCGAGCAGGAGGGCCGGGGATGCCACCCGGTGGACCAAGAGCGCCTGCCATTTCGAGTCCCGAGCCACGAACGCGGCACCGAGCCCGCCAACGTAAACCAGGATCGCGAGGAACTTGGCGATCTTCAGGAGCGAGTAGACGGCCACGGGGCCCTTCCTTGCAGATTCGCAGGCCCGGCGCCACGCTGACGCCGATGGCAGGATTGCGCCGCTCTTGGGCTCGCACGGCCGCTCGCTGGCCGGCCGTGCTGTGGCTGGCCGTGCTCATCGCTTGCGCCCGAGCGCCCGTCGCCCCAGTCGAGACGGCCCGTCCACCGGTAGCGACGGCCAGAGCAGAGCCTGCCCGCACCGGGGCCGACCAAGCCCCAGCGGACGGGGCCGCCGACGCGCGACACCTCCTCGAGCGCTTCGCTTTCGGGCCCAAACCAGGCGACGTCGAGATCATCCTGGCCGAAGGACGACAGGCCTGGTTCGAGCATCAGCTGCGCGCCGACGAGCTGCCCGATCCGCGCGGTGATCGGGCCGTCCTGCCCTACCGTCGAGCGCTGGTACCACCAGAGCGCCTGCCGGATTTGTTCGGTCACGGCGGCCTGTCTCCCGAGGCCAGCGCAGAAGCAAATCGCTGGCAGCAGAGTCGCGAAGTGAGGCGGCAGACGTCGACCCGTCAGCTGCTGCTCGAGCTCCAGATGGCCGAGATCGTGCGCCACGTGGCCAGCGAATACCAACTGCGCGAGGTCATGGTCGACTTCTGGACCAATCACTTCAACGTCTACGCCAAAAAGGAAGAGGTTCAGCTCTTGGCGGGGGACTACGTGCAGCGCGTGATCCGAACTGGTGCTCTCGGCCGCTTCGAGGACCTGCTGGTCGGCACTGCTCGGCATCCAGCGATGCTCCGCTACCTCGACAATGCCTCGAGCCGCGCGAAGGTGAAGGGTGGCGGACGGAAAGGCCGCGGCGTCAGCGAGAACTATGCGCGCGAGCTGCTCGAGCTCCACACACTCGGCGTGGATGGGGGGTACGAGCAGAGCGACGTGATCGCCGTTGCTCGCATCCTGACGGGCTGGACCTTCGAGCCGGGTCCGGCTGGTCGCGGCTACGCGTATCGTTTCGATCCGCGCGTGCACGACCGAGAGGCAAAGACGGTGCTGGGCGTCGAGTTCGCCCCCGGCGGCGAGGAGGACGAAGGAATCCGCCTGCTCGGCCTCCTGGCGCGGCATCCGGCCACGGCCGAGCACCTGGCTCGCAAGCTGTGTGTGCGCTTCGTCGCCGACGAGGCCCCGGCGGAGTGCATCGAGGTCACCTCGCAGGCGTTCCTGGCTACGGACGGCAGCATCAAGGCGACTCTGCAAGCGCTCTTCGGCAGCCGGTCGTTCTGGGCGGCCGAAAATCGGCGGAGCAAACTGAAGACGCCCCTCGAATTCATGGTCAGCGCCGTGCGGGGCGTCGATGCGCGCCTCGCTGGCACGACGGAGTTGGCACGCATCGCTGCCCGCCTGGGAGAAGCCCCCTTCGCCTTGGCCAGCCCGACGGGTCGCCGCGAGGATACCGCCTACTGGCTCGAGAGCTTCACCCTGGCGCGCCTCGGCTTCGCCCACGACGTCGCGTTCGGGCGTGTGCCCGGGGTCGTCCTCGCGGAGGCCGAGATGTCGGCCGACCCTGCAGAGACCGAGCGCGTGATGTTCACCTTGTGCCAGCAGCTGCTCGGTGGCCACGCGAGCGAGCAGACTCGCCTCGTCATCGAGCAAGCACTGTCGGCAGACCCGCACGGACACGCGGGGTTTTCATCCGGCCTGGCACTCGCCCTCTCGTCCCCGGAGTTCCAGTGGCGATGACCCGCGAGCGGCCGCCATCGCCCGAACGGCGCCATTTCCTGCGAGCGACCTGTGGCGCTGCGCTCGCCTGGCTGGCGCCGCAGTCTGCACTCGCCAGCGCGGCCCCGCGGCGCGTCTTGGTGTGCGTCAACCTCCTGGGTGGACTGGACGGCTCGAGCCTCCTCGTCCCGTACGGGGAAGATGCGTACTACCGCGCGCGTCCGCACATCGCGATACCACCGCCCGGAAAGCCCGACGGCGCCCTCCCGCTGGTCGACGGCTTCGGCCTGCATCCGAAGCTCGAACCACTCTACCAGCTCTATCTCGCGCGGGAACTGGCCATCGTGCCAGCGGCGGGCGGCGCGCGCTTCGGTCGCTCGCACTTCGCGGCCCGAGACGCCATGCACAGCGGGCTGGACGCAGCCCACGGGGGCACTCGCGATGGCTGGGCCAACCGCTACGCTTGCGAGCGCTCGGAGAACGACAGGGCGCCACGCCTGTTCTCCACGACCCCCGAGCTGCCCATGGCGCTGCTCGGCGAGGCGCCCGTGGAGATGACCGCCGGGGATCACGATCTCCCCAGGGGCGAGGACGATGCCGCTTACCTCGATGCCCTGGAGCGTCTGTACCAGGGCTCCGCCGATCCCTTCGCTCAATCCGCGAGCCGGGCCCTTCGCTTGGCCGAAGAGCTCCGCGAAAAAGCCCGCCGAGTGCGCGTCAAGCAGCGCTACAGCACGGCCGGTCGCGGCCTGCGCGATGCAGCCCGGCTGATCGTCGCCAACGTGGGAGCCGAGGTCATTTGGGTGGAAATTGGGGGCTTCGACACGCACCGGGCACAAGGAGGAAGCCACGGTCAGCTGGCGAGTATCCTCGCGCGCTTGGGCCAGGATCTCTTCGCATTTCGGCAGGACGTCACGAGCGCCTTCGCCGATGTGACGCTGGTGACGCTGACGGAGTTCGGTCGCACGCTCGCGGAGACGGGCGCCGGAGGAACCGACCACGGGGCAGCTTCGTGCATGCTCGTGATGGGTGGGCGCGTACGGGGAGGGCGACTCGTCGGCAGCTGGCCAGGCCTCGACCGGGCGTCCCTCCACGAAGGACGAGAGCTCGCCGTGGCCACGGACTATCGCGCCGTCCTCGCGGAGGTCCTCGAGCTGCACCTCGGCCTGGATCCGTCCGCGCGGGGCCGGGTCTTTCCGGGGTTCACGACAGAGCCGCTCGGTCTCTACGCCGACGGCAGCTGAGCACGGCTCAGTCGCCGGTTCCTGCGGCCTTTTTTACGAGACCCGTCGGATCGGCTTGTGCCAAGAGCTCGAGCGTCAGCTGACCGGAGATCACGAGCGACAGCCCCCACTGACTCTGCGGAGACGCCAGCCGCGCCGGGGGAATGTTGCGCGTGTCGGTGATGGCCATCTCTCCCTGGCCGTAGAAGCCGCGAACCCCGAGCAAGACGCTACCGGCGCGTGGAGTCCAGGCGACGCCGAGCGACGCGTGCACGGCGTCGAGTCGACTGCGAAACAGATTCTGATCCACCAAGGTACCATTCTGCCTCGCATTCAGGCCACCGAAATCCGTGAGGATCCCGGTGACGAGCGACCAAGTCGGTACGAGCGGGATCTCGGCGCCGAGCCCGAAATTCGCGACCGGCCGGACGGCTTCGTTGTAGCGAGCTGGCACGGTGGTCGCCGCCGTGATGGTTCCGTTCTGCACGGTCACCTCGGTTCGATTCACCTGGACTTCGGCAAAATCCCCGCGACCGCCGTGGTAGTAGCCGTCCAGCTCGAACCGCACGCCCTTGATGCGACCGGCAATGCCCAGAGCCAGCCTCATCGGATAGGTAAACCGCGCCGAGCCCCGCTCCTGCGCATACTGCTCGGTCGGCGACGAGGCCGCCTCCGACGAGCGCGTGCCCGCATAGCTGCCGGTGATGTGCCAACTCGGTGAATGAATCGAGGCCCCGAACGAGAAAGCATCGCTCAATCGCCACTTCACCCCGGCAATGGCGGACAGAGCAAAGGCGCTGGCTCGCCTGGTGATGACGTTGGACAAGCTCTGCCCCGGTGAGCCGATGGCGTCAGCCAAGCTGGCGTCGTCGGTGAGTACTGACGCGATACCCTCCATGTCGCGAAAACCCACCTCCTCGAGCATGGGGGTGACGCCAAAACTCACTTGCTTGGACAGAGCCACTGCCCAGCCGACCGAGTACGTCTTCTTGCTGTAGATCTGCGAGATGAACCGTTGCTGAAAGCCGCTGCGCCCCGCCGCCGACTCGCCCACGACGGTCGTCTGAAGCTCGAACGAGTTCGTCTCCGGCTCGGCCAAGCAGATGGAGCCCTTGTGGTGCCCCTTGACCTGACCGGGCACTTTGCGAATGTCGAAAAACAAGCAAGTCGAGTTCGGTAGGACCCGAAACTGCATCTGCCCGAGTGCGGCTGCTCCGCGATCCGCTTCTGCAACCACGTTCCGGTCTGCATCGACGCTGCGATTGGTGAGCTGCAAGAAGAACGTGGAAAAGACGAAGCTCGTCCCTTCGATGCCGGTGGTGGTGGCTGGGTTCTGCAGCGGTGCCGCCGAATCCGTCCCAGCTGCGACGCCGGTACCACCCATCAAACTCGAACGCCCGCCGATCAAGGCGCTCTCGTAGTTGGCTTGGGCCAGCGCGCCGGGCGCCCAGGCAAAAAGCAGCGCGCTCAGGGCAAGCCCGAGTCGCATTCGTATCAGAGCTCCTGAGCCTCGATACGCCGATTGCGCTGGCGGCCGTCCACCGTGTCGTTGGGGGCGATGGGACGCTGATCACCGTAACCGACGGCCGTCACCCGGCCGCCATCGATGCCCTTCTTGATCAGGTACGTCCGGCAAGCGTCCGCGCGCCGTTGCGACAGCGATTTATTGCTCTTCGCGTCGCCGACGTTGTCGGTATGCCCGGAAATCTCGATCTTGAGGCTCTTCTTGTACGTCAAGTACTCGGCGACGCGGTCGAGCTCGGGAAACGATTCGGGTCGAATGGTGGCCTTGCCCGTATCGAAATGGACGTTGTCGAGCACGATGCCGCGATCGGGAGGTGGCGGCAGGTTGCGCTTGTAGCGCAGGGTGAGGCGGATGTTCTGATTGGGCTCGCTCGTCACCGGGACGGTGGCCGCGATCTCCTGCATGCCCAAGCTGAGGTAGACGATCTCGTAGTCCTGACCAATTGGCACCAGGATCTCCGTGTAGCCCTCGGCGTCCGTCTCTGCGGTGTGGAACTTCTTTCCATCCTTGCCGGTCAGCGCGATGACGATGCCCGAAATGGGGCCCTTGTCCTTGTCGACGACGACCAGCTTGAACGCGGCCTCGGTCTTGGTGCCGCGGATCTTGGATTCCTTGACGCCGTGGGCTTCCTTGACGCCCTTGGCATCGGCAAGCTCGACCACCTCACCGTCAGCGGCTTCTTCGGCGGGCGCCTCGGTCGCATCGCCCGGAGCCGTCTCGGTGGCAGCTGCGGGCGGAGCAGCGCTCGTGTCTGCTGGTGATTCGGCGGGCTTTCCACCTCCGCAGGCCGTGAGCAAGAGAACAGACGCAAACTCGCGAATGAAACGACTCATCGCGGCAGGGTAACGCGAACGCGCTAGGCTTGGCTAGCCGGCAAGGCGAGCGAACCAAGATGGCCATCAAGCACGTGGAAGTCGACCTCGAAGTTCGCGGGATTGAGAGCCGTATCCACTACCTCTTGCAGGAAGGGCCGGACGATGTACCGGTGATCCTGCTCCTGCACGGGCACGGTTCTAGTGTGGCCGAGTTCGATGACCTGTTGCGGGAGCTCGAGGGCAAGGCGGTCGTTTTCGCCTTCGACCAGCCATCGTGCGGACGCTCCACCAACGCCGTGCGCCAGGATGTCCTCAGTGCCTACTCCGCCGTGGAAGGGGCGCGCCGCAAGGAGGCGCTCACTTACCTCCGTGAGCTCACCGACGCCTTCGTACTCGAGGTCATCGAATCGATCTTGCAGCGCACAGGCCGCCAAGTGCGAGTTGCGGGGGGCAGCCTTGGCGGCAACCTGGCGCTCCTCCTGGCAGAGCAGAACCCCCGATACGCCTGGCTCGAGGCAGCCTATTGCTGGTCGCCTGGCTCGGCCTGGCGGCTGGGCATCAGGAAACGCATCGCAGGGTACATTACGCGCAAGCGAGCACAGCGAGAGTGGTCCGAAGCGGACATCCGGCCTTTCCTCCGCGCGCAGTACGTGGAGCAAGTCACTCACGCGGGCAAGACGTATCCGCAACCCTGGTACTGGTACTTCGACTGCTGGGGGGAAGATGCAGGCCCCGAGTGCCAGAAGCAGGGAAACGGCGCCTGCTCGCGTTGTCATCACAAACCGATCTTGCGCATGCCGGAGGGTGACTTGCTTGGTCCAAGCGACCACTACCCCTCGATGAGCGCCAAGAAGGCCCGCGAGATCGAACGGGCCTTGCTGGCCAAGGCAGGCACGACCTACGCGAGTCGTATCGCTTGGCACTGGGAGCTCGTCGCTGCTCAGCTCGCGCTTTCGCACCGCTCGCGCACGCCTAGAGGTCTCAGCCCTATCGAAACCCTGCAGGTGCCTACGATGTTCATGGCGGGTAAGGAGGACCGGTATTTTCCGGCGCCCTTGTTCGAGGACACTCGAGCCTGCTTCGAGCTCGCCGAGAAACGACAAGGCGCTCCTGGTGCTGCGCGCGTCAAAGCCCGCTGGTTCGACGCGACCGGCCATTCACTCCACAACGAACGCCCCGGCGAGCTCGCTGCCATCCTGACAGGTCCACCGCTCTAGGCTCAGCGAGCTTCACTTCTCGACGAAGCCGCGATCCGGACCGGCACCGTTGTAATTGCCTGGATTGGTGGGGGTACGGTCGTCGCCAGTATCGAAGGCCGAGTCGATGGCGGGGCTGCCCGTCTGCAAGGTGTAGTCATCGCCGCCCGGATTCGTGAACAGCGGATTGCCAGTCAGATCGTTCGGACCCAAGGCAGCACCGTTCGCGTTGCCGGACGTGTTGTCGTAGTAGAGGTTGTAGTTGAAGAAGGTAAATGTGGCGCTGGCAGCGTCGACGCCGAACGAGTTATTGCCCGAGACGATGTTGTTGCGGAAGTCGACGTTGGTCGTGCCAGTCAGGCTCACGCCGTCGCCGGGACCGTCGACGACCGTGTTGTGCCAGAACGTGGCGTCGTCGAGGGCCTGCGAGTCGATGCCCGGGCTGGCATTGATGATGCAGTTGGCCAAAAGGTACGCGCCGTCCGCCGTGTCGCGCAGGTAGATGCCAGCGCCAGCCGGGTCGACGACCTGATTGGCGAGGATGTCTGCGTTCGATGCATACACGTCGAGGACTGAACTGGCGTCGCTGCTGGTCCAGTAGTTATAGACTACGGTCGGGCTGTCCCCGTCGATCAGGGCCGGCGCGTCGTTGTCCGCGATGTAGCTGTTCGAGAGCACGTTGCCGGGCCCGGAACCGGGAAGGAAGGCCACCGGCGCAGTAGGGCAAGCAAAGATCCACAGCGTGTCGAGTTCCACGTCGGCTCCACTCACGGAAATACAGGGCCCACTGGTACCGGCACCCGCAGCTTGGATGCCGGTCTGATTGCCGAGAATGTGCACCGTCTTGGTGATGGTCGGCAGCGGCGAGCTCAAACCGATGTTGATCCCGCTCGAGACGAAGTCGATCTCGAAGTGATCCGGGTTCTGGTTGGCGTAGAGAATCGCCTCGCGCAGAGAGAAGCCCGCGCCACCCGGGCTCGCCGGTGTCGCACCAGAATCCTGCTCGTCGTCGCCCGTCGTCACGGTGATCGTCGTGCTCACGCCGCCCGTGCCGCCGCTGCCGCCCGAGCCACCGGAGGCTCCACCTGCGCCAGCCCCGCCGCTCGCGCCGCCCGAGCCACCAGATCCACCCGCACCACCGGTGTCCGAGCCACCGGACCCACCTGAATCTGCTCCGCCCAAATCCGAGCCACCGGTGGCCGACCCGCCTACGCCGGGCGCGCCGCCGCCACTCGTGCTCTCGCCACCGGTCCCAGCATCGACGCCGCTGCCGGCCATGCCGCCGAGGTCGTTCCCGCCAGCGACCATCTCGTAGTTAAACTGACAGGCTGCGGTGGCAGACAAAGCAGCGGCCACCATGACGAGGCCGAAGAAAGGAGCGGAGCGCACTGTGTAATTTTGCCTAGCGCGCTGTCGATGATCAACCTTCGGACACTCTTCCGTCTCCCACTCCCCTACTAGGAGGCGCGCCGCCTTCACTCGCTCCGCTCGCCGTACACGGCGCATTTCGCCGCCGCAGCCACTAACGTGGCCAGAATGTGGCCCACATCGCAGGTCGTGCGCGTGCTCGCTTGCCTCACCTTCACGCACGTGTCGGCGTGCAAGACGCAGGAAGGGAAGGGCCCGCGCCAGGCGTCCGCAATGGACTGCGGACGATTGCCCGCAGCCGAGGCGGAGGCGTTGCTCGCGGAGGCGAATCGTTTGATCGACGTGGCCGGCGAGCATCCAGAGCCGGAAGCGCTCGCTCGGATCCTACCCAAGCTGCGCAAGGCGGCGTACGGCGGCTTGCCGGCTGCGCAGCTCCGCTACGGCGGGTACGTCGTGGGCTACTACGCAACCGACGAGATGTTCTGGCCGAGCGATCGCGAGACGGCGATTGGCGCGCTCGGCCTCCTTCGCTTTGCCGTCATGGCCGACCCTGCGCAAGCGCCGAACTTCCCCGGTCTCGAACGCACGCCTCCCGATCCCAATTCCCAGTTCATCCAGTTACTCGATCCCCAGTGGCTGTCGCTGGCGCTCGAAGAGGCTCGCGCTTACGAGGCGTGCGTCTCCCGACGCTGACTCTCTAGCGAGACGGAAATGCTCCGCGCGCCCCATCGCTGCGCTCTAGTCAGGCGCGTCTGATCGGTGGTAGCCAACGCTCATTGGGGATTTCGGTGCGGGCCCGGCCAACGGGCCCGCGCTGCGTTGCAGCTCGCCGAACGCGAGCTCGAAGACATGGGAGCGAGGACATGAAATTTCGAACGAACACATCGAACCTCATCGGAGGAACCGCCCTCACACTCGCCTGCTCGATTGGGGCAGTCGGCTGCTCGAGCACACCGGAGGCCAAGTCACCGCCGCCCGCCGCACCGGCGGCCCAGGGACCATTGCCCACTGACACGCCGCCCCCACCCGAGAACGTGAGGAACGAGCCCTACGGCATCGACGACTGGTGGCCCAATCGCTTGGACCTGCGCGTGCTCAAGGAAAACGCGCCGATCAGCGATCCGGTGAATCCGGCGTTCGACTACGCGAAGGAGTTTTCCAAGCTCGACCTCGCAGCAGTGAAGAAGGATATCGAAAAGACGCTGACGACCTCACAGGACTGGTGGCCCGCTGATTTCGGCCACTACGGCGGCCTGATGATCCGCCTGGCGTGGCACAGCGCCGGCACCTACCGCGTGACCGATGGCCGCGGCGGCGCGGCCTCGGGCACCATTCGCTTTGCCCCGCTCAACAGCTGGCCGGACAACGCCAGCCTCGACAAGGCACGCCGCATCTTGTGGCCGATCAAGAAGAAGTACGGCAGGAGCCTGTCGTGGGCCGACCTGATGATCCTCTCCGGCAACGTGGCGCTCGAGTCGATGGGCTTCAAGACGTTCGGCTTCGGCGGCGGGCGTGAGGATGTCTACGAGCCGACGGACATCAACTGGGGACCCGAGACGGAGTGGCTCGCCGACGAGCGCTTCTCGGCGGACGGCAAGGAGCTGAAGAAGCCCCTGGGCGCCACGCAAATGGGCCTCATCTATGTCAACCCGGAGGGACCCGGCGGCAAACCGGATCCAAAGGCCGCTGCCGAACACATCCGCATCGCATTCGGTCGCATGGCGATGAACGACGAGGAAACGGTCGCGCTCATCGCCGGCGGTCACACGCTCGGCAAGGCGCACGGCGCGCACAAGCCGAGCGAGTGCGTCGGTCCCGAGCCCGAAGCCGCGCCGCTCGAAGAGCAGGGCCTCGGTTGGAAGAACAAGTGCGGCACCGGCAAGGGCGCGGACACCGTGACGAGCGGTCTCGAGGGCGCGTGGACGATGACGCCCGCCAAGTGGTCCCACGACTACTTCGCCAACCTGCTCAATCTCGAGTGGGAGCTGACCAAGAGTCCCGGTGGCGCCCAGCAATGGACACCCAAGGGCGCTGGCACCCAGAACGTGCCCGATGCTCACGACCCGAAGAAGACGCACAAGCCGATGATGCTGACCACGGACCTCGCCCTGAAGGAGGATCCGAAGTACCGCGTCATCTCGCAGCGCTTCCACGACAAGCCGGAGGAGTTCGAGGCGGCCTTCGCCAAGGCCTGGTTCAAGCTGACGCACCGCGACATGGGTCCCTCCGTGCGCCTGCTGGGCTCGCTCGTGCCGGAGCCACAGCTCTGGCAAGACCCGGTGCCTGCCGCCGACAAGAAGCTGATCGGCAAGGCGGACGTCACGGCATTGAAAGCGCAGATCCTGAAGGCCGGCCTGACCGACTCCGAGCTCGTGAAGACGGCCTGGGCCGCCGCCTCATCGTATCGCGACACCGACAAGCGCGGCGGGGCCAACGGTGCCCGCCTTCGGCTCGCACCCCAGAAGGACTGGCGCGCCAATCAATCCCCGGACATCAAGAAGGTCCTCACCGAGCTCGAGAAGATCCAGACCAAGTTCAACACGGGAGGCAAGAAGGTCTCCCTCTCCGACTTGATCGTGCTCGGCGGCAATGCGGGTCTCGAGGACGCAGCCAAGCGCGCGGGCTATCCCGTGGAGATCCCCTTCACACCGGGGCGCACGGACGCCACGCAGGAAACGACGGACGTGCAGTCCTTCGCCGTGCTCGAGCCAACGGCCGACGGGTTCAGGAATTACCTCGGCCCAGACAGCACCCGTCCCGCACCGGAGCTCCTCGTCGAAAAGGCCGACTTCCTGACGCTGACGGCGCCGGAAATGACGGTGCTCGTGGGCGGCCTGCGCGCGATGAGCGCCAACTACGACGGGTCCAAGCTCGGCGTGCTCACCGACCGGCCAGGAACCCTGACCAACGACTTCTTCGTCAATCTGCTCGACCAGGGCGTCAGCTGGAAGAAGGCACAAGGTGACGTCTACGAAGGCAAGGACAAGACCGGCCAGGTGAAGTGGACCGGAACGTCGGTCGACCTGGTCATCGGCTCGAACTCACAGCTGCGCGCCATCGCCGAGGTCTACGCCTCCGACGATGCCAAAAAGAAGTTCGTGGAAGACTTCGTCGCCGCCTGGACCAAGGTGATGAACCTCGACCGCTTCGACCTCGACCGCCGGTGAGGCAGGAGCGCAGGGCAGCTCGACTCACGGACAGTCGGGCTGCCAGCAGAGCCACGTGCCGTACTGGCAGAAGCACTGGTGGTCGCACGGACCCATCTCGTCGCCCGAATAGCAGTCGCCCGTCGGCCCAGCCGTGACGACGTAGAGGCAGTAGTCGCCGTTCTCACCGAGGGCTCCGGTCCCGCCGGGATAGGAATCTCCGAGCCCACAGCCGCCCTCTCCACACGGCGAGTGCGGATACTCTGGACACGGAGCCGTTCCGCCCACGCCGCCGGACGCATCCTCACCACCGCTACCGACGCCACCGGTACCGCCGGTCGATTGAGCGCCCCCGGTGTCCGTGCCACCCGTGTCGCCGCCGCCCGTATCGCCGCCGCCCGTGCCTCCACCACCCGTTCCCAGCAGAGCCCCACCAGCGCTGGGCACACCACCACTGGCGGCTCCGCCCGATGCCCCGTCGTCGCTGTTGTCCGCCCCGCCGCCGTCGGCGGTCACGCCTTGGCAAGCGATCTGCCCGAGCACGGCGGCCAGTGACAGCACGGCAGCGAGCTGGGCAGAGGAAGGGGCCATGTGACCGAGGCTCTCGGACCGAGACTACTGGCTGACGAAGCTCGTGATGCTCTTGGCGGGGAGGGACGCGGTGAACACGCCGGCCGTGACCGGGACCGCGGTGCCGGCCTCGAGGCTCTTCGTGTCCGAGGTCTCATGGGGCGTCAGCATGGCGGGGGCCGTTCCACCCGTGATGGTGATGGGGACCTCAGCTGCCGCGTCGCTCTTGTTGATGGCCACGACGACCAGCTCGCCGCCGTCGCCCACGTAGGCGGAGACCAGCACGTCCGCGCTGTCGCCATTGGCAACGGTGACCGCGTGGAAGACGTCGGGGCGAATGAACTTGCTGTATTGGCCGAGCGCAAAGTAGCGCTTGGCGATGTCGCCGCCGTTCTTGGTCAGAGCCAGACCTTCGTTGTCGTCGTCGTAGTAGGCCTGGTACCACCAGTAGAGCCAGGCCGACGCCTCGCCAACCGTGAGCGCCGAGTGGATCCAGCCTGCCACCGCCACGCCGTTGTTGATGTCGGTTGACGGCCCATGCTCCGGCCAGTGCATCACGCCGGACATCTCCGTCTGCCAGACTTCCTTGTCCCGCACGCCGCCATTGACGTCAGCCGGCCAAGCAAAGGCCTTCTGCGAGTCGTATTCGTGCACGCCGAAGATATCGAAGGCAGCCCAGGCGGCCGAATCGTTCCACATGGCGTGGCCAGCGTCGTAGCCCTGGCCGTCCTTGCAGGCCTGGCTGCAGGTGGCTTCGAGCTCGGGCGTGATCTCGTTGCCGAAGCAGCCGCAGTTGTACGGATCCGAGCTGTTCGGATGGCTGCTCTCCGTTGAGCCCGTCCCCGAGATGTTGCTCCAGGCGTGGATCCATTCCGAGGCTTCTGGCGCGATGACCAGAGTGCTCGCGTTGGCCGCCCTGATCTTCGGTCCGGCGATCTTGACGAACTCCACCATCTCCGACGCGTAGTACTCGGTCGTGTCGTAGGCCACCGTGCAGACGGCCACGCCCGGACAGGACTTGAAGTCGGACTCGTTCGCGATCGACATGGCGTAGGGTTTGTATTGAGAGACGAAGCCGGCGATGATGTCCGCCCAGTCGTCGTAGTACTCGGGCTTCACGTGCCCGCCGTTGTCCGGGGTGCCGCTGGTCTTCCAGCTCCCCTGCGGGGTCCAGGTCGAGCCGATGATCTTCACATTCGGAAAGACGGCCTTGGCTTCGTTGATGCCATACCCGGTCAAGCTACCGTCGGTCTTCATGCCGACGCGCAGGACGGAGAGGCCGATGGCATTGGGACCGTTGTCCGTCGAAAAGAGATCGTCCCACGGCAGAGACCCGCTATCCCTCAGCGCGGTGTTGAAGCCGAAGCCGCGAATGATTTGACGGGTGTGATCCATCTGGACGGTGACGCCACTGACCGGAGCCTCTCCGCCCGTTCCATTGCTGCCACCACCCGTCGCGGAGCCCCCGCCCGATCCACCACCGACGCCGACGTTGTTGCCACCCGTACCAACGTTGCCGCCGCCGGTGCCGCCCGTGCCCACGGCGGCTCCACCCGTTCCGATGACGCCAGTACCGCCCGTGCCGACTGCTCCTCCAGTGCCCACACTGGAACCACCGCTACTCGGGCCGTCGGTTCCCCCCGGAGTCGTGCTGCATGCAGCGAGATGGACGCTCGACAAAAGAGCGAGGGAGGAGAGGGCAAGAAGGGTCGTTCTATTGTTCATGGGGACCACGGTCACGGAAGTGCAGGGCGCGAATCGGCCGGGTGTGTGACTGCTCTCACAACCCGTTCACGGCCTAGTTCTAGCCTGGCTGATGGCTTTGGGAATGTCGCAAAAATGGTGTGTCGTGCGCTTCCACGAGAGCGGCACTTCTACGCCAGGCAGAAAGTTTCGAAGTGACAGGAGCGCTTGGCCTCACGGACAGGCGATGGCCTGCCAGCATAGCCACTCGCCTTCCTGGCAGAAGCACTCGGTGCATGAGCCCGTGGCGATGTCGAGCGGGTCGCAGCCGCCGCCTGGTCCCGCTTGGACTTCGTACAAGCAGCCACCGCCCCCAGTGCCGCCGGTGCCGCCGGTCCCTCCAGTGCCACCAGTCCCACCGACGTAGCTGTCGCCGATCTCGCACCCACCCTCTCCACAGACGGATGGATCCGGCAGACCAGGGCACTGTGGTGTCCCACCGCCTCCGCCGGAAGCGTCCCCGCCTCCCGAACCCACGGTGCCGCCGGTGCCAACACCGCCGGTGCCGACTCCACCCGTGGCAGCGCCCCCCGTACCAATCCCCCCGCTGCCAACGCCGCCCGTACCGCTCACGGTCCCGCCGACGCCCGGCGTGCCGCCACTCGCGCTGCCCCCCGACGATCCATCACCGGGGTTGTTCCCAGTCGTGCTAGCGCAACCGATCTGGCTGAGGACGGCAGCAAGCGAAAGCACGGTGGCCAGCTGAGCGGACGGTGAGGTCATGGCTCAGCATACCCTAGGGAGGGCGCCCGGTCGCACGGAGCCAGGCATCGAGCTCGCGCGTGAGCCATTGAGGAGGCTCCGGCGTGCCAGGACGGCGCTCCTGTCCGTTCCAATAGTCGGCCATACGCCCGCAGAAGGCATCTTCTTGCCGAGCTCGTCGGTGCGCTGGTCGCGCTCGGCGGAGTCTGGGCGAAGCTCATCGCGCCGGGGTTGAAGCTTGCGGCAGTCTGCCCCTAGGGAGAACACCGCCCTCCCAGGTCGAACTCTACTGAGAACGCTGCCGCGGGCCGCTGTGTCGAGGACACCCTTGGCACCGCGATATCTTCATCGACCATTTCATCTGGACAGCCAAGGTGACCTGGTCCCGGTTCAGTGGACGGTTTCGTTATGCTGCCTGACTGATTCCGCGTTCGTAAATGGCCTCGAAGGCCGCGGGTGATTTGCCGCCGAGC
>Ga0247744_1000049_pt1 | contig 27980 bp, 18 predicted proteins | sample UWRJS154409C5_FD_180946 | JGI IMG/M metagenome (GOLD analysis project Ga0247744, IMG submission 180946) | Soil microbial communities from Arlington Agricultural Research Station in Wisconsin, United States - UWRJ-S154-409C-5 | ecosystem: Environmental > Terrestrial > Soil > Agricultural land... | reverse complement strand
CCGATGAAGGCAAGAACGGCAGGTTCCGCGCCGAGATCAAACCCCTGCTCATGGCCATTTGTCGGCGGCTCCCCCCCGCAGAAGCAAACGCCCTACGCGAACGGGGGGCTCCCGACGCGCGCGCCCTGGGCATGAACGCTATTTCCAAGGGCCGGCTCGGCGCTGCCATTTGGGAGCTGCAATGGGCGGACGGCGTCGAAGACGAGGCGGCGCAGTCGTTCGTCGAGAGCTGTCGGGAACGGATCGGTGATGTCCCCTTCCCTCGCTACCTGTTCGCGGGGGGTGAGACCCTCATCAAAGAGCAGGTTGCCGTTTTCGACAAGTACATGGACGGACCGCTCGTCTTCTTCAAGGAGTACTCGACAATCCGGCACCCGCTACTCACGGGCCCGGCCCTCTTGGCGCGAGCGCACAAGAACTTCCGCGAGGGGATGACGCTCTGGTTCTCGAAACATGCCGACTTCTACCGCCCGCTGCTCGAAGACCTCCGCTCGGACCCAGCGCTCGGCAAGCACGCAGCCGATGTGCTCAAGAAGCTCGGCTAGGCTCCCCTACTTGGTCTTCTGCTTCTTCTTCTTGGGCTTCGGCTTGGTCTGCTCGAGATTGGTGTCCATGATGGACTGCCCGAGCTCTTCGGTCTCAGTCGCAGTGAGGGAGCCGAGGAGCCCCGATTGGGTACCGCCCTGCTTGTTCGAACACTTTCGACAGTGCGGCAGGAGGATGACACTTCCCTCTTCGATGTCGTCTGGATCAAGGGTGATGCCGCGCTTGCCTCGTTTGGTGTGCATGCCGGCGGGTGGGACGTGGTCCGGAACGAAGTGGGTGGCGCCCTGTTCCTTCTTCAACTCCTCGTCGAAGTCCAAGTCCTCGTCCTTGCACTTCTTCTTGAGCTCGTCCTCGGCCTCTTTCCCCATCGGATGCTTGCTGTTGCAGGTGTGACATCCATGCTCGGCACCTGCGGCATCGATCTTCTTTCGAGTGTCCGATGAGAACTCGTCCCCGCCAGCGTTCAGCTCTGCTTTGCTGCACGGGACGAAACCTGGCACGTCGGCATTCGGGTCGAGATTCGCATGCTCGCCCGGGACGCTCCGTTCGAGCTGCTCCTGGGTGACCTTCCCCTTGAGCGAATCGGGGACCTTGTAGTTGCCGTTCGCCGCGTGTCCGAGCGGATCGATGTCGTGGGTGGGATTCGAGACGTAGTTGCGAAGCGCCACTCCTCCATCGAGGGAGATCGGGTCGGGCGAAACGTAGAGGCCGACACGGGCGTCGTACCAACGATTGCGGTTGTAGGTGAGCTCGACGTCTGGGTCGTAGAGCTGGCCTGCGAAGCGCACGTGCAAGTCGATCTCGCTGGCGGGACTGACGCGAATCTCGCCGAAGACTGTCCGCTCGGCGCTCCACACGGTGCGACCCTGCTCGTCGAGCGCGAGATCCGGCATGCCGCTCGGATCGCTGAGGTAGAAGTAGCTCTTCTGTTCGTCCCCCTTCGAGTCGACGTGTCCGAAAGGCGCCCAGCGCTCCGGATCTCGAAGGTAGGTACGACACCATCCGCTCGTGTGATTCACCTCGCGCAGAAGCGTCTGATTGGACCAAACGAAGGTGACCTCTTTCGCTAGCGTCCCCGCATCATCGAAGACGCGCTTGGCCATACGACGGCCCCGCCCGTCGTAGTCCATTTCCACCGAATGCTTCGGCGCTTGGACTCGCCGCAGGTTGCCTACGAAATCCCATTCGTAGGACCAGGTCCCCGCGTCCGAAATCCTGCGCACGAGGTTGCCGCGGGCGTCGTATTCCAGCGACTCGCCCAGGTAGTTCGTCGGACGAACGTGCCCGTCGTAGGCGACGCCGCTGAAGATCGGGGTGCTCACTGCATCGTAGCGAACCGTCTCGTCGGCGACGACATTGCCGGAGAGCGAAACCGTCTTGTTCTTGACGCGGCCGCCGGCATCGAGCTCGTAGGCAACCGATCGTCCACTGGACCAACTTTCCGCGATGATCTCGCGAAACTCGCTGTGTGAGTACGTAACGGTCAGAAAGTCGCTCGAGCCACCGAGTTGCGCCAGATCTCCATCCCGAATACCGAGGTGCCCCAGGTAGGTTCCGTAGGTGACCTTCTGCACGACACCAGCGATGTCACGCTCCTCTTTTCGCAGCAGGGTTGGGCTCAGGTAGTAGATCGTCGTGGTCGGCGACGGAGAAACGATGTGGATTTCGTTGGTACCAGCCCTCAACTTACGCAGAAAGCCGTGCTGGAACGTGTGTTCGAGGGGAACCCCCACGTCGGACGACACGCGTTCGAGTTGGCCGCCTTTCCAGGAGATCTGCGTCTGGTGGCGGCCCTGCTGCTCCGCGATGACCTGCCCGACCGCGTCGTACTGCGAACGCAGGAGCACCGAGGTCGACGTGATCTCTTCGACCCCCCGCCGGCCATAGGTCAAGGTGAACGCGTCGTCCGGCGTTTCGACGGCGATCAGACGCCCTTCGATGTCGTACTCGCGCGCCGAGATTCCTGCTGGATTCTTCAGCGCAATGACCTCCCCCAGCGCATCCAAGCGGCGCTCTTCGCTCATGCCTTCGAAGTCTTCGACCCCGATGATCGAACCTCGCAGGTCACGCTCGACCCGGTACTCCTGCCCGCGAGCATTCCTCACCCAGACGACCCTGCCTTCGACGTCGTAGCGATAGTCGATCGTCGAACCATCGAACTCCGTCCCGCGAATCAGCCAGCCGAGGCCGCCATACTCGCGTGTCCACACTCGCGAGCCGATCTTTGCCCAAGTGCATTTTCGGTTCGCCTCGTACTGAAAGTGCTCGTCGGGGCCTCCCGAAATGCGGCGGAAAATCAGCTCGCTGCGTCCATCCCAGCCGTAGTGCGTCTCCCTCCCAGTCGGATGGCGATGGTAGATGTGTCTGCCCAGATAGTCGTAGGCGAGCTCGTGATACTCGCCAGATGGCAGGTCCATCCTCACGATGTTGCTCATCGCATCGTAGGTGTACCGGGTCGTTCCTCCAGAGCGACTCACCCGGCTCACGCGCCGCCCGCGTGAGTCGTACTCGATGGCCTCGAACGTCCCGTCGGGGTGCTTGTAGTAGACGGGAGCACCGAACGCGTCGTAGCGGACGAAGAACTTGTCCCCTTCCGGATGGTACTCCACCTCGCGTTCGAAGGGCGCTGGGGCGTTCACGATGACCGAGGACCCGTCGGCGCGCACGTAGCCACGCGGGTTCCCTTCGTCGTCGACGATCGGGAGAGAGGAGACCCCTGCAGGGTCGCGGCTCTCCGTGATCTCCCCGGAGTTCTCGTCGAACGTGCGCTCGTACGCGGCGCCATTGGGAGCGACCTCCTTCACGACGCGCCCGTACGAATCGCCGAAGTAGCGTGTCACGCCGCCAAGGCCATTCTCGACCTCGGAGTAGTATTGCTCCTTGACGTACGTGAGCTTGACGTAGTTGATGCCCTTGGGCTTGGGCGCGAACGGATCCGTGTTTTTTAGGACTTCGGAAATGGGGACCAGCAGCGCTGGGTCGTCACGGCCAACGTATTCGCCCCAGCTCTCGATGCAGTAAGCATCCTTGGTGTCTCCGTCGTAGCGGTACAGGTAGGAGAGCCCGCATCCCGTGCGGTGCTCGACCATCAGATGATTGTGATAACGGTATTGCCAGGAAAATCCGACCGCGTCGATGTATTCGACCAAGTCGCCGAATTCGTCGTAGCGGTAGTGGCCGAGGTCCATCCAATTCTGCTGCGTGGCCTCCGTCGGCACCTGGAAGCGCACGATGCGTCCGAGCTCGTCGAGACTGGCACGAAATGGCCTACCTTCGCTGTCGGTGAGGCCGATGAAGCGCCCCTTGTCGTCGTATTCGACGGTCGTCGTGTTCCCGCGAACGTCGGACAGGAAGCGCAAGAGGAAGCGCCGCGCCGCACCGTGCCGCTCGAAGATGAGCACCTCACCGCCGTCGCGCGTGAGCCGATAGGTGTCGCCGACGCGAGCGAGCGTCCAACCAAACGGGTGGGACGAGGCGGGGCCACCGTCGACCGGCCGCGCGAACTTCTGCCGATCGCCCCGATCGTCGTAGACGAACACGGACCGCCGCCGTTCCTCCAGCTGCCAGCCGAACGGGTGCGTCCAGCCAAAGCCGAACGAGCCCATGACGTCGCTGCGGCGGCTCGTGTAGTGACGAGTAAAGGTGAGCGGCTTAGTCGCCGCGAAGGCGAAATCCATCACCTCCAGGAACATCTTGCCGGTGATGGGGCAGACCGGATCGCCGCAGCCTTCACCGCCCTTGCCGTCCTTGCCGCCGCCTTCGGCGTCGTCGCCGCCGTCCGAGCCGTCGCCGCCTTTGCCGTCCTTGCCGCCTTTGCCGCTGCCCCCAGAGCCGCCACCCGAGCCACCGCCGCCACCCGCGACGATGGTGCCCGGGTTCATCCCGGGGATGGCCACCATGTTGGGTACGGGTGCGGTGCGGGCCATCTCAGCTTGCCGCAGTCGTGATCAAGGTGGCGCGGGCCGCCGTAGGATCGTCGGAAATGAGGAAGCGCACGCGGCTCTCGGCGGTGGAGCCCTGGCCGTGACCCAGGCGCGTGTTGACGCCCAGCGTCGCGCCGCGCTGACGGCCCAGGCAGTAGCCGAGCTCCGAGTCCTGAGTGAGCAGGACGTCCACCTCGGCCTCCAGTGTGCCGCGGGTGAACTGCTCGATGACACGCCGAAGGGTGGGATAGCGCGGACCGCCTGGCATGAGCGTTTCGCAGACGTCGTAGCTCACCGGGCCGAAAATCACGCGAAAACGCGCCGAGCGGTCGAGCACGTGAGCGCCGAGCGTCGCGTCCTGACCGAGCACGTTCGACTTCCTGCCCAGGGTGAAGCGCTCGTCAACGTCGATGCGCGCCCGCCGCTGCACGAACGGCTCGATGCCGACCTGGATCCCCGGCAGGAGACGCTTGAGAGCCAAGACGAGCACGCGCGGGGGCCGTGCTCGCATGGCCAGGAGCGGGGCGAGCTCGAGCAGCTCCAGTCGGGAAAGGCCCGTCTCGGCCTGGCCGCCGTGCCCGTCCACACCGACGAAGCAGACCAAGCGCTTCGAAGCCTGGTCCTCGCCACCGAGACGAAACGCCGAGTGCAGACGATATTTCTTCCACGCTCGGTAGAAAAGACCGAGCAAGCGGTGATGGAAGAGGTCGTAAAACTCGCGCAGCGACGTCTGATCGGCGTTTTCGGCCGAAATCACGTCCTCGGAGAAATGAAGGGCGAGCGGCGATGCGGCACCGTAGAGCCCGAGGAAGGTCGAGGTCAGGACGACCTTGCCGTCCTCGATGGCGATGCTCTCGATGTCGCCTGAATGGAACTGGAGCGTCGGGGCGTGGCGGAAGCGTACCGGCTCGTCGCGGTACGGCCCCAGCGTGCCACTCGGAGCCGCACCTTGCTTCAAGCGATGGAGCAGGTGCACCGCCGCGAAGAATTCCAACCGCTTGCCGTGCTCGGCGAGCTGGCTGGTCAAAGCAGCGTCTGATTGCCGCTGCGGGCTGGCCACGAAAACTCCAGGTTGGTGGAAATGCCTTTGATCCGCATGCGTGAGTACGAATTGATCGAGACGTACTCGGCGAAAATCCGCTCCAAAATGCTGCCGAAGAGGAACATGTCTCCGTCACCGGAGAACCCCGCCTCGTCGACGTCCACGTGGATGTCCACGCCGCGAATGGCAGCGCCGCGGTAGATGCGTTCGCTCGGGCGCACGCCGATCTCGCGAATTCCCTCGATGCGCAGCTCGTTGGCTCGGGCTGCCTGCCGGTCAACCATCGCCTGTAGGTTGTAGACGCCCAGGACCGTCCGCAACACCGCGACTTCCGTCAGGGCGCGCAGGTTCATCGCCGTGTGCGCCATCGCGCGCCACTGCAAGTCGTGACCGAGCGGTGGCGGGACGTAGGTCGTGGTCTTGGTCAGGTTGCGAAACTTGGCGAACGGCGGCGACGAGGTGGTGGGCTCGCTGATTTCACCGGCGCGCAAGGCGTTGGCCAGCGGCCCATTGGTGGCGAGCAGATCGAGCGAAAGCACGTCCACGTCGGGGATGACGCCGGAATCCTCCGCGGTTCCGAGGGAAATCAGCGTGTCGGCCCCATCGCCCACGACCGTCGAGCGCTTGTGCTCGACGTAGAAGAGACGCGAGCGATCCTCCAGATCTGCCGCGTGCTCGAACGAAAGGAACGGCGGAACCACGATGCGGTCACCGCCGCGCTGCACGGTCTGCACGCGCTCGATGGCGTAGACGTCGCCCTGACCGGGTTGGAGTCCCGCCGGCCTGACCAAGTAACGCTGGCGACCCGACGAGACACGCACGGGCTCGGCCGTGGTCTCGAACACGTTGACGATGGGCACGCAATGCAGCTTGAGGTCGTCCTGCTGCAAACTGCGCACGTCTCGTGCGCGGTGCTTGAACCGGAGCGCGACGCCAATCTTCGTGAGCTCCCCCAGCTCCTTGGCCCGGTTGAAGCCGACGATGTTCGCGAAGGCGAACTTGCTGGGCAGGACGTAGTATTCCTGGAGCAGGCGGAAGCCGGGAAACGCCGTCTCCACCTGGGGAAGGAGCCCCTGCTCGTCGTCGAAGCCACCCATGCACAGGGCTGACGCTGGCAGGGTGATGGTCGCCCCTTGGGGACCCTTGGCTGCATCGAACAGCACGATTTCGTCCAGCGTCTCGTGCAAATGCGCAAGGACAGCGAAGGCCGTGCGGGGCTCACCCGCGAAGTGCAAGCTGAGCGTCTGTGGCAGCACGCGGGCGATATCGCCGGGCTGCAGCACGGAGAGCTCGAGCCTCAGCTCTTGCCGATTCGCGGGCAAATCCTGGAGTTGCACCTTCGTCAGGCCCAGCGGCGCCAGAGTGCACGCCATCGCCGTGCGAAAGCGGCATTTCGTGCCGTCGACGGGAATGCTCTGCACTTCCGTCCCCGGGGGCAGCACCCGCATCTCGCGCAGCGCATTGGGCAGCGGCAAGAATTCCAGAATGGTCGTCGCGGGCAGCGGCCGCAAAAGCTGAGGGAAAAGCAGCTGAGAGACGCTGAGCATCAGCTCGGGCAGCTCGTCGTCCAGCTTTTCGCGAATGCGACCGGTGAGAAACGCGAAACCTTCGAGCAAGCGTTCGACGTCTGGGTCGCCACCCCGATCGGCGAGCATGGGGGCGAGCGCCGGGTACGCGCTCGAAAACTCCCTTCCCATTTCACGCAGGTAAGCGAGCTCGTCCTGATAGTACTTGTTGAAGGGCAACAGGCCTCCGTCAGCGCACCGTCAGGCGCCGCGTCTCGTCGACGCTGGTCTCGAACGTAACCGGCACCTTGCTCGCGTCGCCCACCAGGTAAGCCGATATTTCATAGCGTAAGGTGAGGTCCTCGGCTGGGACGTGCACGATCTTCACGTTCTGCAGGCGCGGCTCGTAGGCCTGGATGGTAGTACGAATCGCCTTGGCCATCTCCGCGATGGCATCGGGGAACGAGTGGACCATCTCGCTGACCGTCGCTGTCCCGTAGTCGGGACAGGTGAGCATCGTTCCGGCCCGCGTCTCGCAGATCACCTTCAGATGTCGCAAGACGCTATCCCGTGTCTCCACGTCCGAGATGGCCCTACGGGCCACCGCGAACTCCGGATTGCGGATGCGTGTCAGCAGAGAGTGACCCTTCCTCATGGTTCGTCCGCTATGAGGACGACGGCTGCGGGTGCCCCGAAGTTGCACACCGCTCGCCCGTCCCGCAATTGACCCGCCCTGCGGCCTATTCGGCCCAGCTCACCGGGTCCAGTCGTCACTCGCGGACGTCTGGCCAGGCAGGTTCTCGACTTCGATGGCCTGATAGGTGAACGACACCTCTTCGAGCTCGTGCGTGTCGAAGGTCGCCGTCGTCTTGGCCGAGGCGGCGCTCTCGCCCGTACCCGTGACCTGTCTGACCTTGGCCACCGTCGCATTCGTCAGCTTGACCGTGTGGTACACCTCTTCGAGCCCATCGGGAGTGGTGTGGATGAACTCGAACAGCACACTCTTGAGCACCTCGTTGGTCACGAGTGCCTGGAAAATCTGTGGTGTTGCGGGGCCCCACTCCTTGGTGATGGTCACCGGGCCGTGCTGCCGCTTGCCGCTCGCCTGTCCCGTGGCCACGTCGCGGGGCGACGTGATTTCGTGGGAGTAGGAGAGGCCGGCCAGCTTCTCCTTGTGGGCCTCACGAATGCTCTCCCCCTTGAATTTTCCCTGCTTGGTCCCCTCGACCGACACATAAAACTCGTACGCCATTGAAAGGTCCCCTTGTGGTTGGTTGCCCGCTAGCCACTCCGCCGCGCAAGGAACGGAGTAGCCAATGTGGGATGGCACAGTATCCTGGCGGCGCCCCCTGAGGCAATCGCCCCCGGGGGATCTTCCGCACGAAATTCCCGCCTGCGTCGTGGACGGCGGGCCGAGCGACCTCAGAGGACCGAGAGCGTCGTCATGACGCGCAGGAACTCCGCCTCGGCCGCGCCATACTCCTGGCGCGGACGAACAATCTGAATGAGCACGACACGATGCGGGCTTCGGGCCAGGTACTCGCGGCTGTAGGAGACGAACGGCTCCGGCCCGGCTGGAACCTGGCGCTCGACATCGAACGCCCGCGCTTGGGAATCCCAGGTCGAAGCAGGGACCCCCGCGCCGAGGAATACGCCGCCCTGCTTTTCCGTGTCGGCCTGGTAGCGATCGAGCAGGTCGGGCCAGGGATCCTTGGGTGACTCGAGCCGCTCGTAGATCGCGAACACCACCTGACGTGGGCTGACGTATTCGATGAATCTGGCTTCCGGCCGAGTGCTGCCCTGCCGAATGGTCCAATCCTTGGGCCGGGACAGGCGCGCCACGCCGCCCAGGATTTCGACCCCCTCGTGCTCCAAAGACCCGGCCGAGGTGCCGTCGAGCGCCGGAAACGGCTTCTCGAGCAGCTCCTTCAGGTTGACGTCTGCCCCCGCCTCCCCCTCGTAAAAGACGCGGTTCTGGTAGGCGACGGCGTCGGGCGTGCGGGTGCAGCCAGCAGCGGCAGCCACCAGAGACGCCGTCAGAAGCAGCATGGGCGCGTTGGTCCGAGAGCTCACGACCAAAGCGTACCGACACTGGCCCGCGCGGGCCAAAATCCGGCGCCACCCCACCGAATCCACCGCGCGGCCTCGCGGTGCTTGCTGGTCCGTCGGCCGGCTTTCGGCGGGTTCGCACCCTAAATTTGGCGGTGGGAAGGCCGCCTGCAGTAACCTTTCGCTATGGAATCCATCGAGCGAAGCACCGGCCCGAGCCCACGACTCGGCTCGGCCGTCCGACTCGGTGCTGCCCTACTGCTCGGCCTGGGGCTCCTCGGTGGGTGCGCCGGCCGCGGGAGCGCCGCCCTCTCCACCGACTCGGCGTCCGCTGGCGGAAGCCTGACCACCGCATCCCGGCCCGACGGCCTGGGACCCAAGGTCGCCAAGAGTCGCTTCACCCCCGCTGTTTGCGAGGGTTACGACCTCTCCCCCGACGCACGCCAGCTGACCGTCGACGACGTGGTCAAGCACCTGCGGGCGGTGGGGCTCGACGCCAAGAGCCGGCGCGAGCGCGAGAACCTTCACCTGGTCGACGTCAGCTCGGGAGGCAAGACGGTACGCCTGCGGGTGGCGACTTTGGACAGCGCGCGCGAAGCCGGTCGCGATTTGCACGTGGCACTGCTCGAGCACGGCAACGGCTATTGGGGCGTTCACCGATCGAATCTCGCGGTGCTGGCGACGCCCGGGCCCGATGAGCCCGATGGTGCGTTCCTCGTGGCGAGTAAGCTCCACTGCTGGGGTATCTTCACGACCGCAGGACGAGACGACACCTTCGTGGTGCCGGGCGGGTATTTCGAGCTCTGAGCTCGCCGCTAGCGCGCAAAACGAAACGCGGGCCCGAACGGACCCGCGCTAGCGAAAGAAGCCGTTTTGACAGCCAGGGGCCTCGACCGAGACCCCCAGCCCGTCGGCTCATTCTTTGTCGAGCTTACCGACCAAGCTGAGCGTGAAGAACGCGCCCATGTACTTGAAGTGCGGGCGCACCTTCATGTCGACCTTGTACCAGCCGGCATTTCCAGGCACGTCCTCGACCGTGATCTGAGCCTGACGCAGCGGTCGGCGGCCGCGCACGGCCGGGCTCACCGAGTCCATGTCTGCGACGTACTGGCCGATCCACTTGTTCAGCTCGTTCTCCAGGTCGCCGCGCTCCTTCCACGTACCGATCTGCTCACGCTGCAGCACCTTGAGGTAGTGCGCAATGCGGCAGGTCACGAAGAGGTAGGGCAGCTGCGTGCCGAGGCGGTAGTTGAGCTCCGCCGCCTTTCCTTCGGGCGACTGCCCGAAGTACTTGGGCTTCTGCACGCTGTTCGCCGAGAAGAAGCACGCGTTGTCCGAGTCCTTGCGGTAGGTGAGGCCAATGAAGCCTTCCTCCGAAAGCTCGAACTCGCGACGCTCCGAGATCATGATTTCGGTCGGGACCTTGGTCTGCATCTCGCCCATGGCCTCGTACTGGTGCAGGGGCAGGTCCTCGACGGTGCCACCAGCCTGCGGGCCGATGATATTGGGGCACCAACGGAACTTCGCGAAGCTGTCTGCCACGCGACTGGCAAAGGCAAACGTCGCGTTGCCCCAGAGGTACTTCTGGTGCTCGCCAACGACGGCCTCTTCGTACTGAAACGACTTGGCGGGCACAGTGTTCTGGCCGTACGGCAAGCGCAGCAGGAAGCGCGGCATGAGCAAACCGACGTTGCGCGAGTCGTCGGACTCACGGAACGCCTGCCACTTTGCGTACTGCGGACCCTCGAAGATGCTCTTCAGGTCCTTGAGGTTCGGGATGGCGAGGTAGTCGTCCCCGCCGAAGAACTGCGGGCCGGCCGCGGCGAAGAAGGGCGCGTGCGACATGGCCGCGACCGAAGCGCAGCTCTGCAAGAGCGCGACGTCCTGCGACCCGGGACCGAACGCGTAGTTCGAGATGATGGCACCGTAGGGCTTGCCGCCGAACTGACCGTACTCGGCCGTGTACGCGATCTTGTAAAGGCCGCTCTTGGTGATCTCCGGCGCGTCCTCGAAGTCCATCTGCAGGTCGTTCTTGGACACGTTGAGCAGCTCGCAGCGCACGTTCTCGCGAAAATCGATGCGATCGACCGAGAACTTCAGGCCACGCCAGGCGGATTCCAGCTTCTGGAAAGCCTCTGCGTGAATGATCTCGTCCAGCTGGCGCGAGAGGCGATTGTCGATGTCGGCAATCATCTGGTCGACGATGAGCTTGTCGACCTTCTCGTTGGCGCGCTGCGGGCGCAGGAGCTCGGCGATGAACGCCTCTACACCCTGCTTTGCAACCGCATAGGCCTCGTCATTGGGCGCGATCTTCGTTTCGCTCAGGATTTGGTCGAGCAGGGAGCCGTCGAGGAGCCCTGCTCCTGATTCAGATGAAAGCTGTTCTTCGGACATGATCGTGATTTCCTCCGCCTCTCACTCGCCCTTGATGCCGAGCTCTTCGAGCAACCTCGCCTTTGCGGCTTCGTCCCCCAAGATGGTTTGAATCTTCCTACGGAACGTCGGCACGTTGCCGAGCGGCCCCTTGAGCGCGGTGAGCGCCGTGCGCAGAGCCATCAGCTTGCGAAGCTCGGGGACCTGCTCGACGAGCGCGTCGGGCCCGAAGTCCGACAGCTTCTGGAACTTGAGCGAGACGGCGAGGTTTCCGCCCTCCTTACCGCTCAGCTTGTCGGCCACGTTCAGGTCGACGGCCAGCTTCTGCTCCTTGAGCACCTGCTGGAAATTGTCCTTGTCGATGTTGATCGGCTTGCGCTCCTCCACCGGCGTGTCGTCCTTCCGACCGGTGTAGTCCCCAACGAACAACATCTTCAGCGGCAGCTCGACTTCAGCTTGCGCGTCGCCGACCGAAGACTTGTACGTGATGTTCACGCGCTCTTGCGGCGCGACGGATCCTTCTTTCGCCATAAATCACTAGCCTTTCTGTGGAAGGACGCCGGCGCCTGACCCCTCGGGGCTCGTGGCGGGCGCCCTACCCTCGTCACGTCGTTCACTCATCCCAAAGCCCCCGTCGGGCTCCTCGGTCGTAGCAGCCCGCCTCGCCCACCGCGAGAGGGGCCGCTGACTTCCATCGCCGGACGCTCGACACACTGCGGAAAAGCAGGACTTCGTGCGGATTTGCCGGGCTGCCTCGTTCGCCGGGCAGGCCCGTTCACGGAGCTGCCTTGAAAGCGGCCGCCGGGTCGAGCCGACAAAGTCGGTCGAACACCTCCTGGTCCGGCGGGTGGGCGCCGCCTTTGCCACCCGCGCCCGTCCTGGCCTTCAGCAAGAGCTCGTAGGTGCGGGCAGCCAGCTCGGGCTCCCAGTGCTCGAGACCGTGTGCTTCTGCCTCGGCCACCAGGCCTTCGAGCAGGGGGCGCGCGAGATCGGACTTTCCACCTTTGAGCGCCATGCCAGCAATTTCCAGGCGCGCGCGATAGCGAGCCCGAGCGTCGGAACCACGGCGAGCGAGCTGCATCGCGAGCCCGAGACCCTCACCCACCTTGCCACCGGCCACCAGCTCGCGCGCTTCTTCGAAGCGCGCTCGGAGCTCCTGCTCCTCCTCGTCGACCTTCTGACTGCCGCCCCCGCCGGAGCCGCCCCCGAGCTTGGCCTGTTCCTCTTCCAGCCAGGTCTTCGTGCCTTCGTCGGCGAAGGGCGTCCCGTCCGCGAAACTGAGCGAGGGGATCTGGGGGTTCGCCTTCACGAACGCGAGCACCTCGGCCACGACGGCTTCACGGGCTTCTTGGTAGAGGGCGCCTTGCCGCTCGAGCCCCAGCGCCACATAGCGGTGCGCATCGAGCCAGAACAGGAAGCGCCCCGCGAACTCTTCGCCGGCTGCCACCAGCTGACCCCACTGTTGTGCCTCGACCAGGCTCTGTAGCTTCTTGAGGTCCGCGGGCTGGGGCGGCGGGATCTTCGTCTTTCCCCCTTCGGCGGGCGGCAGCTGCTTCACGGCGAGCCAGGTGCCGACGCGTCCGAGGCGGAAAGCCCAGGCAGAGGCAGGGTCCGCCGTGCGCAGATGCCGCGCAACGTCGGCGACGCCCTTGCCGAGGGCGCGCAGAGCGGGGAGGGCATCTTGCGCCCCGGTCACGGTCGGCACCTGGGGAGCTGCCATGGCGCCGGCAGCCGCCGGGGCGGCAGCGGCGGCAGCAGTGGCCGGACCCGGGGCCGTAGCCGCTGCGGCAGCCGGGGCGGCCGTCGGAGCTGCGGCCGGCGGGGGCGGCGCAGCTTCGGGCACCTCGCGCAGCTTGTCCCGCAGGAGCGAGCGCATCGGGCCCATCCCCGTGTAGGCACTACCGAGCTTGGTGGAAAAGAGCTCGTCGATGTCACCGTAGAGGGTGCTGATCGCTTCGAGCACCGCCTTGTCGCCGTTCTTCGGCTGGTAGGCGGTGAGCAGCGGCGCCACCTGATCCCCAAGCCAGCTCGCCAGGTTGCCACGCGCCTTGGCGCGTTTGAGCGGAGGGTACATGCCGTCCCAATGAGCGTCGCAGACGACCTTGATGCCCGCGAGGCCGCGGGCGAGACCGCCAATGCCATCGAGCCGAGTGCGGCCGGCCGCCGCCCACAGGAGCAGACGCAAATCCTTGGACTTGGCCCCGACGAGATCCTCCCCGTTCTGCACGATGTCGCGCCAGTTCGGGGTTTCGCCAGCCAGCGTGGTCAGTTTATCGATCTCGATGCGGACGACCTCGAAGTCGGCTTCGTAGGAGATATCCACCCCCTGTGGCTGCGCGTCCGAAATGGGTCGCGCCAAGGGTTCGGCTTCACTCAGGTACTTTTGGACGAGTTCGGACATGGTCGGCTCCGCGGCAAAAGCAAAGAAGATGCGAGATCGAAAGCGAAGAGGGCGGGTTTGAAAGCAGTGTCAGCCCGACAGTGCGTCGACCAGGCCGGCCACGGTCGCATCGTCGCGATCGAGCAGATCGGCCGCCGCGGGCACGGCCTCTCTCAAGTGGGGCGCGAGGGCACTGGTGAACTTGGTCAGGTCGCTGAGGTAGTCGCTGTCCGGGCTTGGCTCCCACAGGTCGACGAACGCACTCGGCCTGAGCTGGCCGAAAAAAATCGTGATCGATGGATCGCTGAGGTCGAACGACCAGAAGCACGAAGGGATCGTGGTTTGCCAGCCCGCAGCGGCCCGCACCACGTGCAGCCAGAAGGAGGCCGCTCCACCCGACCCATTCCCGAGTGGCAGGCGCACCGCGAGGGGCGTGGCAGGAGCTTCTGCACCACGAAACGGTCGTACGGACTCGGCACAAACGTAGAGCGCATGCGCGAGGCCGGTCCGCCAATCACCCCCGAAAATGGCCTGGCCGACCGTGCGCAGGGAAGCGCCCTGGATCCAGGCGGAATAGGCGTCGAGGTTGGCCACGAACTGCCCCGGATCCGGCGCCTGAATCGAGCGCAAGAGTGCAGCAGGCGCTTGCCCGACCATGGCGCGATCGATCAGTTCTCCGGACGCCTGCAGGAAGCTACCGAGGTAGAGCGGCAGGACGTACGGCCCAGGCAAGAGCGGCTCGCGCTGTGTCTCGCTGTAGACGGCAAACGGAAAGCGGCGACCAACGGCGTCTTGGCTCGGCGCCATCACGCCGACGGCCAGCGAGCGTTCACTCAGGGGAAAGACGAAGGCCTTGAGCGCGCTTTGATCGAAGCACTCACGCCAACCATTGCCGCGCGCCGCCGCCGCCGCGATGCCCTGCTCGAACCACCCGAACAGGCCCTCCGCCCCCGCGAAGTCACCCTCCCGAACGAAATCTCCGAAGGCGGGTAGCTTGCCGAATGCAGCCGGTAAAAGTGGGCTCAGTGGCACCTTTCCTTCTCTCTCCCCGGCCCCGTGCCGCGCCCCTCAGTTCGTGGGCACGGTGATGACCCGAGGGCATTTGTAGTCCCGGATCAGATCCGGCGAAAGCATTTCGAGCCCGTGGTTCGAGCGTACGTCGAGCTTGAGCGTCGCCCGTTCGGACGGAAACTCGAAGGTGGCGACCAAGGTCGGCGCCCCGGCCGGGTCCCCGGCAGCGGTGCCTGGAACCAGCTCATTTGCCGAAGCCAGCAGGCGCAACAGCCCGAACTCGCCGTCACGAATCACTTCCTCGTCGAGGCCCGCGTCGCCGCGGATGCGCACGTGTGCTCCGGGCGTGCCCTCACGGGACGGCCACTTCGCGAGGAGCCATTCTTGCGGCGTGTTTCGGTACGTCACCTCCACGCCGTCCAGAGCGAGGGTCACCTCGGACACGTTGGAACTGACCGAGTGCAGGTTCACCTGAAATTCCAGCGCGAGTGCTTCCCGATCGCCGAAGAACGCATCCGCGATCTTGGCTCCCCGTCCCAAACAAGTGTTCAAGACGTCGGCGTTGAAGTCGACCTTGGTGTCGAAACGCCGGCTGGCCACGAACGTGTCCCCCGTGCGTCGGATTTGCCCCTCCAAGTTCTCCTTGAAGAACGACCACAAGACACCCGACTCGGGCTTGAAGAAGCCCTCGAAATCCTCGACTTTCGCGTCCGTCGGGCTGGTGGGCGTGAAAGGAAACAGGGGCTCGAGCTTCGTCCGCCACTCCTCCCACACCGTGACCTCCCACAGGCCGCCCGCCGCGCTCCCCACGTCGTGCGACACGCCCGACCAGGCGCCCATGATGGGGCGGAGCAAGAGGGGTGAGATCAGCGGACGCGTAAAACCATCGAGGTTTGCCAAGAGCGAGCTCGTGGCGCGAAACGCCGTCTCGAATTCCTGTTCGAGGGTGGCCGTCTTGGCCGGCGTGTCGGCATCACGCAGGTCGCTCATCACTCCGACCAGCTTGGCCAAGATGCCCTGATACTGCGCCAGGCCCGTGGAGCTCGGGTCGACCCCCTCGGGCGCGATCGCCAACTTGGACAGCGGCGAATAGGCCTGCTCGACCAGCGTCTTGGGGGGCTCCCCCTTCTTCTCGACGCCGGGGCCTTTGATTCCCGTCGCCTTGGCCGCCATCTTCTCGGCCTTTTGTTCGGCCTTGTCGATCAGCTTCTCCGTAATGGAGTCCACCATGGTCGGCGCGTCTTCCAAGACGAGCGTCGTGTTTTCATGCAGCGTGCGAAGCAGGCGCAGGTACGGCCACTCTGGCTCGCTGAGCGCGTTCAGCTGATCGAGCGAGCTGGTCGACTCGACCGGGCGCGCTGCCTCGAGATCCTGAATGAAGATGCGCCAAGCGTTGATGTAGCGCTTGAAATAGAGCTCGCGCAGCTTGGCGATCTGCGCCAGCACTTCCTCGTCGTTCGGCACCTCGCCAAGGACCCATTGTTCGCCGGAAAGACGCGAGCTCTCCGTGGTGAGGAGCTTGCGAATCTTCTCCCAGCCCTCCCGGGTGTACGCCCCAACCACGCGCTCGCCCTTCTTGGAGGTCACATACGGCGCGACGGAACCGTAGAAGATGATCTCGCGCGTGATCGGCGCGACGTGATCGTTCGCCTCGTGCACCAAGAGCTCGTAGGTGCGCTCGAGCGATGGTGCGCGCAAGAGCACCGACCGCGCTCGGTCCAAAATCTTCTGCTCGACGGGCCAGGGCGGAATTTCGCCGCGCTTGAGCAAGTCCAGGTAGTAGCGAACGTGCGGTGTGGTTTCGTTTTCGGTCTCCGCACTTTCGTCCTGAAGTAGCTGTCCCCACAGCCGGCTCAGCTGCGGCGTGGCCCAGTCGACGTTCAGGTGCTGCGGGTGAGTCAGCATGACGTAGAGCTTCAACCGGTCGTACATGCGGCCGTACTGGCTGCTCTGCACCCCAGCGGCCATGCCGATTGCCGTCAGGTCGAGCTCCATCTTCTTCTTGGCTGGCTCGGCCATCGCGTGGTTCAGGTGCCCAACGTAGGCGTCGCGAATCGCCGGATACAGCGTGCTGCCGCGGTACATGCCCCAACGCAGGCTGAGCGGCGCACCTTCGCGGCGATGGAGATCGAGCTCCTCCAAGCGCTGGCGCGTTGCATCGAGCGTTCGCACTTTCGGGCTCGCCTGGCCGGGCGCACCCCACTGGGTCGCCGCAGCGGCGCCGGAAACCGCCTCGGTCGTCTTGACCAGGTCGCGATTCTTGGCGAACGCTGCCAAGCCGGGGAAAAGAAGCACGCTGCCGACCAGAATTGCCGTGCCGGCGATCAAGCCGCGCATCAGGCGCTGGCGCCGCAGTTCCGTGGCAGTGCGACCGGCGATGTCCTGATCGGGGAAGACGACCTTGCGGAAGACGTCGGTAACGAAATAGCTCTTCGGCTCGGTGGGAACCTTCAGGCTGGGCGGCTGACGAATGCCGAGCGCGCGCGCCATGTTCCCCATCAGGCGCTCGAGAGGCTTGCCTTCCTGGGTGCCGCTGGTGAAGTAAAACCCGCGAAATAGTGGGTTTTCCTGGAAAGCGTTGCGCCGGAACAGCTCCTCGATGAACTGCTCCAGATTGGGGCGCAGCGAGCGCAGCTCGAGCGGGAACTGGAAGATCTTGGCACGGCTGTCTGGCTGCGGCTCTCGGCCGATGACGCGGATCGCGCGCCCGGTCACCGTTTGCAGAATCTTGTCGAACTCCTCGCCGAAGAAGCGACCTGGCTCGGCCCCGGCCGCGCCGTCCAAGGCGAACGTGGCACCCAGCGCCTGATCGCGATCTCTCTTGTTCAGGTCTCCCCAGAACTCGACGAAGCCGCCGACCAGGTCGACCTTGGTGAAGATGACGTAGACCGGCAGGACCATGTCGAGCCGAGTCATGATTTCGTCCACGCGCGCGCGTAGTTTACGCGCGTAGTTCAAGACCTGGTCCTCGCTCGCCTCCATCAAATCGGAGACGGCAATGGCCACCAAAAGACCGTTGATCGGCTTCTCTGGCCGGTGCTTGCGCAGCATGCCCAAGAAGGCGAACCACTCGTCGCGATCCGAATCGTCGGTCGCGTAGCGACCAGCCGTATCGAGCAGGATGCCTTCGTTGGTGAACCACCAGTCGCAGTTGCGCGTGCCGCCGACGCCCTTGACGCCGCCGCCGCCACTCGGGTCCTGAAACGGGAAGACCAAGCCGGAGTGCTTGAGCGCGGTGGTCTTGCCGGAACCCGGCGGGCCGATGATGGCGTACCAGGGGAGCGCGTAGAGCGCGCTCTTGCCGTGCCCCTTGCCGAGCTTGGTGCTCTGCAAGGCCGCGATGCCCTGCTGCACTCGCTTCTGCAGCTCCAGGATCTCGGCGCGCCGATCGGGGCGGGCATTCGCTGCCTGCAGCTCGCTCTGCTTGAGGATCTCGGCTTCGAGCGCCTTGGCGCGGCGCCCAGCCGCCACCCGACGCCAGACGAAGTAGCCGACCACGGCCAGCACGACCACGGCCGAAAGCACGATCTGCAAGACGAGCGGGACCTCGATCTCGAAGACCTTGAGCAACAGGCCGCCACCCCAAATCAGTGCCAGCGCGAAAATGGAAAGGACCCAGACGAACATGACTTATGGCACCTTCGTGGTGGCGACGCCGGCGCGGATACGAGTCGCCGCGTCACTGGCAGAGAACGAGATGGTCAGCATGAGCACGACGAACAGGAGGACCGCCAGGCCGGCAAACGCGAGCGCCGCCCCCACCAGCGGAAACTGCCGCGCCGAGAAATTGAGCTGCCGGCGGTTCGGATAGGCCGGCGGACTGATCACCTCGCCACCGCCCGGCAGGCGTCGCGCAAGGTCGTTCCCGGTGCGTTCGATGACCGCAGCCCATTCGCCCGGATGCCCCACCGCAAACTTCCCCTGGAAACCGAGGGTGAGGCAGAGATAGTAGATCTGCACCACGTGCGTTCGCGACGGGTCGACCTCGAGGCCGGCCAAGCGATGGAAGAAGCCCTCACCCGCCGTGGTCTCGTGGAAGTAGGCGAGCTGGAGCGGTTGCGCCATCCACTGCTGCCTGGCTGGCCAGGGGGAACGCAAGATCTGCTCGTCCATGAAGGCAGCCAATGCGTAGATGGCCTCCATTGCGTCCGCCGACGGGATGTCCATCTGCTGGGCGCGATGGCGCAGGTTCTCGAACGTCGAGTTGATGCGCTGACGGAGGATCTCTGGAGCGGGCAAGTCGGGGGCCTGGCTGAGCTGGGTGGCCAGCGTGATGGCGTCGGCACAAACCGCATACATCCTCTCGAACAGAGTGGCTTCTTTCACAGATTCTCCGGATCGACTGCGTAAAGGGACAGGCTGACAGCCTCTTGGCCGAGCGGGTGATAGATGGCGATCGTCCCGGTGCCCTGAATGTCGGGCCAATACTCAGGCGTTTTCTGAATCTTGAAGAAGGAGACGCCGGGACGGATGGGCAAGGCCGAAGAGGGCCGGAACTCGAGCTCCACGCGCGCACCATTGACCGCAGCGTTGAGCAGCGCGCCGATCTGCCCCCAAGAAGCAATCTTGGAAAGCTTGGGCAACTGTTGATGCAGCTCTGCCTCGCTCAGGGTGCCACGCGCCGCCAGGAAGAACTCGTGACGGAGAATGCGAGGGTCCTCGATGCGCCCGAGGTACATACCGTCCTCGCGACGCTTGAGCGGCACCTCGACGAAGCGCTCGTCGACCATGGTGTTGATCAGCGATAGCGCGCGCGCGATCAGGGGCTCGAAGGTGTCCCCCAGGTTCAGGTAGGAATACTTGGGCAGGCTGGCCGGATCGACGTCGGGAACGAAGGAGCAAAGCTCGCCAGCGAGCGCAGCCAGCGCCAGGTAGAAGTCCTCCGGATGGGTGTGCTCGGACTCGGCGAAATGCGAGAAGGTGGGGATCGCCCGGTTCAAGGTGGCCAAGAGCAACATCTTCGACACGTCGCCAACATCGAACTCGACCCGCGAGTCGCTGCGCTGACGCCGAGTCGCCGCAACGGCCCGTGCGCGCGTGACCACGGCGTTGGCGATGCGCCGTGCGCCGTTGAACAGGAACGTGCTGCCGCTCAGGGCCAGGCAAGGGGGTACGAAGGTGTCGCGGCAGACGATGGTACCGTTGGCGGTGCGCAAAAGATCGGCTACCTGCAGCGTGGAATAGCCTTCGCGCGACTCGTCCCCGACCAGGATCCGGCTCTGCGGCACGACCCAGGAAACCTCGTGCTCGCGGCCGCCGGCGTTGTAGTCCGCCACGAGTCCGGACGTCCGCACGTAGCGACCCGAAGACGTGCCTTCCGCGCCGACGTTACCGCGGGCGGGGCTGGCGGCAGGCAGCGCCAAGTAGACCGGAAGCGAGCGCAGCGCGGGACCGAACTTTTCGTTGATGTCGCGCATCGGCGGCGGATTGTCCGCGCCCAAGCCGCAATCGAGCGGGGTCCCGTCCGGCATCACGCCGAGCACGCGCGTGAGGAGGAGCTGACCGCGACCGAGCGCATCATCGTCCCACTCGAGCTCGAGCAGGCCCCACGCCGGACGACCGAGCGCAGCCAGACGGCCATCGACGTAGGCCTCGTGATAGCGGTCCTGCTCCTGGAGGTGGTGCTCACTGATGAACAGCCCCTCGGTCCAGAATGGCTTTCTAACGGTCAAAACGAGCCTCCCTTGGGAGCATCCACGCTCGGCGCGCTCGGCGCGCTCGGCGCGCTCGGTGCATCCACGCTCGGTGCGCTCGGTGCGCTCGGTGCGCTCGGCGCGCTCGGCGCCTTGACGCCCCTTGAAACATCGCCCGAGCCCGTACCGCCGCCGCTCGGGGCAGCCTGCGACTGGAACTCCTCGACGTACGCGCTGCCATCTTCGACACGGGTGCCGTCGACTCGGACGTAGAGCTTCGGATTCAGCTCGGGCGGCTTCTCGCACTCCCCATCCGGGCACTTGGCCCCACACGCTTCCTCGCCAGGAGGCGGGGGCAATTCGAAGCTAGTGAACCACTGCTTGCCCTTGGGCTCGCGAAAGAGGCCGGCAACGACGACGAACCCCGCCTCTGGATTGCGCTCGAACTCGATGGCCTTCTTCGAGTCCGGATAGAGGGGGAACTCCTCTTTCGCCAGCAGGTCCTTGCCGAGCTTCTGCTCGTCCTCTTTCCAAATTTGCTCGAAGGCGGCGTTGCGAAACGAAGCATCGCCCTTGAGCTGATAGATCCGCGTCTGCACGGGCCGCGGATCGCCGTTTTGCTCGGGATTGATGTGCGGCGTGGCGATGATGCCGACGCTGACCGTCTGCCTGTCGCAGGCCTCGGCCTCCTTGGGCGGGGGCTTGGACCCGCAGGCGACGAAGGAAAGGCCCAAGAGGGCCATGGTCAGTTCGAGAGGCTGCACGAGAATTCTCCAGTCGGACCCAAGGTGACGGAGGCGCGTTTCATCGGCGTACCGTCCGCCAGCGCCTCCAAGATGGCCATGGACAGTTTGGGCAAGAGCGACTTGCGCAGGATGTGATCCACGTTGCGTGCCCCGCTCTCGACCTCGCGGCAGCGCTCGGCAATGGCAAGGACGACCTCGTCGGCGACGTCGACCTGCAGGCGGTGCGCCTCCGCCGCGCGACGCACGGCCGCACTGACCTTCATTCGCGCGATGTCCACCAGCGCCTCCCTGCGAATAGGTACGTAGGGAACGACGGTCATGCGCGCAAGCAGAGCGGGCTTGAGGTAGCGGCTCAGCGTCGGCCGCACGAGCTCGACCAGGTCGTCGTGACCGGGCAGCTCGCGGTCGGGGTTAGCGGCCTCGGTGATGATGTCGGTGGCCAGATTGCTGGTCATCACGACCACGGTGTTGCTGAAGTCCACGACGCGCCCTTCGCTATCGCTCAGCATGCCCTTATCGAACACCTGATAGAAGAGGTTGAGCACCTCCGGATCGGCCTTCTCGATCTCGTCGAGCAGCACGACCGAATATGGCCGGTGGCGGACGGCCTCGGTGAGCACGCCGCCTTCGCCGTAGCCCACGTAGCCCGGGGGCGAGCCAATCAAACGCGAGATACTGTGCCGCTCCTGAAACTCACTCATGTTGATGGTGGTCATGAAGCGCTCACCACCGAACATCAGATCTGCGAGCGCAAGCGCAGTCTCCGTCTTGCCGACGCCGCTTGGCCCTACCAGGAGGAACACCCCGAGGGGCGCGTTCGGTGCCTTCATGCCCGCACGCGCGGCGCGCAGCTCCCGGCCGAGCACCGCGAGCGCGGGACCTTGGCCACGAACGCGCTCGCCCAGGCGGGGCTCGAGGTCGAGCACGCTGCGCACGTCGTCTTGCATCATCTTGCCGACCGGCACGCCGGTCCAGGTGGAGACGATGCTCGCGATCACGGCTTCGTCCACGTCCGCGTGCACGAGCTTGTCGGCGGGACCCACCGCGGCCAGCGCCTCGAGCGCCGCCACGACCTTCTTCTGTCGGCCGTCCGGCTCGCCCTCGCCCTCGCCTTCGGCCCGAGCCGCGTCGAGCGTGCCGACCAGCTCGAGCTGGGAGAGCAGCCGGGCTTCGATCTCGGCGACCTCCGCCTCGAGTGACTCCTTTTTCTTCTGCGCATCGACCAGCCGCTCGTGCTCGAGGGCTGCTCCTGCCTTTTCGTCCGCCAAGAGGCCCGCAATCTCGCGCTCTTTGGCTTTGAGCTGGGCCCGGGCGTCTTCGAGACGCGCCGGAGGCGCCTTGCGCACCACCTTGACGAAGGCGGCCGCAGTGTCGAGTAGATCGACAGCCTTGTCGGGCAACTGGCGGCCCGAGATGTAGCGAGCGGACAGGGCGACGGCGGCCCGGATGGCCTCGTCGCGAATGATCACCCCGTGAGCGCTGCGGAACGTCTCGGCCAGGCCGCGGATCATGGTCTCCGCCTGCTCCAAAGACGGCTCGTCGACGCGCACGGGCTGGAAGCGCCGCTCGAGCGCGGCGTCCTTCTCGAAGTATTTCTTGAACTCGGCGTAGGTGGTGGCGGCCACGGTGCGCAGCTCGCCGCGGGCCAGGGCCGGCTTCAGCAGGTTGGCTGCATCTCCCCCGCCCTGCGGCCCACCCGCGCCAATCAGGGTGTGAGCCTCGTCGATGAACAGGATGATGGGTTGCTCGGACGATTTGACCGCGTCGATGACACCCTTGAGCCGGTTTTCGAACTCGCCGCGCACGCCCGCCCCGGCCTGCAGCGCGCCGAGATCGAGCGCGAGCACCCGAGAGTTCGCCAGCACCTCGGGCACGGAACCTTCCGCGATGCGCAAGGCAAGACCTTCGACCAGAGCCGTCTTCCCGACGCCTGGTTCGCCCACGACGATCGGGTTGTTCTTGCGGCGTCGAACCAAGACGTCGACCACCTGGCGGATCTCCTTCTCGCGGCCGAGCACGGGATCGATGCCGCCGGAGCGCGCGCGCTCGGTGAGGTCGTTGGTGAACTTGGCGAGCGGCCCGTCACTGCCAGGGGCGGCGCCGGCCGCTGGTCGGCCGGCTGCGCCAGCTGGTGCCGCCGCGGCCCGCGGAGCCTCGACACTGGCGGCGCAGACGACTTCCAGCTCCTTACCGAAGGCCTCTGCCGGAATCCGGTCGAGCTCAGTCAGGACGAGCGCGGTGTACTGCTCCGGAGCCTGCAGGAAGCGCGCGAGCAGCATGCCCGAACGAAGCTCGGTGGCTCGCATCTCCACACTCGCCCAGACCCAGCTATCCTGAATCCACTCGAGCAGACGCCGACTGAAGACCGGGCGACCCACCGCAGCTCGCCGGTCCGTAGCGAGGCTGCGCCGTACGGCGCCCAGGCTGAGCTCGCCGTCCGCACCGTAGTGATTGCCGGCCACCTGCCAGTCGCTCGCGTCGGACGACCAGAGGGCGAGCATCAGGTGCTCGACCTTGACCTCGTCTTGCCCCCCCGACACGCATTCGGCGGCGGCCGCTTCGAGCAGCCGGGTGCAGTACGGGGAAAGGCGTTGCAGAAGTGAGCGGGGCTGAGCAATGAGCATGGTGACCGAGGCGCCGTGTGCGTAAGTATCCGAGGACGCGAAGCGCGGGAGCAACTTACAGGGGAGTTCGACCCCCGGACAGCGCCCCAGGCGAGCCCACGCCCCCAATCGGCCGCCTGGCCGAAGGGGAGCGCTTGCTGGGCGCCTAGTGCTCCCGCGGTCGAAATGGTGCACGGCGCCGCGCGGCCAGCCGAGGCGACGTCGCGCGGGCGCCTCGGTTCGCTCGCGTCCTTGATTGGCTTCTCGGCGAACTCGCTCTTGCGCATGAAGAACCGTCCTTATTGAAACGATTCTCACGAACCTTGTCCCTGTTCTTGGGGCTTGGTCAGTCAGCTCCTGCGTTGGCTGCGTGGGAGGGATCCGCGGGCGGTACTACGGGCCGGAGGTGCGGCCGGCGCCATCGAACTTCGACGCGCACTCGCCGCCTGCAGGGATGGCGCAGGTGTGGCCGACCGCCTAGCTCTCGGACCATGAGCGCCGCCCCATCTCACTTTACGCACATCACCATCATGCCAAAGTGATCTTGAATCCCGGCGATACCCGCCTCGGCAAAGTTGACAGACCAATACTCGGAGGAGCAAGAGGCCCCTCCCTCCGGAGTGACTGCAGCGGTAGAGGACCACACATAGTGCTCCTGGTTCAGGCCGCCCGTGCAGGCTGTCTCAAAAGCATTGTCCCAGTAACATCCCGCCGGCCCTGGACCCTCTAGGTACGCGCAGGCCGACGGAGGCCGGCAGGTGTCCAAGTCATCACCACATGGGCACTCGACACAAGTCGTCGAAACCTCACAGTCTGTGACCGGGTCGCAGCCCACGATCTGTGCTTTGAGCTCGTCGATGGTGGGCAGCCGCCAACCCGCCAGGCCGTCTTCGAGCGACTGGCAGTAGGCCTTGGCGTCGTCGAAGCTCATCGCACCATCGACCCCGAGGTACCAGCAGAGACCCGAGGAATCGTCGCTCCAACCTGGAGCGCAGACCTCCCCTTGGTCACCTCCTGTGCCACCCACGGCACTCCCCCCGGTCGAAGCATCAGTTCCTCCCGAGGAGCTGCCTCCCGAGGAGCTGCCTCCCGAAGCATCAGTTCCTCCCGAGGAGCTGCCTCCCGAGGAGCTGCCTCCCGAAGCATCGGTTCCTCCCGAAGAGCTGCCTCCCGAAGAACCGCTTTGGTCGGTCCCTCCTCCTCCACCACATCCCAACGAAAGGACGACACCGAGCAAGGCTGGAACGAATAGGCGCATCCGTTCAATTTACAACCGACGGGGGAAGCGGGAAACCCTAAAATACGCCTCCGGGGCGCATGGCACTGCCTGTCAGTCGTTCATTCGGTCGAAGAAGTCGAACACGTCGGGGAGCACGAGGGGAACCATGCCGGGATGATCGGCCTCTACCTCCAAGTATTCGCTCGGGTAGCCGCCCGCCTCGAGAAAGTCGCGCAGGGCGCGACTACCGTCCACGCTGGCCGTGCTCGTCCCTTCGCTGACGAACATGGGCACGTCCATCATGCGCTCCCAGGGATAGACGAGCTCTTGAACGAATGGCCCGGACATCGGGGCAATGGCGTCCCAGTAGAACGAATACTTTCCGCCGATGTACCAGGTGCCGCCGCTGCCCATGGAGTGACCCATGAGGACCATGTGGCCCTGCTGTATCGGGTACTCCGCCAGCACGATCTCGAGCACATTGATGACATCCTGCTCGCTCAGACGCTGCAGGGCCTCGGCCTCGGGCGTCTTTGCTGCTGCCACTTGCTCTTCTGCAGCAGCAAGCTCTCCGAACACGGCGGGCAAGCGAAGATAGCTGCCGTACGCGCCTTCGTAGCCGAGGGGAGAAACGAGCACATAGTCGTGCTCTTCGGCCAGCGTGACCATCTGCTTGCCGTTCTGATCGAGGTAGCTGCTCTCGTCGTTGCCTGCTCCGTGAAGAAACATCGCCAAGGGGAGTTGGCTTTCGCCATCCCAATCGGTCGGGACGCACAGTCGAAAGGGAACGTCTGCGCCGGCCGCCTCGAAATGATAGGTGCGGTGCTGGTCACCCTTGGCGCGGTAATCGTCAGCGCCTGGATCCACGATGGAGGCGGCCAACATGCGCGCGCTTTCGACGACCTCGGGCGGCTGCAGGTCCGTCCCCCAAGAAATGGTCGTGTCCTCTGGACCGGCCGGGTCATTTTCCTGCCCCCCCGTCGCCGTGCCCCCCGCTCCTGGCTTTCCGCCGGAACCCGTAGGCAGTGTACCTCCGGTTGCCGTTTCCTGCTGTGTGCCACCGTCCCCCAACGAGCTCGCGGCTCCCCCACTCGCGGCTCCCCCGCCTGCCCCGGCCGTACCACCGACAGCGGCCGCTGCGCCGGAAGACGAGCTGCCCCCAGACGCGCCCTGAGACGGACTCGGATCCGGCTCGCCTCCGCGCGAGCAGGCCAGCGCAAGGAGCACGAGCACTTCTATTCCGTGGAGCCTGCTCTCGCTTCGAATCCGCGCTGGCGTACCCTTCATCAAGGGTGAGCTGACCACCATCGCCGAAACGCGGGAGGGGAGAAAAAGCGCCGCGGATGCTCGGTGGCAACGGGGCTAAAGGGCGGTAAAGCAGGACGGATTCGCCTTCGATATGGGCTCCAGGGCGGGTCACAGCAATCCAGCACGGCCTGGCTCGAAGCGTCCTATCTCCCGGCCACCGGGCCGCGACAGCTAGGACCCGAGCGTCTTCGCTCACATACGACTCCGGCCGGGCGCTCCGCTCCCGTGATGTGTGCTTCCTGATAGCGTCGCTCGGATGAAGTCAGGCCTCAATCCCTGGTATGCGCTGGTCGTCGTACTCGTCGCTTCGTTCGCGACGTTGCTTTATGCGGGTCACCGCATCCGCGTCGGCGCGCCGCCGATTCCCACACAGGTGGTGTCCGAGTCAGGCCGCGTGGTCATCGCAGACGGGGAGATCCTCGATGGTCAGAACGTCTGGCAGGCGATGGGCGGAATGCAGGTTGGGTCCATCTGGGGCCACGGGAGCTACGTCGCACCCGACTGGACGGCGGACTATCTCCACCGCGAGGCGGTCCTGGTGCTGGATGCGTACGCTCGGGCGGGTGGCGCCGCGAACTACGCCGCGCTCGGCGACGAAGAGCGGGCCGCCCTGCGCGCCCGGCTCCAGCGCGTGTTCCGAAGTAACCGCGTCGAATCCTCGGGCATCCTCCGGGTGAGCGAGGAGCGCGCTCGCGCCTTCGCGGAGCTCGAGACCTACTACACGGACGTGTTCAGCAAAGGGCGCGCGGACATGGCCATCCCCGCCGGCGCGCAGACGGATGCGCGCAGACTGCACGCGCTCACGAGCTTCTTCTTCTGGTCCTCCTGGGCTGCCAGCACCGATCGGCCCGACGACGCGGGGGTCTCCTTCACCAACAACTGGCCCCACGAGCCGCTGGTAGGCAACACGATCACCGGCGGAGCCGTCGTGTGGACCGGTGTGAGCATCATCGTGCTCTTGGCTGGCCTAACGGCCATGGTCTGGTGGAATGGGTCGCGACCTCACCTGGCGACGCACCGCGAGCCGCCGGCGGACGATCCGCTGCTCGACGCTCGGCTCACCCCGTCGCAGCGCGCTTCGCTCTGGTACTTCGGCGTCGTCGTCCTTTTGTTCCTAGTCCAGATCGGCATGGGCATCATCACCGCTCACTACGGCGTCGAGGGCGACGGCCTGTACGGTGTCCCGCTCTCGAAATGGCTGCCCTACGTGATCACCCGCACCTGGCACACCCAGCTGGGTGTCCTGTGGATTGCGACTGCCTGGCTGGCCGCCGGGCTGTTCGTCGCGCCCAGCATCGGCGGGCGTGAGCCGCCCTACCAGCTGGCTGGTGTGCTGGTCCTGCTCGGGGCGCTCCTGCTCGTCGTGCTCGGCTCCATGGCGGGCCAGTGGGCCAGCGTGATGAACCGATTCTCCGACGACGTGACCCGTTTCTATCTGGGGCACAGCGGGTACGAGTACATCGATCTCGGGCGCCTCTTTCAGATTGGCCTCTTGGTGGGCTTGTTCCTGTGGCTCGCACTGGTCCTGCGTGCCGTGTGGCCAGCTCTGCAGCGCAAGGACGAGCAGCACGGGCTGCTCCTCCTGTTCTGCCTATCGGCCCTGGCCATCGCGGGCTTCTACGGCGCTGCGCTCGGCTACGGG
>Ga0247744_1000048_pt1 | contig 28090 bp, 21 predicted proteins | sample UWRJS154409C5_FD_180946 | JGI IMG/M metagenome (GOLD analysis project Ga0247744, IMG submission 180946) | Soil microbial communities from Arlington Agricultural Research Station in Wisconsin, United States - UWRJ-S154-409C-5 | ecosystem: Environmental > Terrestrial > Soil > Agricultural land... | reverse complement strand
ACGCCGCCTTGGGCCACCGCGTCCACCACTTCTTCACTGGTGCAGCTCTCCGGCGAGCCATCGCCCACCACCTGATCCGGGTCCGAGCTGTCCTCCGGTGCTGCTTCGGCCGGAATGTCCGCGCCCCCGTCGTAGCCTGCCGGCGGCCCGTCCTCCGGATCCGTCAGCGGATTGTCGACCTCCACGCCCCCCGAGCCACAGCCCAGGGCCCCGAGCATACCGAACACCACGACACCAAACGTCCGTCCTGCCTCTAGCATCACTTGCCCCGATCCTCCGATCGGCGCCGAGGCTATCACGACCCGCGCGGGGGCGTCTCAGTTCAGGTCGCTCGAGCCTGAAGACGGGGCGGCACGGTAGATGGCCTCCCAATTCGCTCGGTAGGCTTCGGTCGTGACGCGGGGTGGCCCGGCGTGTCCGAGGCGCGGTGGGGGGGCCCCTCGAGCGCGATCCAACTCCTCGCGGGAGAGCTGCGTCTCCACGTCGCAAACACGCGGCGCCCCCGGTCGCGGGCGCAACTTGACGACTTCGCCGGTGAGCGGCTTGCCCTCCTCGAGCGGGCGCACCTCGCCGATTTCGATGCCTTGGGGGCGGGCCCGCAGCACACGCAGACCTGCTTGGTCCTCCGTGGGACCGTGGATCAACACCACGTCCTGACTCTCCGAGCTCGTCGACCCCGCGCCCGGCTTGGCAGTGCTGGGTCCTTCGGACTGACTCATCGCTGACTCAAGCTAGCACTCGGCTGCTCAGAGTCCCAAGGCAGCCCCGTGCACCCAGCCCTCGCGGCCCTGGGCGTCGTACTTGACGCGGTACCAATCACCCTGCCGCCCCGTGACGATGACCTCGGAACCGGACAGCAGGCGCGAGAGAACCTCGCCGTCCCGAGCGGGCTCTTTGCGAATCAAGGCCGTCTGCCAGCGCACGGTCCCCTTGCCACTCGCCGGCGTGACCTCGCTGCCCGTCTGAATGACTTCCTCCGGAGTCTTGAACTCGAGCACGTAGTAGACGGTGTAGCTCGCCTGCTGCCCCTTGATGCGGGACGGGGAGAGCAGCGATAGGCCCTTCTCCGCGCAGCGCAGGATCTCCTTGGTGACGGCAGCCGGCAGGTCCGTACTGCGACCGCTTTGAACCTTCTCGATCTTGCCGCCCACGAGATCGAGGTCCAACCCCAAAGAGAGCGTGCCGAAAGCGCCGCTCGCGGCAGGGCACTCGGTGAGGGACAGCAGCGTCGGGTGGAGTAGCGCGTCGACCTCGAGCGTGCCGCAGTCGGACACGGGCTGCCCAGCCTGGTCGCGGCAACTAGTGATCTTCGCTGGACCGATGGCCATGCGCTCCTTGGCCAAAATGGCGCGGGGAGCTGCCTCCGCCTGGCCGGCCGCCGGAGCAGGTTCGCTCGGTTCCACGGGGGCGGAGTGTTCGACCGGTGGTTCCGGCACGAGGCTCACGCCCGCCAGTCGCGGCCACACGACCCCCACGCCGAACCCGAGCAGCGCGATGATGCCCACGCGGTAGAGCGGCTGACCCTCGATGCTCTCGAGCCGCGGCAGGACGGAGCGCTTTTTCTGGCTCGCTTGACCCGCTGAAGCAGTCGGCTTCTGCCGAACGTTCACTAGCGACCTCCAACCGCCACTCGCACGGCGCGCTTGGGGACGGCAGGCGATGCCGAACGCCGAGCGAGCCCTGGGCCGACGGGAGGGGACACCAGGATCTCCGACACCGGCCCGCGGGCATCGGCCTTGGAGTTGATGCTGCGCCGAGCCGGTACGCTGCGAATCGAAAAGGCACCGAACAGGTCCCTGGTGAGCGCGACGTCGGAGTTCGACAGCAGCGTGGCCACGCCCCGGCGGCACAAGGAGCCGAAGACCTGCGCCAGGCGCGCGTGAGCGGCGGCATCGAAGGGGACGTGGTGATACTCGGCAAATCGTGCGGTGGGCGAGACCGGCGCATACGGTGGATCGAAATACACGGCGTCGCCGCGGCGCGCCGTGTCCTCGACGTGGTCGAAATCCGTGACCAAGAGCTCGACTCCGGTCAGGGCGCGAGCGACGGCGCGCAGGCGTCCCTCGTCGCAGATGTTGGGCGCTACGTAACGCCCAAACGGCACGTTGAACTGGCCCGACCGATTGACACGGTAGAGGCCATTATAGCCAGTGCGGTTCAGGTAGATCATGCGCGCGGCGCGCCGAGCCGCCTTGCGCGGCGCCGAGGCGCGGATCCGATAGTAGTCCTCTTCGCTGTGGGGCAAGAGGGACAGCTCGCCCAGAACGGCATCGACGTCGTCCCGAACGGCGACGTACGTCTCGATGAGCTCGCTATTTTGGTCGGAGAGCACGGCCCGACGAAAGCGCCGCTCCGCCGCCAGGGCGAAGAAGATGGCACCCCCGCCGACGAACGGCTCGTAATAGGTATCGATCGCCTCCGGGAGGGACGCGGTGATCACCTCGACCAACTGGCGCTTGCCGCCGGCCCATTTCAGGAGCGGGGCCGGCGAAAGGGGGGCGGTTGGGAGGGGGGCGAAGCGACTGGGGGCGTCGCTCGTTCGGCGCGGCATGGCCGTTTCCGGTCTAGTCAAAGGCCCGAAAGGCGTCCAGTTTTCGGCACTCTCAGCGGAGGGTGGGCTCGATGGCCAGGCGCACCATCATCTTCTGGAGGCCGAAACGACTCACTCCGAGCGCCTCCGCCGCCCGGGTGCGGTTGCCGCGATGCTGCTCCAGGGCCTCCAGGACCAGATTGCGCTCGAGCGCGTCCAGCTTTTCGCGCAAGGACTGCGGGGCGGGGCCGGCGGCAGCCTCTCGCAAGCTGGGGCTCAAGTCGGACAGGGTCAGCTCGAAGCCCCCGAGGAGCAACATGCGGCGCACCTCGTTCTCCAGCTGGCGGACGTTGCCGGGCCAAGCGTAGGAGAGCATGCGCTCGCGCACGGCGCGGGAAACCTTGCGCTCCTGCGTCGGGTCGTGCAGGCGCACGAAATGGTCGAGCAAGACGTCGATGTCTTCCGTTCGCTGCCTGAGCGGGGGCAGCGAGAGCGGGACCACACTCAGCCGATAGTAGAGGTCCTCGCGAAAGGCGCCACGCTTCACCAGCTCGGGTAGATCGCGGTGGGTGGCAGCAATCACCCGCACGTCGACCTTGCGTGATCGCGAGGCGCCAATGGCCCGTACTTCCCCGTCCTCCAGCACGCGCAGCAGCTTGGCCTGCATGGACAGGCTCATTTCGCCCACCTCGTCCAAGAACAGCGTGCCCCCGTCGGCCAGCTCGAACAGGCCCGCCTGATCGCGGTTGGCCCCGGTGAAGGAACCGCGCCTATGACCGAACAGCGTGGACTCGAGCAGGGCCTCGGGCACAGCCGAGCAGTTCTCGGCCAACAACGGCCGGTCCTTGCGCGGGCCGGTCTTGACGATCGCGCGCGCGATGAGCTCCTTGCCCGTGCCCGATTCACCCGTGATGAGCACGACCACGTCCGATTGCGCCACGCGGTCGACCTGCAGCAGAACGCGCGTCATGGCCGGACTGCGGCCGATGATCTCGGAATAGTCGCCGCGCAGGTGCACCGTGCGCCGCGCCTCGGAGAGCTGCCGTGCAGCCAAGTCGAGCTCCGTCTGGGTGGAGGTGAGCTCGGCCTGCAGCTTGGCTTCGGCGCGCCGGGCGCGTCGTAGTGCGCGCCGGAGCTCGACGCGGTCGCGCTCCTCGGACACCGCCATGGCCGTCAAGGTGCCAATCAGTTGCGCGAACGACAGCTCGCGCGGACCGAACGCTCCGGTCCGCAGGCGGTCGTCGAGATAGGCCACGCCCACCCGGCGCCCATGCGCCGAAAGCGGAACCGCCAGCACACTGCGCAGCTGCAAGAGCGCCGCGCTCTTCTGCAAGCTGCCTAGGTCACGTTGTGCGTCCACCGCCACGACCGGCCGCCCATCTCGCAGCGCACGCTGGGCCATCGATCGACTGAGCTCCAGCTGGTCGGCGTTCAGGTCCTGCCGACGCAGATTGCGCGCGGCGCGCACCGACAGGCGCCCTTCCGGCGCGACGAGCAGGATCAAGCCGCGCTCGACGCCCGTCCACAAGAGGAGCAAGTCGAGCGAGTGGCGCAGCACGTCGCGCAGGCCACTGCGCTGACTGAACGTGCGCAAGAGGCCCTCGACGTCCGCCAGCTGCGCGGGATCGAACTGTCCATCCGAGACGTTCAAGACCCCTTTGACCCAGCCGAGCTCGAGCACCAGGGCCGAGAAGTCTGGCCCAGCACCCGCGACGGCCCGCGTCGCGATGCCCTGCAGCCGGGCCCCCAGCGCGCGGGCGACGTCCACCTTCCCGATCGACAGCGCCAGCTCCTGGCCCGCCGCCAGCGCCGGGCCGAGCACCATGGGACCGGGCACCTCGGCCGACAGCGCCGTCAGCTGGCTCAGCACGAGGTCACTCTCCAGGGCGAGCGCCGCCGCTCCACGACTCGACAGCACCTGCGCCCGCGCCCCCCACCATTCGATGCGCGGCTCGAGCTCCCGCACCTCGCCCGACAGCGCATCGCCATCGAACGGAACGGGCCGACCGGCGCGCAGCGCGCGCGTCGCCGACCGCAAGCGATCCGCCGCTGCCCCCGACGCGAGCAGGCTGAGGGCCTGCTCGGCCGCCGCTCCTCGCCCGTCCATCGGCCCGCCGTCGGCCAAGCACAGCCACAAGTAGCCCTCGCAGCGCCGGTCCCCGCTCTGCCGCGCCAAGCTGAACCCGCGGGCGGCGCGCTCCTCCAGCCCGAGCTGATCGCCGACGAACGAGAGCACCGAGACCTGCCCCAGGACGGCGCGGGCCCCGCCCGCCGCCTGCCCGATGGCTTCGAACACGAGCTCCGCTCGTTCGGCCGCCACCATCGCTCGCCCGAGCTCACCGGCATCGCTCGCCGCCGAGGCGAGCCCCGTCGCGTAGACACCTTCTTCGAGCAAGGCCCCACTTTGCCGAGCGCGATCCACGGCGCTCGCGAAGGCATCCGCGGCCGCAGCCGCGCGCCCGGCTTGGTGAAAGACCAGGCCGCGCATGTTGTCGAGCCGCGCCCGCTCCTCGTCACCGCGGGCAAGGAGCACCCCTCGCTCCACCTCGGCCTCCGCCCCGTCGAGCTGCCCGAGCCCGAGAAACGCCAGGGCGCGCACCTCTGCCGAAGAAGCTTCCGAGCTCACCTCGGGCAAGAGCTCGAGCGCAAGCGCAGCCTGCCCCAGGTCGACGGCTCGCCTCGCGTGGAGGGCGCGCAGGCGGCCTGCCTGTTCGTCCGACAGGACGAGGCCCGACAGCTCGCCGAGGATCAGCTCCGCTCGGCTCCAGTCGCCGCGCCGCCTTTCGAGGTCCGCAGTGAGTAGGCGCGCTTCGATCTCGCGCGGCAGGCGTTCCAAGAGCCGAATGGCGCGATACATCTCGCCTCGCCGGCGAAGCACCCGCGCCGTGGCGAGGCCAAGATCGACCGGCAAGCTCGCAAGTCCTTCGACTGCCGCGAGCACCGCTTCGTCCACGGGAGCTTCCTGGAGCAAGAGCGCGCAGCTGACGGCATCCTGGGCAACCGGCGAGCTCGCGCTCGCTTTGGTCGCCGCGCGCAGGCGGGTCCACGGAACGCAGCCGAACGTGGCACCACTGGTGAGCTCGAGGAGCTGCGCGCAGAGCTCGTCGTCGGAGCTCGCGTCGAGCTCGAGCTGCGCTGCATGGGGGCCGAGCGCACGGCTGAGCAGGCGCCGGCGTTCGTGGCCGGACATGTCGCCCAGGGTTTCGGCCAAGCCCGGCTGCGCTCCACGCACGTCGAGACCGAAGCGCTCACGCCAGCGCAAGATCTCGACCCAGGCCGACACCCAGGCTCCGCACCGTCCGCGAGCACGCACGTCGGAAGGCGCGTCGCTCTTCGCCACGCGCAGCAGCCAATCCTCGCGCACGCCGAGGTACGCCGCCCGCAGGCGAAACTCGCCACGTGCTCGCTCCAGTTCGGGGGGCAGGTGGGCGGACAGCTGGCGCAAGAGCCAGCTCAGATCGGGCCGCCGCCCTGCCGGCAAGGTCAGAAACGGCAGGAGCCAAGCGTCGAACGGCGCGGGCAAGCGGGCCTCCGCGCCCCGTCCGGGATCCGCGCGCGTGCGCAGGGCCGGGTCCAGGATCTCCGCCACCGTCAGCGCCAGGGCAAAGGCGTCGCGCTCACGCGCAGCACGGGGCCCCGCCTCGAGCGCCGAAGGGTCCAAGTACGCTGGCGTGCCACCGCTGAGCTCCCCGCCCTCGGTGGCGACCAGACCGAAGTCGAGCAAGGTGACCTTTCCACGCGTCCCGACCCGCAGATGCTCCGGCTTGATGTCGCCATGGGTCACGCCGATCTGACCAAGCTCCCAGAGCGTGGTGCCGACCTCCGCCAGCACCGCGCGAGCCAGCTCCTCCGCCGCGTGCCCAGCGTCGAACAGCGCTTGACCATCGACACGCGCGAGCAAGAGCGCGGGCTCGCCCGCGACCACGCCGACACCGAGCAGCTCCGGCGCCCCGTAGCCGCCGGCCCAAAAGAGCGCGAGCGCTTCGGCCGCCAGCTGCGCCTCCGCACCGGCACGCGCCCGCTTGACGACCGCCGGTGGCGCCCCTGCCCCCAAATCGACCGCCCAGACCTCACCGCCCGCCCCGCTCCCCAGCAGCTCGCCCCGGCTGAGCCCCTCCCACAGCTCGGGCCGGACCCACCGCTGTGACAACTGAGTTGTCGGGCCCCCGGTGTCGAACATCCCGCTACTTTCCGCTGATTCTGCAGAAAGTGTCAACCAAGTTCGGGGGGCGCCGACCGCCTGCTCTTCGGCCGCACGGCCTTCACGGACGAGCTGTTTCGGTTCCCCGGTCCTCGAAGGCGGCAATCCAGCCCTGCGCCGGGGTCGGCTGGGCGAGGTCCACCTCCGGCAGGACGAGTCGCTGCGATGGGCGCCGGTTCAGAGCCGCGAAGGAGCGAGCGTGCACCGACACGGGGCCGAGGCCCTTCCGGTTGTACTGCTCGGCCAGGTGGCGACCATACTGCGCGATCATGTCGGGTTGCGTCGACATCATCCGGTATTGCAGCGCGGTCAGCTCACGACGCGGGTACTCGCGGTAGTGGGCGCCGCTCGGTGTCGTCACCTCGTAGTCGACCATGCCCGCCTTCTCGATCAGCATGACGCGCCACGAGAAGCGAAAGCCCTGCTCGTGCCAGTTGACCGAGCCGTCCTCGAGCAAGAACCTGAGCGGCAAGAGGACTTGCAGCGCCGCGAAGGCCAGCGCGAACGCCGTGCTCGCCGGGCCGAGCGGGCGCGCGGGACGGACCTCGACCTGCACCGTCGGGACGCCTCCCCGCAGCTTGGCCAGCGCCTGACGCGGCCAATCCGGGGGAAAGAACACGGTGGCCGCCGCCATCATCACCCACGGGAAAACGCCGATGGGGAAAAGAAGCCAGGTGACCAGGTGGAAGACGACCACGGCCGCGTACGCCAGGGCGCGCGAAGGACGCCAGGACAAGAAGAACGGAACCGTCAGGTCGAACACCGCACCGGCCCACGACATCCCGAAGGCAAGCCAGCGCTGTCCGAGGAGTGGATGCACATCCGCGCGCTGAGCGAGCCAGCTTCCGAGGGGCTCGGCACGCAGAAGCCAATCCGAGTTCAGCTTGGCCAGGCCGGCGAACAGATAGACGACGCCGACTTGCAGGCGAAAGAGGTCCAGGCGAAGGGCGGGAATCGCCGTGAGCGGGGCCGCCGAGCGACGCAAGCAGAACGCTTCGTCACAGGGGAAGACGACCAGGAGCAGGGCCACCAAACTGACGAAGTAGTAGTGGTTGAGGTAAGTGGCCTTGTCGATCAGCTCGACGTAGGTAAACGCGAGGAAAAAGGCGGCCGCACCAAGGCGCACCGCACGACCGAGCGCAATCGACAGCGCCGAGATGCCCATCAGCGCAAACACGCCGTAGAGCAGCGGGGCCGGTAGCGGCCTCACCCAGGAAAAACCGGGGTAGGTGAAGTGGTAGGCCGGCGCCAGAAGGAGCGTTTCGACCCAACCGGACCACACGAAACGCGCCGTCGAGAAAACGAGCACACAGCCAAACGCCGAGCGAAAGAACGCGAGCCCGTCGGGCGCGACGCATCGCGGCACGCGGGCGGTCTCAGTCACCATCGGCGTCGTTGAGGCTGACCGTTAGACCGAGCTCGTTGACGATGTCGACCTGGATGAAGGTCTGAAAATCGGCCAGGCAATTTTCGGCCGCCACCACTGCATCCGCATCTTCCTCGATGGCGCGTTCGAGTGGATCGATGGCCGCGAGCGCCTCACGACAAGCCTCGAGGTGATCGGTCATTTCTTGGTTGAAATCGCGCAGGTCGGTCGAGATGTAGTCGCTCAGGCCCTTGGCGCCCTTGGGCTCGTCCGCACCGAAATAGAGCTGCTGGATGCCGACTAGAGTGTCCGATAGGTCCTGGATCGAGCGCGCGCTCGGGCGGGACTCGAGCAAGTCGGGCTGCGGCGTGCCGCCACTTTGCTCACCGAGCGGGCGGCCCAGCTTGTCGCCACGTATGTCCTCGAGCGCAAACGCCATGCGATTGACGATCTCGCTCACGGCACCCCGCAAGTCGCCGAACATCTCGCCGTTCTCCGGGTCGGTCAGCTCCGCGACGTAGTTACCCCCGTCGGGGCTCCAGGCGTCGAGCATGTCCTTTGCCAAGGACACCTGATCGGCCGCCAGGGCCAAAAGGTACTCGCAGCGGCGCCCATCGGACGCGAAGGCTTCCTCGGGCGGGTCCTCGCTGCCCCACAACAGGAACTCGCTCGCCGGCATGCCGCGCGCCGGAGCACCCACGGTGTCGAGCGCTTCGTCGTCGAGCTCGAGGTCACCAGCGAGGACTTCTTGCACCGCGTCGGGACGCGGCGGCCAGAAGTCGAGCTTGGAACCCAGGGCCAGAGGCTGCTCGCGATAGGGTCCGAACTTGATGACGTCGTTCCACTTCCAGGCTTCGCGCGCCGATGACCAAGCCGCTTCTGCAGCGCCCAGGCTCTCAGCCGAGGGTTCATCACAGAGCGCCTGCGCGCTGTCGGCGAAAGCTTCGGAGCGCTTCACGAAGAGCTCGTAGTTCGAAAGGATGACGTCCTCGCCCCATGATTCGAGCAGCACTTGGCGCGGGTCGTGGCGAGGCGTGCTCGAGGCCGAACACCCGAGCAAGAGCCACGGCAAACAAGCGGAAAGGAAGATGAAGCGCGTCATAGGCTATTGATGAAGCGGATCAGGGCGGAGCGCGCGCCCGCATCGAGCTCGGTGAAGGCCTGGCGGGACGCCTCCGCTTCGCCCCCGTGCCAGACAATGGCCTGCTCGACGCCATCAGCGCGGCCATCGTGCAGCAAACGCTGATGACCGTTGACGTCCGGGATGAGTCCAATCCCCCAAAGCGGCGGAGTGCGCCACTCGGTGTCGAGCTCAGCGCGGTCGGCGTCGGCGAGGTCCGGCCCCATATCGTGCAGGAGCAGGTCCGTGTACGGCCAGATGGTCTGCCCGGACAGCTCCTCGAGCTCGTGCTGACCCGTCTGGTGCGAGGCCACGTGGCACCCCGTGCAGCCGACGTCCGTGAACAGGCGCCACCCCTCGCGCACTTCGTCGCTCTCGAAATCGCGTCGCGCGGGCACGGCGAGCAGCTGACCGTAGCGCTCCACGTTGTCCAACAGGCCGTCGATCTCCGGGTCGCCCCCACTGGCCATGTCCGCGCAGTCCGTCTCGGTGCCCGAACAGTTCTGCGCTGGGAAGAGGGAGCTGGTGATGCCCATGTCGCCCTGGAACGCGCCGGCGGCCTGTTGACGGACCGAGGGCTGCTCGGCCTTCCAACCGAAGCGTCCGATGCGCTGCTTCCCGGACTCGACGTCCGGGACGAGCCGGATGCGACCCGAAATGCCGTCGCCATCCGCATCGTCAGGGTCGGCCAGTGCTTCTAGCCGGTCGTCCTCGATCGCTTCCAGGAGGCCCAGGCCCGCCATCTGGGGTGCAACGCGGGGCGAGAGCACCGCGCGCTCGTCGAGCGGACCAAAGCCGAGATTCTGCACCTCGTAGCGTGGCCGCTCCAGGGTGACTTTCTCGCCATCGGGGTAGACGAACCTCTCGTCCGACCAGCTGATGGCGACCTGTCCCTCCGCCACGACATCGGGCAAGGCGAAGGGCTGGAGCTGCCCGCCATAGATCGGATCGGGCTTCGGCGCTTCATGACTGTCGTAGCCAACGCTCAGGCGAAACAGGATGCCGTGCACGCTTTCGCCCTCTTGTTCCTCGTCCGTCAAAGGCGGTCGACCGCGTCCATCCTGGAAGTGGCACGCCGAGCAGTTGCGGGCGTTGAACAGCGGCCCCAAACCATCCCGCACGTCCGTGCTCGACGGCGCCTGCACCCAGGCGCTGTTGAACAGAGAATTTCCGGAGAAAAACTTGGAAGCCATCTCGTCGGAGAGGTTCTCGACGGCCTGATCGAACGAGTGGACCCCCGCCAGCAGCGTGTTGGTGGTGTCGCCTCCCGGGAGCCGTGAGGCAGGGTCGGGCTCGGCCGGCGCGCTGGCACTGCAGCCGCCAAATAAGGCGAGAACGGCCGCAGCTGCGACCGCTCCAGCGAGGCCCGAAGATCGCGAGTTCATCGCGCTCATCCCTCCGTCGGCACGTCCAGTTCGAGCGCGCGGAACACGTCTTCGAACTCGTGCGCCAGCGCGCGCAGTGAGGTGGCCAGTGTTTGGACGCGCTCGTGGCCTTCCGGATTGTCCAGCTTGATCTCTTGGTCGAACGGCGGCTCCAGGGCATTGGCGTTGTCCAGCGCCTGCTCCAGCAGCTCGTCGACCCCAGCGGCCAAATCTTCGTCCACTTCGGCGACCGCATCGCGAATGCCAGCACCCTGGATGTTGCCGCCCTCGCCAGAGTAGGTTCCGTACCAGACGTTCTTCACGCCCTGGACGTCCTGAATCATGTCGCGATGGGTGTTGTCGCTGAAGCAGGAGTGCTCGTCCTCTTGCGAGCCGGACTCGAGCGCCGTCTCGATCCGCTCGCCGCCCGTCTCGGTACCGGTCAGCTTCAGCATGCCGGTCAGCGCATTCTTGAGGGCATCACGGCCACTCAGGTCGTCCCACTGTGCGCGGTAGTTGTCTTCGTCCGCGGCCCAAGCGTCGACCAAAAACTCCAGGTCGTCCAAGAGCAGCTCCGAGACGGTGACGAGATAGAGCGCGCGGCGATCCGCACTCTCGGCCGTGGAGTAGTCGCTGACCGGTCGGTCGCCGGGGCCGTCGTCGCTGTGATCCTGACCCCAGAGCAAGAACTCGATGGCGTGGTAGCCAGTCGCGATGTTCTTCTCGCCGCCCTGCTCGTTCAGGCTCGCCAGGTTCTCTTTGCTGATCTCGATGTCCGGATCGTTGATGATGCCGGCGCCCTCGTCGCCCTCCACGTAGTCGATGTACGCCTCGTCGAGCGGCCAGGCGTTGAGGCGACCTTCGGGCCCGTCCTCCGGATTATCGATGGGGCCGCTATAGAAACGGTACACCTCCGTCTGCAGGTACGGCTCGCGCGCGGCGAGCCAAGCGCTGCGCGCGGCCGCGAGCGTCGTCTCGCGCGGTTCGGTCGCCAGATCCCGAAGCGCAGCATCGAGGGCTACGGCCAGGTCGAGCGTGTCCTGGTAGGAGGCCGACACGATGTCGGCGTAGGTGTCGGCCGCCTGGCGGGCCGCCTCCTCGGAGAACCCACCCCCACCAGCGGCGCCACCGAGGCCACCGTCATCGCCTCCACTGCTGCAGGCGGGGACGGCGACCAAGCTCAGGGCCGCAACTGAAAGTGAAAATCGGACTCCATTCATCCAAGACATTCAAAACTCCGGGGCGAGGTCGGCAGGGGTGCCAAACGGGGCAACGTGGACTTCATCATCTTGAACTTCCTCGTGTTCTGGGCCGGACCGCCGACCCGTCACGGCAGGCCCCGTTCGGGCTGCCCGCCTGCTCCTGCTAATGAAAACGACTTTCAATAGCAATCCGGGCACCGATCGCAAGCCTGTACCGCCAGAATGCAAACGTTGCGTAGGCCGCAGGCCTGCCGGCGCCGGATGGCGGGCCCGCGGGAAACAGCCCACCGGTGGAACAGTGCTTCCCACCGGCGTCCATTGTCGGACGCCTCCGGGATGCCCACCGTGATGCGAAGAGCATCGACATGTCCGCCTCAGCCCACGCAAAGCCCACATCCCAGCGGTACCTCGCCTCGCGCCGACACCTGGCGCCCCCGGAGCCCGGCTTTCTCGGCCGTGGGCACACCGCAGTCCAAGTGGTCGACTCGGACGACCTCTCGGCCACCGATCCCTTCGTGCTGCTGATGGACGACCGCATCGACTTCGAGGCGGATCGCAAGCTCGGCGAAGCCCATCCGCACGCCGGCCTGGAGACCGTGACGCTGGCCTTGGAAGGCGAAGTCATCGACGAAGACGAGGGGCCGCTCGGCGCGGGCGACCTCGTGTGGATGACGGCGGGCCGCGGCGTGGTCCACAGCGAGCACATGCGCGCCACGGGAAAATTCACCCGCATCCTCCAGCTCTGGATCAGACTGCCCGAGCGCGACCGCGGCGCCGAACCTCGTTTTCAGGTTCTGCGAGCCTCAGAGGTACCGGTGCATCGGACGCCAGGCGTCGTCGCACGGCTCTATAGCGGCACGACCCATGGCCTCTCGGCGCCCGTTCAGAACTACGTCCCCGTGACGCTCCTCGACGTCGAGCTCGAGCCTGGCGCGACGTTCGTGCAGGAGCTGCCGGGCGACTACGGCGGCTTCCTGTATCCGGTCCACGGAGAGGTGCAGGTTGCCGGAACGGGACCCGCTCTCGGCGTGGGCGACGTGGGTTGGCTCGACCGACCGACGCCAGCGGGACCGAGCGAGCTCCTGCTCACTGCCGGTCCGTCCGGCGCGCGCGTGGTGCTCTACGCTGGACGGCGCCAGAACGAGCCCACCGTGCACCGTGGACCCTTCGTCGCCGGCTCCACGACAGAGCTAGCCGGCATGTACCAGCGCTACCGCTCGGGAAAGTTCGCGCGGCTGAGCGAGCTGAGCGAGCTGACGCCGACGAACGCCTAGCGTCCCGCCGCCAACGGTCGCTCAGCGACCCAGCGCTTCGGCGCGGTTGACGATGCGCGGGGTGATGAAGATCACGAGCTCGCCGCGCGTATCGGTGGCGCGGCGGCGCTGGAACATCACACCCAGGATCGGGATGTCGCCGAAGAACGGAACCTGATCGAGGTTTCGGCCGGTGTTGCGGGTGAAGATGCCGCCGATGACTGCCGTGTGGCCGTCCATCACCAAGAGCTCGGTCTCGGCTTCACGCTTGAGGATGGTCGGATCGCCGCGCGCCGAGGTCTGGTTGAAGTCGGGTTCGTCGCGGTTGATCTTCACGTGCATCTGCACGCTGCCATCCGCCGTCACGTGCGGCTTGACCAAGAGTTGCAGCTTGGCTTCCTGGAAGGTCGTCTGCACGCCCTGCGCCGAGACCTGCGAGAACGGAATGAGCGTTCCCTGCGCGATGCGCGCCTCGAGGTTGTCGAGGGTCAGGATGCGCGGCGACGACAGGATGCGCAGCATACCGCTGGATTCCGCTGCCGACAGGCGCACGTTGAGGTTCACGTTGTTGTCGATGGAGCCGAAGGTCAGACCGAGCGCACCACCTTGGCCGGTACCGACCGCCGCCGGCATGTTCACGGCGAAGTTCGGCACCGCCACGGTCTGCGCGAACGGGCTCAAGCCTTGAGTCGGCGTCTGGCCGTCGCTGGCGCCACCAGCCACGCCGATCGAGTTCGGGAAGAAGAGGCCGGTCGGGTTGGCGGTGGTCGGCGACATGGTGCCCGAGCCACCCCACTGGATGCCGACGTCCTTCAGGTAGCGGCTCGTGGCTTCCACGATGCGGGCCTCGACCAACACCTGGGGCGTCTGGGTGTCGAGTGCGCGAACCAGCTCCTCCACCTGATCCAGGGCCGCGCTCACGTCGCGGGCGATGATGGTGTTGGTGCGCTCGTCGATGGCCAAAGAGCCGCGCGATGACAACAGCACGCGGACGCGATCTGCGAGCTCCGGAGCGCCAGCGTAGCTGACCGGAATCAGCCGGGTCTCGATCGGCGCCAGCTTGACGGCGATCTTGCGGCGCTCCATCTCGAGCTCACGCTCGCGCTGGAGCTGGTCGAGCGGCGCGACGCGAATCATGTTGCCCTGCTCGACCATGCCGAGCTTCTTGGACTGTAGGATGACGCCGAGCGCTTGATCCCAGGGCACGTTGCGCAGACGAATCGTTACGGTGCCACGGACGTCGTCGGCTACCACGATGTTGCGCCGCGAGACGTCGCCGATCAGGCGGAGCACGTTGTGGATGTCGGCATCCTTCAGGTCGAGATCGATGCGGCGACCGGTGTAGCCGCCGCGTTCCTGACCCATGACGGCTGGCCCGAAGGCAGCCACCTGCTCGGACTCCTGGGTCCTGGCCTCCAGCATCAGGCCCTGGCCCGTCGTGATCTCGGGCAAGCCCTCCGTGTCGTCCTCGACGTAGATGGTGCGGGATTTCCGCGCCACCTGGCCGTCCTTGCCGACGCCGGTCATGGTCGATGGCAGCGTGCCCGGCTCGTAGAACGTCCACACGAGCTTGTTGCCACGCCGCTCGACGGAGCTCGACAGCCGCGGATCCCGCTCCACCTCGATGACCACGTCACGACCTTCGGCCACCGTCGCCACGCTCGAGACGTCTCCACCGTAGGAAGCCACGTCGAGCTTGCGCTCCAGCGCTCCCGGCACGCGCACGTCCCGCACAATCAGGCGCGAACGGCCCTTGCTCTTGTCCTCGCTACGGAAGGAAGCCCGTCCGTCCAGGTCGATCTCGACGACCTCGATGCGCGCTTCCTTGTGGTAGCGCACGTCGGTCACGCTCGCGGCGGAGACCTGCGTGCCATCCTTGGTGGCAGCCTCCAGGCGCGCGGAAAGGGGCGAGAGGGCCTCGAGCGGCCCCTCGTGGAACGACACGGTCAAGAAGCCGGGGCCGGTCTCGACCGAGTAGCTAGCGTCCTTCTGCAGGCTCACCGTGATGCGAGCCGTCACCTGACCACCGGCCCGGAAGGTCTGAGCCAGAATGCCGCCCACCGCACCAGTGGACTCGGTCACGGCCTCCGGGGCGCCCTTCAGCTCGGCGCCGACGATGTCCAGAATGAGGCGCTTCTGCGCCTTGTCGACCCGCGCCGTGTAGCTCGGCACACCCGTCGTCTCGATGGTCAGCGTACCGAGGCCCGTCTGACCCGGCACCAAGCGCACGTCACTGACGTAGATCGGCTCGGCCGCCTGAGCCCCGAGGGAGTGACAAAACAGCAAAGACGCCAGAACCAGCGGCGTAAAGGAGCGGGACATCTTCGTCTTGACGGGGCGCATCAGGCGTCTCCAGCGGCGGGCGTGCTCGAGTTTCGAAAGGGCTTCTGACAAACCCTACTTTGCTGCCGTGGAAAGGAACAAATTCCTAACAAGATCTCGGGGGACAGCGGCCAAGGCAGGCCGCTCGGACGCCAGTTGGCGCCGAAAAATGACCCGACAGGGCCGAATTCACTGCTTGTTCGGCGGCGGCGTCGACCGATCGCGGGCACTGTCCGCAGCCTCCATCGAGGCGAGGCGCTCTTTCAGCTCATCCAGCTGGGATCGCAGGTTATCCTCCGAGCCCTTGCCCGACTGGGTAACCGACAGCTCGTCGGTGCGCAGGGGGATGACTCGGCTCGCGCTCGGCACGTCTGGGTTGGACGGGTCATCGCGCACCAGGACCAGGTCGCCATCGCGAATGCGTTCGACCCGCCAATTCACCTCGTAGGCGGCTCCCACACCACCACTGGGCTGAACCACCTGGGCCCGGCCGATGAACTGGCCCCGGACCACCACGTGGCCAAGGCCGACGGGGTCGATCAGCATGGCCATTTCCGGTGAGCTGCCGGTCACCAGCCCGACCAGCTTGAGCTCCTCGATCGCGTACTCCTCGAGTACGACGTCGCGCTGCGATTTGACGGTCCCGCGCGCCTCTTCCAGGAAGAATTTGGCGAAACTGCGGAAAGGATCGCGACTGCGCTCCGATTCGACGAAGGCGGCCTCCTGGAAGTCGACGACCGGCGGCACGTCGGGCTTGGGCGCCTCGGCCGTGGTCACCGCCCGCGGCGGCGCACTGCCGTCGGGCGAGGAAACGATCTTGTCCTCGCCACAACCGAGGGCGGCGGCGCAGCACACGCCGCCGACAATGCTCCGGAAAATCAGCTGGCGCACGGCTCAGCCTCCTCCCCCGGCTCGTCGGTCTTGCCCCGCCGTCGTCGGCGCTGCGTCTTCGAGAGCGCGAAACGCGGTCGCGAGCCCTTGCACGCTCAAGTACACGTCCTGGTCCACGACCTTCGGGCTCGAAAGCGTGATGTTCTCCATGTTCATGATGCGGTCGCTCTGTCCGATGCCGTAGAAGAACTTGGCAATCTGGTGGAAGCGACCCTCGAGCTCGATGGTCATCGGCACGCGAGCGTAATACTGCTCTTTGATCTCCGGCTGGGGCGACCAGGCGATGAGGTCCACGCCCGTGGCATTGGCCACCGACTGCACCGCAGAGAGGAAGGCGGGGTATTCGGTGTTCGACGGCAGGATCTTGTTGAGCTCGCGCTCTCGTTCACGACGCCGAGCCAGCTCTTCCAGGTCTTTTTGATAGGCCTGTTCCGCCTGCTTGGCGGCCGTGAGCTGCGAATCGAGCTGCATGCGCGAGGCTTTGGTCGTCTCGATCTGGCCCGCGATGTCGCTGAAAAAGAGCACGTAGTAGGCCAATCCGAAGATGACCAATAGGCCTGCCGTGATCCCGATACGTGCCGGGACGGGCAACTTGGCAAGTGCGCTTTCGGCCATCAGTACTTCACCTCGGCCTCGAGCGCGAAGCCAACCACGGGGATGCCGGTGTCCTTGTCGGCGGCCTGATGCGCGGGCAAAAGGCGGATCTTGTCGAAGTAGTCGGACAGGTTCATGCGCTTGGCGAGCTCGGAAACGTCCTCGGCGTCACGCGCCACGCCAGTGATGTGCAGGAGCCGCGTTTCTTCGACGTACTCGCTGATCCACAGTCGCCGCGGATCCCAGGATGGATTGTAGAGCGCCAGCGGATTGTCGCGTCGCACGGCGGCCAAATCCTCGGGGTCGATGGAAGGACCCATGCCCGGGGTGAGCAGCCGCGCGAACTCGAGCAGCACGGCGGTGGGACCGGTGCGTGCGCTCTGCAGCTTGGCGATGGCGTCCTCGCGGGCCCGCATGCGTTCGAGCTCCGTGATGACGTTCTGGTGATTGGCGACTGCCGCTTTGGAGGCGTCGATCTTGGCCTGAATCTCCTGATTCAGCTTGGCCTCTTCGGCCAGCTCGGACTCTTTCATGCCGTGAAGCACGAACAGGAGCACGATCTCGACCAGCAGGGCCCCCATGGCAAACAGGACCCAGAGCTCGCTAGTGCTGCCACTTTCGACGCGCCGCTTCTTCTGCGGCAAGAGGTTGATGCGAATCACGCGCGCACCTCGCGTTCACGCCGCAAAGACAGGCCCAGGGCCACCGAGAGCTCGAGGGCGTGCCGCCCGAGCAGCTCCGGATTGACGTCGCGGCCGACGGAGGTGATGCCCTCGGTGGGTACCCACGTTTCGACCGGGATGCGCGAACGCTGCTCGATCGCCTGCGCCAAGGGCGGCAAACCAGCGCTGCCGCCGGTGACGAAGATGCGCCCGATGTTGCCGTCGCCACCGGTGGCCATGAAAAAGTCCAAACTGCGCTGGATTTCCGCAGCGATCGAGTCGCACGAACCCTCGATGATCTCGGCCACCTGCGCCGGCACGATGCCGTCGTAGCGGTCGCCACCGACCTTGTAGGCCTCGGCCTGCTCGCGCGGTACGCCGAGCGTGCGCTGAATTTCGTCGGTTACGGCGTTCCCACCGTTGGCGATTTCGCGCGAAAAAGCGCTCACTCCGCCCGAAATCACGTTCAAGCTGGAGACGCTGGCGCCCACGTTGATGATCGCCACCGTCTGCGAGCCATCGAGGCCACGCGTGAACTCGAACAGGTTTTGCACGCAGAAGGCATCGATGTCGCAAACCAAGGGTTTCAGCTTGGCCGAGCGCACGACCTGAGCGTAGTCCTCGATCTGGTCCTTCTTGGCCGCGACGAGCAGGACCTCCATCTGGCCTTCGTCCGGGCTGCGCCGCAGGACCTGGTGGTCGATTTGCACGTCCTTGATGTCGAACGGGATGTGCTGCTCGGCTTCCCACTGGATCTGCTCACCGAGCTCGTCGTCGGTCATGAGCGGGACGGTGATCTTGCGGATGATGGCGGCCTGGCCGGAGACGCTGATGGCCACATCCCGAGAGCGAAACTTGAACTCCTTGAACACGGCCTGGAGAGCATCGCTCACGGCGGCTGCATCCATCACCTGGCCGTCCACGATGACCTGAGGGGCCAAGGACACGAAACCGAAGCGCACCAGCTGCAGCCCCTTACGCCCGGGCTTGAGCTCGCACACCTTGATGGAGGTGGATCCGATATCCACCCCGACGAGGTTTTTTCCTTCTCCCATGGGGCTTGGTCTCGTGTCGGTCCGGCCGTGTTCTTTCCTCGAATTTCCGAGGAGATCGCACGCTGGTACCCGATCCTCGCACTCCGGGGCGGACAGAGCCAAGAAATCGGGCCCGGGTCCGGTTGGCGCCACCCGCCGCCGATGTGGGTGTCAGCTCCGCTCGAAGCAGGCCAGCGTCTCGACGTGTTCGGTGAAAGGGAAGTATGGGTAGCCGGTCAGGCTAGTCAGCTGCATGCGGCCAGCTTGCAAGCGGGCGGCGTCTCGCTCGAAGGCGTCGAGCCCACAGCTCAAGTAGAGGAGCGTCTGAACGGCTCCCCCGGCCAGCGCGTCCAAGAGTGGCGCATCGAGCCCTTTGCGCGGCGGATCGACGATCGCCGTGGCCTCCGCGCCGACCTCCTCGAGGGCCGCTAGCGCCTGACCGGCAGGTCCAGGTCGGACCGTGGCCTGGTGTCCGGGCAGCGCTGCAATGCCGAGGTCGAGCCCAGCCAGCGACCCGGGGGAGACCTCGTTGAACACGACCCGGCGACCGCGCGCCGCGAGCCCGAGCCCGATCGTCCCGACGCCCGCGTAGAACTCGACGACGGGTTCCGGTCCGACCTGCTCGTGAATGGCGGCCACGGCTCGGTCATGCTCGACCGGGTTGGCCTGCCCGAAGGCGCCGGGCGGATAGAAGACGCGCGCGCCGCCGGACCAATCCTCGATCGCCTCTGGCCCGACCAGGTGCCGAAAATGGGGCCCCAGAAGGGAGTTGGTGCGCTCCGGCTGGAAGTTGAGCCACAGGCTGTGCACCAGATGCAGGCCCGCCAGCTCCGAGCACAGCTCGATGGCCGGCCCGAGCTCGGGCAGCGCGGCGTCCGGCTGGGCCCGCAGCACCAGCACCACCTGCACCTTGCCGCTCGGTCGCTCCACCGCCAGCTGGACCGTCCGCAAGAGCCCCAAGTGCTCATTCTCGCGATACGGGGGCACGAGCAGGCGGGCAGCCGTGCCGAGCAGCTCCTGGCACACCTCTTCGATCGCCGGGTGGTGCAAGGGACAGTCGGGAATGTGGACCAGGCGGTGGCTGCCCTCCTCGAAGATGCCGAGGCGCGGGGCAGCCGGGGTCCCCCGCACGGACAGGCGCACGCGGTGGCGATAGCCGAAGCCGATGCTCTCGGAAAACCCGGGCGGCGCGATCCCGGCTGCGAGCGCTAGGGCCTCGAGGCGCTGCCGGGCCGGCGCTGCAATGGCCCGCTCGCCGAAGCGGGGACAACCTGGACAGGCCGGTTGATGGCGGCAGCGTGTAGGGCTCAGGGGAAAATCCCGCGCTGCTCGTAGGCGGTGATCAGTCGCTCGAGGGCAACGGCGTAGCAAGCCACCCGCAGGGAGCAGCCATGGCGCCGCGCCATGTCGTACATGGTGGCGGCCCCGCTGCGCATGGCGCCTTCGAGCTTCTCGTCCACCTCCGGCAGGGTCCAGGTCTCGCTGCGCCGGTTCTGCACCCACTCGTAGTAGCTCACGGTGACACCGCCAGCGTTGGCGAACACGTCGGGCAGGATCTCGATGCCGCGCTCGAGCAAGATGCGCTCACCATCCGGATGGCACGGACCGTTGGCCCCTTCGGCCACCAGTCGCACCTGCAGCGCATGCGCTTCCTTGGCGCCCACCTGATTCTCGAGCGCTGCCGGCACGAAGATGTCCGCGGGCACGCCGAAAAATTCGTCGGCGCTGATGGGCTGCCCGTTGGGGTAGCCGGCGATCGAACCGTTCTGACGCACGTAGGACTGCAAGCGATGCGCGTTGAAGCCTTCGGGCGTGTAGAGGTACCCGGTGTGATCGCCCACGCCGACGAGCGACACGCCCAGGTGACTGAGCAAGACCGCCGTGTGGCTGCCCACGTTGCCGAAGCCCTGCACGATGAGCTTCTTGCCCTGGAGCTCGAAGCCCTTGCGCTGAGCCCAATCGACGATCGCATGCACGACGCCCTGTCCCGTGGCCTTGGTGCGCCCGACGGTGCCACCGCTGGCCACGGGCTTGCCGGTGACCACGCCGCGATTGGCGGCCTGGCGATTCACCATGCCGAAGGTGTTCATGTACGTGTCCATGGCCCAGGCCATGTGCTGCTCGCCGGTGCCGACGTCGGGCGCTGGGATGTCGTAGTCGGGACCGATGTTGCTGCCGAGCGCGTGAATGAAGCGCCGCGTGATGCGCTGGTTCTCCTCCGCCGAATAGTCGCGGGGATTGTACTTGATGCCGCCCTTGGCGCCGCCGAACGGCACGCCGATGAGCGCGCACTTCCAGGTCATCATGGCGGACAGCGCCTTGAAGTCGTCGAGCCCCGCGCTCGGATGGAAACGCAAACCGCCCTTGTAAGGCCCGAGGATGTTGTTGTGCTGGATGCGGTAGCCCTTGAACGTGCGATAGCTGCCGTCATCCATGCGCACGGGAAAATGGACGATGAGCTCGTTCTTCGGCTGGCTCAGGATCGACACCATGTAGTCCGGCAAACGCACCAGCTGCGCTGCCTGATCCAGATACGACTGAATGACCTCGAAGAAGCGGTACTCCTGCGCGCCCCGCTCACCCTGCTCGGACTCGGATCGCGCCGGAATGAGGGACGAGGGCGGGGCACTGTCGCGAGGGGCTGTCACGAGGGCGCATATTGTCACCTCCCGCCGAGAGCAGCCAGTGACCTCACTCGAAGACGTCGGCCAGCGTCGTTGCTGTGCGGATGCGCTTCGCCCATCGGTCGAGCTCGGCGTCGCTGGCGCCCGTCAGGCGCAGGAGCGTCTCCTCCGCCAGGGGGCCGAACGCGTCGCGAAGCTGCTCTTCGAGAATCTGGCGACGGCCTTCGGCGTGACCCCTCTTATGGGCAGCTCCCAGGATCAGCCGATGCGCCGCCTCGCGTCGCTCCTCCTCGGCGAGGATCGCGCGCACATCCGGGTCGGCTGAAAGCTCCAGCAGCTTTCTTTCTGCTTTCTCAATCATGGGGTCCTCCCGGGTCAGTCGTTCGATTTCTCTGGGATCCTCGGAAGACAAGAAGCGACACCAGCGAGACAGGGGTGGGTCGGCTTCCGCCTGGTCGCGCGTTAGCTTCGGCAGCTCAATCGTGTGGAACTCTAGTAACGGCGAGAATACCACGCCTGCGCCGCTGCCACGCAACCGGAAGATCTCGTGAAACTGCGGGAAAGCGAACTCCCGGTAGTTCAGGAATAAGACCCCCACGACCGGGCAGAGCGAGTGGTACTCTTGCCCCGCCTTCAGCTGTCCAGTCGATCCAGCGTGGTCGGTTGATGACGAGCTGCCGGAAGGCTGATCTCATCGCTCCCGGGTACGTGTCGTCGTCGTCGTCGTCGAAAAAGGACGCCGCGCACGCTGTCCTGAGCTATTCTGGGCGGATGCGCATCGAGGGGGGCGTCGCGGCGCTTGTGCTGAGCGTGCTCGGCGCGTGCGGAGGACCGCCCGCGGGCCCGGCGGGCTCGGGTGGAGGCGCGGCGCACCCGAGTACTGGTGGCACGGGCGCTGCCACCGGTGGCGACGCAGGCGTCGGGGGCAGCGGAGGAGTCCCGGTCCCCACGGAATGCAACCTGCCGGACTGTCAGGACGAGCGGCACGCCTGTGAGATTTGTCGCTTGGGTGACGAATGCACCTGTCCAGGCGGACGCGCGTGCAGCTGGGCGACGGATCTCGATGGGGACGGGTACCGCGTGTCGCTCTACGACGGCAACGGCACCGAGCCAGGTGCCTATGCCGTCTGTTCGCAGGTGCGGTTCTTCGACTGCGACGACACCGATCCGCTCTACTACTACCCGGGCTACTACGACCTGGATGGCGACGGGTACGCGGGGGAACCGACTTGTACGTTCCCTGGGCAAGAAGGCGTGATTCAGTTCCTGCAATCGCAGTTGAACTCGTCGCCCAACCTAGACTGTGACGATAGCGACAAGGCGAAAAACCGGACGCTCTACGTGGATGCGGATGGTGATGGTTCGGGCGATCCGGGGCAGCCGCGCTGTGAGCCGCCGGGTACTGGCTTCAGCGCGGATCCGTCCGATTGTGACGACCAAGACCCCGAGCGCCCGGCCGATCTCGAGCTCTGGGGTGACGGCCTGGACAGCGACTGCGACGGCGACGATGGCACCCCCCGGAGCGATCGCTGCCCCATCGAGACTCCAAGCCTGGCCCCCGTGTGCGAGGGCACGAACGCGGTCCTCTTGCTGGAGTGCGCTGAGAACTGCTGGAACGGTCGGGTCCTGTCCATCGGTAATGCCGGAACGCTCCCCGTCCAAGGCGTTGCCACCGTGAGCGCCTTGGCCCTGGGGGGTGAGACCGAGGCGGTCTTCGAGATCGCCGTCGATCTGGCTCCGGGCGAGAAGAGCACGCCCTTCACGGTGTACATCGACCCTCTGTCCTGGCTGAGCCTCGATCTCGAGGCCGAGGAGTGTGACGCGAGTCCCAACACTTTGGGCCAGGGCCCGTGCAACGAGCCTTGAGTGTTGCCGGCCTCGCGAGGGCCCGTCACGGGCCGCATCTTGGCAAAAGCGAGGGTGAGCGACCACCACGGGCGCTCCCCCGCCGTTTCGGCTAGATCCGCGTGTCGAGGTCGAAACGGATGAACGCGCGGGGGGGACACCTACTTCTTTTGGCGGGAGCATGCTGGGCGACCGTGGCCGGCTGCGGGCGGATTTCGGAGGACGGCGAGGGCTCGGGGGGCGCGGCGGCCAGCGACGCGTCGACCGGGGCACAGCCAAGCAGCGGTGGCGCCGCGAGCGAGGCCGGAGGCAGCCCGAATGCCGAGGGAGGAAGTGGCGGGACGGGCCTGCTCATCGTACCCGACGAGGAGCCGCTCACCGGCTGGGATTGGTGGATCGAGTACCAGCTCAAGGACGGACCGAACGAAGACGACAATCGTCCCGAGCGACCCGCCGACTCTTCGCTCGGCCTCGAGCTGGGCGAGGCGGGTTGGCGTGACAGCACGACGCCGCTCTGCACCGGCATGGCCGGCGTCTCGCGCGTGGACCTTTGGGCCGACGCCGCGGGCGTCGCGGTGCTGCTCGAAGCGCCCGAGTGCGGGGCACCCGAGGGATATGACTGCGACGTCCAAGGCGATGAGGTTTGGTACAACCAGGGCTCGGGCTGGACCTGGCTCACCGGTTTTTCGAACAAGGATCCCGTCTGGAAGAACTTCTTCGACCTGGCTGGCCTCCCCGCTGGAGACTTGCTGCTCGCGTCGGGTGTCGGCGTCTTGGCCGTAGGTCGCGACGGCACCCTGGAAGACACCGAGAGTGCGGACCCGGCGACGGGCCTGGTCGATGACGGTGACGGTCGGGCGTACAGCGCATTCCTCCACCCCGTTCTCGACACCCCGACAACGTTCGAAATCGGGGTGTTCGACGGGGATGACTGGGCGAGCGTGACCGACACCATCTACGAGGGTTTCACGCGACTCAGCGTCATCGACGGCGCGGTCTACCTGGTCGCGGACGAGATGTACCGTGTCACGGACGGGGAGCCCGAAGCGCTGCCGGAGCTACCGGATGCCGACGCCGTTCCGGTCGACCTAACGGGCACCAGCGCGGACGATCTCTACGCGGTCGCCGACGGGCCGGCAGGAACGGAACTCTTGCGCTTGGTGGACACGGAATGGACCCCGGTGGCAGCGCTCGACGGCGCCTTCGTCGGCTCTTGGGCGAATGGTGACAGCGCGTACCTCGTGACCGAAAATACCTTTGGCAGCATCAGCGAGAGTGGGTTCGAGCCACTGGCAACGCTGAGTGCCGGGAAATTCGCGGCCATCCATGGCCTGTCCGGGACGGAGATCTTCCTAGCGGTGCTGGACGCCGACCTCTCGGCCTACGCTTGCGACACCCCCTTCTTGTTCCACTGGGATGGAGCCGAGCTCCACCCATTCTGATCAGGCAGACCAGAGCCGGTACCAGTAGACGAGCCCCGCCACGACCAAGAGCGCATCGACGCGGTCGAAGAGGCCTCCGTGCCCGGGCAAGATGGACCCGGAATCCTTCACGCCGGTGGATCGCTTGATGAGCGATTCGGCCAGATCGCCGGCTTGACCGAGCAGCGCGCCGACGGCGCCGAGCACGACGGCATGCACGAGCGGGAGCTCCGGTAGATACGTGAGGCTGGCACCTACGGCGGACCCGGTCGAAAACAGCACCGAGCCCACGAGCCCTTCGACCGTCTTCTTGGGGCTCACCGCCTCGTAGAGCTTCGTCTTGCCGGCGAGGCGACCGAGCGTGTAACCGCCCGTGTCGCCCATCCAGGCAATGGTGAGCGTCAGGAATACCCACCATGACCCGCCGACGGACGTCACGCGCAGGAGCGCGAGACAGCCCATGGTGAGCCCGACGTACACGGCGCCCGCCACCCCACCGAGCAAACGCAGGGCGGCGGTTTCGATCTGTCCGAGCCGCACCAGCGGCAGGAGCACCATCGCGACGACGACGCCGAGCACGCCGCTGAAAAAGATGCGCGCGTCCTCCCAGCCGAGAAATGTGCAGGCGGTCAGGATCCCGGTCAGCCCCGCGCCGATCAGCCGCGACGGACGGTCCGTCGGGTGCGTCATGGCAAACAGCTCATAGGCCGCCTGAGCCGCCGACAGGATGATCAAGAGGGCCCAGCCCCACACCGGACCCGCAAAAAGCAGGAGCAAGAGCAGCGGGCCGAGCACTCCGACGGTCAGGAGCCGAACTCCCAGATTGCTCGGCAGTGAAGCCACGGCGGGCGATTGGCTATCAGCTGGCTCCGCTCGAGACAAGCACCTTGCGCGACGGCGGGCTTGGCCCTACCGAGCATTCGCCTATGCAGAGCGGCCCTTCGTACCTGCGAAACAGGGTCCGGCTCGTCCTGGCCGCAGCCGCGCTGGGCGCGCTGGTGACGCTGTGCGGATCGAAAGCAGCCGGGCCGGGTGTTCCGGGGCTGCTCGACGCGCTCGGAGCTGCTTGCTCGGACAAGGCTAGCTCGGGCACTGCCAGCCCGGTAACGGTGAGCGAGTTCGCCTGGGAGCCCAGTAGCGGTTCGATCGCGGACCTCCTGGTCGGGCGTGGCGTGCTCTTCGTCGGGCAGCGCGCAGGCGAAAAGTATTCGGAGCTCTACCGCGCGTTCGTCCGCCTCTCCCCGGAAGGGCGGGTCCTCGGCGTCGTGCGCCTACGTAACCTCAGCCAGACCGATCTGGCGAGCGAGTCGGGCCTACGCGCCCACGCTCGGCATGCGCTGTTCGTCTCCGAAAGCGAAACCGGCGAAGCCATGCTGACGGTCCTCGACGTGGACGGCGAGCGAGGAAGAAGAAGCGAAAGCCTGGTCGACAGTATCGAGCTTGGGCTCACGCGGTACTTGGAGAAGGGCACGGCGAGCGGCCTCGGTGAGTGCGACGTCGTCTTGCCGGAGACGCTGAGCGAGCTCGGTGTCGTCCAGCACGATGGCACGCTCCGACTGAGCCTCGACGGGCGCGCCGTCGAGCTCGATCTCGCGGGACTGTTCGACCCGAACTCGCAGGAGACGCACGGTCTGACCATCCTGCGCCGCTCGAGTCAGGCGCCGCCGCTTGGGCACTGGGCTGCGGACGTGGGGCGCGCCCTCCTGGGGCCCGCAGCCGTGGCCAGCGTGGAAGAGCTCGCCCTGTCCGTCAGTGACCGCTTCTCGCGGGCGGGGTACCGCTTGACCCATCGCGACCCTGGACCACAAAGGACGACGATCGAGCGTCCCCCTGCTGTGGAAGAGCCGACAGCCGCGGCCCATTTTCCCCCAGCTGCCCTGCCTTCCCCCTGGCCCAAGCCCGAAGCCGGGGAAGGCCACTGGGTTCCCTTCGCCACCGACCTGATGCCCGCTGCCCTTGCCGGGGGCCCAGCTCCGCTCGTGCGCACCTTCGTGCGCCCGGACCCGGAGCGCCCTTACGTCCGAGCCGAGCTCGTCGCGATCGATACGGCGCGCCTCGAGCTCGGGCTCCGCGCTGGCTACGAAGACCCGCGCCCGCGCACCGGCCCACCCGGCAGCGGTCACGTGCCCGACGACCCCCGCGTCTACTCGCGCATCGTGGCCACGTTCAACGGCGCCTTCAAAACGACGCACGGCGCGTACGGCATGAAGGCCGAGGACCGCGTGCTCGTGCCCCCGGTTGCCGGCGCTGCCACGCTGCGCATCGACTCGAGCGGCGCGGCGGGCCTGGGCACTTATCGCCCCGAACAGGGCCCAACCGTCGCCGCGCAGCGCTTGGAGGAGGCGCCCGCCTACCGCCAGAACCTCGACCTGCTCCTGCAAGGTGACCAACTGCTCCCCACCGGTCGCGTCGACTGGGGCGATCACTTGGTGGGCAGCACCGTCGTGGCCGAGCGCAGCGGCCTCTGCGTCCGCCCGGACGGACACCTGGTGTACGTCTGGTCGCAAGAGACGACCGCGCGCACTTTGGCGCGCGCGATGCACATGGCCGGCTGCGCGCGCGGCATGCATCTCGACATGAACCCCGGTCACTCGACGTTCGCAGCGCACCGCATCGAAAGCTTCCAGCCGCTACGCGCGACCGGCCGCCTCCTCTCCCCCGCGATGCATGCCAAGGCGACGCGTTACGTACGTTGGTCACCGAAGGACTTTTTCTACCTCGCCTACCGCGATCCGTACCCCCACTCGGAGGCAGCCACCCTGCTCTCCTTCGCGCCCTCCCCCGGTAGCCAGCCGGCGCCGCCGGAGCTACCGGCCCTCATCCTCGGTCACCGCACGGTCGCAGGCATCGAGCTCGCAATCGAACGCGTCGACCAGGGCCGCCTCACCCTGAGCCTCGCCGTCGGCACCGACGAAGTCGGCGTCCCCAAGTCCGAAAGCGCGCCTTCTCCGAGCAGCACGGCCTTGGTCGCTTGGGCCCTCGGCCACGCCACCTTGGGCAGCCGCCCCGGCCTCAGCCAAGCGGAGCGCCCCCTGTTGGCGCACGATCGCCGCTTCGCCACGCTCGTCCTGCCCAAGGGCGGCGACGCCTACGTCAAGTTACCCGGCGACCCGATTGAGCCCGCGGCCGATCACGATCTCGTGCAGCTCGACCTCGTGGCCCGCGACGGCGTCTTGCTCGACGCTGGCCGCCGCATCACCACGCGCCGCGAGCACAGCGCCCTCTGCATCGACGATGCCGGCTACCTGTGGCTCGGCCGCATGGAGCACGACACGCCAGCACCCCTCGTCCAAGCCTTGGTCGACCTCGGCTGCCGTCACGTGCTCGAAGCCGACCGCGGCTCCCAGTCCCCCGCCAGCGTGGAGCGCGCGGGCATCGCTGCTGGCCTTTCGGCAGAGCGGCCCTGGAGCGCGCTGGTCGGCACGCCGCGGCCACTGCGCGGGCGCGCTTATGCGTTTTGACCGAACTGCCAGGCCGGCATAGCTTGCCCGTCATGGCAGCTCCGGGAGTTCTGGCAGGGCGCTTCGCCTGGTGTTTGGCGGCTGCGGCAGGCCTCGTCACCTTCGCCCTCCCCTCCCCTGCTCAGGCCTGCGGCGCTTGCGGCTGCGACGCCCCATACGGCATCCGCCCGCAGCTCGGCAACCATCTCGCTCCGCAGAAT
>Ga0247744_1000047_pt1 | contig 28135 bp, 19 predicted proteins | sample UWRJS154409C5_FD_180946 | JGI IMG/M metagenome (GOLD analysis project Ga0247744, IMG submission 180946) | Soil microbial communities from Arlington Agricultural Research Station in Wisconsin, United States - UWRJ-S154-409C-5 | ecosystem: Environmental > Terrestrial > Soil > Agricultural land... | reverse complement strand
CTGGCCGCTGCTCTCGACCTCACCACGTGAGTTCTGGAGTCGGCGTTGGAATCGTTACATCAGCCGCTTCGCGCTGAGGCACGTCGCGCGCCCCCTTGGGGCAAGGTTCCCGCGCGCGCTCGTTACGATGGTCGTGTTCGCGGCGAGCGCTCTGTTTCACGAATACTTCGCCTACGGGGCCTCGGGGCCCGCCACGCGGCCGGGAGCGATGACGGCTTTCTTTCTGGTGCAGGGACTGGCGGTGCTCTTGGGTGAGCGTTTTCCGGCTCCCCGCGGCACGCCGCGCTGGCTGACCCACTCGGGCACGGTCATCTGGATGCTGCTCACGGCGCCCTGGTTCTTCGTGTCCCTCCGCCCCGCCCTCACCGACTTCGGGTTTCCGGCCATCTGGCTTCCCTGATGGAGCGGGAGGGGCGCACCGGCCCGTTGCGGGCGCGGGCACGTCTTGCGAAAGTGCCCCCATGAAGGTGGCCCCTGCCCGGCGCTCGCGACTCGGCGGGCTGATCGGGGCCCTTTGCCTGAGCACGCTGGCCAGCTCCGCGCGCGCGGGCAACCTCGACGCGTTCTACCTGAGCGGGGATGCAGCGATGCAGGCCGGGGCCATCAGCGCCGACGTCCAGGGCGGTGGCGCCGCCTGGTACAATCCTGCGGCGCTGGCATCGCTGTCGGGTATGCGTCTCGACGTCAGCGTCAATGGCTACGCATTGCGTTTCGGTGGAACGGCTGACCTTGCTCCGCCCACGCCAGGAACCGAAGTCACACGTCTCACGCGGCTGGACCTGAACGTGGTGCCTACTGCACTGACGATCACCCGGCGTTTCGGTCCATTCGGTGCCGCGTTTGGTCTCTTCGTTCCGGCACAGTCCGCGGTGGCCCTGCGCACGCATTTTCGCTCGCCGCCCGCGGACGATGGCACGGCGATCGACTACGCCTACGACGCCTCGACGCGCTTTCAAAGCTATCATGCTGGCATCGCTCTCGGCTTCGATGCCACCAAGAAGCTCTCCTTGGGTGGCTCGTTCTTGGTCAACTACCAGACACTCGTCGATACCTTGACGACGAGCCTCATCACCACGCGTCCCGGCGGAGACGTGCTGGAGAACAGACATCACACGCTCGACAGCGTGCAACTCGGCGCCGAGTTCATCCTCGGCTTTCGCTACACCTTCCTGCCTGGCTGGCGCGTCGCCGGCGTCATGCGTTCGCCCGGCCTGCTCATGGCGGAGCGCACCGCGCTCGTGGATACCATGCAGTTTGCCGGAAACGGGCAGGCGAACGGTAACAACGATTTTTCCGAGTCGCTCGCCATCGACACCAGCATCATTTCCCCTTTCCGTTTCCACGCCGGTCTGTCGCACGACTTCTCGCCCAGCTGGCGCGGCGCCGTCGATGCAAGCCTGCTCTTGCCGTTCACGAACGAGCAACTGGACCTCGATCTCCGCGCCACCTGGAATGCCCGCGTGGGCGCACGCCACCAGCTGGGCGATCTAGTCGCGCTCGGCGGCGGCCTCTTCACCGACCGGAGCCCGAACGGCACGCCAGACGAGTTCCAGGAAGCCCAGCTCGACTTCTACGGCGCCACGATCGGCCTCGAACTGGGGACCGTGTACGGCATCTACTCGAAGAACGGTGTCCCCTATACCAAGCCCAGGGGACTCAAGTACGCCACCACGATAGGCTTTTCGTACGCGCTCGGCATAGGCAGCGTGATGCAGGCACAGGTCGCGGCGACGCCGGACGGAAGCGTGACCCAGCAGAACGTGCTGCAGGACGTCATCGCCCACGAGTTCACGCTGCACATCGGCCAAACGGTGATGGAATGATGATGAGGCCACTTCGACGATGAACACGCGCAGGCCATGAGCATCAGCTATCAAAAGGTCGACGCGGACTACTTCGAAAAGCGGGGGCTCAGGCGCTACGCGCGCGTTTGGTCACTCTGGGCACTCGGCGTCGGTGCCGTCATCTCGGGCGATTTCTTCGGCTGGAACTTCGGGCTCGCCGCAGGCGGGTTCGGCGGCCTCTTGCTCGCCACCGTGATCATGACCGTCCTCTACGTGGGCCTGTGCTTTTCAATCGCGGAGATGAGCCCCGCTCTGCCTCACACCGGTGGAGCCTATTCCTTTGCGCGGAGCGCGCTCGGACCCTTCGGCGGCTACGTCACGGGTCTGGCCGAAAACATGGAGTATTTGCTCACGCCGCCGGTGATCGTGGTTGGCATCGGCGGCTACCTCGGCGCCATCTTCGGCACGCCAGAAGCGGCCGAGCCGCTGTGGTGGCTGGGCGTCTACGCACTGTTCGTCGGCCTGAACATCCTGGGCGTGGAGGCCAGCTTCCGCTTTACGGTGTTCATCACGTGCCTCGCCTTGGCCATCCTCGTCGTCTTCTACGTGGGCGCATTGCCCCACCTCGATCTCGAGCGTCATGCGTTCGACGTCCCAGTCGAGCCTGGACACTCCACCTTTCTGCCTCGGGGCGCGCGGGGGATCCTGGCGGCACTACCCTTCGCCATGTGGTTCTACCTGGCGATCGAACAGCTACCCCTGGCAGCCGAGGAGGCGCACGACCCGGTCCGCGACCTGCCGCGTGGTCTGCTCTGGGGCCTGGGCACGCTCGTGGTGTGTGCCTTCTCGACCCTCATCCTCTCGGCCGGGATCGAGCCGGGCGCTGCCCGCCTGGGCGCCAGCGACGAGCCTCTTTTCTGGGGATTTCGCGCGCAGTTCGGCGACGGGCTCGGGGCCAACGTGCTCCCCCTGCTGGCGGTGAGCGGGCTCTTGGCTAGCTTCCACGGCATCATCTTCGCCTATGGGCGACAGGTGTATTCCCTGTCCCGAGCGGGCTACTTCCCGCGTGTGCTGTCGCTCACGCACCCCACCAGGAAGACTCCCCACGTCGCCTTGGTGTCGGGCGCGCTCCTCGGCTACGCGGTGGCCCTCACCATCCACCTGGCCGGCAGCGATCACCCGGTCGGCGCAACCCTGCTCAACATGGCCGTCTTCGGCGCCGTCATCTCCTACGTGCTGCAGATGCTCAGCTTCATTGCTCTGCGCTTGAAGCGCCCCGATTTGCCGCGCCCCTACCGGAGTCCGCTCGGGATCCCCGGCGCCGTTTTGGCCCTGATCATCGCGCTGGTGACGCTCGCCAGCCTCTTCTTGGCCGACCCAATCTATCGCCGCGTCGTGTGGGCCGCCGCTGCCTGGTTCGGGGCTGGAATCGCCTATTTCTGGCTGTTCGCACGCAAGCGCCTGGTGCTTGCGCCCGAAGAAGCCGTGGCCCAGACGAAGGCTACTCCGTAGCTGGCTCGGGTTCCGGCGTGGGCTCGACCGCCGGCTCGTCCGCGGGTGCGACCTCTTCGGGCTCGCCAGGGGCGTCCGAACGCGGCGCAGCGCCACCGAGCTTCTGCCAGGCGCGACGATCGCCCGGTGCCAGGCGAGTGACCTTCTGGTAGCGCAGGCGCGCAGTCTTCAGGTCGCCCTTGGACATCGCCCAGTCCCCCTGCGCCAGCAAGCACGACGGCTCGTCCTCCCCGAGCGACACGCAGCGGCGGGTCCAGCGGTCAGCGAGCTCCGTCTGTCCTGCTGCCAAGAGGACGGCCGCCATCGTGCCCGCGGCTCGCGCGCTCTGCATGTCGAGCCCGGCAGCCCGCCGCGAGAGCTGTTCGGCACGGGGCAGGTCACCGCTACGCAGGGCCTTGTCGGCCTCTTCCGTCAGATTGCCCGACAAGAGCTGGATGGTCTTGGCATCATCGGCCGGCACTTTCAGGCCGCCGAGCCAGGCTTTCTTGGCCTCGGCCTCGCGTCCCAGCATGACCAGAACGTCCCCGTAGAGCTCGAGCGTCTTGGCGCGACCGGGCCGGACACCGAGAGCCTGCTCGACCCAACGCAGGGCTTCGCTCGGAGTGCGGAGCGTGAGGAAGAGCCCCGCTAAGCCCTCCAGCGCCAGGCTCTGCGGATGGTTGAACACCGCGGTGCACATCTGCTTTTGAGCTCCCTGCATGTCGCCGAGCACGAGCAAGTCGCGCGCTTTCTCCCAGGCACGGGAGCCCGCTTCGAGCGTGAGCGCCGTCACTTCTGGCGGCGGCTGCGCAACCTGATCGCACGGCTTTGCATCCCCAGGACCGAGCACCCACAGGCTCTCGCCCGCGGCAGCGGCGCCTGGCCGCGAGCCGTCGTCCGCTGCCCCGCTAGCTCGGGCGGAACTGCCCGCTTCGGCAGGCTTTGCCTCCGCGGAGCCGTCGCTCGCAGGACGCTCCTCGGCGGAGCTCGGCCCGAGACCCTCGTGACTGCGCTGCCAAAGCACGAAGCCGACGCCGCCCACGCCGAGCAACCCGAGCACACCCCAAAGTAGCCCGAGCGACTTACCCTTGGGCGCCGGACGAGGGCGGGCGGAGGGACCCGCCAGCGTCGCCGTAGCGAGCGGGGGCCGCATGGACGCGGGCGCCTGGGGCAGTGGCACCGGACCCGGTGGCGGTGGTGGGGTCGGCGCGGCGGCGACGGGACGCCAGGAGGTCGGCACGGGGGGCGTGGTGACCGGTCGGGGGGGATGGGAGCTCTGCGTGGGTAGGGGCTGCGTGGGTAGGGGCTGCGTGGGTGGGGGCTGTGGAGGGCTCGCGCCGAAGAAATTCTTGGACTCGGCGATGATCGATTCGGTCAGCTGGACGCTGGGCGGACCATACGACGGGGCTCGGGCGACCGCCTTGTCCACCTCCCCCGCCGGAGCCCGCGCCATCGTGGGCCTGTCGTCGAAACCGGGATCGAACTCGTCAGTGTGCGCGCCGCCCTCCTCGCCCCCAACGAGCGTCGGACGTTCCTCGTCGTCGATGATGGTCGGCATCTCGTGACGCCACGCGGCTAGGCCTTCGATGTGCTTCTCGAGCGGCTTGAGCGACACCTCGAGGCTCCGTTCATCGAACAGCGCACGGAGGTCGACCTTGACGATCCGGGCCGAGGACAGCACCCGGTCGGCCGAAAACAGCTCCAGCCAAACCCTGCGATGATCGATTGCGCCGACCTCGTCGACGATGAGCACGTCGGGACTGTGCGCCTGGAGCTGGGCCCAACGCGTGCGAGCCGGATCCAGCGGGACGACTTGCACCTCGAGCCCGCGGGCGATGAGCGCCTGCCCAACCGCTGCGCCGCGTGTCACATCGTCGTCGGCGACCACCACTCGATGCGCGCGGCCGCTGCGCCGCCACTTGGAAGCGTCGGCGCGCTGCGGCAGCGAGAGGTCGGGCAGAGGCACCGCCTTGAGCTGGTCCGACGAAAGGCTGCTCCGGCGAGCGGGATTCGTCGCACCGAGCGACGAAAGGCCCTTCTTGATCTCGCCCAGAGCGCCAGCCGGCCGGAGCAAGCTGCTGAGAGACCGCATGTTCGAGGCGCTGGTCGTGGTGACCACCGGAGGGGGACGCGAGGAGGCGCGTTCGGCGGCCGCCCGTTCGGCCAAGCGCCGAGCCACCGTGGCGAGCCGGGTGGCCAGCGCCGCTACCGGGACATCGCTGGACAGGATGCTGACGAGCAGGTCCCGGTCGAGCTCGCGCAACGTGCTCTGCGCTTCGCGGTCGGCGATGACCGCCAAGCGCGCCCGGCCGGTGCGATCGGTCGTGCGCAGTCGCTCCAAGATCGGCAGCGCGTGCGTCGCCCCCAGCGCCAGCACGAGGTCGGGGGCGACGACCGGCAAGAGCTCGCCGAACGAGGTCGGTCCAGCGCGCTCGACGAACACACCTTCCCGCTCCAGGGCGGCCTCCAGCTCCGAAGCACGGTCTCCACTCGAGACCACGAGCACCGTCGGTTCGACTTTCATGGGGCGCGCAGAAGCCAGTGTACCAACCTCGGGCCTTCCGTCACCGCCTCCCCTCGAAACGCCCTCCCCTCCCCTACAAAAGCCTGGGCCGAGCGGCGCCCGCTACCCCCAGGCGTAGAAAAATGAGAACCAGTACCCGCCCGAGCGCGAAGCCGGAGGGACAAGGGGCAGGCTACGGCTATGGCAGAAGGACCTCGAAGAATCATGTCCAGAGCAAGCACTATCCAAGCGAGAATATTTGCAGTCGCGACCTGCGCCTGTCTGGCGCTCACCGCCGCCGGCTGCGTGAAGAAGTCGGGAGACGAGGGCTCCGGTAGCGGCGCCAAGACGGAGTTCGGCGGCAAGAAGCCGTTCCCGGACGGCGCGCCCATCACGGACCCGCCCGTACCCACCACCGCACCGGGGAACCCCTTGGTCGGCGCGAAGCTGTTCGTCGATCCGGAGTCGCTCGCGATGCTGCGCTACAACGTGCTCAAGACGCAGGATCCAGCCAAAGCCGCCATCATCCAGAAGATCGCCTTCGTCCCCCAGTCCATCTGGATGGGCAACTGGAACAGCAACATCTTCCGCTCCGTGGCTCACCTGATCGAGCGCGCCAAGGCCGATGGCTCCGTGGCGAGCTTCATCGCCTACAACGTCCCCTACCGCGACTGCGGTCAGTACTCGAGCGGCGGCCTGTCCGGCAAGGAGGCGTACCAGCACTGGATCCGCAATGTGCAGGCCGGCATCGGCGCCGACCCAGCCCTCGTGGTGCTCGAGCCCGACGCACTCGGTCACTTCCAGGAATGCCTGAGCGAGGAGCAGAAGGCAGAGCGCATGGCGCTGTTGAACGACGCGGTGCGCGTCTTGCGCCAGGGCCCGAAGACGGCCGTTTACCTGGACGCAGGGCATGCACGCTGGGTGCCAGCCGAGGAAATGGCCGAGCGCTTGAAGCTCGCGGGCGTCGAGCACGCCAACGGCTTCTCGCTCAACGTGTCGAACTACGTCACGACCGAAGAGAACCTGGCGTACGGCAAGAAGATCTCCGCCCTCATCGGCGGCAAGCACTTCATCATCGACACCAGCCGTAACGGTGCAGGACCGGTCGAGCCGCCTTCCACCAACCCCGAGGAGGGCTGGTGCAATCCGCCCGGCCGCAAGATCGGCGCCCTTCCGACCACCGACACTGGCGAGCCCCTGTGCGACGGCTTCCTGTGGCTCAAGCGCCCGGGTGAATCCGACGGCGAGTGCAAGAACTCCAGCCCTGCACACCAAGGTCCCAAGGCCGGCGTGTGGTGGGAAGAGCGCGCGATCGAGCTGGCGCAGTAAGTCGCAACCCCCTGAAAAGAAAGGCCCGATCGAGCGCTGCTCGGTCGGGTTTTTTTTCACCTCTGGTCCCTCTCGGGCGCTTCATCGATGGTAGCGGTCGGAATCGATAGCTACATGTTGCGCACTCCTCGGTGGACGGTCACTCGATGAAACGAACCTCGGTCCTCACGGCAATGGGCCTGGCGCTGGCCAGCGGCGTCGCCGCGTGCGGCGCCAAAGGCCCTCCCGCTCCTGCGCAAGACGGATCGGGAGGCCTGGGCGCATCGAGCTCAGGCGGCAGCGCCTCCGGCGGGGCGACGGAAACGGGCTCCGGCGGGACGGGCGGTGGCGCGAGCTCCGGGGGCACGTCGAATGCGACGGGGGGTTCCGGGACCGGGGGCCAGGCATCCGGCGGCGCAGACGGCGCTGGCGGAGGAGCCGGAACGACGCCGCCCGAGCTCGTCACGTCGGGACCGGACGACTACTGGAACACGCAAGCAACGGCGACGGAGACGACTGCGGCCCCCGATCTGGTGGTCAACGCAGCGACCACGTTCCAGCGCTGGGATGGCTTTGGGGGCACCTTCAACGAAATGGGCTGGGATGCCCTGATGGCGGTCAGCTCGGAGATCCAGCGGGCACTCACGCTGCTGTTCGATGCCGAGGACGGAGCCAATTTCGCCTTCGGTAGGATCCCGATTGGTGCCAGCGACTACTCGATGAGTTGGTACACGCTCGCCGAAACGGCGAACGATTTTGCGATGGAAGATTTCTCCATCGAGCGCGACCAGGAGATGCTCATTCCGTTCATCCATGCGGCCCAAGAAGTGAAGCCGGACATCCGCTTCTTTGCGAGCCCCTGGGTCGTCCCGAACTGGATGATGGACGGCAGCAAGAACATGAAGAGCGACCCAGAGACCCTGGAGGCCCATGCGCTCTACTTCGCCAAGTTCGTGGAAGCCTACGCCCAGGAAGGCATCCCCGTCGGAGCGATCCACCACCAAAATGAACCAGGCTATGCCCGCGTTCACTGGACGCAGGATCTGTTCATCGACTTCATCAAGAGCTACCTCGGTCCGAAGTTCCTCGAGCTCGATGTCGATTCCGAAGTGTGGTGCGGCACCATGTCACACCCAGACGACGGCACGATTGCAACGACCTTGGCGGCAGACGCCGAAGCCATGCAGTACGTCAAAGGCTTCGGTCTACAGTGGAATCTGCAGAGCACGGTAGCAACCTTGGCTCCCCTCGCCCCCGTCATGCAGACGGAGCACAAGTGCGGCAACTACAATTTCGAGACCCCGTACTGGGATCAAAGCCGCTACGACCCGAACAAGCCGCAAAACGATCACCTGTACGGCGAGGAGAGTTGGCAGCTCATCCGGGATTGGATCGTGGCCGGGGTCAACTCGTACTCGGCGTGGAACATGGTGCTCGATACCGTCGGCAAGAGCCTCGACGGCTGGCCCCAGAATGCCCTCTTGGTCGTCGATCGGTCCACGCAAACCCTGATCGTGACGCCCGCCTACCACGTGTTCCGGCACTTCTCGCAGTACATCGCCCCCGGTGCGACGCGAGTCGAGATCACCGGCAGCAGCGACGCCCTAGCGTTCCTGAACCCGGACGGGAGCATCGTCACGGAGGTCTACAACAGTGGGGATGCCCCGAAGACGGTGACCGCCGAGGTCGGAGCGCGCACCCTACAGTTCGACGTTCCCAGCCACGGCTGGGCAACCCTGCGCGTCGTGCCGTGAAGAGCACAGCGAGGTCGCTCCTCCATCCTGCGCATCCTTGCCGAATCCAGCCTGCGGCCGGCCTCAGCGGCTGAAGGTCGGGACGACCTGGTCGTCGAACGAGATGGCACCGATGCCGTACCCATCCTGCCCCGGGTCGGCGACGAACTCGCGCCAACCAGGGTAGGAGCGTTTGATGTCCTCCCAGAGCGCGGGCACCTCGCCGACCCAGTTGCCCGTGAACCGGCCCGTGCGCGTGACCTCGTCGGGCACGATGTCGTGGAAGGCGATGATGCCGCCTCTGCTGACCAGCGGCGCGTAGGCTTCGAAGTCGCGCCTCGCGCCGTCGTAACTGTGGTCTCCGTCGATGAAGAGGAGATCGAGCTTGCGCTCACCGAGGGCCGCCGAAACTGCGCGCACGGTCTGCGGGTCATAGGAGGACGCATCCAAGTACAGGCGCTCTTGCCCGCTAGGCGCGAAATACGAAAGCTGCGCCTTATTTCGCACGTACAAGTCGATCGCACCGACGAAGGCGACGTTCGGATGTACGTGCGACAAGAGCAGATTCGTCCCGCCCCCGGCCACTCCGATCTCCAGCACGGCCGCTGGGGCGTGCCCGCGCACGAACTCGAGGAACGGCACGATCTCTGCCAGTTTCTGGTTGGCGAAGAGCGCGTCCCCGGCCCGCGCCACTAGCTCGCTCACGTCGGACGCTTGCTCGATCCTCTCGCGCTCCGCGGCGCGAACGCTCGAGCGCTCGAACCTGCGCCCCTGCAAGCGATCGGCCATCACGTACAGCGGACGTCCCTCGGGTCCGTGGTGGATGAGGCGCCGGGTCGCGCGCGTGCTGAGCGCGAAGTCGAGACGGGCGAATGGCTCGGCCACAGCGGCGACAGCACGCTGAACTGGCGTTTTCAGTGAGGATTGCATCGATTCTACTTTCTCCCCGTGAGGTACTCGCGCGGCGTCGTGCCGAGCAGTTCGCGGAACACGCGGTGAAACTGCGCGTAGCTGCCGAAGCCGGCGTCGAGCGCAGCCTGGAGCAGGTTGCCGCCGCCGGGCGCCACCAGCGTGAAGAAGCGCTCGATGCGCAGGCGGTTCTTGTAGCTGACGAGCGATACACCCATCTCGTCCTTGAAGGTGCGGGCCAAGCGCGAGGCCGACAGACCGAAGCGCTGGGCGAGCTGCTGCGCGCTCAGCGTGGGGTCCTTGTGCATCGCGTGCACGACGGAAATGACCAAGGAATCGCGATCGTCTTCGCCCACGCGCGGCAAACGCGACAGGAGCGAGCGCCAGGGCAACTCGTCGGCGCCGCGACGAATGTCGTCGACGATGCTGCCGAGCAAGCGGCAGAAGATGGCCGCCTGCACCTGCTTGCTCTCGTCGACAGGAGAGCCGCTGCGAGCCGCGTCGTTGGCCAAGAGGCCAATCACGCCACTGCGGCCCAGAATGGGCGTGATCGCGTTCCAGCCGTGACCCACGATGCGCGTCTCGCCGCCCACCTGCACGATGAGCGGCACGTCGGCGAAGATGATCCAGCGCCCGACGCCGCTCAGGACCTGAGCTTTCGCCTCACGGTGGTGGAAGCCCTCGTGGAAGTAGATGTGGTGCTCGTCAGTGGTCTCACCGGCCAGGCCCGTGCCCCAGGTGCCGCAGAGATGCTCGCCGCCTTTGTCGTAGACGAAGATGGCCGCCCGCTCGAGGCCGATGCGGTCCCGCGCGAGCTCGACGGCGCGCCGAAAGACCAGATCGAGATCTTGATAGCTCGCGAGCTCGTCCGCGGCAGCCAACACCGACACGCCCCCCGAGCCGGCCGGCAGCGTGCGCGGCGAGCTCAGGTCGCGGCCCAAGACCTTGGGCCAGTCGACCTCCTTGGGTGAGAAGTCGCGGGTCATTCGCTCCTACGGCCTCAGGCTACAGGAGGCGACCGCCGCTTGAACCAGCAAGGCACCGCCACCCGAGAAATGATCTTGGCCTAACTGTGCAAAATCGCCACACCCGTTCTCAGCTCCTATTTCAGCATAGTTGCAACTAGCGCGCAGAATCGGCCGGGTGCAGGCACTAGTCAGAAGGAAAAGCAGTGTCTACATCCGCGCCTTCTGCAAGACTCCTCCCGACACCTCCCACTTCAGGCTGGCCCAGGCTCGAAGGAACATCACGTGGATTCGGCACCTCCCTCTTCCGGCGAATCGGCGCGCGTCCGAGCGCGCGTTGGGACGGTCATTGCCGGCAAGTGGAAGGTCGAGTCGGTGCTCGGCGTCGGTGGCATGGCCGCCGTCTACTACGCTGTCCACGAGCACAATCAGCGCCGCGTCGCGATCAAGGTACTCCACCACGAGTACAACCACCTGGAGGACATCCGCGGTCGGTTTGCTCAGGAGGCGCGGGCAGCGAACCGCGTGAACCACCGCGGCGCCGTTCCCGTCCTCGACGACGGGGTGCTCGACGACGGCACCCCGTACATGGTGATGGACTTCCTCGAGGGGCAATCCCTGCAACAACGGCAGGAAAAATGCGGTGGCGTGCTCTCGGTCGAAGAGGTCTTCTCCATCACCGAGCGCTTGCTCGAGATCCTCGAGGCCGCTCACACGGCCCAGGTCCTGCATCGTGACGTCAAGCCCGACAACGTGTTCTTGACGGCGGAGGGCGAGGTCAAGCTGCTGGATTTCGGCATTTCCAAGGTGATGGGAGTCGATCAGAAGACCCACAAGACGCAGGTCGGATCCATGATGGGAACGCCGACCTTCATGTCCCCGGAGCAAGCGCGTGGACGTTGGGACGACTTGGACCCCCGGGCCGACGTGTTTGCCGTCGGCGCGACGATGTTCGCGGCGTTGACCGGACGACCGATTCATCAAGCGGACGTGCTCAACGAGCTCCTGCTCAAGGTGATGACCGAGCAAGCGCCGGACGTGCGCGCCATCGCGCCTAAGGTGCCCGAGTTCGCCGCCCGCGTCGTCAATCGCGCGCTCGCCTTCAACAAGCAGCAGCGCTTCTCGAGCGCCTTCGAAATGCGCCAGGCCGTGCGCGAGGTGAACATCCATTTCGATCGTTCGCTGCACTCGCTGCTCGAAGAGGGCATCCCCCGATCGGCCGTCAGCAGCTCCCCGGCGATCAGCCGCGACCGCACGACCCATCGGCCGGTCACCATCTCGGAATGGCCCCCTTCGCCGTTCCAGGATCAAGTGGCAAAGATCCGCCGACTCGCCTTCGGCGGTCTCGGCCTTTTCGCCGCCATTGCAACCATCGTCACCTATTTCGACATCCGCGCGCGGGACGAGGCGAAGAGCTCACCGGCGGTCACGGAAGCGAGGCTGGAACCCCACGGATCGGCCGCTGCTCCAGGCGCTAGGGATGAAGGGCCACGACCTGCGATCGAGCTGAGCGATTTGCCAGAGGAGAAGCCCAAGCATCGCGCGAAAGGAAGTTTGCCGGCGCTCGTGCCCGTCCAAGCGCCGAAGGACGCCTCCACCACGGCCGACGAAGGAGAGCCTGACGACCCGTTGGCGAGGCGGCGCTGATGCCGCGCTGGGTCCTCCTCGTGGTGCTGGCCATGGCAGCGCTCTGGCCCCACCAAGCAGCGGCGGAGGCGGTCGATCCTGCCGGCGCGGAGGCCCTGTTCCAAAAGGGGCGCGACGCGATGGTCCTCGAAGACTATGACGCTGCTTGCCAATTCTTCGCGGATAGCTTGGTGCTCGATCAAGCCGTGGGCACCGTGATGAACCTGGCCACCTGCGAGGAAAAGCGGGGCCACCTGACGGCCTCCTGGGAACGCTGGCACCAGGCCTTGCGCTTGCTCGACCCGCACGACGACCGCGTCCTGTTTGCCGAGGACCAACTGAACTCGATTTCCGAGCGCCTCGCCCATCTGACCGTTCGCCTGAGCGGCGCCTCGCCCAAAGACGTCACGATTCGCCGTGACGGGGTCGTTCTGGGTGCAGCGACGCTCGGCGAGGACCTACCGGTCGACCCCGGCACGCACGTGGTCACGGTCGAGGCGGAGCTCTACGAGCCAAGGAGCTACACCATCACCCTCGCCTCGGGTGAGAGTGGCGAGCTCGCAGTCAGCCCCGGGTCCGCCAAGCCACTGCCCCGGAAGCCTCCCGACGATGGTCCGATCAAGACGCGACGCATCGCCGCCTATGCATCGCTTGGCGTGGGAGCGGTCGGCCTCGCTGCGGCCATCGTCACCGGCCTGCTCCTGCCGGCGCAGGACCAAAAGGTCGAGGAAAATTGCCCGAACAAGATGTGTAACGACGTCGGCACCCAGGCGCTGGCGGACGCCCGCCTGCTGCTCGGCTTGAACACCGCTGGCTGGATCACGGCCGGAGTCGGCGTGGCGGCCGGGAGCGTCCTATTCATCACCACCTTGCCCAAGGGCAAGAAGTCGACCGACGCGGGCAAGGCGACACCGGCGACCCCGTCGCGCAAAGAAGCGAGTCAACGCGCGAGTGCGTCGCTCACCCTGACCGGCAGCGGCATCCTGCTGCGCGGGACCTTCTGAGGGAGGGCGATCATGGTTCGAGCCAAACATCTGGTGCTGCTACTCTGTCTCTCGAGCCTCGGTTGCGCCCTGAGCTCGCAGTACGACTACAGCGGCTATCAAACGGCCCCCACGCTGGCCGGTGTCGGGGGCTCAGCCGGAACGGGAGGCGGCGGGACGGAAACGGGCGGGGGCGGCGGCGGGGGCGGCTGTGCTCCGCTCACGTGCGAGGAGCTGCAGGCGACCTGCGGAACCACGCTCGACGGCTGCGGTAACGTGCTGGATTGCGGCACCTGCGCGTCCCCCCAGTTCTGTGGCGGCGGCGGGACCAACCGCTGCGGGGACGTACCGTGCTCGCCTCTGACCTGCGAAACTTTGGGGGCCCAGTGCGGCGTCGTTTCCGACAACTGCGGGACGACGCTCGATTGCGGCGAGTGTGAGGACGGGACCTGCGGAGGCCTCGGCCTGCCCAACGTGTGCGGCTGCACACCCGTGCAATGCAGCGATGCCGGCGTCGAGTGCGGAGCGCACGTCAACAACTGCGGTCAGGAGGTGGATTGCGGGACCTGCCCAGTCAACTTCGCCTGCGAGGACGGACACTGCACCTGCACACCCAAGACCTGTGAGGACCTCGATGCACAATGCGGCACCGTCCCCGACGGCTGTGGGTCCACGCTCGATTGCGGCGCGTGCCCTGCCGAAACGCCGTTCTGCGGCGGTGATGGGCCGAACATCTGCGGCAAAACACCCTGCGATCCCGAGACTTGCGAGAGCTTGGGAGCCAAGTGCGGCCTGACGGGAGACGGCTGCGGAACGGTCCTGGAATGCGGAACTTGCGGCTTACCGACCGTGTGCGGCGGAACGGGCATCGCCAACGAGTGCGGCTGTCGCAACCAAAGCTGCGAGGAGCTCGGCAAGAACTGCGGCAGCTTCACCGAGCCCTGCGGTGCACTGCTCAACTGCGGAACGTGCACGGCTCCGGCAACGTGCGCTGGCGGGGGCGTCGACTACGTCTGCGGCTGCACGCCCAAGACCTGCAATCAGCTGAGCGCTGCTTGTGGAACGGTGTCGAATGGTTGCGGCGGGCAGATGAACTGCGGCACCTGTCCATCTCCGACCACCTGCGGCGGCGGCGGAGTCGCCAACCAATGCGGCTGCACGCCGACGACCTGCGCTGCTCAGGGTAAGAACTGCGGCAGCATCTCCAACGGCTGCGGCGGCACGCTCAATTGCGGCAGCTGCACTGGTTCGAACAGCTGTGGCGGCGGCGGAACCGCCAACGTTTGCGGCTGCACGCCGACGACCTGCGCTGCTCAGAGCAAGAACTGCGGCAGCATCTCCAACGGCTGCGGCGGCACGCTCAGTTGCGGCAGCTGCACTGGTTCGAACACCTGTGGCGGCGGCGGAACCGCCAACGTTTGCGGCTGCACGCCCGCGACTTCCTGCGGGGGCAGCCTCAACTGCGGCAGCATCTCCAATGGCTGCGGTGGCATGCTGAGCTGCGGCAGCTGCACCTCACCCAATACTTGCGCCGGCGCCGGCACCCCCAACGTCTGCGGCTGCACGCCCGCGACCTCCTGTCCGCAAGGCCTCGACTGCGGCAACGTGTCCAATGGCTGCGGCGGCATGCTGAGCTGCGGCTCCTGCGACGATCCGGAGACCTGCGGCGGCGCCGGCACCCCGAACCAGTGCGGCTGCGAGCCACAAACCTGCGACGATCTCGGCCTCGAATGCGGCAGCTCGAGTGACGGCTGCGGCGGACCGCTCGCTTGCGGCGACTGCGATCTGCCCGAGGAATGTGGCGTCGTCAGCCCGAACCAGTGCGACACACCGGCCGCGCCGGCAGACTGAGCCGGCGCTGCGCGACGAGCGCTACTCGGAGAGGCGCTACTTGATCGTCACTTGCTGCGACAGAACGACGACGCTGCCGGGCGAGTTCGGCTGCGCGTCCTTCTCCGGAGACACGAAGAGCTCGAAGGATTTGTACGGCGTGCTGGTGGTGAGCGCGCCCGTGCGTTCCTTCGCATTGTAGTCGAGGTTCCCGAGCTGAACGGGGGCGCGGTCCGAATACCGCACCCACACGGCATAGAATTTCGCCCCCGGACGCGCTCGGTCCGGTGGCATCAGGTACTTCACCGTGAGCTCGATCGCCTGGTTGCCTCCCTCGGGCGTCACCGACAGGACGGCATCGGTGCCTAAAGCGACCTGCGTCCCCTTGACCTCGTACGTTTGCGTCTTGGAGCAACCAGCGAGAGAGAGTGCAATCCAAACCAGAGCCTGCGTGCGCTTCATGAAAAACCGTCATCCTTTCCTGGCCAGGAACCCCGGCGGCCCCCGCCCGCGTTACGAGAGACTACCCGAACTCAAAAAAGAATGAACTTCTTCTTCTGCTCCCCCTCGCCGCTCGACTCGGGGGCCGGTGCCGGCTCGCCGGCGCCCTTCCAGCGCCAGCGCCGCAAGACGGGGAAACGCGGCGCCTTGCGCAGGGCCGCTTGATTGATCGCCTCGTCGAGGTTCTTGCCGGCCGCTTTGGCGCAGTCCGGATCCTTTCGCATCTCCCTCAGGCGCGACACGGAGCGTTCGTCGCCGCGCGTGATGATCTCCGGCAAGAGGGGCGTCTGCCGGGCGCAGCCTTCCACGCCGCGAATGGCGAAGGCCAGGCGGAGCGCCTCGCTGTAGTTGCTCTTGACGGCGCTCGTGTCCAAGAGGCGTTTTGCTTCCTCCGTGGCCACCGTCTTCTGACTGGTCTTCGACCAAACGTCGAACAGGAAGTCCGCGGAGATGGACGTCAGTCGCTCGGTCACGAAGCGCAGCACGGCTTTGGCGTAGCGCTCGTCGTCCGCCAAGTAGCGAAGCGCCCCCAGGATGGCTTTGTCCGCCTGGTGCTTCGGATTCTCGTCCAGGGCGCGCCCGAACGCGCGCAAGGCCGGCTCGACGTCACGCCGCATCAGGTAGGCCTGTGCCAGCGCCATCCACTCGACGTCCGAGCGTTCCTCGTCCTTGCGTTGCTCGAGCGCATACAGCGCCGGATCGGAGCCGACCTTGGCTGCCTCGATCACCCCCATGAGCTTGGCGTCCACCGTCTTGCTCGGAGCCGCTGCCTCGGGTGCTGCGTCCTCGTCGTCGACGGTGCCAACCACGCGGACGGCTGCCTTGACCTTGCTGCCCTCGGTTTCGCTCGAAGACAGTACGAAGACCAAGAGAGCGCCGAGCGCCGTTGCCACGAAAATGCCCAGCGGAAGCCAGAGCGGCACAGGGTGACCGCGCACGTCGACTTCCCGCGACAGGGCCTTGAGCGTGGGGCGCGACGCCGCCATCGTCTTGGTCTTGAGGCGGTCGATCTGGCCCAAAACCTGGGGCATCGACGGCAAGCGGGTCAGGTCGAGCGCGGGCGACGACTTGGGACCAGCAGCGGTCGGCGGGGGAGCGGCCTCGCTGAGCGCCAACAGCACTTCGTCGGCGGACTGGAAGCGCTGCTCCGGCTTCTTCTCGAGCAGGCGGCTGACGATACGGCGCACGCTCCGCGGCACACTGTCCGGCAGCGGCGGAGGATCCTCCGTCATGTGCTTGATCAAGAGCGGCATCATCTGCTCGGCCTCGAACGGCGGCCGACCAGCCAGCATCTCGAACAGCATCACGCCCACCGCATAGAGGTCCGCGCGGTGATCCACCTCCGCGCCCGCCGCTTGCTCGGGCGACATGTACTGCGGCGTGCCGTAGATGGCGCCGGCCATGGTGAGCTGCGTGTCGGCGGGATCGGTCCGCTGCAGCTTGGCCAGGCCGAAGTCGAGCACCTTGACGAAGTCCGCGACGGGGCGGGGTCCGGTGCTCGTCGGTGCCTGCTGGTCGCTCACCAGCAGCATCACGTTGTCGGGTTTGAGGTCGCGATGGACGATGTCGGCGCGATGGGCGGCGGAAAGGGCCGATAGGATCTGTTCCGTGATGGCCAAGGCGCGGGGCACCGGCAGCGCCCCGACGTCGCCTAGCAGCGCGCCCAGGCTCTGGCCCTCGACGTACTCGAGCACCAGGTAAAACGATCCATCTCCCAGGCGCCCGAAGTCCGTCGCGCCAGCAACGTTGGGGTGATTGATGCGGCCAGCGGCCACCGCCTCGCGCTCGAAGCGAGTGACGATCTCGGCGTTCTCGCTGGTCTGCCGATGCAGCACCTTGAGCGCCACCTGCTTCTGCATGTGCACGTGGCGCGCCCGATAGACGCGCCCCATCGCCCCTGCGCCGAGCAGCTGATCGACCTGGTAGCGGTCGGCAACGACGTTGCCGACGAGCGACTGCGGGTCCTGCTCGGCGAGGGGTTCGTTCACCGAGGGTCTGTTAACACGATCAGCCGCCCACGGCGATCTTCTTCATCTCGGTCATGTAGCCACGCAGCGTGCGGCCAATGACTTCCACGGGATGGGCTTCGATCGACTCGTTGACTCCTTTCAGAGTCAGATTGTCCACACCGTTGCTTCCCGACGCGTTGTATTTCTTGCCGATGACGTTGGTGTCGACCTTGCTCATGAAATCCTTGAGCAGAGGCACACACGCGTGGCTGAACAAGTAGCAGCCGTATTCGGCGGTGTCGGAGATGACCTTGTTCATCTCGTACAGCTTCTTGCGACTGATCAAGTTGGCGATGAGCGGCACCTCATGTAGCGATTCGTAGTACGCGCTCTCCGGTTTCATGCCGACGGCCGTCATGCACTCGAAGGCCAGCTCCACGCCTGCCTTGACCATGGCCACCATCAAAACGCCGTGATCGAAGTACTCCTGTTCGGAGATCTTCTGCGCGCCAGCGGCCGTGCGTTCGAAGGCGGTGTCGGCCGTGGCGGCGCGCCAGCCGAGCAGATTCTTGTCGTCGTTGTCCCAGTCTTCCATCATCGTGCGCGAGAAGTGCCCGGTGATGATGTCGTCCTGGTGCTTCGCGTAGAGGGCGCGCATGAGCGTCTTGAGCTCGGCCGCCAAGCGGTACGCCTCGAGCTTCGACGGGTTGTCGAGGCGGTCCATCATGCCGGTGATACCGCCATGCTTGAGTGCCTCGGTGGTCGTCTCCCAGCCGTACTGCACGAGCTTGGATGCATACCCGGCGTCGATGCCTTTCTCGACCATCTTGTCGAAGCAGAGCAAGGAGCCCGTCTGCAGCATGCCGCACAGGATCGTCTGCTCGCCCATCAGATCGCTCTTCACCTCGGCGACGAAGGAGCTCTCGAGCACGCCGGCACGGTGGCCACCCGTCGCGGCACAGTAGGCCTTGGCGATGGTGAGCCCCTCGCCGCGCGGGTCATTTTCCGGGTGGACGGCGATCAGCGTCGGCACGCCGAAGCCGCGCTTGTACTCCTCACGCACCTCGGTGCCGGGGCACTTGGGCGCCACCATGACCACGGTGATGTCCTTGCGGATCTGCATACCCTCTTCGACGATGTTGAAGCCGTGAGAGTAGGCCAAGGTCGATCCCTGCTTCATCAGCGGCATGACCTGCGAAACGACGGACGAGTGCTGCTTGTCGGGGGTCAGGTTCAGGACGAGATCGGCGCTGGGCACGAGCTCTTCGTAGGTCCCGACACGGAAACCGTTCTCGGTGGCGCTCTTCCAGGACTGGCGCTTCTCGTCGATCGCGCCACGGCGCAGGGCGTAGCTGACGTCGAGGCCCGAGTCGCGCATGTTGAGGCCCTGGTTCAGGCCCTGCGCGCCGCAGCCGATGATGACGACCTTCTTGCCCAAGAGCGGGGTCACACCGTCCTTGAACTCCTCCTTGCCCATGAAGCGACAGCGCCCCAGTTGGTCGAGCTTGCCGGCGAAAGTGAGGGTGTTGAAATAGTTCGTACGTGCCATGGCGGTGGGTCCTCTCGAGGGTTGCCCCAAGCTAGCGCCGGCTTCTTGTTGCGTAAATTGATGTTTTCTGATGTTCTTGTTGCGAATTCCGCAACATTAGACGGCACACCAAAGCGTCTATCCATTGGTATTCATTAGTTTTTCATGGATGAATCCGACTACACTGCCTTCTCGCGCCTGGCGAGTAGCCTCCATTTCGGACGCTCCGCGCGCGCCCTCGGCATGAGCCCGTCGGCCCTGACACGGCGCGTGCAGGCCCTGGAGGAGGAGCTCGGCGCGCGCCTCTTCGAGCGCAGCCGACAAAAGGTGACCCTGACAGCTGCCGGCGAGCTCGTCCTCCGCTTCGCGAGGCAGCGCCAAACCGAGCTCGACGAGCTCAAGCACCGCCTGCGCGAGGAGGCGGCATCCCCGACGGGTGAGCTCGTCATCGCCTGCACCGTGACTGCCTGCCACACGATCTTGCCCAGCCTACTGGCACGCTTCCGGCGCACGTTCCCGCGGGTCACCCTGCGCCTCTTCACTCAAGACGCGACGCGCTCGCTCGCACAGCTGCAGGAGGGAGAGGTCGATCTCGCGGTGATCCCGGCCGAGCCCGGAGGCCCTTCCGGCTTGGACAGCCAACCCATCGGGCGCACCGAGTTTGCGTTCATCGCTCCCCGCGATGCGCCAGAGCTCGACGCTGCGCTCCACACTAGCCCGCCCAACTTGCATGATTTGCCTTGGGTGGCCCCGATCGGTGGCGTCGAACGGGCGCGCCTCCTGGCCTGGCTCGAGTCGCAGGGCCAAAGCCCACGCATCGTGGCCGAAGTACGTGGAAACGAGGGCATCATCGCCATGGTGACGCTCGGCAGCGGCGTGGCGCTCGTGCCAGAGCTCGTCCTGCGTTCGAGTCCACTGCGGGACCAGGTGCGGGTGGTCGAAGGACTCGTGCTGCCGTCCGGGTACGACGTCGCCCTGTGCCGGAGGCCCGAGGGACGCACGCGGCGCCTGGTGTCCGCGTTCTGGGACTTGTCCCGTAGCGAGCCGAGAGAGCCCGCCTAACCCAAGCTCGCCTCTGCCAAGATCGGGCGCAGGTTCAGCACGGCCTTCAGCTGGCGCAGGAGTAGGTAGGTACCGGTGATCTTGCGCTGGAAGAACACGAACTCCGGTGCAGGCGGACGCAGGTCCTTGCGGTGCGGAATGAGTGCCATGCCGCGGTCGCGCATGCGTGGCGCCAAGGTCGATGCCGCAAAATCGTACGGGGCGTCGTCGAAGATCTCGGCGACCTCGAAGCCCATCGAGACGAGGAGCTGCGCTGCAGGAGTGTCGTCACCCAAGATGGTGCCCATGGTGCGGTACACCTCACCGAGCGCCACGCGATCGCGCTGGATCAGAGCGCGCGTGGCGGAGCGATAGAGCTGGGTGATGTCGGCGGGCACCGGGCGGGCGGCTCCGAAATCCAAGAGCACGACACGGCCGCGCTCTGCATCGAACAGGTAATTGGCCGGGTTCGGATCGGTCTGGCAGTAGCCGACACCGAACATTTCCGAGAGAACGACGCGCACCAGCACCTCGGCCACGCGGTTGCGCTCGGCTTGTCCCGCCGTTGTTGCCCAGCCGAGGAGCTCTTGGCCCGAGGCGCGCTCCAAGCACAAGACTCGCGCCGTGCTGTGTTCGGGCAGACCATCGGGGATCCAGACGCCGGGCTGGGTTCCGAGAAGGTCACGGTAGCAGAGCAGGCTCGCGAGCTCTTGCTCGTAGTCGACCTCACGCCGAAGCTCCTTCTTCACCTCGCCCGCCAACGCGTCGAGGTCTAGATCGCCCGGGAGCAGGCGTGAGAGCGCGAGCAGGGAGCGCAGGTTGTCGACGTCGCTGTCGATGCTGCCCGCGACGCCCGGATATTGGATCTTCAGGATGACGTCGCGACCGTCCTTGGTGCGGGCGGCATGGACTTGACCGATCGAGGCCGACGCCAACGGCGAGAAGTCGAACGTTTCGAAGCGCGTTTGCCAGTCCTTCCCGAGCTCGACCTCGAGCACCGAGCGCAGCTGCGCCTCCGGCATGCGATGGGCGGAGGAGCGCAGGATCTCGAGCGCCTGGGCGAACTCCTTGGGCAGCACGCTGTCCCCTTCCAAGGACAACATCTGACCCACCTTCATCGCCGCGCCGCGCAGACGCGACAGCCGCGTGGCGAGAATGCGCGCGTTGTCGGCGGTGAGCAGCACGCTCGGCAGCCCAGCCTCGGCCTTCTGGGCCAGACGCCTCATCTTCTCGGCCGCGCCACCGAGGGCCATCTGCGAGGCGGCTGCCCCGAGCTCCAGGAAACGACTGAGCCTCCCGCTCGGCACCGGGGAGGAGGGGCGATCCTTCAATCCACCTTGGCCTTCGAGTCACCCTTCGTTTTGGACTCGAGCGCGAGCTTCTTTTCGAGGTCGGGGACTACGCGAGACACCCGCCGCTCCACCAGCTCCCGCACCAGCGACCAGAGCGAGGCCTCGTCCGTACACTCGGCCAAGAGACCGAGCGGGATCTGGAAGCCCCCCATGTCGGCCCGGCCACCGCCGTACGGACGACCGGCCGCGTCACTGCCAAACGCATTTTGCATGAACGTCGCCGGATCCACGCTCGCCCGGCTGGTGCGCAGGGAGCCGTCGATGCGATCCTCCACGACGCCGTAGACCAGCACGGTGTCGATGTCCTCGCGACGCAGGATGAAGTCGGCAGCCGTCGGGATGGCGTCACGATTGATCGCCGAGACTCGCCCCACGCCCGCGATGGCAAAGTCCCGAATCACCTGCAGGTCGCGGAGCGCCAGTCCAACGGCCTCCATGGCTTCGGCGCTGATCGCCCGGCGCCCGATGCGCCCGATCCGTTCCGAATCGCAATGAGGCTTCAAGTATGCAGCGGCGCGGAAATCGGAGGGAGTGGCGTAGGCGAAGTCGTCGGTATCCGTCTGGATCCCGAAGAACATCGCCGTGGCCGTCGGCCCATCGTCGGCGCTCTCGCCGCGCAGGGGCGCCAGGCCTTGCTCCAGATATTCCGCGTAGATCGTGCAGGTGGCGCCCACGTCGTGGCGCAGGTCGACGAAGGGCGCCTTGGGGATCGATTTGGGGCGGTGGTGGTCGACCACGGTCAAGAGCTCGAGACCCGGCGGAATGACGATCGTCGACTCGGGGGCGACGGTATCGACGAGCGCCAGGTACCCAAACTCCTCGAGCTCCTCGGCCTTTTCTATGCGGGCCATGGGCACGTTGAGGAGCTTGACCAGCGCGCGGTTCTCACTGCGACTGAGCGGGAGGACGTGCGCAATGGTGGCGGAGATCCCCAGCCGGTCGCAGATGCGACGATGCGCGAGAGCGCTGCCAATCGCATCCGGATCCGGATGCCCGCCGAGCAAGATCACGTGGGGCTTGTCGGTTGCCTGAGAAAGCACTTGCTCGAGCTTCTGGGCCCGGGCGAGCGCGGACTGCTTGCCGTTGGTCACTGCCTGCGTGTCGTTCATGCCGTGAATCGCACTTCGCGCCCTGGCGGCTCCACCCACTCGGTGGCAGGTCGTTTACCACCCCGCGGGCCGCCAGGGAAATCGACCCCTTCGCCCGCATCCGAAGGCCGAAACCGCCCGATTCCCGGATGCATCTATCCGGATTTACTTGACCGAACCGCGCCGACAAGGCACGGTTGGCCCGTGGACTTTACCACCACGACGATCCCCCTGGCCCCTGCGAGCGCTACCGAGCGCGTCGTTGGCCTGTTTTCGCTCGTACTTCTCCTCGCTGTAGTGATCCTCCCCTCTTGGGGGGCAGCGGTAGGCTGAGTTCGGCTCGAATCGAAACTCCAAACCCCGCGCCCCCAAGGGTCGCGGGGTTTCTTTTTCTCCCCTCCCCTTCAACCCCCTTGTCTCCGGCCTATCCCGACTACTCTTGACCCCCCCAACCGCACCGAGTCCCTATGGAACCTGCCAAGAAAGCCCCTTCCGAAACCCCGAGTCCCACGCCGAGCGTCATTCCTGGCTCGGAGATCCTCTGGGACACCCTCGTCCACCTCGGGGTCGACACGGTGTTCGGGTACCCAGGCGGCGCCATCATGCCCGCCTATGACTCGATGATTAAGTACCCCATCCACCATGTGCTGGTGCGCCACGAGCAGGGCGCGGCACACATGGCCGACGGGTACGCGCGGGTTTCCGGCAAGGTCGGGGTCTGCGTGGCCACGTCGGGGCCCGGAGCCACCAATCTCGTTACCGGCATCGCCAACGCCATGATGGACAGCGTCCCCATGGTCGCCATCACCGGCCAGGTGCCGTCTGGGCTCATTGGCAGCGACGCCTTTCAGGAGACCGACATCACGGGCGTGACCTTGCCGATCACGAAGCACAACATCGTGGTCAGCCGCCCCGAGGACATCTCGCCGGCCCTCAAGGAGGCGTTCTACATCGCCAAGTCGGGTCGGCCCGGCCCGGTCGTGGTCGACATCACCAAGGACGCACAACAGAAGTCCTGCCACTACGCGTACGATCCTTCGCCGGTCGTGCTGCCCGGCTATCGGCCTGCGCGTGCCGTGCCCAACGCCGAGATCCAGCGCGCTATCGCGATGATCGCCGAGGCGGAGCGCCCGATCCTGTTCTGCGGCCATGGCGTCATTTGGTCCGGGGCGTCGCAGGTGCTGCAGGAACTGGTGGAAAAAGCCGACATTCCGGTGGCCTGTACCCTGCTGGGCCTGGGTGGGTTCCCGGCCAGCCACCCACGCGCCCTCGGCATGATGGGCATGCACGGCGAGGCTTGGGTCAATCGAGCCGTCCAGGAGAGCGATCTGGTGATTGCCGTCGGTATGCGTTTCGACGATCGCGTCACCGGCAACCTGAAGACGTACACGCCACACGCCAAGAAGATCCACATCGAGCTCGATCCGGCCGAGATCAACAAGAATGTCCGCGTCGACTTGCCGCTGGTCGGTGACGCCTGTGAGATCTTGCATCAGATCGTGCCGCACGTTCGGCGTGGCAAGGTCGACGCTTGGCTCCAGCACGTCGCTGCGCTCCGTGGAGACCGCGCAGTCATCGACATCAGGGATCTACCCGACAATGGCAAGCTCTACGCTGCCCACGTCATCATGGATCTGTGGAAGATGACCGACGGCAAGGCCATCGTGGTGACCGACGTGGGTCAGCACCAGATGTGGGAGACGCAGTATTACAAGCACGACTTCGCACGGCGGCTGGTCACCTCGGGAGGCCTCGGCACCATGGGTTTCGCGCTGCCCGCGGCCATCGGCGCGAAGTTCGCCGACCCGAGTGCCGAGGTGTGGGTGATCGCCGGTGACGGCGGCTTCCAGATGACTGCCGCCGAGCTGTCCACCATCGCGCAAGAGGACATCAAGGTGAACGTGGCCATCATCAACAATGGCTTCCTCGGCATGGTGCGCCAGTGGCAACAGTTCTTCTACGGCGGCCGCTACGTGGCCACGCCGATGCGTAGCCCCGATTTCGTCAAGCTGGCCGATGCGCACGGCTTGCTCGGGCTCCGAGCGACCAACCGCCAAGAAGTGGCCGAAGTGGTCGCCAAGGCGCGCGCCCACAGCGGCACGGTGGTCATCGACTTCCGGGTCGTTCAGGAAGACTCCGTCTACCCGATGGTGCCGAGTGGCGCCGACTTGCACGACATGATCCGGCGGCCTGCCACCGAGGCGGCGGCAGCGCCCGCAGCCGAAACCAGCCACAACCCCATCTTCGAGACGGGAGAGGACGAGTGATGTTCACGCCTGCGAGTACCCCCATCCTGCGCACCTTCGTTGCCTACGTCGAAGACAAGCCCGGCGTGCTCAATCGCATCGCCTCGCTCTTCCGCCGTCGTAACTACAACATCGTGTCGCTCAACGTCGGCCGCACCCACGAGCCGGGCATCTCTCGCATGACCTTCCAGGTGGAAGCAGACCGAGACATGGCCCTTCGCATCGAGGCCAACCTGTACAAGATGGTCAACGTGCTGTCGATCGAGGACCTGAGCGAGACACAGCGCGTGGTCCGTGACCTCGCCCTGATCAAGGTGCAGGTTCAGCCACCTCGCCGTAGCGAGGTGCTCGATCTGGTGCAGATCTTCCGCGCGCGCGCGGTCGACGTCAGCCCGGAGACGATGATGGTGGAAATCACCGGGGATCAGGGAAAAATCGAAGGAATGGTGGCGGCACTGCGACCATTCGGCATCTTGGAAATGGTGCAATCGGGAACCGTGGCCATGAGCCGCGGCTCCCAAGGTGAGGCTGCCCGCTCCGCGCACGGCGCGAGGAGCCCAGTCAGTAGCGTAGCTTGAGGAGAGCAAAGACATGATGACGCCCCCCAGCGATTACGTTCGGATCTTCGACACCACCTTGCGCGACGGGGAGCAGTCTCCCGGCGCCACGATGACTTCGGAAGAGAAGCTCGAAGTCGCCCGGGCGCTTGCCAGGCTCGGTGTCGACGTGATCGAGGCTGGATTTCCCGCGGCGTCCCCGGACGACTTGGCTGCAGTGCGCCGCGTGGCCGAACTGGTCGGAAACGAGATCGTGCCCGGCCGGCCTGGGCGTCCCCTGGCCGACGGCTCGAAGGTGGAGGCCCCACCGATCATCGCGGGCCTCGCACGCGCGACGGAAAAGGACATCCAAAAGGCTTGGGAAGCGGTCCGCGGCGCACGCCACCCGCGCATCCACACCTTCCTGGCCACCTCACCCATCCATCGCGAGCACAAGCTGCGCATGAGCAAGGAAGAGGTCATCCAGCGGGCCACGAGCATGGTGGCCTATGCACGCGGCTTCTGTGACGACGTCGAGTTCAGCCCGGAGGACGCGGGCCGCACCGAACCGGAGTTTCTGCACGAGGTTCTCGCTGCCGTCATCGATGCCGGCGCCACCACGCTGAACATTCCCGATACCGTGGGCTACACCTTGCCGCACGAGTTCGGCGAGCTCATCGCCGGCATCAAGGGCAACGTGCGCGGCATCGAGCACGCCATCATCTCGGTCCATTGTCACAATGACCTGGGCTTGGCGACGGCCAACACCTTGGCCGGCATCCGCGCGGGGGCTCGGCAGGCCGAAGTGACCATCAACGGCATCGGCGAGCGGGCCGGCAACACGGCCCTGGAGGAAGTGGTGATGACGCTCGCCACCCGGCGGCCCGTGTTTGGCCTCTCCACCGGCATCGACACCACGCAGCTGACGCGCGCTTCGTGGCTGGTATCGAGCAGAACTGGCATGGTGGTGCAGCCGAACAAGGCGATCGTGGGGGCCAACGCCTTCGCGCACGAATCCGGCATTCACCAGGACGGCATGCTGAAGCACGCCGAAACGTACGAAATCATGCAGCCGGAAACGGTGGGCGCACAGAAGACGCTGCTCGTCCTGGGCAAGCACTCGGGGCGCCATGGCTTCACGGCGCGCCTGCGCGAGCTGGGCTTCCAGCTCGAAGGTGCGGTTTTGGACGCCGCGTTCGAGCGCTTCAAGGTGCTGGCCGACAAGAAGAAGCGCATCACGGATGCGGACCTCTTGGCGCTGGCATCGAGCGAGTTGGCCGACGTGCCGGAGGCCTACAAGCTGGAGGCGGTGCACGTCAGTGCCGGCTCCGGCATGCCGACGGCCTCGGTCCGTCTGCGCGGTCCCGATGGCGAGGAGCTGGTCACCGCGGCCATCGGCACCGGCCCAGTGCATGCCATGTTCAACGCCATCGACCAGCTGGTGCAGGCGCCGGCGGAGCTGCTCGAGTATTCGATCAACGCCGTCACCGAGGGCATCGACGCCCTGGGCGAAGCCAGCGTGCGCATTCGCATGAAGCACGATGGTCTGCGCGAGAACGCTCAGGTCGGCGGGCGTGCTGCCGTTTTCCACGGACATGCCGCCGATACGGACGTCCTCGTCGCCAGCACCAAGGCCTACCTGTCGGCCTTGAATCGTCTACTCGCCGTGATGGACGCCAAGCGTGGCGCGCCCGCGAGCGAGGTACCCCGCTCTGCCGATGCTGGAGTGTAGCAGATGGTGACCAAGGTCGAGATCTACGACACGACGCTGCGCGACGGCAGCCAAGGTGAGGGCGTCAACTTCACTGCCCAGGACAAGCTGCGCATCGCCCAGCGCCTGGACCAGTTCGGAGTCGCCTTCGTCGAAGGCGGCTGGCCAGGCTCGAACCCCAAAGACGCCGAGTTCTTCGAGCGTGCCCGCGACGTCGCGTGGACCACGACGAAGATCTCGGCCTTTGGCTCCACGCGGCGCTCGAACGTTACCCCGGAGGACGACCCCAACCTTCGCGCTCTCGTCGAATCCGGAGCATCCGTCTGCACCATTTTCGGCAAAAGCTCGGCATTGCACGTGACCGAGGTGCTTCGTACGACCTTGGACAAGAACCTGGCGATGATCGAGGAGAGCGTTGCTTTCCTGGTCGCCCAGGGTCGGCGCGTCATCTACGACGCCGAACACTTCTTCGACGGTTACCAAAAGGATGCGGACTATGCGGTAGCCACACTGCTCGCCGCCAAGCGCGGTGGGGCCGAGACGCTGGTTCTCTGCGACACGAACGGGGGCAGCTTGCCGTGGCAGGTCGAAGCAATCGTCACGGCGGTGGCGCGGCGCATCGACCATCCACTCGGTGCCCACGTCCACGACGACACCGGCTGTGCCGTAGCCAACACTCTGGCGGCAGTGCGCGCCGGCGCCCGCCACGTACAGGGCACCATCAACGGTGTCGGTGAACGCTGCGGCAACGCCAATCTGTCGGTCATCATTCCGAATCTCGAGCTGAAGCTCGGCCTTTTGGCGCTGCCGCCCGGACAGCTGAAAGACCTGACCGAGGTATCGCGCTTCGTGGCCGAGGTCGCCAATCTATCCACCCCGAGCGGCATGGCCTACGTGGGGCGCTCGGCATTTGCTCACAAGGGCGGAGTTCATGTCGCTGCCATGCGGCGCCACGCCGACTCCTATCAGCATGCCGATCCGGCCCTCGTCGGCAACGAATCGCGCGTCGTCGTCAGCGACCTTTCGGGCCGCGGCAACGTGCTGGCCAAAG
>Ga0247744_1000046_pt1 | contig 28410 bp, 8 predicted proteins | sample UWRJS154409C5_FD_180946 | JGI IMG/M metagenome (GOLD analysis project Ga0247744, IMG submission 180946) | Soil microbial communities from Arlington Agricultural Research Station in Wisconsin, United States - UWRJ-S154-409C-5 | ecosystem: Environmental > Terrestrial > Soil > Agricultural land... | reverse complement strand
GCTTGCGCGAGCATCGCCTTGGCGTGTGGAGGGGCCAGCGAACCGGAGGAGTTCTCGAGTCGTTCCGAGGCAGCCGGACCGCCCGTGTCCCCGCCGGTCTTCGGCAGCGAGAGCGCCACGGGGGGAACCGCATCCGAGCCCGACCCACCAACGCCTGAACAGATCGACGCATTCCCAGACCAGAGCTCGACCGCGTTTCAGATCTTCGTGGACCCGCCTCGGAGCGTCTCGGTGTACTGCGGCGATGGTGTCTACGATCCGGCGCGCGAAGAATGCGATGACGGCCTGGGCAGCACGCTCGACGTCTGCACGCCCAACTGTCAGACGCGCGACGTGCTTACCGTTCCGCTGGCTCAAAACAGCGCTGCAGCGTCAAGGCACCTCGGCTACGGCCGCCATCCGCTCAGCTTCGACGTGCGCACGAGCGAGCTCGGCCGTCAGGGCGTTGGTGCGCTCGTGTGGACGGAGTCGCCACTGGTGGGGACCGAGCCTGGCGTCAGCGGCTCGGCACCTCGGGTCGTCGCGCAGATCTTGGACAGCCACGGCAACCCCGGCAGTCGAGTGGTCGTTGCCGACGCCGCCACGGACGCACTGGTGGGAGGCAACCCCCTCGTGGCGGCCAACCCGGTCAGCGCCGTCCTGCCCGACGGCTCGATCGCCGTCGCCTACAACGATCTGAATGGCGATGGGAGCGAATTGGGAGTCGGGATTCGGCGCCTGACGCCCGGCCCCACCGCCTGGAGCGTCGGGCCGGTCGCTTTCGCCAATCAGACGTTCCTCGGCGCGCAGCAGGACGCCGATTTGATCTGGACCGGCACCGAGCTGGTGGCCGCCTGGGTCGACACGAGCGATTCCAGCACCGGGCCAGACGTTCGCCTGCGCCGCTTCGGCGAGGGCCTGACGACCCTGGGCGACGAGGAGACCTTGGCCTCGAGCTCCGCGCCGGAGGGTGCGGTGGCCCTGACGCCGTGGTCGCGCGCGGTGGGCAACACCATCAGCCACTCGTATGCTGCCGTCTGGCGGGAGGCCCTGCCCAGCGGGGCTGAAGCGCTCGTCGTCTGGCATGACAGCGACACCGTTCGCATCGAGCCTGCTGCCCCGCTGATGCCGGGCAGCGAGCTGGACCGCCCCGCCATCGCGCCGCTCGACGCGCACCACGCCGCGGTCGCCTTCAGTGTGGGCACGGATCCGGAGCAGACGGGCGTGGCCAACGTGTTCCGCGTCCGAGTGGCCGTCGTGAACGTCACCACCGGCGTCGTCGTCTCCCAAGCGCTGCTGGCGCCCACGGGGGGCGATGCCAAGCGTAGTCAGCGTCAGCCCGCGCTCGTCGCGGTGGTGAATCCGCTGGCGGGCTCACTGCCGAGCGGGCAGGTGTTCCTGGCGTTTCGCAGTGACGGCGTCCTCGGCGTCGATAGCGGTGAGGACCTCTGGCTGCAGCGTCTCGACTGGAACGGCACCGCGCTCTCGCTGTCCCTCGCACCGGTGGCGCTACCGAGGACGATCGCTGCCCCGCTCGATCACGATGTGCTCGACCAACGCACTCCCGTCTTGGCCTCCCTTCCGGTGCCCGGCGGCACGGCCCTGGGCATGGCTTGGGAGGACTTCGGGCAGGTGTTTGGCGCAGCTCAAGCTCAGCCCGACATCGTCTTGCAGGTCGCGCCGATTCCCGTTCGCCGGGGGCCTGCGGTGGAGAAAACCTGCAGTGCCGGCAGCTGCACCTGGGGCCAAGGGCCTTGCACGAGCAATGCCGGCTGCGCGAGCGGCCTGACGTGCCAGGCCGGGCGCGGCCCCTGGTACGGCTACGGGCCAGAGACGGCAGTCTGCGCTCCACCGACCTGCCTCAACGGAATCAAGGATGGCACGGAGACAGGCGTCGATTGTGGCAGCACTTGCGGCAGCTGCTTCACCTGCTCCGGCCAGGAGAATTGGGGCACAGCCCACTACTGCAGCGCGGTCTGTGAGTGCGACAACCTCGACGGCGACTGCGATACCTCGTTCGACTGCTCGGGCTCGCTCACCTGCGAGGCTGACACGGGGGCCCTGGTGGGCCTGCCCGGTCCGATTGACCTCTGCATGTTCGGGCACTGCACGGACGGCATCGAGAACTCGGACGAGGTGCGCGCCGACTGCGGCGGTGCCGACTGCCTTCCCTGCGACAACGGTTCGGACACGTTCTGCGTCGAAGAGGCCTGCCAAGAGGGCGAAGGTGACTGCCTGGCCGAGGACGCGGTCTGCGCGGCGGGCCTGGTGTGCAAGACAGGGCAGGGGCCCATCTACGGCCTGCCGAACGACGTGGGCGTGTGCGTGCCGAACGTGTGCGCCAACCGCGGCACGCCGAACACCGAAAACTTCTGCACCACGGCCTGTCGCTGCCCCGACGGCGTTGGCATCTGCGACCAAGACGCCGAGTGCCTGACCGGGCGCTGCGAGCTCGAGCACGGGCTGTATTTCGGACTCGACGTAGAAGCGGGCGTCTGCATGCCTGACCGCTGCTTCAACGGCGTCGAAGACGTCGGCGAGGTGGAAGTCGACTGCGGCGGCGTGTGCGGCACGGAGTGCCCTGTCTGCGACATCGACCCGACCTTCCGCTCGCTCGAGGTCGTCAATGAGTGGGGCCTGCCCACCTGGGACAACGTGGGGACCGTCACCCATCCCGCCACCATCAGCGCGAGCACGACGGCGACGCACGGCAACAGTAGCCTCCAGCTGACGCACTGCAACTTTGCCGAGGTGCACAGCGTGCCGTTCTCCGGCACCGAGTTCGAGATCGTCGGCGACGAGATCCTGGTCGACGTGCGCTTCAACGTGGGTGGCACAGGCCAGGCCTGGGAATGGCTCGGCGACTTCGCATTGGAAATCTACTCGGCCAGCCTGGGTCCACGGACGCTCTTCAGCTGGCAGGTGTTCAACCGGGACCGCGCTGGCCAGTGGGTGACCCTGCGCGCACCAGTCAGCGCCGCCATTCGAGTCGCCCTTCTCGAAGCGGATGAGCCGTTCACCTTCCGCATCAAGGCGAATCGCAGCTGCTCCGTAGCCGGTTCCGCGACGGGGGCGATCCTCATCGACAACATTCGCTTCGGTGGCGATGCCGTCTTCCGCAGCGAGTGCGCTCCCGACGACGGTGGCAGCGGCACGGGCGGCGGCAGTGGCACGGGCGGTAGCGGTGGCTCTGGTGGCTCTGGCGGTTCCGGCGGCAGCGGCGGCTTCGGAGGAAGCGGAGGTTCTGGCGGCTCTGGCGGTTCCGGCGGCACCGGCGGCACCGGCGGATCTACGACGGACCAGATCTTCTCGATGGACTACCCGGCGACGTGGACGTCGCAGCAGACGCAGCCCGTATCGAGCCCGGACGCCACGCAGGGCAGCGGCTCCCTCCAGGTGCCGTCGGGCTATAACCAGATGCTGAGCAACGTCTTCCCGGCCACGGCCGTGGGAGCTGCGCAGCGCTTGCTCGTCGACATCAAGCTGCCCAAGAAGGCCACTGGGCAGACGCTGGGTGGCAACCTCGATGCCCACGTGAGTTGCCCGTCCGTGGGCCTGAACGACCAGTACGTCGGCACTGTCGTCCTGTCGGACAAGCCGCAAACAGTGTGGTTCACCGGCAGCTACACGGTACCGACGAACATCCAGACTGCCCTGAACACGAATGCGACCGATTGTCGCGTCAAGCTGACGGTCAACATCTGGAGCTACCAGCCCGGCAGCGTGGTCCGTTTGGACGACGTGCGCTTCGACGTGCCGAGTCCCTGCACGACTTACACTCAGATCTCCGCGACGCCGTTCTCGGTTGGCATGCCGCAGGTCCCCAACGGTACCGCGAGCCGGCCCTGGCCGCTCTGCACGGCAGCTCAAGTCCAGACGGTCATCAACACCCCCTCGCTCTGGGACGATCACTTCCGTCTGCGCGCCAACATCAGCCTCAGCTCGACGACGGGTCAGATCGGCACGCCAGCGCAGCCGTTCATCGGCACGTTCGATGGTGACCACAACAGCTTCACGAGCTTCTCCCGGACCGGCACGACGGACATGGGCCTGTTCGGCGTCATCCAGGGGGATGGGAACCTCGACGGCACCAATGACGGCTTTGTTCGTGACCTCATCCTCAGCAGCTTCACGGTAACGGGGACGACCCGCGTGGGGGCGCTCGCAGGGCGGGCGCAAGGGCGCCTGCAGCGCGTGTCCGTGCTGTCGAGCAACATCACTGGCACCTCGGGGGATGTCGGAGGGTTGGTGGGCTTCTTGCAGGCGTACGTCGCGGACGCAGCCGTCGATGCCTCGGTCACCGGTACAGCTGCTTCACGCGTGGGCGGTCTCGCTGGCTCGTGCCAGGGCATCATCGAGCGCTCGACCGCCGCCGGCACCGTGACCCAGACCGGCGCTGGCGGAACGATCGGTGGCCTCTGCGGCATGGCCACGGAAACCCTGCAGGACGACGCCACCACCAACGTGATCACCGCCAACGGCTCCGACATCGGCGGCCTCGTCGGCCTGGGCACGGGCAACATCTACGACTCGGCCACCTTCGGCCAAGTCAGCCAGCAGTCGTCCTCCGGCCAGCGCGTCGGTGGCCTCGTGGGCCAGCAAACAGGCAGGCAAATCTACCGCTCGAGCGCGGTGGGCGCCGTGGTCAGCTCCGGCTCGAACGTCGGTGGCCTCATCGGCGTGACGTCCAACGTCGACCTGCAGGACAGCTACGCCACCGGCGCCGTCACCGGCACGAACACCGTGGGCGGCCTCCTCGGCTCCGCGACGGGCGGTACCGCCTCGCGCACCTACTGCCGCGGCGTCGTCACCGGGTCGACCCCAAAGGGCCGCTACGCCGCGTCACGAACCAGTGTCACCGTATCTGGCTCCTACGTCAGCTCGTCAGTCAACGCCGGCGTGTCCAGCGTCGGCACCGGCCCCACCAACGGCATCACCGCCGTCACGGCCACCCAGCTCACCCAGCAAGCCACCTACTCGGGTTGGAATTTCGCCACCATTTGGTTCATGGGCTCCGCCGGCGCGGAGCTCCGCTAGCCATTCCGCCACGTCACCTTGATGACCGATTCGAGACAACTGAGGGAACTGACAATGAGAAAATCGCTACTACTCGCCTGGACCGCTGTTGCGGTCGGTTGTCAGGGGGATCCGGAGCACGGCGCGAGCCGCGGCGATGGCCTCGAAAAGCAGCTCGTCAGCGTTCCCGGCCAACAGGTGACGGAAGGGTTCGCCCACGGCCAAATCCGCCGCGAACGGCTCGTAGAAGGATTTCGCATCACGCGAACCCCCATCACGGTCGGCCAGTACGAATCTTGCGTCGAAGGCAGCGGATGCAAGGCCCCGAAGCAGAGCTGTTCCAACTTCAAGAAAGGCGCTGATGATGAGGCCCTCTTGTGCGCTTCTGCCGCCCAGGCAGACCAGTTTTGCCGCTGGCACGGCGGACGCTTGCCGACCTTGAGTGAGTGGTTCCTGGCGGCACGGGGTCCAGCGGTGCGTCGGTTCTCATGGGGGGATGACGCGCCCACTTGTGAACAGCATTCCCTCGCCGGTGCCTACCAGTCCCCTTTGACGACGGAGGCGGCCGACAGGTGCGAAAGCGATCCAGGCAAGCAGCGGCGAATTGGGCGTCACTCCGACGGTGCATCACCAGCCGGTGTCGAGGACGTGATGCTCACCGGTGCTGAGCTTCTCGGAGGCGATCCAGAAGCGCGGTTTGCACCGTGTCGTGGCAAATCGGCGGCATGCTCGGTCTACGGGATTGCTCCTGGGGCCATCGACTCGGTGCAGGGTGTGCCGGGTGCTGGGGATTCCGAGGACGCAGCGGAGGGCTCCGGACTTGAGCCAAGCGACGTGTCGTCTTTTCGCTGTGTTTTCGAGGAGGAGAACTAATGGCAAGGCATCGTCTCACCACAACACTCGGTGTCCTGCTTGCGCTCGGTGTCGGCGCCTGCAGTTCCGGCTCGAACCTCAGCGACCTTCGCAGCCGCGAGCAACTGCAGCTTCCGGACGCCGGTTTGATTCCGTACCCAATCCTCATGGATCCCGACTTGGACGAACCTGTCGTCGGACCTGACGGTTCCTATCTGCCGTCCTGGGACGGCACACTGGCTGAGCTTCTCGCCGTCGATGCGTACGCCTCCTGCGCGCTCGGCACCTCCAAGTTCAAATACAATGTGGCGGTTGCCGGTTTCCCTACCGGTTTCCCCGCTGGCAACGACGAGTACTTGAACCACCTCGTGAGCCTGTCCAAGCAGCACCTCTGCGCGGACTCCGGCCCCGTGAGCCAACCTTTTCCCATCCAGTGGCTCAATAACCGCCGGAACAAGGAATGCAACGTTCAGCCGCTCACGGGCATGCAGGCTGGCGTCGAGTTTAACTGGAACGAAGTAGACAACGAATACGAATCGTTCCACCACGAGTTTGCCGACGATTGGCAGGACTACACCTCGGACATCGACGTCTACGAGCGTGCTCACACGCTGGCTGCTGCCGAGCTCGAGTATGCAAGCTTGAATCTGTGCATCGCACAGAAGCTGCGATCCCAGCTCAACGGCGACACTTCGATCTTCGTCTCAACGGATGATCAGGTCGAGATCCTCACCATCATCAAGGAGCGAGCTCAGCTTTCTGCCCTCTACTTTGCTCTCCTGGGCAAGCTCTTTGCCTCTCAACAGGCCTCTTCGACCACTGTCGACGCGGGGGACCTTGAGTTCCTCGTCCTGATGAGGAAATGGGCGGAGGGAGCTGGCCCCGCCGTATTGATTGAAATGGGCGAGGAGTTTGCGGCCGCGGTCAACGTGCTGCTGGAGACGACGTATGACCTAGCGGGCGAGCTTCAGCGACTCGCCGCGACTCGACCTGTTTCGACGAGGTCAGGGGTGGACGGAACACGCGCGGCTCGAGATTGGGGCCTCGGGCAACCGCGCATGCGCTTGCTCAACATCCTGTATGGCGGCGAGCCGTCGAGTAGCCCGCTCAAGGTCATGCCTCCAGGCTACGCCGGCGGTGGAGCGCGACGGAATGGGTCCGCGCGAGCGTTCGTTCACGACGGCAGCCACGATCCACTTACCGGGGAGTTGCTTGGCCTAGCGCGCTCCTCGGACGCAATTCGCCTCCTCGTGACCGAGCAGGGCGGCGAGCCCGCGGGGATCGACGCTCCAAGCAGTGCGGAGCACGTCTACAAGGCAGTTGAACTTGCGCTACGCGTCGAAAGCTGTGAACGGGAAACCCCCGGCGATCCGGCTTGCGCCCCTGCGACCGTGAGCTCGGGCATTCCAGACGTTGACGAGACTTCGGAGTTCTTGCTCTGGCAAGAGCACGGCATTGAGCTCGAGCATGCGCGCACACTCACGAGCAGCCTGGCCGACGCACTTCGAGACGCTGTTGTCGCAAAGGAAGATCCTCACGGCAGTGCGATCAATAGCCCACTCCACGTCACCGGGAATCACACCCTCGAGGAGATCGAAGGCGACTCCTGGCTTCACGTCGATCCCGAATTCCGTGCGCTGGGTCTCCAAGGCCACGAACTTGCGCAAGACTTCCTGGCATATGCGATGTTGCCGTTGACGATCGATACGACGGTCGATGCACGCAATCAGGGCTTTGCCTCCTCGACTTCCCAGGCAACGCAGCAAGGATTGGTGTGGGTCTGGGAGGAACAGCGAGCGCTAGGTCTCGTCGGGGCGCTTGCCTTCGTTCGTGAGGCGATCGTCATGGGTGAGAGCGCCCCGTCATTTGCCTCGTTCTTCTTCACCGGTGCCCGCGCTGCTCTTCCTGGCATCGAAGCGGCTATTGGTACGCAGTCCGGAGTGATTCGGCGCGGCCAAAGGAAGGTCAACTACACGTGTAACCTGGGCGAGTTCGTCCCAGGATCGACCTGCACGAGGCTCGACTTCAATACCGGTGCTCCGACCTTCACGCTCGATGTGGTCACCACGTCGGACGATCAGTTTGACCGACTCGTCGTCACCGATCCGTCGCCGCAACTTCCGACACTTGCTCGGTCCGCCGCGTCTAGCACCATCAATGGCGTCACTCGCGCAACGTTGGACGCATTGTCGGGAGTGTCACCCAGCTCCACGGCGTTTGCGGAAGGCCGAGTGCTACGTACTTTCCCGTTCGGTCTGGAGGACGGATTCACCCCCCGGAAGGGCCTGCTGTTGCGCTCGGACCAGGTGCCAGAGGAGTTGCAGTACCTCTTCGTGGCGAACATCGGCTGGATTTCGAATGCCGCTAGCACTCGACCGGTGGCATTTGGCGGCGAGCTGAACGCCATCGCGGGTCGGTCCATGTCCGTTCTCAGTCAGGATTGGTCGAAGCCCGCGATGGACCCGTTTGGTTTGCCGACCGATTGGGTCCCGCCGGCCGATGCATCGCTGGTTGGCGGCACGGCCGGTGAGCCCAGCTACCAATACTATCTCCGGAGCGCCGAGGAAGCGGCACAGGAGGCAACAAATGCCGTCCAGCAGGCGATCAGTAGCTTGCAGGAGGAGGTGGCGTTCGATGCTGTCAACGAATCCGCAACGGCCAAAGCCGCGACGATCTCGACGCTTGAGCGCCAAGCACTCTGCGGCGAACTGGATGCGTGCGACATTGGGATGACTCTGTGGGCACCAACTCTGGATGAATGTGGCGCCTTGCCCGCCGCCGACGCCGGTACGCTCTGCATCGGCGCACGCGACGCGCTCCAGTCCCTCATCATCCCGGCACTCCTTGCGACGAGCGCCATTGCGGAGGCGGGCGTGCCGCCCAGCACTGAAGATGTCGCCGGAAGTGAGTTCGAGCGCACTATCCTGCGACAGTGGGCAGCTGTGCAATCAATGCAGGATGCGGTGTCGAACGTCGTTACCGTTGGCCGAGCCGCTGCTTATGCCACTGACTCCGCCACGGTCGCCTTCAACGAGGCGCTCACGCAGCAAACGGCTGCGCAAGCCAACTTTGAGGCGGAAGTCGCAGCTATTACGGCGAGCGACCAAGAGGCTCAGGCCCTCGAGGACGAGCTCAATCTCGAGATATTCAACTTCACGGCCGCCCTGGCCCTGGACCAGGCTGCGAAGGACTACGAGTGTGCCCCGTACATCTTGCACAATTCCTTCCACGCTGGGTTTTCGTTTCCGAATGTCACACATGCTCCGAGAGCCGATGGCTATGTGTACGGACATACGGTGCCGCAGGAAGGAGAGCCGATGCAGTACCAGGGCGGATTGTCGTTCAGTTGGGGTTCGTACTACGCGCAGCAGAGTCGCTGCGAGGCGGCCAAGATGAAGCTCGCAAGTCACACGACTTCGCTCTTGCCGACCCAGGCCGTGATTGACGAGAAGAAGACGGCGTTGTCCTACAAAATGGACACATTGAGCCCGCTTCAGCAGGAAGCGCTCGTCGCAAACGTGAAGGTTGCCGACGCCCAGGTCAAAACTGCCGAGACGGCCAAAGCGACCGCTTTTCACAACGGCTGGACGCAGGTGATCGCGGCGCTGAGCCAGGCACAGCAGGCCCAGAACGAGGTCCTCGCTGCGTCCATCGAGTTTGGCCAGGCAGAAGCTCGGGGGGAGCAGGCAATCGCACGGGCAGAGGTGGAGAGGGATCTGACCTTGAAAGAGCTTGCCGCGAAGCATGGCCTCGAGCGCCAGTACAGGAACTACGACATGTGGAGGGCGCAAGCACTCTTGGAAAGCGCCCGACGGTTGGCGGTCGCTGCCCGGAGGGCGATCGAGTCGCGGTTCGTTCTCGATCTCTCCGAAATCGCGGCATCTCAAGCTTTCGTCGATTCGCCCTCGGTCTGGGCTGACGACATCTATGCGAGTGATCTGTCGGTTCCAACGGTGGTCGGCCTGTCGGCGGCTCCGGACCAGCAGCAGGGCATCTATCCCAACCAGATTCTCGACTACGTCGGAAACCTCGAGCGCTTCGTGCAAGGCTATACCGCAACCTATCCGACCTCTGTTGCGCTCCCGGACACGGAGGTTCTGGTCCTCCCAGGCCCGGAGCTCGTGACCTTCACCGACTTCGTCACGCAGACCGAAGCCGGTGTGGACGTCGGCGAAGTGGAGGTCCTGGCACCGAACGCGGCCGGCTGGACATTCTACTGTGCCACCACTGACGAGTGGTATCCCCACCCCGGAGGCGGTCAGGTTCCTCTGGAGGACCGGGCCGCGGACATGTGTGATGGTGGTTCGCCCTCGAAGGTTCGGCTGAGTTTTACGCTCGATCCATGGGCCCGGTTGAATGAAAGCGTCGGCCACGATGCCCCAGCGAAGCGGCACAATGTCCGCTGGCGTCGCCTCGCCGTGAACCTGGTCGGCACGGGCATCCGTGCCTGCGCGGGTGCAGCGAATGAGCAGCAGTGCTTCTCGGAGTCCTTTCTCAGGTTCCAGCTGGCCCACGTCGGTCCAGCTTGGAGTCGCGGACACGATCAGGCTTGGCGGTCGTTCGACCTGCCGACGGCCAGCATCGAGGATGGGAAGGCACTGGCCACCGAGGAGTGGCTGGAGCCCATCGCCAATACTTGGACGGCACCGTTCGTTTCCAACGTCGCTCGGGGGGAGCTGTCTGGCCGCCCCGTCGGTGGAGCGTACACGCTCGAGATCGACGTACCCGAGGACGTCCAGATCGAACGCATTGAGCAGGTTCAGCTCCTCGTCGAGACGGAGTACTGGGTGGGGCAGCAGTAACCCGGGGCTCCCGTCATGTCGGCAATTGGTCCAATCCGCCGGGCGCGCAAGCCCGTATTTCGTGGTCCGCGGTTCACCAGGCGCAGCCTCGGGCAGCGTCTCATTTCGGGTACGGCGCTCGTGAGCTACCTGTCTGCGCTGTTTCCGGTCCACACACTGTGGGCGCAGGAGCAGCAGGAGCCCTACCAGACCGAGTCGAGCCCCTCGGCGTCGACCGAGTATTCGGCGGACAGCCGGACGGCTCTCGAGCAACGCCTCGCTGGAACCACCGGGCCGGGTGGTTCGAAGCAGTCCAGCGGACCCGAAACAGTGGACGTGCCCGCAGCCAACGTGGTTGTTGGGTCCGGTGATCCCACCTCCGTCGCAGCCCTTTCGCCGCAGGCGATCTCGCTTCCGAGTGGTGCGGCCACCATAGGGGGCATGGGCGAGAGCTTCACCGCGCAGCTCTCGACGGGTGTCTCGACGTTCACCGTGCCCTTCCAGACCCCGGCCGGGAGGTTGGGACTGACGCCATCAGTCAGCATCGTCTACTCGTCGAGCGCCGGCCATGGCCTTGCCGGAGTTGGGTGGGGACTCTCAGGGTCGATGGCCATCGCGCGGCAAACGGATCGCGGCGTGCCTGGCTACGACGATCGAGACGATTGGCACCCCGAGCAGGATCGATTCTCCCTCGGCGGCCAGGAGCTAGTCCCGATTTGCAAGGTACAGGCTGGCCAGTGCCAGGGGGCTCTCGCCGAAGAGGTCATGCCCTCCTGGGCCAACGGGTGGCAGTATTTTCGCGCCCGCATCGAGGGCGCGTTCCTACGCTTCTTCTGGTCACCCGACCACCTCACATGGCGAATCCAGAGCAAGTCCGGAATGAATTTCGAGCTCGGCCTGCCGCTCGACGGTTCTGGGTCAACCGAGGCGCTCGAACGCAATCCGGACAACGAAAGTGAGGTCTATCGCTGGCATGTGATCCGCCAGTACGACTCGCACGGCGCGCCCGACGCGGTTCCGCCCGCCCCCAACAACCTCGTTCAGTACCGATACTTCCACGATGGAAACGCGGCGTACCTAGCTGACGTCTACTACACGCCGCCAGCCGGAAATCCCGGGACCTCGGACCTCGAGCAGTACGCGTATCACATAGCGCTTCAGTACGATCAGCGACCGGACCTTGGCACCAGCTACCGCAGCGGTTGGCTCATGGCCCAGCGAGCACGGCTCGCGAGCCTGGATGTGACGAGCAAACCCTCCGCGGGCGGGACGTCTGCTCCCAGGGAGTTGGTGCGGCGCTATCATCTCGAGTACGAAGCAGAACTGCACAATTCAGTGCTTCGCGCGGTCGCGATGGAGGGCCGCTGCGCATTACCCGTGGTCGAGGTCGACGGGGCGCTGCCGGCGGAAACCACTTGCCCTCGACTGCCCCCGGTCACGTTCGAATACGAGCGTGTTGCTGGGACCGGGTCCCCGGCGCTCGACGCGCAGGGGCTAGCCTTCGAGCGCCTGGCTCGGGATGTCCGGATTGCCGGTGATAGCCCCCCGCACTCCTTGGGCAGCGGAACGAGCATGTCGGGGCTCATCGATGTCAATTCCGATGGCTTGCCCGATGTCGTGGTCACCAACCCTGTCCAGTTCAACGGAAACCACGGCGTCTATTTCAATCGTGGCGAGGTAAACGGGCAGTTGCAGTTCGAACCGCCGGTCGAGATGCCCGTCGTCGGCGTCGACGGGGTTGACGCCAACGTTCTGAAGCTGAGCAATTCGAACGTCACGCTGCTCGATCTAGATGGCAATGCCACGGCCGATTTCGTGCACATGCCCAAGGTGAAGCGATACTCGATCTTCGAGCCGCAAGCTCAAGGGTCGGGCTGGGTCTGGCAGGGGAGGGAGATCGAGACGGCGTCCGGCCAGGACGTGAAGATCAACTTCGCGCAGGATGCTCCTCGCACCGCCGTGATGGACGTGGACGGTGACGGCCTCGTGGACATCGTGCGCGCGAGTGCCACCGAGTATCAAACCTTCTTCTCGCTCGGACGCTTCCCCGGGGGTGACGGTCAGTTCGGCCACGCAAGCTGGGCGGGGCCCGAGTCTGCCGACATCTCCAACGACCCGGTGACGGCCTGCACTCCCTGGAGCGCGGCCGCGGTGCGCTTGGGCGATTCGGACGTCCGCGTCGCAGAAATGAACGGTGACGGCCTGCCCGACATCGTGCGCTTCCGTTCTGGACAGGTCATGTACTGGCCGGGCCGAGGCAATGGCACGTGGGGGACCGGCAGTCGCGACGATTGCCCGAGCGGCGTCGTCCAGGACGAGCGCCAGGTGCTGATGGGCAATTCGCCGGATTTTGGCACCGTCGGATCGGGGGGCGTTCAGCTTGCCGACGTCAACGGCGATGGACTGTCGGACGTGGTCGAGGTGCGCGCCGATGCCGTGGACATCTACATGAACGATGGCGGGGAAGGATTCACCGACCGCGCCATCCTCGACGACGTGCCCGTTCTGCCGACGACTGCCAGCTTCGTTCGCCTCACAGACATCAACGGCTCGGGCTCAACGGATATCGTCTGGGGGCAAGGCTACGACTATCGCTACGTCGACCTGACCGGGGGTATTCGCCCCTACCTCCTCACCAAGGTGCACAACGGCATCGGGAAGACGACGGAGCTCGAGTACCAGTCGTCGACGCAGCTCATGGTCGACGCGCGGGAGGCTGGGGAGCCATGGGAGGCCATCATGCCTCTGTCTACGCCCGTCGTGGTGAGCAGCACGGTCCGCGATAACCTGGAGCAGGTGGGCTTGCCCGCCGGCGTGTACACGACCGAGTACGGCTATCGCGACGCCGTCTTCGATGGGCGCCAGCGAGAGTTTCGCGGCTTTCGTACGGCCACCACCCGGCAGCCGGGCGACGCAGCGAGTCCGACCGCATCGATTCGTTCGACCCACTTGCTCGGCGAATGTCAGGTAGCTCAGAACGGCTTCGATGTTTGCGCACCCGCCGACCGCTGGCGCGATAACTGGAGCGAGCCGTTGAAGGGTCTTCAGGTCTTGACCGAGTCCTTCGACGAACAGGATACCTATCTCGCAACGGCTCATACCCACTACGAGCTGAGACAGCTCTACACGGGTCGCGACGGCCGACGGGTGACGATGGCGCTGCCCAAGGGGCAAGATACCTATCGCTACGACACGGCCGCATTCGATGGCGTGGAGAGCCAAGTCGCCCTACCGGAAGTCGAGACGCACCTGCTTGGAATCGAGGAGACTAGATCTCGTTCGGTGACGAAGCGCGCGGCCGCAGGCACCGTGCGCATCCGCGGTGCGAGCGTGTACGATGACTTTGGCCATGCAGTCACGTCCACGGCGTTCGGTTGCGTCGAGGGCTGCGGCAGTGTCGACGAGGCCATCACCACGCACAGTCTGACGGAGCGCGTCAGTGGTGACACATCAGGTTGGCTGTTCCGTGCGACGTCGAGCTACGTCACCGGAAGCGTCCAGCCAGACGAGCGAAAGCGCACGCGACACCAGTTCAACGCACGCGGTGACCTGACACACTCCTTTGCGACACTGAGCGGAACACTGCCGCTCGATCGCTTTCACGAGTCGGGTAGCGCCGTCGCCCCGACTCCACCTGGCGCCTCCGGCGGGATCTCGTCTGCGGTAGAGATCCAAACTGCCAGCTACACGCACGACGCGTTTGGCAATCTCGTGAAGACTCGGGGGGCACTGGGACGTTGTCGGTCCGTAGTGCGCGACGAGGACTATGCCGACTTGCCAGTCATCGAGACTGCGTTTGCCGGGGACATCGGAGCAGACGGCTGCGGAGATCGGGAGTTTGTCACGTACGCATCCATCGACCGAGGGCTCGAGGTTCTGACGAGCGTGGTCGACGTTGCGGGACAACCCGCAAGCTTCAGCTACGACGGGTTCGGGCGCCTCGTTGCAAAGACTCATGTGAATCCCGACGAACCTGGTGTCCTTTCGTCAGTCCCGGCTGAGACGTACGAATACCTCCTGCCGGAAGACGCGACCGAGGCGCCGTACACGATTGTCGTTGCGCGCGGGCAGGACGGCGCCTCGAGCGAAGAGGATGACTATTTCGAACGCTATGGGTACGCCGATGGACTTGGTCGGCCGATGGTGAGCCTTTCGGAGGCGGACCCTGGCGCGGGCGACGGGGGGGCGTTCGTCGTGAGTGGCCGGAGCGCGTACACGCAGAAGGGACAACCCTTCCGGGCCTACGAAAGTCATTTCTGGACTGGAAACCCGTTGGCCTTCCCGCTGGGCGCCGTGCCGCCTTTGCGCGCGACCAGCCAGCTCTACGATTCGTTTGGCCGCGTGATCCATGCCTACGGCGCTGACGGACGGCTCGACGCGGTGACGGTGCAGCACGCGCTGACGGTCGACAGCTGGGATGCGGAGGACCTGAGCCCCGGGCAGCATGCGGGCTCTTACGCTACGGCCCGGAGCGACGGACACGGCCGCTCCGTCGCTCTAACCACGCGCGTGCGCCGAAATGGGGTGCTTGAAGAGCGTCTGATGCTGAGCGAGTACTTGCCGACGGGCGAGACCTTGCGGGTGACGCAGCGTCGGGTTGGGTCGCCCGACGTGGTTCGCTGGATGCGTTACGATTCACAAGGACGCATGGTGCTCAACGTCGAGCCCAACACGTCAGTGGGGTTCGATCCCAATCCCAGCTCGAACCCGAGTACCTTCAAGGCGTGGCGCTACGCATACAACGACCTCGGCGAGCTGGTGGGCACGTCTGATGCGCGCGGATGCGGGGTGAACTACTGGCGTGATGCAGGAGGACGCCCCGTCGCGGCGGACTACTCCCCCTGTCTCGCACACCATCCGGCCTACTCGGTTCCCAATTTCGCGAGCGAAAGTGGAATCGAGTCCCTCTATCGCTACGACACTCCGGACCCGGAGAGCGGCAGTATCGTGGACGCAGCAGGACGTACGCTGACGGTCAGCGCGGTGCTGTCCTGGGGTCGCCTCACGTCCGTGTCGGACCTCGGGTCCAAACGGGTGACGAGCTATGATGCTAGGGGCAGGCCGACGGGATCTGCCGTCAAGGTCGTGCGACCGGGAACCCCGGCTGTTTCCGTCGGTCAGCGCTACGCGCCGCGCTGGTACATCCAAGAGGCTGTCTTCGATGCTGCCAGCAGACCCGTCGAGACGTCGAGTGGCGCTACGAGCCTCGAGCTCATGGGCAACGACGGCCAAAGCATGGTGCGCACGACCTACACCAAACGCGGCCTGGTTGCCCAAACAACGAGTAGCTACGGCGTTCTGATGGCCAACCAGATCATCGACGCCAATGGTCTGCCTGACACGATCACATTCGGCGACGGAGCCAGCACGCGCCGCTCGTTCAGCTACGACGAGCGCGACCGCGTGCGCAGCGCGCAAACCTACCGCGGAACGCCCGCGCTGTGGAGCAATGCCCAGTATGCGAGTCCCGATGCTCTCGAGCCGACGCAGCAGCTCCTGCTCGAGGACAACGACTTCGAGTACGATTGGGTCGGCAACCCCACTCAGATCACCGATTGGCGCTCCAGCGAGGACTGGCCGGCGTCGGCCAAGCCGGTCACTCGCAAGTTCGAGTACGACGACCTCTATCGGCTCACGCGCGCCACCTACCACTACCCTGAGGGCACCGACGTTTGGAAATCACCGTTTGCTGCGGAGAATGCTGATCTGGAAACGGTGGACGGCGAGGCGCGCCCGGGCCCGCACGTGTCGCTTGCGAACCGCGTGCTCGAGCATCGCTACGAATACGACCACCTGGGCAACATGTCCAAGACGACGGACGACGCGAGTGCGTTCTTCGACCGCTCACTGGGCCACACCGAGCACGGAGCTGCAACGGCTGGTCCCCATCGGTTACAGAACGCGTCGAACCGCGCTCTAGCCCCGAGTTCGTCGCGGAAGGGCGACTTGGACGTTGGCTACGACGCTGGCGGCAGTGTCACAGACCTCATCGTGCGGCGCGACGGACCGTGCCTTCCCGCGGGATCTTCCTGCTGGCAGCGGTACCGATACGACTGGGACGAGCTGGGGCAGATCAGTCGCGCCAGGCGATGGGACCTTACCGCAGCGAGTCCGAACGAGCGGGCCACCAACGGAGAGATCAATACTGCCCTTCCCGCTCGAGCGCCCGACGTGGACCTGCGCTACCAGTACGCCGGAACGACCAGAGTGCTGAAGACCGCCGTCGCCGATGGCGCCGAGCGGCACACCGTCTACGTGTTCGGCGGCCTGGAGCTGCGACGCGCCGCGTACGAGGGAGTGGGGAGCGGCGCCGACTACGAGCTCAATGCCAGCACCGAGAGCGTGCTGCTATTCGGTGGTGTAGGAGCCCGCGTGGTCTACAGCGAAGAGGACTTACCCACGCTGACTAGTGGGACTCGCCATGTATTCCTGCTTTTGGGTGACTATATCGGTTCGAACACCTTCGTCATCGACCACGAAACGGGAGAGTTGGTCGAGCACGCGACTTACACCGCGTACGGGTCGACCGAGAGCAACTACCGCCCGGAGCGTTGGGGCAGCGCGCGAGAACCCTACAAGTTCAGCGGCAAAGAAGAAGACGTTGAAGTCGGCCTGACCTATTTCGGGGCCCGGTACCTGTCCACCAACCTGAATATGTGGATGAGCACTGACCCGGTCACGATCCATGAGCTCGGCTCGGACCCCAATCCCTATGCCTATGTCCACGGCCGGCCGCTCGCCGCGATCGACCCAGATGGGCGCGACCCGATCAGTCTGGGGACGATCATCATCGGAGCGATAATTGGGGCTGTCATCGGCGCTGCAAGTTCCGCTGCTGTCTACTCTATCGGGGTGGCGGTGACTGGAGGGGAGTGGGACGTCGGCGAGTTCTTCAAGTCGATGGCGATGGGGGCCCTGACTGGCGCCGTCGGCGGGTTTGCAGGCGGCGCTGCAACCGGCCTCCTGGGCGGCGGGATCTCCATTGGTTCTGGACAGGTCGCTGGGCTCGGCTGGAGTTCTGGGGCAGGGATCGGCGCTGTGGCTGGCGCGGCTGGCAGCTTGGCGGCCGGCGGTGTTGGCATGCTGGCCGCAGGGAACTTCGACTTGGGTAGCCTGCTCCTGTCTGCTGGGCTCGGAGCGCTCAGCGGAGGGATTTTCGGGCACTTGCGGAGTGTGGCGCAGGCGAACGCGAATGCGAGTCGAGCGACTGGAATGGCCGCGGGACGCGAAGGTCATGCGGCATCGAACGCAACGAGCGGCCAGTGGGCAGGAGGCGGGGGAGCAGCGAGCTATGTTTCCAAGGTAGGGACAGGCCACGAGGACTGGTTCATTGCAATGATGGAGTCGGATGTGGACGACCTACCGGGTTTCACGCCGATGTTCGACTCCCAGACGGAGGCCAATATTGCATCGCTCAAGGCCGACTTGCATGCGCCTGTGCGCGAACACATCTTTAACCTTCGCCAGGCTGGCATCGACGCAAGAATTACGCGAGGGTCAGAGTCGGCCGCGGGGCAGCAGGCCCGTTACCTACAGGGCAGACACCCAGACTATCCCGGTCCGATCGTGACCAACGCTCCCGGCGGCACGAGCGCGCACAACTTCGACGTCGGCTACGACATCACTATTTTCGAAAATGGTAAGCAGCTCGACCATTCACCCTTGTACAGCACCGCCGGTCCTGCCGCGCTTTCGGAGCGGTCCGGCGTGGGCCCAATCATTTGGGGCCACGACGTCCCCGACTTCCCGAGGTGGGACCTCGCTCACTACCACTCGACCGCTTGGCAACAGGCCAAAGATGCTGCCCAAGGGGCTATGTCTCGGTAGACGGGCAGTGGTGGCGCGTGCGTCTCGATGGCGTCACGTCTGCGTCGTTCTGCTGTTCCTTTCCCTTGAGGCCTGCGGTCGACCTTCGGGCCAGCGCTCGGCGCCTGCGGCTTCTACTGCCCCGACGTCGAGCGCCACGGGGCAGGTCGTTCACGAATCCGAGAACGTGGTACAGAGTCCATCAAACGAGAAGTCAACCGACACCTGCGGCGCCCTACCGTCGGATGTCGCGGTGAGTAGCCCGAGTCTGGTGGTCGATGCGAACGATGCACGGGCATCTATCTTGGCAAGGAAAAGGAGCAAGATAGGAGCCTGTCGCGGCCGGGAACCGGTACAGCTGGTCGAGTTCGGCGATTGGGGTTCGCGAATCGTCGAGACCACGCTCAACGGAGCCTCACGGAGGGTCCTTGCGGAAACCGCTGACCAGAATGGAGTTGGCGCAAATCGCGAAGGAACCCTTGCTGTTGGGACGGCCGGGGTCCGGAACACCAACGATGGATCCGTATGGACGTTGCCTGGCGCGGCGAGCTGGACCTGGCCTATCTTCGTTCCGCACTCCAGCTGGATGCTGACCGAAACTCGTGACAGCAATGGCAACGAGTGCGTTGTGGTGGACTACGAGAAGCGCCACGAGGTTCTGTCTCTTCCCGGGCGACGCTGTGCCGCAGCACCCGATGGGTCGGTCTTCTCGCTTGGACTCGAGGAATGCGGACATTTCTTTCAGCTGACTCGCATCCGTCGGGAAGGACGCGAGGAGTCCTTCCTTCGCATCCCCCGCGGGAGCCCTTCCGTTGCGTTGCATGTCTCCGAGGTCGTGCCGTTGTCGAGCGACGACGTCGTCTATCGCGTGGCAGACGAGCACGAACTCAGGTACCTCGGCCGCGATGGCAAGCCATTCTATTCGGGAGGTGTTGGCCACGGCATGTTGGAGGACGGCATCATTGGACCAGGCCCTGATAAGGAACAGTTCACGCTGTCCTTTTCGCCTGACGGCAATTTCGGCGCGTTCGCTGAGCGCAATGTGAGCGAATTGACGTATATCGTCGCGGTTGACTTGCGCAGGCGACTTAGAATTGAGCTTCCGTACTGGGGAGCGTTTCCTGTCGTGAGACACGGGTACGTCTTGTTTTCCTCGGATCCTAGTTTCGTTGCACTTGACTCCGGCGGGCGCCACGACTGGCCAAGCACCGGGATGAATCCATTCCGTCCCATCTCCAAATGGGCTATCTACGCGTTCGAGCTCCGCACTCACGACCTCTGCCTGGTGGGCAGCTATAATCAGCCCACGCAACCCTACTGACACTGGAGCTTGTCGGTGGTGGGCGGCCGGCAGCTTCTGTCCCTTGAGACTGGCAAACGCTTGGTGAAGGTTGGGAGACGGGGCATTCCCCTACACATGTTTGCGAAAGGTTTGCTGTACTCGACGATTCTCGTCAGCGTAGCGTCAGTCGCCTGTTCCAAGCCTTTGCCAGGTTGCGCCGATGACACCGCAGGTTGCGGAGGCTCCGGCGGCTCGATCGCCGAAGCAGGCGGCGCTGCCGGAAGTCCGTCCATCGAGCACGATTCCGCCGCCTTCGAAGGCATCTGCGGGGCCGCCACCGACTGCGAACCCGGCATGATCTGCCTCGAGGAAGGGGGCACCGCGTACTTCGGCGGAGGCCCGCCCGCCGGCCGCTGCACGCTGGACTGTCTCGAGGACCCGACGGTCTGCGGGGATTCAGGTGAGGTGGTGTGTGTCCGCACGGAACCTGCCGGAGAGGAGCCGACGGCTCACTGTTTCCCAGCCTGCTCGCCGGGTGATGGCGATGACAGCAAATGCCAGGAATCCGCCTTGACGGCCTGTGAGCGCCTGCCCGACGACCCAGAGCTGGGCTTCTGCCGCCCGTTCTGCGGGTCGGACGACGATTGTGCCTCGGGTCATTGCGATCGTCTGAACGGCGTCTGCGCCAGCGGCTCGTCTGCCGAGGACTTTGGAAAGTCCTGTGAGCCGGACGCGGAGGATCCCGGGTGTTCGGGCGTGTGCGTCGCGCTCGAGGACGGCTTTGGTGTTTGCTCGCACCGGTGCCGATACGGCGCCACGGAGCCTTGCGCCGGAAGCGACAGCTCGACTTTCTGCGCGTATCCCGCGGAAGGCAGCGACTTTGGGGATGTCGGGTACTGCGCGGAGCTCTGCGATTGCCAGCGCGAGTGCTCTCATGGGGACGCAGTCTGCGATCCCTTTGGGAGCGAAACGGTCAGCATGCTCCTGGGTGCGGCGGGCGTTTGTGCCGTGTCGACGACGGTTCCCGAGCCGCTGGTCTGCTCCGAATGAACGAAGGAAAACGGCGAGCCACCTCTCGGTGACTCGCCGCTAGCTCGTCGCGCAATCGGCGCCTTACTGCACGTTCGCGCTGAAGCCGTTGATGCTGGCGCCCTGGCCGCCGCCCCAGATTTCCATGCCGCCCATGATGGCGATCAGGTTGTCGCTGGCCGGCGTGATGTAGCCGCGCTCCACCGCGTCATCGATGAAGTTCTTCAGGTCGAAGGAGTACGTTTGACCTTCGGCGAGGCCGCCGGCATTCATCGTCACATAGCTGGTGATGTCCTGCTGCGCGTGGTTCGGCCCGTGCCACACCTGCCAGGTCTGGTTGCCAATGACGGCGGTGGCGATCGGCGCCGCACCGCCCGGCTGGAAGCTCGGCGGATCGCGGTACCAGACCATCAGGAACTTCGAGGCGTTGGTGGCCTGAGCGTTGGTGTTGAACCAGACGTCGTAGGACACATTGAATTCATGCGAGGCAGGCGTGCCGCCGGCGGACCAGCCCATGCAAGTGGGCGCCGACGTGATTGCGCTGACGAGCTTGGGGAGCCCGCTACCGGAGGTGCGCGAGCCGTCGGCATCGGTGCCGATGTAGATCGACGGGAAGGAGCACGGGCTGTCGTCCGTTCGATTGCACGTTTGGCTGGTGAGCGTGAAGCCGTTGCTGTTTTGGAGCGACACACTGTGGTTGCCGCCGCCCGTCCAGCCCCAGCCGTTGTTCTGGAACTGGTACTTGCCGTCGCCGGTTGAGGCTTGGCCGTACTGGTCGCCGACCGATCCGGCGCTCCAGGTGACGTTGGTGTTGCAGCTGGCAGCGACTGTGCCCACGCCGCGGCTCACCACGTTCGCCGGGCCGAGGTCGTTCACGCAGAAATCGAAGGGCAAGGTCGTGCCGGCCTCGCCAGGATCCGGAACGTAGACGATGACCTTGGCGATAGCGCGGTTGTCGAAGGGCATGTCGTCCGGACCGCCCCAGCACTGGGTGGAGAAAGCGTTCCAGGGCAGGGTGTCGTTGAACACTCCGTCCACGACGCTGATGTTGGCGCACCAGCGATGAAGCTCGGAATCCTCGGCTTCTGGATCGGTGCCGTCCTCGAGCTGCACGCGGAGCTCCGTCTCGCCGCTGTTGACGGTGATGTCGATGAGCACGCCATCGCCGGTCGAGGCGACCGTGCCGACGGGGGCATCGTCGGTCTTGGCCTGGTTCACGTTGAAGCCGACGGCGGCGATCGACGTGTAGCCAGTGTCCGGGACGGGGTCGCCGTTGGCATCTTCGTCGGGCGGAGTGCCCACCACGCTTCCGCTGACGCAATAGGGCCCGTCCTGGTCGACCAGGTCGCCAAAGTCCGCCGGCATGATGGTCGCGCTCATCGCCTTGTCGACGAAGGTGAAGGCGAAGCCAGCCCAGTCGCCGTGCACGTGGTAGCCGCCGATCAGGCTGTTGGGGACGCCGCCCGTGCCAGTGCCGCCGGTGCCAGCCACGGCACCGCTGCCACCGCCTGAACCGCTCACGGCACCGCTACCACCACCGCTGCCCGTGATGCCGCCGGTTCCAGTCCCACCGCCCGTTCCCGGGAGGACGCCTTGGCACATGCCGCCCTGGCAAGCGGTGCCCTGGCAAACCGTTCCGCACATGCCGCAGTTCGACGGGTCGGTAGCGGTGTTCACGCACGCGTTGCTGCAATTGAGGAGGCCCGCCCCGCAGGTGGCCGAGCACATGCTCGCCGAACAGAGCGGTGCGCTCGCGTCGCACGCCTTGCCGCACATGCCGCAGTTGGCAGGGCTGCTCGTCAGGTCGACGCAGGTGCCGTTGCAAGACGTCTGGCCGCTCCCGCACACGGGAGGCGGCAGGCTACAGGCAGCGATGATGACGAAGAGGCCGAGGGCCAGGGAGGCGATCGCGCGGACCGTGAAGGTGCGCGGAGTCCTACGCGGAGGGGTAAGGTGAAGCGAGCTCATGAACAATCTCCAGTGGGGTGCGAGCGTAGCGGAACCGAGCCCGACAGGCTCGGTCCCCGGCCCAGCCACGTCCTGCCTCGGGCGCAAGGTTCCGCCTTGACAGGGAAAATCGGATCTAACCGGATCTACCCTGCCTGTTTCGTGGTCGGCAGCGGCACGACCGGGAGCGAACGCAACCCCGGCGCCTGCTTCTGTACGGCCCCCAGAAAGGCGTCCGCGCTCGCGTAGAACTGCACCGGCGTCCCCACCACCATGCTGATGACCGACAGTGCGAGCTCGACCAGCTTGGACGTGACGAGCACGTGAACGTTCAGCTTGCCGTGGTGCTTCCTGCCCCAGGCCGCGGCTTTCTCGCGCGTCGCCAGGTCCATCCGGCTGAGGCCTCGGAGGTCGCAGAACAGGAAGACGCTGGTCGCAGTTGCGACGTCGCGGTCGAGCTCCTGCATGACGGCCTCGTCCAGGGTGACGACGCTCCGTCCAACGCTGGTGCAGAGGATCACACCGGGAGCGAGTCTCTCGACCCGTGTGATCGAATGGGCGGTCGAAAGGAGGATCGTGCTGTCGCTGAGGACCTTCCGCTCAACCATGTCTGCTCCGTACGCTTTCAGCGTGACCGATATGCCTGCCGCGTAAAGGCGATCGCAGTCCCCAGGGCTTCAGAGCCAGATGGTCGAAGTGGCGACTGCGCGCGGACGGCAGCGTGCTCCGCATCTTGCTCGAAGGGTGAGCGTTCGAAGCGGTTAGCAGCGATCAGCCGAGCGGGTCCGGCCCGTAGGGGTTCGGACCGGGCGTGCCCCGCAGGCAACCGCACTCGACGAAGCTCCAAATCGAGCCGATGTAGGGAACCACTGCGATCAGTGTCCACCAGCCGCTCTTGCCCCGGTCGTGCCAACGCTTGACGCCAATGGCCAGGCTCAACCAGATGAACGGTACGGCGAACACCACTGCGATGGCCATGAGCAAGATCGACGGGGCACCCGAGTCACTGCTCTTCAGGAGACCGCTCATGCCGAGGGGAATCAAAAGGGCGAGGAGAATGGCTCCAAGCGCCAATCCGGCCAGGATGCTCCCCTTCCAGTACTCGCCCCGAGTAATGCGCCCATCGAAGGAAAACAGCAGCCACTTCCAGTCCCGGTCGGTTTGTGCGGACAGGGTCTGTGTCGACGGCGCTTGGTACGGATTCATCCCCTGATTCATGGGAAGGGAGCGTACCGCGAGGGAGCGGCGCCCCAGATCAACGAAACGAGCGACCCCGAAAGAAATCTTCTGCGCTGTCGCCACGTATGGGTTGGTGAGACCGACGCAGAGGGAAACAGCGAGAAGACGAGTGTGCGCGTGCCCCGCCAAGCCGCGCTCCTTGTAGGCAAACCAGCGCGCCTGAGCGCAACCACCTCGGATCACAAATCAACGAGGGTGGATTCTTTTGGCATGCTGTGAAACGGACGCGCCAGCTAGAATGGCAAATTGTCTACGCTCGCTCTGCCGCCAAGGAATCCTCAGTGAAGGTCACCCTCCCTCGTCTCGTCACCAGCTCCAAGCTCTTCCTCTCCCTTACCAGTGTCACCTTGGCACTCGCGTGCAGCGGGGCGCCCAGCTTCCAAGATTCGAACGTCGGCGGCGCCGGCCCCGACACGGGCGGGTCGTCGTCTACGGGCGGGAGCGGCCTGTCGGTCGATGGCGATGGTGGCACGGTCGACCCCGGCACGGGCGGCAAGACTCAGGTCGAGGTCACGTGCGGCAACGGCGAGGTGGACGACGACGAGGAGTGCGACGACAGCAACGGTCAGGATGGCGACGGCTGTAGCGCGAGCTGTGAGCTCGAGGGTTCCGAGTGGCGTTGCGAGGTGCCCGGCGGCGCGTGTTTCGAGTGTGGCAACGGAGTCGTCGAGGGCAGCGAAGAGTGCGACGACAGTAACGCAAACATCATGGACGGTTGCGATGACGTCTGTGCAACGGAAAGCGGAAATTGGCACTGTCCCGTGCCGGGCAGTGCGTGCGAGCTGTGCGGCGACGGCTACGTCGATGCCAACGAGCAGTGCGATGACGGCAACGGCGCCGGCGGCGATGGCTGTAGCGCGGACTGCTCGACGATCGAGGAAAACTTCCTGTGCGAGCCTGGCGAGGAGTGCGTCCACTGCGGTGATGGCGTGCGTGAAGGGCCCGAGCAGTGTGACGACGACAACAACGTCTCGGGCGACGGCTGCCGCTTCGACTGTCAGGAAGAAGCCGGCTGGGATTGCGACTCGGGCATCTGCGCGAAGTGCGGAAACGGCGTGCTCGAAGGCGCCGAGGCCTGCGACGACGGCAACGAAGCGGCCGGCGACGGTTGCAACGCCACCTGCGCTGCCACGGAAATCGGCTTTTCCTGCCTGGCGCCCGGCGTGCAGTGCGAGGAATGCGGCAACGGCATCCGGGAGAGCTCGGAAGCTTGCGACGACGGCAACAAGATCTCGGGCGACGGCTGTCCGAACGACTGCTCGGCCATCGACACCGGCTGGGTGTGCCCGGTTTCTGGCATGGGCTGCGGCGATTGCGGAAACGGCACCGTCGAAGAGATTGAAGTCTGCGACGACGGCAACGAGATTGCGGGCGACGGCTGCGATGCCACCTGTTCCGATATCGAGGCGAACCACAGCTGTCCTCCCGCTGGCGGTGCCTGCGTGGAGTGCGGTGACGGGACCAAGGATCTGGGCGAAGCCTGTGACGACGGCAACGTCCTGAACGGCGACGGTTGCCGCTGGGACTGCAAAGCGGTCGAGCTGAACTGGGACTGTGGCGACGGCACCACCGCCTGCCAAAAGTGCGGCAACGGCATCGTCGAAGGGACCGAAGGCTGCGACGACGGCAACAAGGACGATGCCGACGGCTGCCCCGCCGACTGCAGTGCGGAAGAGGACTTCTTCAACTGCACGCTGGCTGGTTCTGCCTGCGAGGAATGCGGCAACGGCATCAAGGAGAGCTCGGAAGCTTGCGACGACGGCAACACCGACGACGACGACGGTTGCTCTTCCGCCTGCACGGTCATCGACGATGGCTTCGTCTGCCCTGTGTCTGGTGAGCTGTGCGAGGAGTGCGGGAACGGCTTCATCGATCCCAACGAGACCTGCGACGACGGCAACGACCAGTCAGGTGACGGCTGTAGCTCCACCTGCTCCAAGGTCGAGGCTCACTTCACGTGCGTCGCGCCCGGCGTCGATTGCGAGGAGTGCGGCAATGGCGTGCTCGAGTCGAGCGAGAAATGCGACGACGGCAATACCGGTAGCAGCGACGGCTGCCGCGGCGATTGCAAGGTCATCGAAGCGGGCTTCAGCTGCCCGGGTGGCGGGCCTTGCACGCTGTGCGGAAACGGCGTGGTCAACGCCCTCGAGGATTGCGACGACGCCAACGTCATCTCCGGCGACGGTTGCGATTCGGCGTGTCAGGCGGAAGGCGCTCCGTTCACTTGCTCGACGCCCGGTGCTCCCTGCGATCGCTGCGGAAACGGCGTCAAAGAGAGCAGTGAAGCCTGCGACGACGGCGGGGCCTGCGACGGCGGCTCGAATGACGGCAATGATTGTACCGAGGACACCGAGTGCCCTGGCGGCACCTGCCAGCCGCTGGCCGGCGACGGCTGCGACGACCTTTGCGTGGTGGAATCCGGTTGGAACTGTCCGGTGCCCGGCCAGGCCTGCGCTTTCTGCGGCAACGGCCAGGTCGAGCCCAGCGAGACGTGCGACGACGGCGACACCAGCAGTGGCGACGGTTGCTCGGCGACCTGCACCGCCATCGAGGCCAACTACAAGTGCCCCGTCCCCGGAGACGACTGCATCCTGTGCGGCGATGGCATCAGGCAGGCGCCCGAGGTCTGTGACGACGGCAACAACCTTTCGAGTGACGGCTGCACCTTCAACTGCGCCGTGGTCGAAACGGGCTTCAGCTGTCCGCTCGGCGGCGGTGCCTGCACGAGCTGCGGCAACGGCCTGCTCGAGGGCACGGAGGTCTGTGACGACGGCAACAAGCTCTCGGGCGACGGCTGCGACGCGGCCTGTGCCGCCGTGGAAGGCGGCTTCCGCTGCGAGGTGCCCGGCGCTGCCTGCTACGAGTGTGGCAACGGCGTGCGCGAGGGCGGGGAAACCTGCGACGACGGCAACGGCGACGCCTTCGACGGCTGCTCGGACGACTGTACCGTCGAGCTCGGCTGGACCTGTCCGGTGGCCGGAGTCGAGTGCGGCCAGTGCGGCGACGGCGAGCTCCAAGCCGTCGAAGTCTGTGACGACGGCGACGCGGTGGGCGGCGACGGCTGCAATGCGACCTGCACGGGCGTCGAGGCGACCTACACCTGTGTAACCCCAGGTGACGACTGCGAACGCTGTGGCAACGGCGTCGTCGAATCGAGCGAGGTGTGTGACGACGGCGACGCGCAGAGCGGCGACGGTTGCTCGTACAACTGCAAGTTCGAGGAGCCCGGGTTCGAGTGCGTCACGCCGGGTGCGGCTTGCTTTGCCTGTGGCGACGGCGTCATCCAGGGCAGCGAGGTCTGCGACGATCACAACAAGCAGAACGGCGACGGCTGCAGCTCGACTTGTCAGCCGGAGCCTGGATTCAGCTGCAACGTAGCGGGCCAACTGTGCGAGGAGTGCGGCAACGGTGTGGTCGTGGCTCCCGAGCAGTGTGACGACGGCGACAAGGGGAGCGGCGACGGCTGCAGCTCGGCCTGCGCGCTCGAGGGCGGCGGTTGGACGTGTTCCGTGCCGGGGACGTCCTGTGAGCTGTGCGGCAACGGCGTCAAGGAGCTGAACGAGGTTTGCGATGATGGCGACTTCGTCGGCGGCGACGGCTGCAGCGCCAACTGCTCGGTCATCGAGCCCGGCTACACCTGCACCACCCCGGGCGTCGACTGCGACCGTTGCGGTAACGGTATCAAGGTTGCCAGCGAGCAATGCGACGACGGCGACAATGACAACGGCGACGGTTGTCGCAGTGACTGTCGCGTCGAAGCGGGCTGGAACTGCTCGACGGGCACCTGCTACCAGTGCGGCAACGGAGTCGTGGACCCGGTCGAGGTGTGCGACGACGGCAACCGCCAGAGCGGCGACGGCTGCAACAACAGTTGCAGTCTGGAAGAGGCCGGTTTCGTCTGCGTCACACCAGGACAGCTGTGTGAACAGTGCGGCAACGGCGCCCTCGAAACTTCCGAGGAGTGCGACGACGGCAATACTGACGATTTCGATGGCTGCGACGCCGTTTGCATGGTCGAGGACGCCGGGACCTGGTCCTGCCCCATTCCTGGTCAACCGTGTGAGGAATGCGGTGACGGCGCGGTCGATTCGGGCGAGTCGTGCGACGACGGCAACGACGTCTCCGGCGACGGCTGCAACTCGACCTGCACCGCGGTCGAGCCCGGCGCGCAGTGCCTGACCCCCGGGGTGCCCTGCGAGACGTGCGGCAATGGCAGCAAGGTCGGCACGGAGCAGTGCGACGATGGCAACACCGTCAACAACGACGGCTGTCGCAGCGACTGCCGGGTCGAGACCAACTGGAACTGCTCGAGCGGTACCTGCTACCGCTGCGGTAACGGCGTCGTGAATCCCGGCGAGACGTGCGACGACGGCAACGCGTCCTCGGGCGATGGCTGCAATGCCACCTGTACGGCCGTCGAGGGGCCACAGTTCGACTGCAGCATCGCCGGCCAGCTGTGTCAGCGCTGCGGTAACGGCG
>Ga0247744_1000045_pt1 | contig 28466 bp, 20 predicted proteins | sample UWRJS154409C5_FD_180946 | JGI IMG/M metagenome (GOLD analysis project Ga0247744, IMG submission 180946) | Soil microbial communities from Arlington Agricultural Research Station in Wisconsin, United States - UWRJ-S154-409C-5 | ecosystem: Environmental > Terrestrial > Soil > Agricultural land... | reverse complement strand
TTGTTGCCTTCGTCGGGATCGAACTCGAAGACCTGGCCGGAGGCGTTGACCCAAAGGAGCCACGCGAACACGAGCAGGCTCACCAAAAGGCCGGGAAGGAACTTGGGCAGACGAGCCAGCGTTGCCAGGGGGGATCGTTGGGCACCGGTCATTTGGCCAGCCGCGCTACTTCGACCACGAGCCACTGGTCGTGCTTGTACACGACGGCTCGGTCCGGCACGTCTCGGAAGAACAAATCCTCGGGCTTGGTGTCCAGGAGGAGCTCACGTGCGAAGGCTGAAAATGGCTCGAACGACGCCGAACGCCTGGCGGCGTCCTTCTTGTACTTGCGGCGGTCCAAGAGGAAGTGGGTCACCTGGTGCTTGCGTCCGTAGTCGAGGATGGTGCCCTTGTCGGCGGCGTAGAGTGCCCGCAGCGTGTCCTCCGTTCGGGCGCGCTGGCGCCGCCACGAGTCCACGAACCAGGGCTGCAGAGTCTCGTAGGAACCCATGGTCGCGCGGGCGCTGTAGTAGGGGATGCCGTCTCCATCCATGGGATGGGTCGCAATGCGAACCGTCTTCGGTAGGGTCGCGATGAATTCGTAAAGCGGCCGGTCGCGTCGCCGGTCGATCGTCATGCCGTTCTTGCGCACGACCCCCGAGCCGATCATGCCCCACACGAGGAGGATGAACCCGACGGCCACGAAGTTTCGTGCCGTTCGGCGAGCCCGCCCGCGCAAGAACGCGAAGCTCTGCGCCAGGATCACCAGGAGCAGGGCCATCAGCGCCATGCGCATGCCGAAGCTGTAGTAGCGCTCGGGGGAATACAGGCTGAACGCGAAGCTGCGGGACAAGGCGTAGAGGACCACGCTGCCGCTGGCGAAGGCGAGAGCGAGCCAAGGCGGTGCGCTCAGGGACAAGAGCGGGACTATCAGGATGAGCCCGAGCATGACCACCGCGGACATGTCCTTGTCCTTGGCGTAGCGCTCGGCCAAGGGCGCGAGGAACGCCTGGCCGCGCGGTCTCAGCGGATCGATGAGGGCGTCGCTGAGCGAGTCGGTGGGCGAAGCGAAGGGCAGGACCCCCAGGCGCCCGGCCTTGCTGAACGCGGGCTCGCGCTCGGCCTGCGCGAGCGTGTGCACGGGGCCGCTCTGGCTATCCCCGAGGGCGGAAGGCAGGACCAAGAGCACGCAGGCGCCAACGAGCAATGCGTAGCGCCTGAGGCGACGCAGGACGACCGACAGAGCGACCCTGCCTAGGCCGCGACAGGCGTAAAGGCCCTCGGCCGCCAGGATCAGGTTCATGACCGAGGGGTAGGTAACGGCCGAGGCGAGGGTGGCGCCGCGTCTCACCCAAGGCTTGGCGGCCAAGACTCCAGCCAGCCACAGCGCAAACAGCGGGAAGCCGAAGGCACGGGGCAAGCCGCTGGCCAGGCGGTACACGGCAAACCAGTCGCGTAGCACGATGAACAGCAGGAGCACCGCCGCACCGACGCCGGCCCGGCGGCTGCGGGCGAGGATCACGGCAGCCCAGAGGACGATCGCGACGCAGAGCGCCTGGACGATCTTCGGGGCCACGTGAACGTCCGTCAGCGGCACGAGGATGCGGTAGAGCAGGCGCACCGCGAACGGGACCCAGGTCAGCATCTCCTCGGCGATCGGATCCGTCTCCAGGCTCGGGACCCGGTCATAGCGATGGAAGGGGAAGATGGACGTGCGAGCGTCGCTGTTCTGGAGCGCTGGGTCGGTCAGCATCTCCCAGTTGCCCGCGGTCCAGACCGATAGGTAGCTGGCAGCCACCGCTAGGACCGAGACCAAGCTCAGCCAGTAGAGCGCGACCTTGACCCACGGGGCGGCGAGGGGCGCCGCGAGCCGCCCGAGCAGAGCCGAGGCCTGGGCTCGGGCGTGCGCCAGTTGTCTTGGCTCGGGCATCGGCGCCTCCTTTACCATGGTGCTCCCCCAGCCGCGCCACCCGCTCCCGGCGCGGGGCTTGAGGCAGCCGAAGCTCGCGATAGAACCCAGCGCCGTGGACTGGCTCTCGCTCGGGGCGCTCCCTATCGGGCTCGTGTTCTTTGCCGGCACGGCCGTGGGGGCCCTGCGCCGACGAGCCGGCCACGTGCGGGCGCGGGGCGACTACCCCGCACTCGCTCGGGACCTCGGGCTCGACTACCGACCGTCTCGTTATGCAACTGGGGTCGGCAGTCTGGTGGGCAGCATCGATGGCTATCGCCTCCTGGTCGACCCGGATGATCAGCGGCGCATTCTGCTCACCTGGAACACGCCACCTGGCTTGATCTTGCATCACCGCGCTGACACGCGACGCCCTCCGCCAGGCTACGTGCCATTTAGGCTCGACAATCCGGCCGCTCAGGCTTTTTTTCGCACGACCTTCGCGACCAAGGCGGGCCTCGAGCAGCTCGGGGATGGCGCGGGTCTCGAGCCCTTCGCTGTCGCGCTGACCGGCCTGCGCGGCCACAAGGACACGAGCATTACCGACGCCGGCATCACGCTGAGCTTCGATTTCGGCAACCCCCCGTTCATTCCGGCAGAGGTGGTGCGGCACGTCGTTCTCGCCACGGTCAGGCTGGCTCGAACTTTGGCCCCGCCCTGAAAGCGCTGGAGATTCTGGGCTTTTTTGCAGAAATCCGGTCGGTCTGGCCCCATCCCCCGGCCGAAAGTGTTAGAGGACCAGGCCCGACCGAGGGCCGCACCGTCCATGAGCGCTCAAGCCAACCACGACGCCCATCGCTTGATCCCGTCCGAGAAGCTGTCCCACCTCAGGCAGCTCGAAGCCGAGAGCATCCACATCATCCGCGAAGTCGCGGCCGAGTTCGACAACCCGGTCATGCTCTACAGCATCGGCAAGGACTCGGGCGTGATGGTGCACTTGGCGCGGAAAGCATTTCATCCCGCCAAGCTGCCGTTCCCGCTGCTTCACGTCGACACGACTTGGAAGTTCAAGCAGATGATCGAGTTCCGCGACCAATTCGCGAAGCGGTTCGACCTCGATCTGCGCGTGCACATCAACCAAAAAGGCGTGGACATGGGCATCAGCCCGTTCAAGCACGGCAGTGCCGTCCACACCGACATCATGAAGACGCAGGGCTTGCTGCAGGCCTTGGCGGCAGGCGGATTCGATGCCGCGTTCGGTGGAGCGCGTCGCGACGAGGAACGGAGCCGCGCCAAAGAACGCATCTTTTCGTTCCGGGACCGCTACGGCAAATGGGACCCGAAGAACCAGCGGCCCGAGCTGTGGAACCTGTACAACGCGCGCATCCACAAGGGGGAGAGCATTCGCGTCTTCCCACTGTCCAACTGGACCGAGCTCGACATCTGGCTCTACACCTATCTCGAAGGCATCGACATCGTTCCGCTGTATTTCGCCGCCGTGCGACCCGTCGTCCCGCGCGAAGGGACGCTGATCATGGTCGATGACGAGCGCATGGAACTGCGCCCGGGCGAGGTGCCGCAGATGAAATCGGTGCGTTTCCGCACGCTGGGCTGCTACCCCCTGAGCGGCGCCATCGAATCGACTGCCACGACTTTGCCGGAAATCATCCGTGAAATGCTGCTCGCCACGCAATCCGAGCGGCAAGGGCGTCTCATCGACGTCGATTCCGATGGGTCCATGGAAGAGAAGAAGCGCGAGGGTTACTTCTGATGAATCAGCCCGCCATCACCCCCGAGAACATCGAAGCCTACCTGAAGCAGCATCAGGAGAAGGAGCTCTGCCGTTTCGTGACGGTCGGCTCCGTCGACGACGGCAAGTCCACGTTGATCGGGCGCCTGCTCTACGACACGCACGGCATCTACGAGGACCAGCTCGAGTCGGCGAAGAAAGCCAGCAAGCAGGAAGGCGGCGAGGTCGACTTGTCGCTGTTTACCGATGGGCTGAAGGCCGAGCGTGAGCAAGGCATCACCATCGACGTCGCCTACCGCTATTTCTCCACGGATCAGCGCAAGTTCATCATCGCCGATACCCCGGGCCACGTTCAGTACACGCGCAACATGGCGACGGGCGCCTCCACGGCCAACGTGGCGATCATCCTGATCGACGCTCGGCTCGGCGTTTTGCAGCAGTCACGCCGCCACGCCTACATCGCGTCTTTGCTCGGCATTCCGCACCTGTGCGTGTGCGTGAACAAGATGGACCTGAAGGACTACGACCAGAAGGTCTTCGACGCCATCGCCAAGGAGTTCTCGGCGTTCTGCGCGCGTTTGCGCTTCCGCGAGGTGAAGTTCATTCCGATTAGCGCGAAGGTCGGGGACAACGTCGTCCACACGAGCCCGCAGACCGCCTGGTACACGGGTGGTACCATCCTGCAGTACCTGGAGACGGTGCCGGTGGATGCGGGCATCAATCGCAAGAACTTCCGCTTCCCCATCCAGTACGTACTCCGGCCGCACCTCAACTATCGCGGCTTTTCCGGGACGGTCGCAGCCGGGTCGGTCAAGAAGGGCGACCAGATCCTCACCTTGCCGTCGCGCAAGACCAGCACGGTGGTCGGCATCGATACCTTCGACGGTGAGCTCGAGGAAGCGCACGCGCCCATGGCCGTCACCCTCCGGCTCAAAGACGAAATCGACAGTAGCCGGGGCGACATGATGGTTCACCCCGGAGACGAATCGCTCGTCCTGCAGCGTTTCGACGCCAAGCTGGTGTGGCTGAGCGAAGTCGCGCTCGACCGGGGGACGACCTACATGCTCAAGCACACCACGCGCTCGGTGCGCGTGGACGTGGAATCAGTGCACTACCTGGTCGATCTCGAAACGCTCGAGAATCGTCCCGAGCGGCGCCTCGATCTGAACGACATCGGCCACGTCACCATTTCGGCGCACCGCCCGCTGTTCCTCGATCCCTATCAGGACTGCGCCACCACCGGCGCCTTCATCCTCATCGATCCGGTCACCAACAACACGGTGGCCGCCGGTATGGTCGAGGGCCCGGCCAGGGAGAGCGGCAAGGCCGCCGAACACTCGCGGGTTCCGGCTTCACGGGTGACGGAAGGCGAGCGCTTCGAGCGCCTGGGCGGGCAGCAAGGGGTCACCGTGTGGCTGACCGGCCTGCCGGCTTCGGGCAAGAGCGAGCTCGGCTACGAGCTCGAAAGGCAGCTCTTCGATGCGCGGCACTTCGGCGTCGTGGTCGATCCCGACGATGGCCGCTCACGCGTGGCGATGCCCGATGGCTCGACCCCACCGGCAACCCCGGAGCTCGCTCGTCGGCTCGCCGACGCAGGCCTGGTGACGATCTTCACCTATGCGATGCCGCTCCGCGCCGACCGCGCGACCTTGCGTGAGGCCGTTGGCTCGAAACGCTTCGTCGAGGTGCATGTGGCGACACCCCTCGAGCTCTGCAAGCAGCGGGACGAACGGGGCGCCTACGGACCCACCCATCGGGATCCGAGCTACGAGGCCCCGGAGCACGCCGATCTCACCGTCGATCTTGGCAAGACCAGCGCGCCGGAGGCTGCGCGGCAGATCCTCGCCCTGCTCAAGGCGCGCGGCTTCCTGCCCTGAAGACGGGCGTCCGGGCGACCATGTCCACCTCGCCGGCCGCGAGCGCCTTCATGGCCCGATCTTCCGAATGAACCGCGAAGCGTGCCTGCTCGGGCGCCGCCCCGAACAGGTGGAGCTCGATCTTGCCCCCTTTGCCGAACGACATCGCGGTGGTCCGCGCCGCGAAGGCTTGCTCGTCCTCGCTCAGGGCGGAGGAAAAGACGCTGACGAAGTCGGCGCCCAGGCTCGGCCCGGCAAGGGCGAGTGTCGACTCTCCGCGAGCCAGGTTCTCCCGGGCGCGTCGCGCGATGCGGGACAGGGAGACCTTCGATGCGCAGGGCGCGACCAGCGGCAAGAGCTCGTGTGGCGCGAAGACCCTCGTCCCGGCTGGCTTTTCGCACACGCTCTTGGCGACCTCGATGCGTGCACGTTGTGGGACCAAAAGCTCCGCCGTTAGGTTTTGGTACCCGCGCAAGTCCACGACGGCGAGCAGCGCCGCGGGGAAGATGAGCAAGAGCCAGCGCAGACGGGCGGCTTGGAACCAGCCCTGGGTGGCAGCATCCGTGGCAACGGCGCACGCGGCCACGATGCACACCGCGAGCACGGGCAGGTAGTAGCGGTCGACCACGTAGCCCGAGCGGGCGAGAGGTAAGATCCCTACGCCCAGGCTCAGGACGAGCCCAGTCAGGAGGACGTAGCGGCGTCGGAGGGCGAGCAGCGCGATCCCGGCCAGAGCGGCGAGCAGGAGGGGCCCCGCGTACCTAGCGAGGGCGATCAGAGTGGCACCGAGACCCGCCGGATCGTCGCCGCGGACGAGATTGCCGGCGAGCGACTTGGCCAGACGCAGGGGGTCGGTCCAGAGGTAGGGGCAGCCGAGCAAGAGCGCGATGACGAGCGACGCGCCGAACATCAGGACGCGCCGGCGGCGCTCACTCGGTCCTTCGAGCAGCCGAGCCAGGACCAGCGGGATCAGCACCGCGCTCGGAAACTTGGCGGCGAGAGCTAACCCCAGGCACGCCCCCGAGCAGAGCGCGCCCGCGTCGCCCGCCTCCCACTCTGCCGCGGCGAACGCCGCTAGAGCGAGGCCCAGGGCAACGGCGTCGGCCATGGCCATGTGCGAGTGGCACCAAACGACCGGCAGAGCGGCAAAGAGGAAGACGACCGCGTAGGGGAGAGCAGGACTCTCCGTCCGCTTCGCGAAGGCGTAGGCCAGGCTGGTGAGCCCCGCCGACGAGATCAACGTCACGACCAGGCGCACGCTGCTGAGCGCTCCCCACGGGCTCGAATAGGTGGCGGCCGCGAAGCCCACCAAGCCGCGGGGCGAGGGGCTGAGCACCCCGGCCAGCAGTCCCTGTAGCGCGATGGCCGGCAGCGCGAAGAACTGCAGTGTGCCGGCCGGCCAAGCCAGGCTCGTGGAGGGCACACCGAGCAAACGGTCGACGCAAGAAAGAGTCAGCTCGAGCTCGTCGACGTTGAGGATGAGCCGCGCCGAGGCCTCTCGGATCCCAGGCAGCCGACTCGAGACCAGGAGGCAGAAGAACGCGAGAGCGAGCCAGTGCTCACGGCGCGCAGACCCACTTGGTCTAGGTGCGCTTGAGCCCACTCTTGCGAACCATTTCCTCGAGGTCCCGGAAGCGGTGTGCGAGGGCGCGGACCAGGGCGCCGGTCCAGCCGTCGACCCCGAGGCCTTCCTCCATGGTGCGCTTGTCGAGCACGAGTACGGTGACCTTGTCGACGGCTTCGACCGATGCAGCGCGAGGCACTTCCAAAAGTAGCGCCATCTCGCCGAACACGTCGCCTGGCCCCATTTGATTGAGATTCTCGCGCTGTCCGCCTTCGGTCGTGCGATAGGCCTGACAGCGGCCGGACACGATCATGTACGCGCGATCGCCCACGTCGCCCTCGCGAATGATGGTTTGACCGGGATGGAACAACTCGCGCGGCAGATGCAGGCCACCGCGCAAGAACGCGCGCACGTCGGCCTGCAGTTCGAGGATGCTCTGGTAGCGGTCCTCTTTCTTGGCAGCGATGGACTTCTGGATGATCGCCTTGATGCGGCGGGGCACGCCGAGATCCTCCGTGGCGAAATCGATGGGAATGATCTCCGCCTGGGCGGCTCGGCGTAGGCCTTCTTCTGGGTCGTAGGTATCGCCGTAGGGAGTGTGGCCGCTGACGATCTCGTAGAGCACGGCTCCCATGCCGAAGACGTCGGCCCGTTGGTCCAGCTGGATCGGGTCGCCGTTGGCTTGTTCCGGCGCCATGTAAGCGGCGGTGCCGACGGCCCCCTTGGCGTCGAGCGCTGCGCAGCCGCTGTCGCGGCCGATGATGCGCGCTAGCCCCCAATCCATCAGGTACACCTGACCGAAGTCGGCAACCATGATGTTTTCCGGCTTGATGTCGCGGTGGATGACGCCGCGGTGGTGAGCGTAGGCGAGCGCGTCGCACACCTTGAGGAAGATTTCGAGTCCCTCCTGCAAGCGCTCGGTGGAGCCCGGTGGACGCTTGCGATCACCGAGCCAGCGATGCAAGTCGAGGCCGCGCACGAGCTTCATGGTGAAGAACGGCACGCCTTCTGGACTGACTGCCAGCTCGTGGACCGGAACGATGTTGGGGTGCTCGAGCTGACCGGTGATCTGCGCTTCGCCGATGAAGCCACCTTTGTAGAAAGGCTCCTTGGCCAGTTCCTTGTCGAGCCGCTTCAGCGCCACGTGGCGCAAGAGGTTGCGGTCCGTCGCCGGGTGGATCCGGCCCATGCCGCCTCGACCGAGCTCGGCGAAGACGCGCAAATGGTCGGGCGTCGGAATGCCCTCTGCGTGCGCTTCATAGTCCGTGACCCCATGGTCACCCCCGGCCGGAATGCGCTCGATGATGTAAACTGGTTGGGGCCTATCCTCTGTCCGCGCCATCGGCCGCGCACGCTACCACGGGGCCAAGCTTCGTTGCGACCCAGGGCCCGAGGTCGTTCGGATCGGCATCGACCGGCCAATGGGTTCGGGCAGTTACCGCTTTTTTCACGCGCTCCAGGTAGAGAGTGCGGGGCACTTCGCGTGCGCCCATGCGCTCGAGGTGCGGCGTCATGAACTGCACGTCGAAGACACCCACGCCTGCGGCCGCGGTGTGCAGGACGGCGGTGACGAGCGCCACCTTCGAGGCGTCGCTCTCGCGATGAAACATGCTCTCCGCCGCGAAGAGTGTACCGAGCAAGACGCCGTAGAGTCCGCCGACCAACTTCCCCCCCTGCCACACCTCGTAGCTTCTCAAGTACCCCTGAGCAGCCAGGTTGTGGTAGGCGCGCCGCATCTCGCCGCTCAGCCACGTGCCTTCGGGTCGATCCGCGCAGCCATCCAACACGCCGGTCAGGTCGCGATCCATGGTGACCAGGAAGCGCGCCGCGCCGATGGTCCGGCGCAGACTGCGACTCACGTGAAGGCGCTCGGGCTCGATGAGCGCTCGCGGGTCTGGGCTCCACCACAAGATGGGGGGATCGTCGTACCAGGGGAAGATGCCCTCGGCGTAGGCAGCGAGCAGGCGCGGCGCGGACAGGTCGCCGCCACCAGCGATCAGACCGTGCGGATCGTAGCCTTCCGGGCTCGGAAAGTACGGGACCGAACCGGCCTCGATCCACACGGGTTTCTTCCTCTGCGAGCGCATGGGCAGCGCCCCAGTTTGCCGCTCTTTCTCGCGGGGCGCACCTACTCGGGCGCCGCCTCGAAGACCAGCGCAAATGAGCGCTCGCTTGCCTGGACCAGTGTGGGTCCGTGGCCTTTGGCAAGGGATCGCACGGCCTCGTACCACACGAACTTTCTCCAAGAATCGCTGTCCTGGACGAGCTCGGGTACGACCAAGTCGACCTCGACGTACTGGCCCGCGCTGAGCTCGGACAGACGTGGCCCGTAGCTCCAGGTTTCCAAGTTGTCTCGCGGAGCGAGGTCGTTGTGAAGGGCGCCCCCGTAGAGAATCACGAGACGCCGCTCTGGATTGGTGACGGCGAGCCACTCCCGGGTGGTCTCGACCGACAGCGTGGCAATCGTCTCCATCATGACCAGAACGCCCACTTCGGCGTCGGCGATCGCCTGCATGTCCTCACAGCTCGGATGCAGGATGTCCGGCACCACGCCGAGCTCTCGGGCGGCGCGACCGAGCTCCACGTATTCGTTTTGATTGTCCTTGGATTGGCCGCTGGTGATGGCGTCCGATTCGGCCTGCACTTGCTGGCGCTGCTCTTCGCAGCCCTTTGGGGGCGCGAGCAGCTCGACGAGCAGACGGCCGGCGCGCGGCGCGAGCGTGGGGAGGAGCTCCTCCTGAAAGCGGCGGACCGTGGTGCGAGCGGTGAAGCCGCTCGGGGCGTGCGCCTCACCGAAGCCCACGATGTCGACTGGTTCGGACAGCGCGGCAGCGAGCGCGGCGCTCGCCGTTGGAAAGGTCGTGCAAGTGAGGCTAGCGCAGGCGAAGGGGAGTGGCTGCGCCTTGGGGGCCTCGGCTGCTCGCGTAGGTGATGCGTCAGCCGGCGCAGCCGGGGAAGATCCAGCTGGGCTCGTTTGTTTCACGGGAGGCTCTTGCACTGCAGCCGAACACGCGACGCACACGCCGAGCGTCCAGCAGGCGACCCAGCAAGTGACCAGGCGTGGACTCCCACCCCTTGCCCCCAGCCCTACCGACACTAGGTTGATCGCGACCATGTTTTTCGACCCCATCTATCTGGTCTTCCTGGCGCCGGGCATCTTGCTCAGCCTGTGGGCGAGCTGGAATACGAAGGCCACCTTCCGAAAGTATAGCCAGATCGGCAGCCGGAAGGGCTGGAGCGGCGCCGAGGCCGCACGCGAGCTGATCAAGCGGCGTGGCGCTGAGGGTGTCGAGGTCGAAGAGACACCCGGCTTCTTGTCGGACCACTACGACCCGGGTGCTCGCCGGCTGCGCCTGTCTCCCGACGTGTACCACGGTCGATCGCTGGCGGCGTTGGGCGTCGCCGCGCACGAGGCCGGTCATGCCATTCAGCACGCCAAGGGCTACGGTCCGCTCAAGTTTCGCTCGTGGATCGTGAAGCCGGCCATGATCGGTTCCAATCTATCCAGCCTCGTTCTCACGCTGGGCTTCATGAGTCACCTCACCGGCCTGGTCTGGATCGGCATCATCCTGTTCTCGGCGTTCGTGGTGTTCACGCTGGTGACGTTGCCGGTCGAGTTCGACGCTTCGAACCGTGCCGTGGCCGCCTTGCAGGAGACGGGCATGATCGATCGGGATGAGGCCCCAGGCGCCAAAGCGGTTCTCCGGGCTGCTGCCATGACCTACGTCGCCGCGGCGATCGCGGCCATTTTGCAGCTGCTCTACTTTCTGATGCGCGCCGGCCTGCTTGGCGGACGTCGCGACGACTGACGTCGTGATACGATCCGCCCCGGAGCTCGTAGCAGGCGCCGGGCATGAACGACGAAGAGGCATTCGACGGGGACGACGTCCTTGCGGCGAGCGTGGACGTGACCAAGACGTTCGACGATGGCGCGCGCGGACAGCGGCCCCGCTCGGCGGCGCCCGTTCAACTCCTCGGGGGCCGCTTTCTCATCCAGTCCAGGCTCGGCCAGGGGGCCACGGCGGACGTGTACGCGGCCTTCGATCGCGAACGCGACCAACTCGTGGCCCTCAAGACGCTCTTTCGCACCGATGCCACCAGCATCCACGCGATGAAACGTGAGTTTCGCAGCCTGGCTGAGGTCGTGCATCCGAACCTCGTTCGCTTGTTCGAGCTCTTCGAGGACGAAGGGCGCTGGTTCTTCACCATGGAGCTGGTGCGTGGCGCTCCCATCGTCGCCGCCGATCCAACCCGCGAGCTTTCGCTCGCCGCTCGACGGGCGACGCGCCGCAGCCAGTTCGGGCAGCTCGCGGACGGCATCGCCGCTATCCATGCTGCCGGCTGGCTGCATCGCGACTTGAAGCCATCCAACGTGCTCGTGACGCCGGACGGGCGGGTCGTCATTCTCGATTTCGGCTTGATCCAGCAGTTCGGGGAAGGTTTTGGCGCGACCCGCCTCGGCGGGACACCGGCGTACATGGCCCCCGAACACGCCGCCGGGCAAGCCGCAGCTCATGCCAGCGATTGGTACGCGTTCGGCGTCATCTTGTACGAATCGTTGGCCGGCAGGCTGCCGTTCGATGGCAGCGCGGCGCAGGTTCTGGCCAAGAAGCAAAGGGATGAGGCGCCACCCCTAGCGCTCGCTGCCGATGCGGGCGACCCGGAGCTCGAGGCACTCTGCATGACGCTGCTGGCGCGTGAGCCCCGCCAGCGCGCGGGATACGCAGCGGTGTCGAGGCTGTTGCCCACACGCGTTTCGCTGCGACCGACGGCCAAGATCGGAGAGAGTGAACGCCGCTCCGACCCGCCCCTTTTCGTCGGACGAGAGCGCGAGCTCGACGAGCTCTGCGCTGCTCTGCCGCTGAGGTCGAGTGGGGAGCCCACGCTCGTGCTCTTGGCGGGCAGTTCTGGGGTCGGCAAGACGGCGCTGATGGAGGAGGCGGGCCGCCGGCTGGCTCGCGAGCAGGGCGCGCTGGTCCTGTCGGGCCGCTGTTACCAGTGGGAATGTGTGCCTTACAAGGCTCTGGACGGGGTCGTCGACCAACTGGCACAGCACCTGGCCAGTCTGTCTCGACTGGATCTCGATGCGGTGCTGCCCGTCGACATCGCCTTGGCGGCGGTGCTGTTTCCGGCGCTCGCCGTGGTGCCGGGCATTCAGCTCGAGAGCCCGCCCATCTCCCAAGGGCAATACCTGCCGTCGCTGCGGCGCCGCGCCTTCCTCGCGCTGGCCGAGATCCTGCGTGCGCTCTGCCAGCAGAGGCCGGTGGTCCTGCTCTTGGACGACCTGCACTGGATGGACGCGGACAGCGTGCGGCTCCTCATGGGCCTGCTCACTGCACCTGGCGCACCCGCTGCCTCGGTGATTGGCACCTTCCGGAGCGAGGAACGCAGTAGCGGGGAGGGGCTCGCTGCGCTCTTGCGCAGCGTGCGAGACGTTGGCTTGCAGTATCGGGAGGTCGACGTTCGGCCGTTGAACACCGACGAAGCGACCACGCTGGTCGAGCGCATCTCGCGTTCGACCCCACCGGAGAAGGTCAGCCTGGTCGTCAGCGAGTCGCGCGGCAATCCGCTCTATTTGACGGAGCTTTTGCGGGGGCAGGAGTCGTCGGACGGGCCGCATGAGCTCAGCCTGGAGAACCTGCTGAACCGTCAGCTGGAGGCGCTCCCTGGCGATCTGCAGGCGTTCGTTCGCGCAGCCTCGCTCAGTCCGGCGCCAGCGCCACGCTCGGTCCTGGCCGCGGCGGCGGGGATGCAAGCCACACAGGAGGATCCGATTGGAACCCTGCGCCGCGCGCGACTCATTCGCGTGCTCGATGGCGGGGGAAATCCTCGGATTGGCCCGTATCACGATCTGGTGCGGGAATCCGTGGTGTCCGCGCTCGGCGCGGATCAGACAGCCGAGCTCCACGGTCGCCTGTCCACGGCCTGGCTCGAGCAGGGCGAAGGGGAGCCGGATGTACTCTTCACACACCTCCTGCTCTCGGGTCGGCCCACCGAGGCGGCACCGTTTGCGCTCTCCGCGGCTCGGCAGGCCGAGCAGGGGTTGGCTTTCGATCGCGCTGCGCAGTTCTACCAAAGCGCACTCGAGCTCTCGCCTCCCGGCGCGACCGAGCGCCAGAGCCTCGAGGAACGCATGGCCACGGCGCTCGGCGGCGCCGGCCAAGGGCCCAGAGCCGCGGAAGCGTTCCTTCGTGCCGCCGAGCTGGCTTCGCCCGCCGAACGTGCGACCTTGCGCTGGCGAGCCGCCGAGCAGCTCCTGCATTCGCGCAGCGAGGCGGGCGACCTTTTGGCCGAGGCGCTGGCGAGTGTTGGCGTTCCCCTGCCGCCGCTCGGCACCAGGCGTTTTCGTTTGCTCGGGCGGTGGCTGCGGCAGAAGGTCGGCTGGCGCCGGCACTTCCTGCGCCACGCGGCAGCTGGCGCGCACGCGGAGAGCTGCCAGCGCTTCGATCTGCTCCTCACGGCCGGCTGGGGCTTGATGTTTGGCGGTGACGTCGAGCTCTGCGTCTACCTGATGTCGGAATGCGTGGCGCTCGCCGAAAAGACGGGCGATCCCGGCCGCCTCGCCTGCGCGGCGGCCCTCAGCTTGGCTGGCGAAGCTCAGGCCCAGTCCAAACGACGGCTGCGCCTCGAGGAGAAGGTCCTGGAGATCGAGGCGCTGCTCGGCCGGGTGGACGACCCCTGGCTTCGAGCACAGGCGCGTGCACTCCTCGGTCAGACCTTCTATCAGGCAGGTCTACCGGAGCGCGCGCTCGCCTCCTTCGAGGTCGCCCTGGCCCATGCCGCCGAGGTCCCGGGTCAGGGCAGTCAGCTGGCGGAAGCCGTCTCGGTGTCGGTCGCGTTCATGCAGCTGCTCACCGGCAACCTGCAGGCCTGCCGTCGCTCGGCGCCGGCCATCGTGGAGCTCGGTGACACCCGGGGAAAGCCGTTCTTTCGGCGCTCTGGGCACTACGCGCTGGCCACGCTCGCGCTGGCTCAGGACGACATCGGGCAAGCAGGCATCCACTTGGATCTGCTCGAGGAGGGGCGGACGGAACGCGACACGGATTGGTTCGAGGTGGCTGCGCTCCAGCTGCGGGCGTACCTCGATGTGCTGACCGGCCGGCCGGAAATCCACCTCGAACGTTTCGAGCGCGCCGAGCGCGCCCATCGCTCGCTCATCTCGCGGCAGCATTACAGGCCCTGGTTGCTCGTCGGATACTCGACCGTCCTGCTCGGAATCGCAGCGCGAGGCGGCTCGGACGCGCGGCGATGCGTGGCGCAGGCCCGTCGCCTGGCCCGTGAGCTCCGGGACGTGAGCAGCATTCCCACCCTACGCCCCTACGGCTTTGCGCTCGAAGCCGGCTGCTCGTTTCGAAACGGTGAACGAAATCTTGCACGACAGCAGCTGCTGATCGCGGAAAGAGCGTTTGCTGATTGTGGGGTCCTCGCCTACCACTATCAGGTGATGAGGCAGCGGGGGCTGGTCGAGGGCGGAGCGGAGGGCGCGGAGCTGATTCGACGGGCGGATGAGGCCCTCTTGGAGCGGGGTGTCCACAATCCCGAGCGTCTCACGCACGCCCAGTTCCCTGGCTTCGAGAGCGTAGCGACGGGCCGTGTGCTCGAGTCGAGGCGGAGCGAGCCGTGAGCGGCCCTTGGCTCACCGCCGAACAGGCGCGGGCCGAGCTCAAGCCACGAGAGGTCGATGAAGCGGCCCAGTCCATTGCGGACAGCATGGGCCAAGTGCGTCTGCGCGAGACGCGGGTGGGACCGTCCGATGGCGCCCGTGCTCGACGGGACATGCATGCCAAGCATCAAGGGCTGCTCCTGGCGCGCTTTGCGGTCGCCAGCGACTTGGCGGCCATCGGTGAGCGCCTAGGCGTCCCCCTCGAGACGGGCATCTTTCGCGCCGGACGAGTCTACGACTGCTTCCTGCGCTTCTCGAGCGGCAGCAAGTACGTGCGGAGCGACGAGCTGCCCGATGGGCGCGGCCTCGGGCTCAAGGTGCTCTTGCCCGAGGGCAAGAGTCAGGACTTCGTGCTCCTGAACGGGCCAGCGTTTTTCGCCCGCGATGCCGCGGAAATGGCCGTGATTTCCCAGCTGGAAGTCCAGGACCTGTTCGATCTTTCGCACCTCTTGCGCGCTCGAAATGCCCGCGGGGTGCGCGCGGCCCTGCACATGCTGGGCAACCAGGGCATCTCGCCGCTCGACCTCGCGTACCACAGCCAGACTCCCTACGCGCACGATGAGCACGTCGTGAAGTACCGAGTGCGACGTGTGAGTCCGCGCACGGTCGTGCCAGTCGATGCGTATCGAGGGGATCAGCGTTTGTTCTTGGCGCTCAGGGACGAGCTTCATCCGACCTCGAATGCAGCTCGCCCCCCCATCGTGCTCGAGTTTGCGGTCCAGCTGGCGCGAGCGCACGAGGAGAGCTTTCCGGTCGATGATGCGACGGTCGTCTGGGACGAACACCTGTCCCCCTTCATACCGATCGCCACCATCGTCATCGAACCACAGCCTTTCGACACCGTTCGCCGCATGGCGGCGGCCGAGGTCTTGACCTTCAATCCGTGGAACGGCTTACGCGAGCACGAGCCCCTGGGCAGCATCAACATCGCACGCCGGCGCGTTTACGAGCTGGGCGTCGGGTATCGGGCGAAGCTGAACGGCGCTGTCGCCGGCGATCCGGCTGAGCTCTACGCGCGGCTGGCCCAGCCGAGTGCCGGCGATGACCGGGCCTTTCCGCCCGGAGGCAGCGGGCCTCGTGGGGACGCCTTCCGGCGCTCCCTCCAAAAGCTCGGCGGGCTCGCGAGCTGGCTTGGGCCCTGGCTGTACCGGCAAGCGCTGAAGCCTTGGGCGTACCTGCTCCCGGTTGGCATCGTCGGATTCCTCCTCGTTTGGACGTTCCTCCATCCCGAGGGCCCCATCACCATCGATCTGACCAAGAGCCTGCCTTCCGAGTCGCTGATCCCGCCGGCAGTCTGGAGCAAGGGTTACGCGAGCCCCGAGCAGCGCAAAGGCCTGGACCAGAATCCAGAGTACGTCTTTCGCTATGGCGCGACGGGCTCCGAGTACGACGCTGGCATGCCCTACTGGATCTACCGGGCACTGCCGCGCATCGCGCCGCGGTACTTCGAGCCGACAGGTGGCTGGGCGAGCTTCGGTTTGGACGCCCTGGATAACGCGGATTACTACGAGAGCTACCACGGGCTGCCGCGGGGCTTCGTCCTTTCGGACACCGTGGTCCACATCCTCGGTTCGGACGTGAAGGCCACCCTGAAGCGGGTCAGCTTCAATTGTGCCACGTGCCACCGCGGTGAGGTCGAAGGGCAGGATGGAAAGCCCGTTTTCATCGACGGCATGCCCAACCACGTGTTGAACTCGGTCGCCTTCAAGCAGGGAGTGTTCGGCGCCTTTCGAGACGAGGCGTTCAACCCGGAAAACGTGATCGCCAAGATCAACGAGGTGATTGCGGAGGAACGTCAGCGTTCGCGATTGCCCGGTCCGAGCCGTCTCACCACGACGGAGGAGCTCGTCTATCGCTGGCTCGTCGGGGAAACCAAGCGTCGGTCAGCGAATAAGCCCATCGACTGGATCAGTCGCCGTCCGCCGAACGGACCAGGGCGTGTCGACGCGTTCGGCGCCATTCGCTTCGAGTTCATGGCGCGTGATCCGGCCGTGGACCACTCGGTGAGCACGGTGGACCTGCCGTCGATCTGGAACCAAGGTCGGCCTTTTCGCACCACGCACCACTGGGATGGGAACACGACGGACGTCCGCGGTCGCAATTTCGGCGCGATCTTGGGCGTCGGTGGGAAGCCCTTGTCGGTGCACCGGCGAGACGTGGGCCTCGTGGGGAAGTGGCTCGACCGCGAGCTACATGCGCCAGAGTTTCCGTTCGCGCGAGACGAGGCAGAGGTAGCCGTAGCTTTGGCCGTCGGAAAAGGAAAGGAAGTCTACGAAGACAACTGCGCCAAGTGCCACGGTTACTACGAACAGCGCCAGCTGCTGCGCGATCGTCGGCCGGAGTGCATGGATGAGCCGGTGGGGAAGGCGGACACGGACTCGGCGCGCGTGAATGCGATGACGGTGGACTTCATCGATGCGTTCAACGGCTTTGGCGTCGAGACTGGGCTTTGGGGGCCCGAAGCATTCGAGGCGCGCAGCGGCTACCTGTGCCCGCCTCTGGACGGGATCTGGGCCCGCGCGCCCTACTTGCACAACGGTTCCGTTCCGACATTGCACCACCTGCTGCTGCCGCCCGAGGAGCGACCAAGGTCCTTCTATCGGGGGTCCACTCGCTACGACGTCGAAAAGGGCGGGTTCGAGTGGGTCGAACCTTCCGCTGGTCATCGCTCCTTCGAGTTCATCACCCAGGAGCAGGACTCGAACATGGTGGGTAACAGCGCCCGCGGTCACAATCACCCCATCCTAGATCCCGACGATAGGCAGCATCTGATCGCCTATCTTTTGCGCGAGCTCTGAGATCCAGCCATGCAATTCCTGCTCGAGATCGTCAGCACCGTGGTGGGATTTTCGGCCGTCATGCTGGCGGCGAGCTTGCTCGTGATGCTGGCCATTCGCGTTCTGCACTACCTGGCGCATCGTCGCGCCACGGGCCTGGCGAGCTTGCTCGGCGCCGTGCACCTCAAGTACCGCGCCGACCTGGACCCGGCCGCGCGCGATGGAGACGCTCAGCAGCAGATGTTCGTGAGCGACGTGCTCACCCACCCGCTGCTCCTTTCCGCTGCTTCCCGCGGGGCCCTACCGACTGGACCGTCGCAAGCGGCGACTCGCCAAGCGGCGGCGCGTGCCGAGTCCATCACCGAGCAAGAGCTCGTGCTCGTCTTGAAGTCGTTCGCTCAAGCTGGCCTCCTGCCCGAACGCTGGTTCGTCGATCCCGACAGCACGGTCCGTTCGCTTTACAAGTACGAGCTGCACGTCGGCAGTTGGTTCAAGGCCGTGGCCGACCGCTCGAGCCAGGAGTTTGCGCGGGAATCCAAGAAGCTCTCCTGGCTGATTTCGGCGCTGGTGGTCGGTCTCGTGAACTTGGACGCGTTCGAGCTCGCGCTCGCCGTGCACCGGAGCGCTTCGGCGCAGGCTGCGCTCGCAGACGCGAACCCGGGGCTCCTCGAGATGGCCGATCGCTTGGCGCCAGCGGAGGGCGCTGATGGCTTCGAGGTCGACCAGGAAGCGCACTTGCAGAACCTCGGTTCCGATTTCGGCCAACTCAACAGCCTGCTCGACATTCCCGAGCTCGAGCTCGGTTGGACCCACAGCCGCATCGTCCGCTCGATCCGGGCGTTTCAGGCCAAGGACCAGGCGCAGCCGGCGCCGACTCCCGATGCCGACGACCCCGCTGCGTACCGTCCGCCCCCGATCCAGCCCATCGGACTCGGCGCCCTGCTCATCGAGCTCGGTCGTTGGCTCGTGGGCCTTGGCGCCGCGGTGTTCCTGGTCGCGCAGGGCCCACCCTTTTGGGCCGATCTCATCCGCTCGATCCTCACCCGAACCAATGCCCGGGTGCCGCGGAAGGACTGAGGGCGTTTCGGCGCGCCCGAGTGGATTCGCTCCCGCAGCGAGGGCTTTGGCGCGCCCGGGTGGATTCGAACCACCGACCACCGGCTTAGAAGGCCGATGCTCTATCCAGCTGAGCTACGGGCACCTGGGGGCGGTGTTATCCGAGGTCGCGAAAGCTGTCCACTCTACTGGCCAGCTGCGCGCGAGGGCCGGCTGCCGTCCACCCGGTAGCGGGCCATATCGAAATGGAAGTGGTCACGGTGCAGCGTGTCCCAGTAGGGACCGAGCGACACGCTGACGATGTTCTGGTCGAACGCGGCGTTGCCAAACTGGCGCAGGAAGCGAGCGCGGGCGTCAGGAGGTTCGGCATCGAGCTTGCCGAAATGCGCTGCGACGCTCACTTTGCGCCCATCGGCCAAGGTGAAGGAACCGATATCGATGGCGTTGCCGTAGCTGTGCTCGCTGACGAAGTCGAAGCGCACCATCTTGCGACAGGAATAGGTGCCCACTTGGTGAGCTCGCTTGATGGCGGTCCCCAGCTCCTTCTGCGCAGTCTCTTGTAGGAGCGCCTCCAGACGAACCAAGGCCAGAGCCATGCGACACGTCATGAGCGCTGGTGGACTGATGGAGAGGCCCGTCGGGCCCTTCTGGTAGACGACGGCGTCGTGGGCGCCGCAGGTGAAGGTGCCGGTTTGGCTCTGTTTCAGCGGGAGCTCAGCGGGAAGGAACGTCACCCCGGCGCGCGTCAACTCGTCCTGGCAGGTTGGGATGGCCTCCGGAGGAGCGACGACCAAGTCGTTGTCGGGATCGACGTCGGCGCCGAACGGGTCCGGTGGCGGTGCTGCTGGCGTGGGGTCTGCGGATACGACCGGCGCGGGTGGCGGCGGACTGGCGGCGCTCGGGACAGCAGCGGCAGCGGTAGCTGGCTGCCCCTTCGGCGCGTCGACGTGCGCCTCACGGCACGCCGTCAGCAGCAAGAAGCAGCCGGTCCACGCGCGCGCTGCGCCAGTCATGGCAGGTGAGCGGGCGGTTCCCACGGCAAAGGGCCCTTGGCAGTCAGGACTTTGGCTCCGACGAGGCTGCGACATGCAGCACAGAAATCGAGCTCGTGATCCGTGGTGAGCACCGAGCCCTTGCCGTCCTCCATGAGACAGCCGGCCTCGGGGCAGTGCGGCAGCCCGAGCGTGTGGCCGATTTCGTGCACCACCGTTTTGGCGAGCCTTTGACTCGTGTGCGCGGCATTCTGGGCTCCGCGCGCGGCGCGAAAGCGAGAGATGACGCACTCTCGCCCGGACACGGTGGCCAGACCCAGGATGCCCCAGTCTTCGTACTCACCCTTCGTCGTGGAGATGTCGACGGTGGTCAATCCCACCACGACCTGTGCGTCCTCGGGGGTCTGGGTGGACAGCGCATCGAGCAGCTTCTCGGCGCGGTAGCGCTGGCGCGGGGGATAGTAGGCTGCTTTCGGCAGCTCGCGTGGTGGGAGGACCTTGACTGGATTGGGAAAGAAATAGGCGAGGGACTGGCGAATGAGCTCGAGGTCGCCCTTCGGCAGGGGCTCTCCGAGCTCCTGCACGTAGATTGTACCGAGAGTTGCCGTCGGCGAGCCGCCAGCTCCGTCCGGCTCCGGCTCCGGCTCCGGAGGTGCGGTGGGTGCTGCTGCGGCCTCCCGCTGGGGCGATGCCAAAAGGGCGGGTTCACCCGCGGGGGCCTTTTGTCCGCCCTGGCAGCCGAGGAGCAGGAGCGCTGCGCCCAGCGCGACTCGCAGCAAGAGCGGAGCCTCCATGTCTAAGGCGGCAGTATCTCGCGGATCGTCAGCCAGCGGTAGCGCGCTTCGGTGATCTCCGTGTTGCGCACCAAAACCGCACCACCGCCCGTGATCACCAGATCGGACTCGCCGCCGACAGGATCGTGCTCGGCGCAGTCCGTCTCGACGAACCAGCCACCTTCATCGACGGTCTCGTTCATCTGCTCCCAGTCGCCGCCATCCTCGCCGAGCGTCAGATCCCGGTACGACTCCAGCTGCACATTGTCCGAGCCGAGATTGTAGATGACGAACTTCCAGCCGATCCACTGGCCCGTGGGCAAAATGCCGTCCGGTGGCCACACCTCCTCGGCGGGGATGCGACTCTGCGTGCTGCTCGCCGGGTGCTTCAGCTCTTTCTCGAAGTCGATCTCGCCGTCGTGGCGCAGGCGCGCGTAGTACGTGTGCGCGTCGCAGGCTGTGTCCGTGTTGTGCCCGTCCGGACCGCTGCGCACCCCGACGACGAGCCCCGCGTAAGCCGTGCCGGTGTCTTCCACCCTTTGGTAGTAGACGGTGACCTCGATGTCCTGCCAGGTAGCTCCACCTTCCGGGTAGACGTAGATGCGCGGCTCGGAACCCGCCATGACGAGCTCTCCGGTTCCGGTGATGTCGATCGTGCCCTCGCCGCGTAACCCCGATAGGCCGGACGGGTCGTGCTCGTCCCGCTCCTCCATCGAGTAGGCGTCGCCGTCGTCCCAATGGAGCGAGTTCCACTGTGCGCCCCCGGGCGCTGACGGATAGAGCTCCCTCACTCCGAAGACGTCGAGCGCGTCTCCCACCGTGCCGCCGGAACCACCCGTCGCGGACGTTCCGCCGCTGTCCGCCGGTGCTCCCGCGTCGCCGCCGCTCTCGTCCGTCGCGCCGCCGCTGCCTCCCGCCGTCTGCGCGCCGCCGCTCGATGTTCCGCCAGAGCCGCCACCGCCGTCTGTTGGCGTCGCGCCTCCGGAGCCGCCCGAGCTTCCGCCCCCACCGTTGTCGGCGTCACAGGCGGTCACGCCCAGGATGCACCCAAGCGTGAGGTAGCTAGCCAGTCTGCGTGCCCTTTGGTCCAATGCCAGATAGGGTGCCCCCTTTCGACTGATTCAGGAAGGGAAGCGGGACTCCAATGGGCGACAAATCTCCGAAGGCCAAGGACAAAGCGAAGAAGCAAACGGCGGTGGTCAAAGGCCAACGGCAGGCCGATGCCGCGGGAAGACTAGCGATGAGCCGGGCGCCATCGGCGCTTTCGGCGGCGAAGAAGAAGTAGCCCGACGCCAAGCGCCCGAAATGGGCGGCTCGAGCCCCCACGTTGTGAGGGTTCGAGTAGCGGCGGTGACGAGGTGGGTGGAGGTAGCCTCCGCCTGAGCACAGCAGCCTACGCAGAGCGCAGTCGGCGCCGGGCGAAGACGGCGCCCAGGCCGAGCAGGGCGAGCGCCCAAGTCGACGCTTCGCTCTGGCTCGACTGACCAACGGTCTTGCAGCCGCAGCCTGGAGGCGCGCCTGGCCCGCCCGGGTTGGCAGCACCGGAGCCGCCCACGCCGACGACGCCCGCGTCGCCGCCTGCGCCCACGACGCCGCCGCCCGTGCCGGTCGTCGCGCCGCCCGCGCCGCTCGTGGCACCCGCACCGCCCGTGCCGCTGACGTCACTGCCACCGCCCGCGCCGCTCGCGCTGCCTCCGCTACCGCCCACGCCCGACGTGCCGCCCGTGCCTTCGGGGGGGAGGGGCGCGTCGAGGGTGACCACGATGGAGGTCACGCTCTTGGCTGGCAGCTCGAACGAAAACGAGCCGTCCGTCATGGTGAGGGCGGCCTGTGCCTCGAGCTCCAAGGTGTCCGAGGTGACCCAGGGCACGACGTCGACGATGTCGTAAGGGAGCTGACCCTGCAGGGTGAAGTCTTGGGCCGACGCGGTCGCTCCATCGTTGATGGCGACGATGGTCACGCGCTCGTCCTGCTTGTACGCGCTGACGTAGACGTCCGTCGCGGGCTCGGCCGGGGCTTCGATGCGAACCGCGCCGGGGCGCACGAACTTCGAGTAGTTGCCGAGCACGTAGGCGCGCTTGAAGATGACGCCGTCCTGGATCAGGGCTGGGTTTTGCCGGTCGTTGTCGTAGTCGTCCGCGACGGCAATCAGGTTCCAGTAGCTCCAGGCATTCACCTGAAGCTCGGTGATGTGCTCGTGCAGCATCTTGGCCATCCAGAGCGCCGTCTTCATCCCCGGATCCGGGGTATCCATCGCCGGCGTCGGATTCTCGAAGAACCGCTCCCAGGAGATTTCCGTCTGCCAGAAGCGCAGACCTTTGTCGCGTGGCAAGGACCAGCTCGTGTCGAAGACGTCGCCGCTCTGCGAGTAGGGGTGCGTCGAGATGCCGTCCAAGTACGCGAGCGCATCCGCGTCGGCGACGAGCGCATCGGCAAAATCCGGCAGGTTCTTCAGGTGGGCCGTGTCGGGCGCGAAGATTTGGATGTCATCCAAGCCGCGGGCCTCGAACTCCGGTCCGAGGAAGTCGCGGATGAAGGTGACCATTTCGTCCGGGGTGTAGAGACAGCCGGGCCACTCCGACGGCCAATCGGGCTCGTTCTGCGGCGTGATGGCCGTCAAAACGACGTCATTTTCGGCCATGTACTCGGCAAAATCCGCCAAGTAGCCGGCGAAGTCGCCGTAGTTGTCGACGATGAGGTGCCCGTCTTCCTCGCCCTCGACGCGCGCTTCGAGGATGCCGTTCGTCTTCCACTCCGGCGGCGGCGTCCACGGAGCGGCCCAGATCTTGGCTCCCCAGGCTTGCGCCTTCTGGGCCGTGTTCAGGTCGGTCGTATCGCCGTTTTGGTGATTGATGCGCACCCGCAGCAAGGAAAGGCCGATGCCGCTGTCCTTCGAAAACAAGAACTCCGCCTGCGCGGGGGTGATGCTTTCCGAGAAGAAGGCCGACGACGCGCCGAAGCCGTCGATCGTCTGGTGCTCCTGATCGGCATCGACCAGCACTTGGGCCACCACGTCGGGGGCGACCAGCAAGCACAGGGCTGCGAGGGAGGAAGAAACGAACCAAGACCCGCGCTCGAACGAGCGACCATATCCGCGCATCACAAGATTCTCCTGAAGCTACCTATTTTGTCCTGGGCTGGACGGGGGCGAGGCTACTCCCATCCCGACCGTGGATGGAGCGCCCTGCGCTCGATTTCTCGGCTCGGTTTGCGCCAAGATTTGCTCGCCAAGGTGACATGAAAGGCCCACCGACGCCCGCGGACACTGTCAGTGGAATCTCGCGGCCGAAATGGCTCAAAGATCGGCGATCGGGGCCGAGCCAGCGTAGTTCGACACCTCAATGCCGTAGCGCCCGATGATCGCCCCGTGGAGCGCCCCCGTGGGCTTGTCCTTGGCTGCGACGCAGCGCCCCGTTTCGAACCCTCCCGCGTGGCCCGCCAAGAGCACGGGCATCCGCGTGCGTGCATGGCTATCGCCATCTCCGTTCTCCGAGCAGTAGAGCACGAGGGACTCGTCGAGCAGGGTGCCCGTGGGAGTCACGATGCTCTTCATTGCGTTGATCAGGTACGCGTAGCGACGCACCTTGAAGCGCGAGCAGGCGACGACTCGAGCGTTGGCGATGGCCATGGCTTCGTCTCGGTTCAGGCCATCGAGGTCCGTCGCCCGATCCGTGTCGTCGAGCTTGTGCGAGATGAAGTGGTCGCTCCAGGTGCCCACGCTCTCGAGCCCTTCGCCGAGCGTGTAGTCACCGTAGGCAATGTCCCAGCTGTTGCTGTACTGCAGGGCCACGACGTTGGTCAGATCGCAGGCCATCGCCAGGACGGACAGGTCGATGAACAGCTTGGACTTCTGGTGCATGCCGCTCACCATGCCCGGATCCTCGGGGGCGCTGCAGCCGGCTCCGGGCGTCGCACTGAGCTGTGTCTCGAGCTCGCTGATCGCATCGAAATACTGCTCCAGGCGCTGGCGATCGGCTTGTCCCAAGCGCTGCTGCAGGCGAGTCGCATCCTCGCGCACGAGGTCGAGCAGGCCCTGGCGGCGGAGCTTCGCGGGATCCGGACCCGTGTCCGTGGTGCCCCCTCCGAACAGGTTCTCGAATAGCTGCTGGGGGCTACGGATCGACGATTCGGGCTGTCCGTCCGCCCGAAACGAAATGGTGCCCTGGCTGATGGCCTGGTCTCCCGTCGACGTCAGGGACAGGCTGCGGAACGGGGTGTCACCGCGCAGGTGGTCGGCCAGGTACTGATCCAGGGTGGGCTCGGACGGCGTGTAGTTGTTGCCCATGCCCCCGACCGCGGACAGCGCCATCGATGGGATGTGGATGTCCGTGGACACGCCCGAGTGGTCGGTGCCCGTCACCACCGTCACGTCCGAAAGAATGGGATCGCCCGCTGGCCAGATGCCTTCGGCATCGAACCCGTTCATGTCGACGAGGCACTCAGGCAGGTTGGCTGCATCGAGCGGGCCAGCAGGTGGCTCCCAGCGCCCGGGGTCGGTGCCATTGGGGTAGAAGAACGCGAAGAAGCGCTGCTTGGCGGCCGCCTGCGCGCTCGCGCGCCTGGGCAGCATGGCGTCCAAGAGGGGCAAGGCGAGCGCGCAACCTGCTCCGCGGAGGAGCGTGCGTCGAGGCAAGGGTCGGATGATCATCTGTCTCTGACCTTTCTCAGGGCTCCGGCGCGCGGCGCAGGCGGAAGGCGGGATCGTTCACCAGGCCGTCGAGCAGGCTGCGGAAGCTCTGGTCCGTCGTGAAGGCCTGCGTGGTCCCGTCCAGACCGCAATGGTCAACCGTCGTCGGCTCGCGACCGTTCACATAGAGGTAGGCGCGCTCGGTCAGGCACCCCGGGACCGCGGGCAGACTGGCCAGCTGAGTGGAGAGCCCGGAGACGTTGGTGAAGGTGTTGGGCGCGGGCGCCACGGGTAGGGCGGCGTCGATGCCGAAGATTGATGGATCTTCCTCCTCGTCGAAGATGCCGCTCCGGTCGAAGGCCGCAAAGCCGATGCCGATCGGATCGATCACGCTGTGACAGCTCACGCATTCGCTGCGGGTGTTGCGGGCCTCGACGATGCCCACGCGGTCGAGGCCGACGAGCAGCTCGCCGATGGTATCGGCCAAACCGGCAGGGACTTCGACCTCCTGACACAAGAAGGTACGCAAGAGCCAGCTGCCGCGGATCGCGATCAAGTCGCCGTCGCTCTTGGCGCTGAGTAGGGAAGCGTGGGTGAGCAGACCCGAGTTCTCGCGCGGGTCGTCAGCGTCGAACTCCACACGGCCATCGGCATCTGGCTCTCCAAGGCCGTAGTAGGCGGCGAGCTCTGGCGTCACGTAGCTGTGGTTCGCCGTGAGCACGTCGAGGAATCGGCCCGTCCCCCACGCGTACTCTTCGAGCAGTCGATCGGTTTCCGTCTGCATATCCGCGAACACTTCGGTCACGCTCGCGTCGGGGGGCTTCAGCGTCTGATAGCGGAGCCACTGCCGGAAGAACTGCTGGAAGAACGCCTTGGCGCGGTCGTCGGCCAGCATCGCGACTGCCGTGCTCCGGAGGCCGTCCGGCGTGTCGAGGCTACCTGCGGCGGCAGCATCGAGGAGCTCGGCACTCGGGCTGCGCCCCCACACGGCGAACGACAGCTTCGAGGCCAGCTCGTACTCGGTCAGCTCCGACAGTCCTTCGGGCACGCTGCCAACCTCCACGCGGTAGAGGAAGTTCGGCGAAGCCAACATCGCCTCGATGGCGAAGGCGAAGCGATCGTCTGCGTCGGTGCCGAGCTCGGTCGCCGCGTCGGTGATGGCCAGGATCTCGTCCGCTTCTAGCGGACGGCGGTAGGCCAGCTTGCCGAAGCGCGCGACGAAGTCGGAAAGACAGTCGGTTTCCGCCGTGTCGCAGCCGATGACGGACTGTCGACGCGCGCTGTCTGCGAAAAGCTCAGCGGCGAGGCTGCTCCCCTTGTCCAAATAGGCGCGCAGGTTGTCAGCCGACATCGTCTGGTATTCGGCGAAGGTGCGGAACCCGAGGTGCTCGTTGTCGAGCGGCAAGTCGCTTGCGTCCGGCGGCTCCGGCAGGGCGAGCAGGTCCTGCGTCGTGAGTTGATACTCGAGTGCGGACAGGCGCCGGAGGACCGTCGCGCCGGTGTCGACCGGGCCCGTGCCACACGCCTGGGTGCCGCCGACTCCGGTGCCGCCGCTGCCCAGAGGGGGACTGCCAGCGCCGCCGCTGCCGTTCGGCGTTCCATCCGGTCCGTCGTCACCACCACCGCACGCGAAGCACAGGCCAGCAGCCAACGCGGTGGTCAGCACCCGTCCGGCCGCCGTCGCGCCGAAATTCCCCGCTCGCCGGATCCCCATGGGCTCGGTCAGTCTACCCGAGCGGTCTCACTCTCGAACGATAACCACCACCGGTAGCGATTTCATCGAGCCGGCACGCTCAAGGCCAGCAGAATTTTCGCGGTGGGACGCAGCGGTCCGCACTACGGGCAGCTGCGTCCGCCCTCGCCACCTTCGCCGCCTTCACCGGCCATCCCGCTGTCACAGCCACCCAGGCCTCCCTCGCTCGTGGTGCCGCCGGTCACCGGGAGTGTGCCGCCGCCACCGATGAGGCTGCCGCCGGTTGAGCCACCGCTGCCGTCGTCGTGCGTGCCGCCGACACCGTAGTCATCGGGAGGCGCCATCAGGTTGGCCGAGGTGCAACTTCCCGCCCCGAAAAACGTCAAGGTGGCCAGGCCGGCCGTCGCGCGCAAAACCTTTCGTGGCCGATAGCCTCGAACCCCACCCATGGCGCCAAGATACTTCATCCAGCGGGCGCGCGCTCGCCAAAAGGCGACGTGAGGTGCCAGACACATTTCCCCATGCCCTGGACTAGAACGAGTACATCGCCATTGCTTGCAGACGCGTGGCGCGACCCGAGCGACCGTCCACGTTGGCGCTCTCGCCTAGCATGGCTTCTGCCCCGAACCGCAGCGGCTCGGAGACGTGCACGATGACGTTGGCATGAACGGACCAGGCCCAGGCCAGGGCATCGGGAGAGCGCTCGGGCGACGGAACCAGGATATCCCAGGCGACGGCGACGTTGGTCGACATGAGCTCGATCCAGCGATTGCTGACGCCGACCATGCCGTGCCCCGACAGCATCGGCTCGAGATCGGTGGCCGTCAGCGTGGCGTTCCCGTTCTGTCCGGCCAAGGCGCCCACCGACTCGGCGTTGCCCTCGCCGATCGCGCCGTGAGCACCGATCACGCCGCGGCCCTTCTCGTCGAGCAGGAAGCGTCCATTGAGCACGGCCGCCCAGCCGAGCGCGCTCCGACTGGTGGACACGCCCGTGCCGTCCCAGCGAATCTCGCTCACGCTGGCGCCCCCGGAGACGAAGCCGCGCTTCGTTTCCAGCGAAGCGCCGAGCGCTGCCCGCGGCAGACGCGGGCTGACCTCCCCCGCGAGGGTCTCGGGGTTGTCCACGCCACTGAGCTCGGGCATTTCGACGCCGGCCCGCACCACGAGAAAATCGGTCACCCAGCCTTGGTAGCGAAGCTGAGGAACGCGCGCCGCGTTGATGGAATCGACGAAGGCGAAGTCGATGATGAACGGCAGCGGCCGCATGTCGGTGAGCAGGCCCCAGGTCTGGCCTGCCAGGAAGTCGCCCCAGCGCAAATAAGCGTGGCGCAGGCGGGGCGCGATGTAACCCGGCGTGCTCGGCGTGAAGAAGTCGAATTCCACGACGGCTTGGTTGGACGGCGCTCCTTTGCCCATGTAGCGAACGTCGACCTTGAGCCGAGACTCGCGCGCATGGAGCGAAAAGTAGGGGGCGCGGTCGACCGGATCGTCTCGCTTGGGGATGCCCGCGAGCGCGAAGCGATAGCGATCCGGCAGTCCGGCGAAATCGTAGATGGCGTCCAGCTTCACGTAGCCACCGACCGCGAAGCGGAAGTCACTGCCGAGGAGCGGCACCGACCGCGGGAAGTCCTTGGACGTGAGCACGGACAGCGGATCCTCCCGCTGGGCTCGGTCGACCGGCGCTGCCGCTGGGGTGTGGGCGTGCCGATCTTCCTCTTTGCTCGTCGGGGCGTTGGCCCGCTCGAGCTCGGCGATGCGGGCGTCTTGCTCGGCCACACGCTGCTCGAGCTGTCGCACCTGCTCTTCGAGCGGGGGCTGGGCCGGGGCGGGCTCTGCAGGTGGGGCGGG
>Ga0247744_1000044_pt1 | contig 28831 bp, 25 predicted proteins | sample UWRJS154409C5_FD_180946 | JGI IMG/M metagenome (GOLD analysis project Ga0247744, IMG submission 180946) | Soil microbial communities from Arlington Agricultural Research Station in Wisconsin, United States - UWRJ-S154-409C-5 | ecosystem: Environmental > Terrestrial > Soil > Agricultural land... | reverse complement strand
TCGACGTCAGCGGACGCATCTGGTTCCTGGGGCTCGTCGGTCGCTGTAGCTTCGGAGGCATCCTGGCCCTCGGGCGAAGCAGCACGATCGTTCGCGCCGAGATCCAGCGGGCCCTCGGGCGCCGCCTCGCCGAGCTCGAGCTCGAACTTGGCGCGCGAGTCCTCGCTGAGCTCGGTGAACTCGCGCAGTGTCGGCAAATCGCGCAGGGATTTGAGGCTGAACAGGTCCAAAAACTGCGGCGTCGTGCCGTAGATCATCGGCCGGCCCGGCTCGTCCTTCTTGCCCAAGATGCGCAAGAGATCTCGCTCGAGCAAGGTCTTGAGCACGGCTCCGGAGTCGACGCCGCGAATGTCGTCGACTTCCGGCCGGGTCACCGGCTGCCGGTAGGCGACGATGGCCAAGGTCTCGAGCTGGGCACGACTCAGGCGAACCGGCTTTTGCGCCAAGAAGTCCCGCACGGGCGAGCCGTACGCAGGATTGGTGCGAAAGGCGAAGCCGTCGGCGATCTCGACCACGCGCACGCCGCGGTTTTTGGTCTCTGCTGTCAGCATTTCGATCAGTTCCTGGGCACGAGGGCGGTCGATGCGCGCTGCGCGCGCCACGTCGCGAACGGACAGCGGCTGGTCTGCGGTGAACAGAATGGCCTCGACGAGGCCCTTCAGGAATTCCTCGGTGCTGTCGGCTCCCCCTTCTTGAGCGTCGAGGCCTTCGCCCTCGAGCTGAACGGTTTCAGCGACGTCCTCGCCTTCGAAGTCTTCCGGCGGCAGCGCGCTCGGTTCGTCCGCGTCCTCGCTCGAGGCGACGTGAAGCTCCGCCGGGCCGGACGCGGGCGAAGGTTCCTCCGCCGCCTCGGGCGGAGTCGACTCCTGGGTCTCGAGCACGGGCTCCTCGGTCGCCGGGGGCTCCTTGGTCGAGCGATCAGCAGCGGTGGGCCGGGCCCTTCGATTCTTGGTATTTGCCATGACGTTCTACGGCGCGGTTGTCTCGCCGGGATCCTCTGCTTCCAGGTGGCCAGGGTCGGCCGGCTCCCCGCCCATGAGCGCGGCCAGTGGATCTCCATCACCCGGGTCGCGCTTCAGGACCTTCTGTTGCTCGTCGCTGAGCGTCAGCTCGACGTACAGCGGCGACAGCGGCCCAGCTTGCAATACCTGCATCATCCGCAGGCGGGTCATCTCGAGCAGGGCGAGAAAGGTCACCACCAGGTCGGCCTTGGTGATCTCACCCACCAAAAGCTCGTCGAAGATGGTGGGTCCGCGGCCCTCGAGCAGGTCGACGAGCTGCAGGATGCGCTCGGAAATGGAGATGCGGTCGACGTCGATCAGATGGTCGGCGGTCTGCTTGACGCGACCGAGCATGCGCTGGAAAGCGTCCAGCAGCTTGAACACGCTGACCGGAGCGAGCGGAGCTTCACCTTCGACTCGCTCCGCCGTCGGACCGCGCAAAAAGACGTCTCGGCCCAGGACCGAGGAGGACAAGAGCTCCTCCGAGGCCTGCTTGTACTTTTGATACTCGAGCAGGCGCCGGACGAGCTCGGCTCGCGGGTCCAGCTCTTCGCCCAGGTCGTCGTCCTGCCCCTCGGGCGGGGCCGGCAAGAGCATCTTGGACTTGATGTGCGCCAGCGTGGCCGCCATGACGAGGTACTCGCTCGCCAAGTCGATGTTCAAGTCCTGCATGAGCATGATGTACTCGACGTACTTCTGGCTCACGAAGGAGATGGGAATGTCCAAGATGTCGAGCTTGTGCTCGGTGATCAGGTGCAGGAGCAGGTCGAGCGGCCCCTCGAACGCGGGCAAGGTGACCTGATAGCCGCCGGCCGTCGCCCCTTCCGGTCCGCTGTCGCCCACTCTCTGTTCGGCGGTGTCCGTTGGCTCGCTCATGCAGGAGGTCCGGACGCTGGGGCCCGGGTTGGCGGAGCCTAGTGACGTTGGCCGGAACTTCCAGGCGATTGCCGGAAATGGGGAGTTGTCCAGGCGACAGCGAGCCGCTAGAGGCCCGGCATGAGTTTGGACCTTTCGGCGGTGGGCCACACCCATGGCCCGTTGTACTTCGAGTACGACTGGAAGACGGTAGCCTTGTACAACTTGGGGGTCGGCTGCCGCCGTCAGGATTTGGACTACCTGTACGAAGCGCGCGGACCGAAGGTGGTCCCGTCCTTCGCCGTCGTTCCGAGCTATGCGGCGCTCGGCCCCTTGGTCGAGCGCGCCCGCGCCGACATGAGTCGCGTCGTCCACGGTAGTCAGACGATTCGCCTGCACGGCCCGATCCCCAGCGCGGGTCGGCTCGAAACCGTCGCCCGGGTCGAGGGCATCTACGATCTGAAGCGCTTCGCCTACGTCGTGTTTTCGACGACGACCAAACTGGCGGCCACGGTCCTGTTCGAGACCGAGTGGACACTCGTGGTGAGAGATACGGGCGGCTTCGATGGGCCGCGCCCCCCGAAGACGAGCCAGCCGAAAGCCATCCCGGGTGCGGAGCCGGAATTCGACATCACCTACCAGACGAGCCCAGAGCAAGCACTGCTCTACCGGCTCTCCGGCGACCTCAACCCACTGCATGCGGACCCGGATTTCGCGCGGGCCGTCGGCTTCGAAGCCGGGCCCATCCTCCATGGGCTGTGCACGTTCGGCTACGTCACGCGCGCGGTGGTCGAGGGTCCGTGCGGCGGTGAACCCGAGCGGCTGCGATCCCTCACCGCGTCGTTCAAAAAGCCCGTTTGGCCGGGGGAAGCACTGCGCACGGTGGTCGAACGCTCGAGTGACGCGGACACATACGTGCTGTCCGCCTACGCGGCCGATCGCAGTGACCCAGTCGTGGGCGGTGCCTGGGCAACCGTGAGTCCTTCATGAGCAGGTGGCAGCTTGCCGTCCTCTGCGCTGCCTCGGGGCTAGCCCTTGGTTGCGTGGTGTCGACCCACGCAGGGCCGGGCCAGGAGCCGGTGGTGCCCTTGCCGCCGGAGGCTACACCAGCGCCCGAAGCCGCCGCGCGGGCGAACGAACCACTCGAGGTCGGTGCACGACACATCTTGATCGCCTATCTGGGCGCAGACCACGCCCGGCCGTACGTCACCCGCACGCGGGAAGAAGCCTTCGCGCTGGCGCAGGAGATCAGGCAGCGCCTGCTCGGCGGGGAGGACTTCGAACAGATCGCCAAGGAAAATTCCGATGACGCCGGCTCCGCGCCAATGGGCGGCGATCTAGGGCGCTTTCGCCGCGAGCAGATGGTGCCGGAGTTCTCGGACGCCGCGTTCGCGCTCGCCCCTGGCGACGTGTCGGAAGTCGTGGAAAGCCCGTTCGGCTTTCACGTCATCTTGCGCACCGAGTGATGCGGTTGGGCAGGACTAAGGTCCGACGGACAGCGCGTGCCGGACGCCCTCGCGCAAGCGACGGACCGCAAACGCCGCCCACGCTTCATCTGCTTTTTCGCGCTCGTCCCGGCTCAGAACTCGTGGGCTATTCGAGTTCGCCGGACCGACCCCCACGATGATCCTGCCCGTGCGAGTGAGATGCCACATCTCGGGCGCGTGATTCTCCTGCGCCAGGCGCACAGTGACGACGTCGGTCCCCTTGATCTTGTGAGACGCGCCGGAGGTCATGAGCAGTCGCAGTGTGTCCTTGGCGCTCGCTTCGTCCGCACTCTCGAGCACGACCAAACGGTGCGCCTGGGGCGCGCCGAAGTAGGCGAGAGCGTAAGGACCAGTCCCCGTGAGACCAAACAGCCCGTCCGGTGGCAGCTCGAGTCCGAGCTCCAGGAGGCCCGGCAACGACGCACGCTGCGCCACGAGCGGCAGATCCAGGTCGCCCCCGAGCGAGCGCGCCATCTCGCGGGCCAGCTCCGGCAAGATCTGCCTGGACATCGTCGCCACCTCCTGCGGCGTCTCCGTGGACGACACGTAGGTGAGCTCGACGACCCGTCGCCCGCGCCTGAAGTAGGCGACGCCGGATCCTATCACTCCTTGACCGCTCACATCGAGGCGCTCGACCGTGAGGCCGCCCGGGGGGTCACCGCCCAAGATACGGCGCGTCAGAAAGCCAAACGCCCCCTGGCTCGTGCGAAACTCCGACACGACCACGCTGATGGCGTGGCCCGTGCCCACGCTCGGCGCGTACTCGAGCGTCTTGACCCCTTCCAAGCCGTAGGTCTTGTAGAGCTCGCACTCGCCATTGAAGAGCTCGGTGCAGACGCTATCGAGGGGCGCCTTGGCACCCACGCCATAGCTGCGCACATCGATCCTGGGGTCCACGCAGTGCCCGGAGGCGCGAGCGGGGATCTCCGCCGGCAGGGAGTGGACGAGCTCGTCGCGCGGCAGGCTGCAGGGGCTCTGCACCGGAGGGGGTGGGGGCGGCTCCCCGCGTTCGGGCTGCCGAGAGCACCCCAGCAGGGCCAGGAGCAGGAGACTGGTGACGGCTGTTCGCAGGGCAGATGTAGGACAACGGGGCATGCGGTGGCTCCGCAACGTTTTCATACTCCCGCAGGGATTGCGACTGCAGGGCTCGAAAATCGCCTACAAACTCCCACCAAGAGCCGCCGCTCGAGCGCAAAACACCGTAAAAGGGGCTGCCTGGGCGAGCTCGCCCAGTCCATCCGCCTGGGCACGACGCTTGCAGCATGGCCTGACGGATCCATCCATGTCCCCTCAGCACTGCGCCTCCGCCAGGTTCCCCGTCGCGCCGGTCGTCGCGTCCCGACGCTCGGCATCGGTTCGGGGTTTCACCCTGGTCGAACTGATGGTGACGGTCGTGATCATCTCCGTCATCGCCACCCTGGCCACGCCCAGCATCCTGCGCCGCGTCGACAGCTACAAGACGCGCAACGCGGCCGAACTGATTGCGTCGACCTTCCGCCTGGCCCGCCTGCGGGCCATGGGTCGCGGTTCGGCCGTCGTCGTGCGTTACGAGGGAGCCACCGGCGTAGTCACGGTGCTCGAGGGGATCCAGGGCCCGGACATGGTCGCCGCAGGCTGCGCGAACCTGCCCGCCTCCTCCTGCACGACTCCGGCTGATCGGTTCAATACCAGCGGCAGCGGCACTCGATCCCAGACCATCGAAAGCTACGACGCGGATGGCGGCGACTCGTACACGCTGACGGCATCGCTCGGCGCTACCTCGGACGTGTGTTTCACGCCCCTCGGGCGCGCCTATTCGCGCGCGGCGTTCACCAACGCTTTCACCCCAATGACCACCCCGGCGACGATGACGGTCACGCGCGGCACAGGCAGCCTCGTGCGCACGGTGGCCATCCTGCCCAACGGAATCGCGCGCGTCAGCGCGGGAGCACTCTAATGCCAGCCCCACGTACCAACTCGCAGCGCGCAGGGCGAACCGTCGTCCGCCGCGGCTACACGGCCGTCGAGCTGGTCATGGCACTCGGCATCTTCGCCGTGGGAGTCACGGGCGTGTTCGCCATGCAGCGGGTGACCTCGGGCGCGAACGCACATGCCAAAAACGTCGCCGTTGCCACCTTCGCCGCCGAGTCGTGGCTCGAGCAGCTGGCCGTCGACGCCACGCTCTGGACCCAAACAGCCGTCTTGACCAGTGGCAACACGACCTGGCTCCGCCAGCTCGGCACGAACGCCACCACCGGCTGGTTCTTGCCGGCCAGCTCCGGCAACTTCGGTCCCGGTTTCGATGCACTCGGCGCCTACGCCCCGAACACGAGCGCGGCCTTCTGCACGCACATCCGGCTCACGAGGCTCATGGTCGAGCCCGCCGGCCTGATCCGCGCCGAGGTGCGGGTCTTCTGGCCGAAACCAGGTCCAGTGTGGGCGGTCCCCAACGCTTACTGCCCGGCGACCTCGACCGACGTCAGCGCAGAGGGCGCCGCCACGAACTACTTCCATTTCGTTTACAAGACCACGGTCGTGCGCCAGACGGGGGGGCTGTGATGAAGGGCGAACGCAGCACCGGGCACCGCGGCTTCACGCTGGTCGAGCTGATGGTGGCCCTAACGGGCGGGCTCATCTTCTCCATCTTCGTGTTCATGATGACCCGCGACGTGTCGCGGTTCTTCCGACAGGAGGCAGGCTTGTCGGATGCGACGGCCTCGCTCTTGACCGGCTATCAACGCCTGCGCGCCGACGTGCAGCGAGCAGGCTTTTTGGCTAGCCCGAACTTCATCAAAGACCTCGGTCGCTGTCCGGTACGAAGCCCCGTCACGGGCGTGCCGGACCTGGCCCCCGTGTCCTCCGGGGGCTGGCTCACGTTCGACCTCATCCGCAAGACGGCGCTCGCCCGCCTGACCACGCCAACCCCCAGCACGTGGCAGAGCGCGCGCGGCCTGTCTCCCGATGAGCTCATCCTGTACGGCAACTACACCTCGCCCGACACCTATCCGGTGCGGGCCTACGCCGCCAACGTCCTCTACCTGAATCCGAATTCCGAGGAGCTGGTCCGTGCCGGCTTCGTCGGCGCGGGTGCCACTACCGCAACGCTCGCTGGCATCTTCCGAGCGGGCACGATGGTGCGGGTCCTCAGCGCCAACACGGGCGAGGAACAGTACGCGGTCGTCGAGGGAGCGACGGCGGGCACGGCAACCACTCCGATCATCACCTTGGACAGCCGACTGCAGCTCACGCCCAAGGGCGTGGGCTCGAACTGCGGCATCGCCGGGAACGGCGCCGACCTGCTCGTCAATCCGGTCAGCATCATCCGCTACCGCTTGGGCTCACTGTCCACGAACGCCGCCTACGCGGCTCTCTATCCGGGAACCGGCGGCACCGCCGGGGACGAAGCCAACTGGACGCGCTACGATTTGCTCCGCGAAGAGCTGTCCCCGATCAGTGCGGACGCGCCCCTCTCGCAGGAGCTCGTGGCCGAATTTGCCGTGGACTTTCGAGTCGGGGCGCAGGTCGTGACCAACACCACGACCCAGGCCACGACGTTCTACCCGGAAGGGGACGCCCTGCTCCCTGAATACCTCGGCGACTCGACGGTGGCCCAAGCCAACCAGCCCAACCGCGGTCCCCATTTCGTGCGCGCGTTGCGCCCCCGGTTGGCCGTCCGTACGCGCGCACCGGACCGCCAGGCAAACGTAGCGTCGGGGAGCGGGCTCTATCGCGTGCCGCTCGGGACGAACAGCGACTACGCGCGCGTGCGCACGCTGCAGTCGCTCGTCATGACGCGCAACTCGAGGAACAAGATTTGGAACTGATGGCACACTCTTCACCTCGCCCAGCGACACGTCAACGCGGAGCAGCGATCTTCGTGGTGATGATGGCCATCCTGTTGCTCTCGGGCATGGGCATGTGGTCGATGCATTCCGCCGCGCTCGTGGATCGAGCCGCCGGCTACGAGCGCGCGAGTTTGCAGGCCCAGTACGTGTCGGAGCTCGGTCTCGTGGCAACCTCGGCCTACTTGAGCCTGCCGAGCATGGCGTCCATCAACTACCACCTCGGCGAGCGCGCCTACCAGACGGGCGACCGCTGTCACTCGATTCCGACCAACATGCCCGTGGACGTGAAGTCGTTCTGCAAGAGCCTGTGGCCAACCGACGTCGAGAAGGCCACCATCACGACCGTCACCAGCGATGGTGCCGTAGGCAGCTTCAGTCCCTTCGATATGGAGCTACAGGGCGACTTCACGGTCGAGATGACGTCTCCCCGCCGTGCCGGCGTGCCCGGGGCACCGCAGGACGAAACTTCGCCGTATCGGCTGGTGACACTGACCTCCTACGGCACCGTGCGACCGCACAGCCAGAACCCAGTCCAGGGCAACCTGTGCGCCGTGGGTGGGACTGATTCCACCGCGCAGAACTCCGCCGCCGGGCGCATCGCCGTGCGCTCACACGCCATCATCGGACCCATCGAATGACTTACCCATCCCACTCCACACGCGTCATCTGGCTCACCACGGCGCTCGCGCTGGCGGCTCCAACGAGCCCGCGCGAGGCAGCGGCGCAGGGGGTGGACCCAGGCACCGCGGCGAAGGTGCCGCCCAACGTGCTGCTCATCGTCGACACCTCCGGGTCGATGGAATACATGGCGGGCCAGGACAACTACCCCACCTGCACGCCAGGGGTCGCGAGCACTCAGCGCAGCCGCTGGATCGACGTGGTCGAGGTGCTGAGTGGCACGATTCAGAACTACAGCTGCAGGCAGATCGATCGCTCGAGCACGGAGTTCGCCAACCTCTACCGAATGGGCTCGACCAACCAGTACCCGCCGGACTGGCAATACCGCAATCCCTATCACCGGCCGCTCAGCGGAACCTGCGGAGCGACGCCGAGCACCGTACCATGGAGTGTCAACCCCTCGAATGCATTCGACTGGGTTGAGCCGGCCTTTCATCCTTGGAACGACAACGTGGGGACGTGCTCGTTCACCCAGGATCCGGACGGGCTCATCGATACCTTCAGCGGCAGCGTGCGCTTCGGTCTGATGACCTTCGACACGTTGCCGGACCCGGGCAAGGGCCACACGAGCGTGACTCCGGACTTCTCCACCGGCGTCGCCGGTGCTTGGAGCTACTTCTTCTCAGGCAGTGTCACCGGATGGCCGGCTGGCTGCGGCACCAACCCGCCCATGGAGGTCGGCGCGCGCAACGGTGCCGCGCCGACCTGGGAGGGCAGGATGATTGCGTTCGGGAACCCGGCGGCGACCGGCAACGCCAACACGACGCGAGACAGCCACATTCAGCGGGTGCTGCTGAGCACCCGCCCCTACGGAGCCACGCCGATTGCAGGGGCGCTGACCGACGCTCAGACCTTCTTGACGTTGGACAACACCGGAGATCCCACGACGTCACCCAACGACGGCCTTTGGTCGACCAACTACGGGCCCAAGGACGACCCGTACGTGCTGGCCGGGTGCCGGGACCAGTACGTCATCCTGCTCACGGACGGCGAGCCCAATCTCGATCTGCGTCCGGACTGCGAGCCCGCGACCGGCAAGTGTCCCTATTCCAAGTCGCCTGAGGTGGCCGCCGCGCTCAAAACTGGCGCCAGACCCATCAAGACGTACGTCGTCGGCTTCGCAGCCACGACCGCGGGTGCCGTGGATTGCAAGACGATGAATCTCGCGACCGCGTGGAGCGCCGGCGGCACGTGCCGTCCGACCCCGCCAGCAACGCTCAGCGAGGAGCTCCGCGCCTGCTGCGCGCTGCACGAGATCGCTTCCGCGGGCGGGACCACCCGTGCCTTTTTCGGCGACAACAAGACCACCCTGCGCACCGAGCTCAGCGCGGTCTTCAACGAGATCTTGTCGGGTGGTGGCAGCGGCACCCAGCCGGTCCGCTCACCCGGGGTGGGCGACTCCGAGGCGAGCCCGGGGTCCATCGCATTTCGCATGTTGACCTCGTACGAAGGCAGCACCACGGGCGTCTGGCGCGGCACCCTCGAGCGCTCGCGCTGGACCTGCGACGCGGGCGCGCCCGTGGAGCAACCCAAAGACGCGACAGTGGGCGACGACTTTTCCTACAACGTCAACAAGAATCCGACAGCGCGCACCTTCGTGACGTACGTGCCGACCGCGAGCTCGAGCTCCGTCTACATGAGGCGAAGCATTCGCCCCAATATCAGCAGCGCTGCTGCCACCGCCGACGGCATTGGCAAGAACGACGGAGCGGCGTACACCGGCGACCGAACGGCCATCATCAATGCAGTGGTTCCGGAGGTATTCGCCCCTCCGAACGTCACCCTAGGCACGAGTCCCTGCGTTGCCCCCTACAACACCTCGACGACGTGCAAGGACCTACTCTTGCCGTGGTTCTTGGGCGGTGACAACGGCACGACCAGCCCCAAGTACCACCGCTGCGCGAGCCCGGCCACGAGCCCCACCGATCCCAACTGCAGCGTGATCGGCGACATCATGCACTCGACGCCCGTCATCGTGGACCATCCGACGGCCGAGATCGAAGACGAGACCTACACCGCCTTCCGCTTCACCAGCAACGCCAAAGATCGGCCCATGATGGTGTACACGTCGAGCAACGATGGCTTTTTGCATGGGTTCAAGCTCTCACCCAACAAGGCAGCCGAAGCCAGCATCACTACCAACGCCTCGAACGAGATCTTCGCCTTCATTCCGCCGGCGATCTTTCCGCTGATCGCTTCGGAGTATCCGCGCTCGCACCAGAAGCTGCTCGACGGCGCCCCCGTCGTGCAGGACGTCGTGGCAACCCAGCATAGCGCGAACACGTACTACCCCTACAAGCTGGAGCGTGCGAACAGCGCCGCGCAGACGGCCTCCAGCACCCTGGCCTACCGCACCGTCCTGGTACAAGCGTTCGGTGGCGCCAACTCCGGCTACTTTGCGGTCGACATCACAGAGCCGACCCATGCGACGAACTCGGGGACGTTCAACACGGTCGTCGCGACGCAGCCGCGCTTGCTCTGGCAGCTGACCACCGACTCGGCGGACAATGCCCTGTTCGGGGAGCGGGCCGGCACGCCGCTCATCACCACGCTCAACGTGGGCGGCGTCGAGACCGCCGTCGCCATTTTGCCGGGTGGATACGGTAGCCCCACTGGGTCACCGTGCAACCGCGCCCAGATGACCGGTTACACGCAAATCCCAGACAATAACTATGCGCCGCGCCAGAACGTGCGTTGTTACACCAACGCCAGCTACATCGGCGCTCGCTCGGTCACCATCGTGCGCCTCGACAGCGGGGAAGTCATCACGCGCTTCCGCCGCAGCGCCTCGGAGGGGTTCACCTTCACCGGTAGCGCCAGCGCGAAAATCACGGTGGCTGCACTCGACTCCCCCATCACCGGCGCGCCGGCGGCGTATCCCGTCGGCCCAGGTGCGGTGTCCGACCGCATCTTCGTCGGTGATCAGGATGGAACCGTCTGGCGCATCGACACCTCCTCACCGACGGTCAGTCAATGGACGATGACGCTGTTCTTCGACACCTACTCGAAGCATCCCGGCGTGGGCACGCCGTCAGTCGCCAGCACTGCCGGCCGCCCGATCATCACGGCGCCAACGCTCTCCATCGATGATTTCGGTCAGATCACCGTGGCCGTGGCAACGGGCGACCAGGATTTGTCGGGCAGCAACGACACCGTGGTTACGAATGTCGGCCCAGACAAGCAGTACGTCTGGTCGCTCACCGAGCAGTACAACACCGCGACGCCCAACTACCGGACACTGGTCAACTGGTACCAGGAGCTCTCGAACGGTGAGCACGTACTCGGGCCCGTTCGGCTGAACGAGGGCATTCTCTACTACTCGACGTTCGTACCGGATTTCGGGAACACCAATGAGTGCGTGCTGGGTACCTCGACGGTGTATGGAGTGGACTATCTGACCGGCAACGGGACAGCGGGCGGTGGCGGCCTCGGTCGACTCAGTCTGTCGACCTTGACGGCGGCAGCTACCAACAAGGTGACCGCGGCGGAAATGGGCCTACCGGTGGGAGCGGTGATCTTCGGCGTCAACCTGGAGTACGCTCCGACGTGCTTCTCCGAAGGCTCCGTGGCCGCAGCAATGCTCGGCGGCAATCATTTGTCGCCCTCGGCTGCCAGTGCATCCAGGCTCCAGCTCACGTTCCAGACCGGAGCGATCGGCGGGACCAAAGCGCCGCTGGGCTTCAAGACGGGCTTCGAAGCGGTGGGCTTGAATCGACCGCTTTCGGGAGCCACCGTGGAGTCGTGGGCAGCCATCCTGGAGTGAGACGCGTGACCTCGGGCGCGCTGGCTCTGCTGACAGCGCTCGCGTGCGGCTGCGCTCGTAGCGAGACGGCGCCTGCCCCCCCGCAGCAGCGAGCGCCGGACGGTCCGCCAGTTCCGGCGACTCCGGATCGCCTGCCTCCAGGTCAGCTGCTGGAGGGCGAAGCTCGGGCTTTTGGCCTGCCCATTCCTCGCGACATGAAGATCGTGTCGGAGACGGAGAGCACCGCGCAAGCCACGGGATCCGTGCGGGCAGACGACTTGAGCGAGTACATCCGGCAGCGGGTCCTGGTCAACCACGTCGAGATGGCGGAGCGGCGCGTCGTCTTTCCCAAGGTCAAGCTGCGAGGCGACAGGTCGGACCACTCGCTCCGCATCGAGGTCATCGACCGCGGGCTCGAGGCGCAGCTGCTCGTCGTGGAGCTGGTCGAACGGGCTCCCATTCAGGGGCTGTCGGAGGAAGAACGCTGGCGCCGAGCGGGAATGAAGCCAACGGGCGAGCTCATCGACCCGAACTCGCTGGAATAGTAGCGTGCGCCGCCATGACCGACGGCGCCGAGGCTTTGCTCCACACCCCCCTTTACGACCAGCACGCACGCCTGGGCGCGAAGCTTGTGCCCTTCGCTGGCTACGAGATGCCCATCCAGTATTCCGGCATCGTGCGCGAGCACACCGCCGTGCGCACCGCGGCCGGCCTGTTCGACGTGTCGCACATGGGCGAGCTTCGCGTCAGTGGCAGTAACGCAGTCAGCTTCGTCGACGAGCTCGTCACCAATGACCTCTCCCGGGTCAGCATCGGCCAAGCTCTCTACACCTGCTGCTGCAAGGACGACGCGGGCATCCTGGACGACCTCATCTTGTACAAGGTGGCGGCGGACGAGGTCCTCATCGTGTGCAATGCGTCGAACCACGCCAAGATCTCCGGGCACGTCCTGGCCCAGGCCGAGGGCAAACCGGGCGTGCGCGTGGTGGACGAAACCGCCGAGACGGCCCTCCTCGCGCTGCAAGGGCCGCGCGCGTTCGATGTCCTCGCAAAGCTCGAACCGAGCCTGTCCACGCTGCAGCAGGACCTCAAGACCTTTCACTTCCGCACGCTCACACTGGCAGGCGCCCAGGTGACGGTGGCGCGCACCGGTTACACCGGCGAGGACGGCGTCGAGATCTTCTGCCCGAACGAGGCTGCGCCGCGCATCTGGACGGGTCTGCTCGGAGCCGGCGAGGGTTTCGGCATCCTGCCCGTCGGCTTGGGTGCAAGAGACACCTTGCGCCTGGAGGCGCGGCTGTCGCTCTACGGTAACGAGCTGGACGAAGAGATCGATCCCGTGGAGGCCGGCGTCGGCTGGACGGTCAAGATGACGAAGCCTCGCTTCGTCGGTCAGGCCGCGCTCGGCAAGCGCCTCGAGAGCGGATCGCAGCGCACGACGGTGGGCTTCGAGATGGTGGGACGCGGAGTCGGGCGGCATGGGTACCCCGTGCTGGACGGCGCCGGCACGCCAGTCGGGATCGTCACCTCCGGCGCCCCTTCCCCGACCCTCGGCAAAGCCATCGGCCTGTGCCGCGTCCCGCCCAAGCTGGCAGAGGTCGGCACGGTGCTGGGCATCGACTGTCGCGGCAAAACCATCGAGGCCGTTGTGGTCAAGACGCCCTTTTATCGGCGCCCACGCTGAGGTAGCGGCGGCTATGGACCGCCCGCGCGGAGCACGCTAGAGCGCCCCTTGCCATGAGCCAAGTCAGCGTTCCCGGCGATCGCCGCTACACCAAAGACCACGAATGGGCCCAAGAGTCGGAGGGCCTGTTGACGTTCGGCATCACCGCATTTGCCGTCGAGCAGCTCGGTGACATCACGCTCATCAACCTGGACGTGAAGGTTGGCGGCACGGTCACCGCCGGCAAGGCGTTCGGCACCATCGAGAGCGTCAAGACGCTCAGTGACCTCTACGCCCCGGTGAGCGGAACCGTGGTGGCCATCAACGACGCCTTGGAGTCTGCCCCCGAGCTGGTCAACGAGGATCCGTGGGGCCGGGGCTGGATGATCCGCATCCAGCCGAGCGATGGCAGCCAGGCGACCTTGATGGACCGAGCGGCCTACGAGAGCCACGTCGAATCGTCGGACCACTAATGCGCTACCTCCCGCACACCCCAGAAGAAATCAGCTCGATGCTGGCTGCGGCCGGCCGCGGCAGCGTGGAGGAGCTGTTCGCGACGATTCCCGCTTCGGCCCGCTTTCGCGGTGCCCTCGATGTGCCGCCGGCGCTCGGTGAAAACCAGCTCATGCGCCACCTCCGCGACATCGGGCGCGGCAACAGAGCTGCGAGCATGCTTTCGTTCTTGGGCGCGGGCATGTACGCGCACCACATCCCGCCCGCGGTCGATCAGCTGCTCTTGCGCAGTGAATTCTACACGGCCTACACGCCGTACCAGCCCGAGGTGGCTCAAGGGACGCTGCTCGCCATTTGGGAGTTCCAGACCATGGTGAGCGAGCTTTTCGGCTTGCCGCTCGCCAACGCGAGCCTCTACGACGGCGCCAGCGCGGCCGCGGAGGGTGTGCTCATGGCTCAGCGCCTGACCGGGCGCGCCAAGGTCTTGGCCTGCGGTTCCGTGCACCCCCACTACCGGCAGACGATTCACTCGTATTTGTCCGGCTCTCCCGACGAGTCCGTGATCGAGGTGCCGGTCGCATCGAGCGGTGGCGTCGATGTGAGCGCCCTCACCAGCCGGCTCGACGAGACCACGGCAGCCGTCATCGTCGGCTACCCGTCGTACTTGGGGCCCTTGTCGGATCTGCGCGCGCTCAGCCATGCCTGTGCGGCCAAAGGCGCCCTTTTGATCGCCTGCGTGGCCGAGCCGTATGCGCTGGCCTTAGCGGAATCCCCCGGGGCATTGGGCGCGGACATCGTGGTCGGGGAAGGCCAGCCCCTGGCCTGCTCGCCGCAATACGGCGGACCGGGCGTCGGCCTCTTCGCTTGTAAGGACGAGCGCAGGTTCCTGCAGCAGTTGCCCGGGCGCGTGTGCGGCGAGACGGTGGATAGCCAGGGCAAACGCGGCTTCGTGCTCACGCTGTCGACCAGGGAGCAGCACATCCGGCGCGAGCGCGCGACCAGCAACGTCTGCACCAACCAAGGGCTCATCGCCCTGGCTTTCGCCATCCGCATGTCCCTGCTCGGCCGCAAGGGCTTCCAAGAGGTCGCGCAGCAATGCATGGCCAAGGCCCGCTACTTGCGCTCGCAGCTCCTGAGCCTGCCGGGTCTCTCGGCCGCCTTCGCAGAAGCGCCGTTCTTCAACGAGTTTGCCATTCGCCTGAGCAAGGAGCGTGGCTCGGCCGCGGCCGTTTTGGCCAAGCTCGAGGCGCAGGACATCATCGGCGGCTTCGACCTCGGTCGGGCGGACCCGACGCTCGCGGACTGTCTCCTCGTCGCCGTGACCGAACAGCACACCCGCGCGGACCTGGATCGTCTGGTTTCGGCCCTTTCCGCCTGAGCCACTCACACCGCACCGAGTCGCTGGGTGAGCAGGCTCCAGACTCGCTCGTCGAACAGGATGCCGTTGTGGGTCGCGTCGGGCACGAGCTGGTAGTCCCCGAAATCTGGCCGCGCATTCGGCTCGATGCGACCGTCCGCGCCAGCCTCGATGGTCAGCTGGGGCAGGCGCCGGCGCCTCGTATTACCAGCGCGCAGGAGCGGCAGGAGCGGTGAGTCCGTGGCAATGTCGCGCCCAGCATCGCCTGGAACCAGGTTTTGCAAGCGCGTTCCGCGAAACGGCGCACACAGTGTGATGGTTTGGACGACGCGCGGATCGAGATTGCCGTTCTGCACGTAGTCAGAGACCACCAGCCCGCCGAGGCTGTGACCGATCAGGACGATGGGCTCGTCACCGCTCGCGCGCTCGATCACCCCGGCCAGGCGCCGACTGAGCTCGCCGATGCCCGGGCCCAGACCGTAGCTGAACGTCGAGGACGCAAAGCCCAGCTCGGCCCCGAGCATCTCGCGCATGGGCCGCCAGACCCCAGCCGTTGCGTAGAGTCCGTGCACGAACACGCAGCGCACTCGGGTGCCCGCCCAGTGACTCTCACCCAGGTCGTGAGCGAGCAGGCGCGCCTGCCGTGCCATCGCTCGGGCCTCGCCCCACAGCGAAGACAGGCCGAAGCGGCCGGACGACGGAGCCACCGGTTTCACTCCCCCCGTTTTACCAAGAGTGCGAGCACCTCGCTGCTGACCGCACCTTCATGTTGCGCTTTCACCCGTGCCGACCGGTCGAGCACGATCCAGGTCGGGACAGCGTGCACCGCAGGAAACCGGGCACCACTGCGCACGTCCTCCTGATCCGCCAGGGACACGGCATAGGAAAGATGCAAGACGTCGCGGAACCCGCGCACGAGCTCGACGTTCTGCGGAGCCTCCAAGCAGACCAAGACCGCGTTGATGCGCGGCGCATGCGTTCGGTAGAGATCCTCGAGCAGTTTGGCCTGCGCCTGCGAGTCCAGGTCGAAGGTGGTGGCAAACAGGAGCACGGTCACGCGGCCGCTCGTCCTCTCGTCCGAGACCACGTCACCGTCGATTCCGGCAAACGCGAAGTCCACGGGCTGCCGCGCAGCAGGTCCGGCCACGCCTGGCGCGGCATGGCTCGCCCCGCAGCCGAAGGCCAGATTGCACAGAAGGACGGTCAGGAGTCGGCGCATCTCGCCTCTGCGATGAGCGACTAGCCCGCGTCGGGTCCGAGCAGATCCGCCAGGACCTGCAGGGCCTCGGGCAGCTCTTCGCCCAGGCGGCGGTGCGACAACACCGCGACGGCCAGGTCGTCCAGAACGGTCTTGATCGGAGTGGACTCGAGCACCGTGCCGAGCAGCCTGGCGCCTTCCTCGGGCGCCGCCTGGTGATCGACGATGGGATCGTGACGCACCCAGTTGAAGCGCCCGCGCTCGACGGAGCAGGCGAGCACCTGAACGAAGTCGAGGTAGAGGGGGATCACCAGGATGTAGACCCGCGCGGCTCCAGCCGTTCCCGTCAGCGCCCGGCCCGGCACGCGCGGCATGGCTAGATCGATGTCGTCGCCAATCGCCTGGACGAGGCGATCGCGGCGCTCCGGATCGCGTTCCACGGCCAAAAGCGGCGCGTAGAGCGCCACGGCGGGCACATCGACCTCGGCCGCGTCGACCTGGAGTGAATCGAGCAGCCGTTCACGGCTCTCCGAGTCCATGTCCCGATACGCGATCGCGGCAGCCAGTGCAGCCTCCGCGTCCGTGGCCATCGAGGTCAGCCAGTGGCGCCAAAGTCGCGTTGCTCGCTCGTCCGACATCGACTTGGCGCTCTGCTCGCGCTCACCTTTCCCCGGGGCTACTTCCAACATGCTGCGTACCGCCCAGCCTCCGTACCGGCGGAGCCCATGAAGCGAATTGTCATCCAACCGGCGCGGGCCCTCTCCCTCCCCCGCCAATCGGACCGCTACGATACTCCCGGCGGTCACCTTCCAACAAGAAGATGTGACACGCCACGCCGCCCTGCCATCACTTGTCCACAGGTTATTCCGAGCCGGTACCGCCGGAGCCAGCACTGCCGGAGCCAGCAGCGCGGGCCGCGTGATCCGCGAGGTCGTCTTGCCCCAGCGCTCTCAGGGCGCTCGACACGCTCTCCAATAAGGGCACTGCGCTACCGCTTTCTATCCAGCCGAGCTCCAGCGCCTGGATGAGCCGAAGCGTCGCGCTTCGCAGCGCCGCCACGTCACCGAGACGCCGTGCCCAGGAGATCTCCAGCTCGCGTGCTTCGAGCCCAAGCTTCGCCCTTGCCCCGACGCGTCGAACGTAGCCGAGGGCGAGGCGTAGGTCTCCGGTCGTTTCCACCAGGAGACGCCCGAGCGCGACACGGGCCGAATCCAGGTCGCCGTCGTCCTGCTTTCGCTCTTCGGCACGCGCCAGGGCCATTTGATAGAGTTCCGCGGCCCGTAGGTTCTCCCCCGCTCCCGCGAGCGCCATGGCCAAATCGAGCAAGATGCGCGGCTCATCGGGGTCCTGCGTCAGGGCTCGACGCAGCCAAATCACGGCCTCCTGCCCGTGACCCTGCGCAGCCAGCAGCTGGCCGACCGCGTGCGTCACCCGGGCGCGGGTCATCCCCGGCGTCGCCAGCGCCTCGAGCTGCTCTGCGTCCACGAGCGCCTTGGTCAACGTCCCCGCCCGGAGATTCAGCTCGAGCCTCCGCCAGCGGGGCTCCGGGTGCGAGGGAGCACGCGACACCGCTCGATCCAGTGCGCCGAGTGCTGCGCTCGTGTCTGCGCTGGCCTCTGCGATCAGGCAGTGACAGAGCGCGGCGACCGCGCCGTCGGTCTCCACCTCCACCGCTTGCTCGAGCGCTTCGATCGCGAGCTCGCGGTGCAGCCCTCGCGCCAGCGCCTGGTGGAGGGCCAGCTGGTTGCGGCTGCCTTGATCTCGGCTTCCTCGCTCCGATTCCGCTAGAAATGCCAGCGCAGACTCGGAACGCAGAGCTACGTGGGCGTCGAGCTCCGCCAAGTTCAGCAGCACCTCGGGATGACCAGGCACTTGCTCGAGCACCGTGAGCAGCTCCGCCCGCGCCCCCTCGAGGTCCAGTCGTGCCAGTCGATCGTCGGCGGCACGGGTGAAGGTCGACAGACCTGCAAGACGCACGGCGCGAGCACCCACCGGGCACGGCTCATCGTCTGCCGTAATGTGCAGCGAAATGCCTTCGGGACCGAAGACCGCGCGGTGCACCACGTGGCCTTCGACCTTGGGCGTACGAAAGCCGAGGCTCGGCAGCACCTCGGCGAGCAGCGTGCGGACCAGTCCGGAGAGCTCGACCGTGCGTCCGCGCCGGACGAAGCCCAGCGGCCCAGTCGAGAGGCCTCGATCCAAGAGCGCTAGCACCGTGGCAAGCGCCGGTTGCCGGAGGGCAATACCGCGAGCGCTGTCGACGATGAAGCTCGGCGGACTGCCCGGAGCGAGAACCAGGTCGAAGGCGAGTGCGGACGTTCGTCCGAAGATCGAAACCGCCACCATGCCGAGCGCAGGAGCGCGTGCGTCGTTGTCCGCCCGAGGCGCCCCACCCGGCGCGAGACCGGGAGGGCCGTCCGTGAGCGGTGCCGGGGTAATGCGTAGGCCGAGGACCGGTTCCCCCAAGATGCCATCGACCGACGTCTCGAGCTGCTGCGAGAGAGCGTGGAGGTCCAGCCGCACGGCCAGGTGACGCAGCTTCCCGCGACGATGGCGAAACTGCTTCACTCCACGCGACAGGTCGATCGGAAAGCCGACGCCATCGAGCTCGACTTCGAGCGCTTCCACGACGAGGCCCGGCACCATGTGGGGCCTAGTGAGCTCGATCGACAGGCCGCCGCGGACGACGCTCAGCCGCAAGGGTAGGAGCGATGCCTCACCCGTTCCTGGGGCCCCGCCCGAGACAAGACCGCTGCGCAGGTCGGTGCTCGGCTCGGCGCGGAAGCTCACGACCGGTGATTCTAGCAGCGAAGGCGCAAAATCACCCCGGCGAAAGTGCCCCGCTCAGCCGGGCTCCCTCAGCCGGGCTCTGCGGCCTTCGCGCGCATCTTGTCGAGCAGGCCGGAAAACCCCTTTTGCTCGATGACTCGGCGAAACTGGCTTCGGTAGTTGGACACCAGGCTGGAGCCTTCGGTGATGATGTCGACGACGCGCCAGACCGACCCGGTCTGCCGCACCACGTAGTCGATGTGCACCGGTTCCTTACGCTTGTCCGTCTTGTGGGCGGCCACGGTCTGCACGACCTTGCCACCCTTGCCGTCGACCTCCCCCTTGAACTCGATGTCGTAGTCGAGCGTGTCGCGAATCCCCTTGGTGTAGGCGCGCTGAACCAGCGTGCTGAGCAGCTGCTGGAACTCCTTGCGTTCCTCGACCGTGCGCCGATCCCACTCTTCCGCGAGTGAGTCCTTGGCCAGGGTCTCGTAGTCGAGCAGGCCGTCGAAGAGCTTGACCAACGCCGCATCGCTTTCGGGCGAGCGTGGCTTCTTGATGTGCGTCGTGAGCTCGGCCTGCTTGGCTTTGACGTAGTCCTCGGCCGCTGCGGCAAGGGCGAGCGGACTCAGCGTGAGCACGAGGAGGAGAGCGATGATGGTGCGGGCCAGTTTCATGAGCATCGGGTACTACGTCAGGGGGGGCGTTCAGATTCCTCGAAGGGCTGCCCTCGATCCAATGGGGCTCGGGCGCAGGGGAAGCAAGGCGTTCGACGCATTTTCAGTCACAATGGAACCCCTAGCTCGACCTCGAATCGAGCACCTTGGCCGGGGCCACTGTCGACCCGCAGGACGAACCCATGCTCGTCGGCGATGCGCTTCACCACGGCGAGCCCGATGCCGGTCCCCTGCGAGCGCGTGGTGAAGAAGGCGTCGAAGAGTCGGTCGACCGCCTCCTTGTCGATGCCGACGCCATCGTCATCGACGACGAACGTCACCACCCGGCCCACTTGCAGGTCGACCCGGACTTCGCCCCCGGCGCTCGAGGCCTGAACGGCGTTGCGCACGAGATTCCAAACCAGTTGCCGAAGTTGGCCAGGATCGGCGCGCACCTTGGCGGAGCGTTCGCCCAACTGGCGGATCTTGACGTCCGAAAGTGCCCGACCCGACCGCCGCATGAGCTCGATCACGTCCGACACGATCTCCCCTGCATCGACCACTTCCGGCTGCGGTCGCCGCGGCTTGGACAGGTCGACCATGTCCGAGACGAGCTCTTCGAGACGCGCACTTTCGCGAAGCACGATGTCGCAGAGCTGTCGGTCTTCCGGCTGCTCCAGGCCCGTGCGCAGAATCTGGACGGAGCCAGCGATGGAACTCAGAGGATTTCTGATTTCGTGCGCCAAGCCGGCCGCGAGTCGCCCGAGCGCCGCCATGCGTTCTGCCGCGGCTGCACGTGCGCGCGCGACCTGGAGCTCGCCCGAAGCCCGCGCAACGCGTTCGACCAAGTAACTCACCAACAGCGCGACGAGGGCGAGCACGAGCACGTTGACCACGATGTAAAACGTGGCCTGGTCGCCGGTGAGGTCGCGGCCGAGCGTTGGCAACAGCGTTGGCCCGAAAAGGACGCTTCCCTGTGCGACCAGCGCCGTCAGGCTGAAGCAAACGCCCCCTGCCAGCGCTGCGGCGACGGCCCCTGGTACACCCAGCATCAAACCGCCGGCCAGGCAGCTCAGCCCGTAGAGCGAGGTGGCGCCGCTTTGCACCCCACCGCTCAGGAACACGAGCACGCTGATCAGCACTTGGTCCAGCAGCAGTTGCCCCATCGCGATCTCGGTCGCGTAAAACTGGCGGTCGCTCGCCAACATCTGGAGCGGCGGCATGAGCAGGGAGAGGACCAGCGCTACGAAGGACAGCTTGGCCTGTGCCGTCAGGTCCGCGCTGCCGCGATACAGCGACAGGAACAGCGAAAGCTGGGCGCCGCCCAGGATGAGCAGGCGCCCGAGCGCCACCCACTTGAAGCGCCGGCGAGAGGTGCCGCCTGGGAACTCGCTCGGACCGGGCAAGCGCTGCCTCGTCAGCCGCCGACGCTGCCCGCCAAGGAGAAGATGGGCAGGTACATGGAAACGAGCACGACGCCGACCATGCCGCCGACACCGACCATCATGATCGGCTCGAGCGACGCCGTCAGGGCGGCCACCGCAACGTCGGTTTCTTCTTCGTAGAAATCGGCGATCTTGTTGAGCATCTGATCGAGCGCACCAGTCTGCTCGCCGACCGAAATCATCTGCGACACCATGTCCGGAAACACCTTGGCGCGAATGAGCGGCTCGGCCATGTTTTGGCCTTCGCTCACGGCTTGGCGCACCGACATCACGCCTTCCTGAATGATCACGTTGCCGGCGGTCCGCGCACAGATCTCCAGCGAATCCAAGATGGGGACGCCCGACTGGAGCAAGGTACCGAGGGTCCGCGTGAAGCGGGCCACGGCGATCTTCTGCATGGTCGGACCCATCATCGGCATGGTCAAAAGGGCCTTGTGCACGATGCGCTTGCCGCGCGCATCCTTGTAGAACTGCATCGCGCCGAACGCGATGCCGATGCCGACCAAGGCGATGAGCCAGCCCCAGCTGACGAAGCCCTCCGAAAGCGCCAACATCATCCGCGTGATCGCCGGTAGATTTTCGCGGCCGCCACCGAAATTCTTGAACATCTCCTCGAACGCTGGAATGACGAATGTCATCAAGATGATCATGACGCCCACGGCGATCACGACGACGATGGTCGGGTACGTCAGCGCGCCTTTGACCTGAGAAATGAGCTTTGCTCTCTTCTCGATGTAGGTCGACAGACGGTTCATGATGGAATCGAGAATGCCGCCCACCTCGCCCGCGTTGACCAGATTGACGAACAGGTCATCGAAGATGCTCGGATGTCGACGCAAGGCTTCGCTGAACGTCGAGCCCTGCTCGACCTGCCCCTTGATGTCGAGGAGCGCCGCTTTGAAGGCGGGGTTTGACTGTTGGTTGGCCAGGATGTCCAGGCACTGCACGATCGGCAGACCGGCGTTGATCATCGTCGAGAACAGCCGGGTGAAGGTGACGAGATCCTTGACCTTGACCGAGGGCGCACCGAACTTGATATTGAAGCGCGCGGCCTTCTTGGCGACCTTGGTCGGAGTCAGCTGCTGCTGGCGGAGCTTGGCCTGAACGGCAGCGGCATCGGCCGCGTCCATGACCCCCTTCTGGACCTCACCCGTCCGCGTGCGAGCTTCCCAAGTGAATTCCGCCATGTAGGTATTCGGCCCCTAGGCGCCCGCTCCAGGCTGCTGCTTGGAGGAGGCGATGGACCGATGCAGCATACAGTCCCCGGACGACGTCGGTCAAAAAAGGCCGCCGGGCCACCAGACCAGCATGCCCGCCCCACCTAGAGTGCACGTTCCGCCCGAGCAAGCGATCGCCCGACTGCTCGAGGAGAACGTCGTTCATGCCGGGGTCGCGCCCACTGCGGGGGCCGGCATCTGGCTCGGCGACCGCCAGCAAGCGGCGCTGGGCTTCGCAGGGGACGTCGGGCAGAGCTCGGTTTTTGACCTCGCCTCGATCACCAAGACCTGCGTGGCGCTGACGACCGCCCTGTTCGTCCAGGCCGGCGAGCTCGACTGGACCACCCCACTGTCGGCGGTGGTCCCGTGGCTGAGCGGCACCGTCGGCGGCAGCGCCAGCATCGAGGCGCATCTCTCTCACCGCGCGGGGCTAGTGAGCCACCGCGAGTTTTTCCGCGCCGCGCAGGCCGGAATGCCCGTGGACCGAACGGCCATCCTGCGAGCCGCGGCCAGCGCCGCGCAACGAAGCGCAGCCCCTTTGCCGCTCTACAGCGATCTTGGCTACCTCCTGGTGGGTGAGGCACTGGTGGCGCTGGCCGGTCAGCCACTGGACGAGATCGTGCGCTCGCGACTGACGGGTCCGCGTGGATGGGCCATCGCTTCCGCCCGTCAGTGGCGGCAGCAGGACGGCGCATTCTCGAGTGCCGTCCCCACCGAAATCGTTCCGGCCCGTGGAGGCCTGGTCCGCGGGCTGGTCCACGACGACAACGCTTGGGCCCTCGCAGGAACGGGCCTCTGCGGTCACGCTGGGCTGTTCGGGACCGTGGAGGGGGTCCTCGGCCTCGGACGGGCCCTGCTCGACGCAGCACTCGGGCGCGGCGACCTGGCCGTGACTGCCGCTGTCCTGCTCCGTCGCCGCCCGGGCGCCAGCCTGCGGCTCGGGCTCGATGGCGTCACCACGCCGGGAAGTGTCGCGGGCTCCGTCGCCGGACCGAACACATTTGGCCACCTGGGGTTCACCGGCACGAGCTTCTGGTGCGACCCGGATTCGGATACCGCCCTCTGCTTCCTGTCGAACCGCGTCTACCCTTCCCGGGAAAACCTGGCGATTCGAAAGGCCCGTCCGCGGGTGCATGATGGGCTCTTTTCGCTGGCAGACTGGATGAGAAGCCAGCCGAACTAAGCCGGCGCGCGCCAGCGGCTATGGACGACTGGGCGCGCTTTCAGGTAGGACGCTCTAACCGGACGGGGCTGCTTCGTCGCATGTGGAAGCTGATCATCACAGACGACCAGGGTGAGCATACGACGGTGAACCTCGTGCGAGAGGAGTATCGCATGGGGCGCGGGGACGAGAACCCCATCCGCCTGACCGAGCGCAACATCTCGCGGCGCCACGCCGTGATCAGGCGCACCGCCGGTGGCTTCTCCATCACGGACGCCGGAAGCATGTGCGGGACGTTCGTCAACGGAGTGCGCGTCCACCGCGAACAGCCTCTCGGCCACCGCGACCTCGTTCAGCTCGGTGACTACCGCATCGAGGTCGTGGATGAGGCGCTGGATACCCAGGAGCAAGGGCACGTGCCCTTGACCGGCGAGGCCACGACCGTTCCGCCCGCCCGCTTGCCGCATCGACTGGTCGTGCTGATCGGGCCTACCCAAGGCGCAGAGTATGCCCTCGAAAGCGACCGGCTGCTCATCGGTCGTGACGACGATTGCGACGTCAAGATCGACCACGGCTCGGTCAGTCGCATCCACGCCGAAGTGCGGCGGCTGGGCGAAGACCACTTCGAGGTCATCGACAAAGGCAGCGCCAACGGGCTGCGCATCAATGGTCACGAGCGCCAGCGCGCCGTGCTCGACGGCCGCGACGTCGTGGAGCTCGGCGATGTCGTCCTGAAGTACATTCCCAAGGGCCAGATTTTCCGGGTCGATGCGGCCGAAGGCGAGCGCATCGCGGCCATGAGCGGAGCGGCGATGGCCGCCCGACCCGATTCACGCCTGCCGCTCGGCGCACCCCTGCTCGCCGCGCTGGTCGGCGCTGCCCTCGTCGGGGGCATCGTGCTGCTCCTCTTCGTCCGTGGGGGCTCACCCCTTGCCGCCAAGGACAAGGACGGCGGAGCCGAAGGGCCGCTATCCTCCGCGCTCGAGCTCCACCGCCAGGGGGATGTGTTCGGGGCACACGATCAAGTGCTGCGCCTCGCAGCCAGCGAGCCCATCCAAGCACGACCGGAGCTACTGGAGATCGAATCAGCCTGGGCCGGCGCAATGATGCGTGCCGCCGCCGCCGAGAACAGTCCTGACCGCAAACGCGAGCTCTTGTCCGAGGTCTCTGCGGCCGGCACCGTGCCAGACGCCGAGCGACGACTGGCTGCGCGTGCTTTGGCCGAGCTCGACAGCGGGACCACGGAGGAAGAAGGCGACCAGGACGGCGAAACCGCCGGAGCGGACGCACCGTCGCCCGTCGAGGATGCCGAGGACGTCGGCAGTCTCCCGGAAGAAGTGCCTGGCGAAGAGGCCCCGTGAGTCAGAACGCCGAGGGCATCGCCTGGGCGCAGACCTTCCTGTCCAAACCTGCGCTGGCGGTGCTCACGCTGCTCACTCTCGGCGCTCTAGCGGAAGCCGCACCCTGGCCGGAGCTCCGCATCTTCCGCCCGCCGACCAGCAGCGGCGGTCCGAGTGGGGCGGCGGAACGAGCGCCGAAGGCTAGCGTAGCGCGCCCCGAGGCGGGCGAAGCTCAAACGACCGAGGCCACCACGCGGCTGAACCTGGCCACGCCGGCGCACCCGAGTGCAGAGCGGCCCGGGGGACGCTTCGGCGGTCAGGCCGCGCCCCTCGACTGGTCGAGCATCGAGACCGAGCCGCCGCCGGTTCCGATCGTCGACGGCACCGGCCATGCGCTCGACGGCTTTTTTGCCGCGCTCGAACGCACGCAACGCAAGGAAGCGGGCGCCATCACGCGCATCGCCCACTTCGGCGATTCGGTCATCGTCAGCGACTACGTCTCGGGCACCCTGCGCCGCAAGCTCCAGGGCACTTTCGGCGACAGCGGGCACGGCTACATGCTGATCGCCAACGCCTGGCCTGCCTATTTCCACAACGACGTGTTTCGCTTCGCCACCAGCGGTTTTCGCGTCAGCCGCATCGTCGGGCCCACGATCAAAGACGGACTCTACGGCCTGGGCGGCGCCACCTTCAAGGCAGGCCCTGGCCTCATCGCCAGGTACGGTACGGCCGAGGAGGGCGAGGTCGGTCGCAGCGTGTCGCGCTTCGTGCTGTCCTACCTGGCCGAACCGGGTGCAGGAACGATCCTGGTCAAGGTCGACGAGGGTGAGCCCCAAGCCATCGACACCAGCGAGCCCGCGCGAGCCGTGCGGCAGCGCGAAATTCGGGTCCCCGATGGGCCGCATCGCTTCGAGCTATCGTTTCGTGGCCCGACGTCGCGCGCGTTCGGAGTGGTGCTCGAGCGCGACGTTCCTGGCGTCGTCTTGGATGCTCTCGGCGTGCAGGGTGCCCGCATTCGCTTCCTCGACGAGCAGAACGACGAACACTACAAGAACGAGCTCGCGTGGCGGAAGCCGAACCTCATCGCCTATCAGTTCGGTGCCAACGAAAGCGGGGACGGCTACGCCTATCCGATGGACCAGTACCAGACGACGATGCAGGCGGTCATCAAGCAAGGCCAAGCCGCCCTCCCGGACGCCTCGTGTCTGGTGATTGGCGCCATGGATCGTGCCCGCGTGGAAAATGGGCAAGTCACCAGCATGAAGATCATCCAACTCATCGTGGCCGAGCAGCGGCGTGCGGCGGAGGCCCTCGGCTGCGCGTACTTCGACACCTACGCGGCCATGGGCGGCTGGGGCGCGATGCCAGCCTGGGTGCGGCGCGGGCTCGGCCAAGCCGATATGACTCACCCGACTGGCGTGGGTGCCATCCGCATCGGCAACTGGCTCTACCAAGCCCTCATGGATCGCTACGCCGAGTACCTGAAACGGCGCGCCGCTCAGTGAGGCGTCCCGACCAGCAGCTGGTCTGCTAGCGCGTCACCCAGCTCGCGGTAGCCGGCGATGGTCAGGTGGATGCCGTCGGTCCGCGCCAACTGGGGACGCTGCGTCGTCCAGCGCGCAAAGCTCCCCTCTCCACCCATCAGCACCTGTGCGCTGGTGAACGCGCAGCCGAGCTCGTGCGCGGCCTTCTCTTGCGCGAGGGTCACCTCCCGCACGCGAGGTCGGGAGCCGCCGCCGGGCGCCGAGGCATCCATCGGGCCGATCACCCAGCACGGGATAGGGCCTGCACCTGCGCGCACGCGCGTGACGAGAGCCTCCACGTGCTGCCCGTATTGCTCTGCCCAACCCTTGTCGAAGACCTCGTTCGTGCCGTAGGCGACCACGAGGAGCGCGGGCGCACGGGCCCGTACCTCCTGGATGAATTGCTCCGGCTCCCAAGCAAGCGGAGTCGCCGCCCTTGCGCCGTCGATGCCGACGGTATCGAGCACCACGCCGGGCCGCGCCCGCTCCACGAACACGCCGAAGAGCTCCGGCGCGCCCGAAACGTGAGTGACCTCCAGCGCATCCTCGGGTCCGCCTTCGAAGTCCGCGGCTAGGACGGTAGCTCCGACCTGGCCGGCTCCCAGCACGGACGACAGTCGTGTTTCCGTCGCCCCCACGCGTACGTCGACCGCCGCCCCTTCGGGCAAGCGATACGATAGTCGCCAGTGCAGTGCCTGGCTCGCCCCCGGGCTGGGCGACGGCCTGACCGTGACCTTCACGCGCGCCCCGGCCTGAGGCAGCGTGCGGATCCCGCCGTAGCCGAAGACCCCGTCCTTGACGCGCGTGCGTTGCGCGGGCAGCGCCGGCTCCTGGCGAAAGCGCCCGCTGACCTCGAACGTCGCGGCTTCGTGACGGTAGAGATCCAAACCCAGGCGCAAGAAGCCGGGGCCAGCGTCGCCGACCAGATCCTGCAGGCGGCTGCGGATGCGGTGCGTCATGAAGTCAGCGCTGGTGTGAGAGTCCCCGAGCCAGAGCACGCGCAGTGGCCCAGGGCCAGGCCGACCGCGGCGCATGGCGTCGAGTGCATCGTAGAAGGCGGCGAGCTCCGGTAGCGGACGGGGAACTGCCTCTGCGCTCGGCACTTCGTCGGCGCGAAGCGGCGGAGGCGGGGGCGGCACGACCGGCGGCGCAGTCGCGGTGGCTGCGCTTTGGGGCTGCGCGGCCGGGGCCTCTGCATGCGCTCCCTCCGCGCCGGCACGAACCGCCGGGTGACATCCCAGAGCAAACGTCGCGAGCCAGCAGAGCCAGGCCTGGCGCATCCTCACGAAGCGTCCCCCGGCGGCGAGGTGTTCGCGCGGTCGGCCCGCACAGCGGCAGGAAAGAAGGCCTCGAGTGCCACGGCGGGATCACGGTCCAGCAGATCGGGGCAAAAGGCCTCGGCGGCCGTGCGCTCGAACTCAGTCGGAACGCCCAGAATCGAGCGACCGAGTGGCGTCTCGGGTAAGCGCCAGCGCGAACGCAGACGCATGCCCGTCGCTGGAGGAGCCAGCGGTCGGCCGATGCGCTCGGCGAGCCAGCGGACGAGCTGGCGGTCGGTCAGACCTGGGCGGTCGACCAAATGCAGGGTGCGGTCCCCTGGTCTTGCCCAACAGCGAACCACCACCTCGGCCAGCCGATCCGCCGTCTCGAAACGCACGGGTTGATCCGAGAACTCGTACTCGATGGCGCCCGGGGAAAGCCGAATGCGCTCGGCTAGGCGGGAGAGTGGTGACACCGGCAGGAGCTGCCCTCGCTCGGCGTCGCCCGCCACGGGCGCCGTACGCACGACCGAGAGCGGGACCGTACGCTGCATGCGGCGCACCAACTTCTCCGCCACGGCGAGCGCCTCCTCGAGGGGTGTCGAAAACTCCTGTCCCACCTCGAACTCGGTCTCGGCCAGCGGCCCTTTGGCGTCCCCGAAGACGAACAGGGAGGAGGTGTAGACGACCCCTCGGCGTCCTGCGCCCGCACGCACGAGCTCGAGGAGCTCGGCGGCAGCGCGCAAGGGCTGCGCTCGTTCCAGGTTCCCAGCGCTCGGCACGGGGTCGATGGAAAAGACGATCCGGCCTACGCGAGCGCACAACTCGGTGTAGCCGGCGCCGCTGAGGCCCAAGTCAATGGCGCAAGGGTCGGCGGAGATGACCTCGACCCCGGCAGGACACGGCCGTCGCTCCCCTTCACGCACCACGCCGAGCACCGACTCCCCACGCGCGATGAGAGCCTCGGCCACCCGGGTGGCCACGAGTCCTGGCAGCCCGAGGACCAGCGTGGCAGGTCTCGAGTCACTCTCACCGGTCACGCCGGCTCTCCAGCACGGAAACGGGCGACTCAGAACGGAATTTCGTCGTCATCCGGGATGCTGCCACCGTAGTCGGCCTCATCATATGCCCCACCTTGAGGTGCGGCGCCTCCGTGCTCAGCGGGGCCCGAACCGCCGCCACCACCACCGCCACCCCCACCA